>Ga0316194_10003908_pt1 | contig 10368 bp, 5 predicted proteins | sample CroRivsedime1_MG_FD_204936 | JGI IMG/M metagenome (GOLD analysis project Ga0316194, IMG submission 204936) | Coastal sediment microbial communities from Maine, United States - Cross River sediment 1 | ecosystem: Environmental > Aquatic > Marine > Coastal > Sediment | place: USA: Maine... | reverse complement strand
CGACGCCCCGGTCGATCAGGAAAACACGCCGTTATCAGGCCGGGTAAAAGGCAAGTATGAAAACAACTATGCTGCGCTGCTGGATATCAGCTATCGCTTCAATTGGTAGGCCGTGACCCGTCAATTCCGGGCGATGCAGTCTAATGAATTTTCTTGCCCGGCTCTACGGGTATCGTAATCCGATAAACAGAACCGCCAATCGATGCGGCCGCTACCTCGGGGGAATGCTCGCAAAAGTGTAGCGCGGCAGGGACGCCGCGATCCAAGCGATCCCATGGATGGGCCAACCGGCGTATGCCGGTTGGGAGCGTCTTTTGCTAGCATTCCCCCGAGGTAGCTTCATATTCAAGGGGCTCCTGATAAGTACTCGGGTTTCGCTAGAGGTATGGGGATGACTCGATGCTAGCGGATAATGACGCTGGCGGTGCCTGGATGTGACGGCCATGGACCTGTATGCCGAGTATCCCGACTACTGCATCGACATCGAACGCGAACAGCAACGCCTGCGCGAGCATGACATCATCGCTTTCATGTTGCCGCTCTACCTAGTGAACCTGACTGGCGGGCCGCACTACTATACTGCCACTGCGGTAGGGCTGCCAGAAGACAGGCGAATCCTCCGGAGGGTGCGGACTGTCGGGATAGAAGATAATCCAGCCAGCGGGGTTTTGCTGCGCCCATTGCAAAACATTGTTATCGCGGACCTGTTCCAGTGGCTTTTGCAGGCGGCCGAAAAAATGATACTGCCCGTGATAATTGGCGTTGTTGACAATGACCGCGCCAGCAGCCTGTTTCTGTGCCACAAAACGACTGAGTGCGTGTAAATCGTAGGCCGGTGCCGCAACATGAATAACGCCTGCAATTAACAGCAACAGGGCCACCACTGAAGTCGATCCAAGCGCAATGACGGCAGTATCGGGTCGGGACCAGCGCGATGGAGAGAGTAGAAAGCCACCCAGGACCATCAATCCGAGCCCGGTTAAGGGCGAAATATTTTGTATCCATGCGGGCCAGTGCTGCTGCGGGGTTAAATAGGTAATAACGACCAATGCCACTCCGCCGCTCACCAGGAATAAGGCCGGAACCAGCATATGCAGGCGCGTGCCGGCCTGCCAGTGTTCGTCCAGGCAGTAAGCGGCGAGTAGTGCGAAGGCAGGAAAAAGTGGTAACAGGTAATGTGGCTGCTTACCCGCGACGAGACTGAATATGGCTAGCACCAACAGCATCCAGTAGAGGCACATGCGGCCGCAGCGATCCAGTCCGCCGCGATATAGCCCGCTAACAGACTTCCACAATCCGCCCCAGAGCAACCAGGGAAACAGCATAATGGGCAGTAACGGCAAATACCACCAGAACGGACGATCATGGGCAAAGGACTCAACCATGCGCCCTGTCGTCTGTTTCCACAGCAGATCATTTTCGAAACCAGCCCCGCCATGCGCAATTGCCGGCAACACCCAGCACAGGGCCATAACCACGCCGCCGACAATGCCGGCCAGCAGGCTAAAATACCAGCGCCACCAGCCAGTGGCTGGCGGGTCTATCCATAACGGTGCCAGCAGTGCTGGCGGCAGGGTGTAGAGCAGAATGACGGGGCCTTTGGTAAGTAGTCCCAGGCCGATAGCAGCAGCAAAAAGCCCCCAGCCCCAATCGCGACCACTGCGTACCTGTAGCACACCGAGCAAGGCCAGCAGCGTGAAGAAGACCATAATCATGTCGAACATGAGTCGGGGCGTGAACAGTGCCCAGTAAAGACTGCCGAGCAGAATGGTCGGTGCCCACAAAGCCACCTTATGCCGTTGCGGCCATAGCAAACAGGCCGTGCGTTGTGTCAGCCAGAGACTGGCCAGCGCAAACAGGCCTGGCACCAGGCGTGGCCACCACTCATTGATGCCGAACAGCCACCAACCCAGGTTGATCAACCAGAACAAAAACGGCGGTTTGTGGGCATAAGTCTCACCATTGAGATGTGGTACCAGGAAGTCGTGACGCAACCACATTTCCCAGGCCACCGAGATATAGCGGGTCTCGTCTATGGGCATCAGGGGCAGTAAATACTGGGATGTAACCACCAGTAATAGCCACCCTGCCAGCCAGAACAGCCACCAGCGAAAGATTAGGTTCTGCATTGACTGCTCGATAGCACCTGGCCGGTAAGGCCAGAAACCTGCCAGCAAATCCCTGTCTTATTTAGCCTGGCTGAAATCAATTATATTCTCCGGGTGGCAAAGGCGAAGATTTAACCATACGACGCCAGGCATATCTACGTCACCGGCGAAGACTGTTTTCGCAATACTTGACGTCGGTCAGTATGTGCCATCGCCAGTTTTTTACAGTAGTGGATATCGAATAAACCACCGAGACCATGGATGACGGGTCATATAACGCATGCACACCTGCCCAGCGTCGACGATGCCGCGGCGAACAGGCTGATCGCGGCCCTCGACAACCCGATCATTTTCGGCCACCCGGTGCAATATATCCGCTTAATAGAAACTCATATTTCGTGGATTATTCTGACCGGGGATTATGCTTACAAGATCAAGAAGCCGGTTGATTTCGGATTTCTTGATTTCTCAACGCTGGAAAAGCGACGTTTCTACTGCACCGAGGAACTGCGCCTGAATCGACGCTTCGCCCCGGAGATTTACCTGGAACTGGTCGAGATCCGGGGAAGTCAAAGCGCACCTCGTCTGCACGGCAGCGGGGACGTCATCGAGTATGCGATCAAGATGCTGGAGTTTCCACAACAGTGCCTGCTTAGCGCCCACGCCGCCAACCACGACCTGAGCACCGACCTGATCGATGCCATCGCCACCACGGTGGCCGCGATGCATGCGGCTAGTGAGCGGGCTGATCCGGCCAGCGATTTTGGCGCCGCCACCGTGGCGGCGAAATGGAGCGAGGAAAACATGGTGCATATCGCCCAGGCGATCGGCGCCGAGTTCCTGCCGAACAGCTATTTCCAGTTAAAACGCTGGTACCAGGAAAACAATAACTTGCTGGCCCACATCGACGCGCGTAAGCGAGACGGCTTTGTACGCGAATGTCATGGTGATTTGCATCTCGGTAACATGGCCCTGATAAACGATCGGGTAACCCTGTTTGACTGTATCGAATTCAATCCCCAGCTGCGCTGGATCGACACCATCAGCGAGGTGGCATTCGTGGCGATGGATTTACAGGCTCGCGGTTATGCCGAATATTGCTGGCGCTTTATCAATCATTACCTGGAAATCAGTGCCGACTACGCGGGTGTCAAACTACTGCGCTATTACTTTATTTATCGCGCACTGGTGCGCGCCAAGGTAGAGGCGTTGCGCGTCGAGCAACAAGACCGTGACGCGAAAACCTACCCGTCCCGGCTTAAACCGGCCCTCGACTATATCGAGCTTGCCAGGCTTTGGGCCGGCAGCCATCGCGCCGGCATGATCATCATGCATGGCCTGTCCGGATCGGGGAAATCGACGATTGCGGCACAACTAACGCAGATGCTGGGGGCGATACAAGTTCGATCCGACGTGGTCAGAAAGCACCTGTTTGATCTCGACGCAGCAGCACAGACCAATGCCGCGCTGGACCAGGGTATCTACACTGAAGACGCCACCGAGTTAACCTATCGCAGATTGCAACAAATCGCGCAAACGATCATTAATGCCGACTTTACGGTCATCCTGGACGCAACCTTCCTGCAGCAATCACGCCGCCGGCAAATGCTCGAGACACAAACCGATATTGCCTGCAGCAGGATTATCATCAACTGCGACGCACCTGTGGCAGAACTGCGCAAGCGCATCATCGAGCGTGAAGATGATCCGTCAGAAGCGAACCTGGAAGTACTTGAACAACAACTGCTCACCAGGCAACCTGTCAGCACCGATGACGAAGCGTTCGCTCATATTGTCAACATCGGCAGCGACGGCATCAGTCCGGAGCAAATTGAGCAAATCAGGAACCTGCTGGCAGGTGGTCCGTCCATATAGGAACGGCCACTAGTTAACGGTCAGTACATCGGCGTCAATAACATCGAGTAATTTTTCGGCGGTGTTACCGATCAGCTTACCGCTGATTCCACTGCGCGCCAGGCTGCCCATGATTACAATGCTTGGATCGGTTTCGACGCAGATCTCCTGCAGAGTTGCGATAATACCGCCCTGGCGCAGTATGACCTGCGCTGGATCAACATCATAAAGTTCGCCCAACTGCTCCCTGGTGATCTCGCCACCATGCGTCTTTAACGGCAAATGCTCGGTGTCGATCGAATCCGCATAGGCACAGGCAATATACAAATCCATACCAACGATATCGGCAAATGCCCGTGCATCGCGCATAATGACGCTGTTCAGTCTGGCGTGCTGCGGGTCGCCGGATTCCAGATCGAGACAGGCCAGGATTCGATCTGAATTCCAGTCCTGTGTCTGATCGGTGAACAGTATCGGACTGGCACAGTGCTTCATCATGTAGTAGTCGGAAGTCTTGCTGAAAAACCGGCGCGCCTTACTGTGGTGAAAACTCGACTTGATCATCAGGTCACAACCTGACTTTTCAGCGGCCCGGATCGATGCCTCGACCCATTTACTGTTCCATATCACCTCTGTGCTATAGGGCACACCGCTCACCCTGCAGGGTTGCATCAGCGTATCGAGCCAGGTTTGGGCCTCCTCCAGCGTGCGTTTTTTGAAATCCCTGCGCGACGAGTATTCGCCGGCTTCGTCCAATCCCTTGTGGATGCACAGGGAGGCATGGATATGGCAGTCCCCGAGCTTGGCGATTAGCAAGGCTTTTACCAACGCCACCTGATGCTCGGCGGTAGGGTCGATGATAACGAATAGCCTGGTTTTCTGCTGCTTCATGTCAACCTCGTCAATTTCGCGAAATAATGTATTACTTGACCGTCAGACAACTGCATTCAGCCAGTTGAGTAATCTTGTGCGAGGTACTGCCGAGTAACAGGCTCTTCAAGCGACCAAAACCTCGACTGCCGCAAACAATCAGGTCTGCCTTGCGATCTCTCGCAAAAGCCACCACTTCGTCGGCGGGACTGCCCAGCACGGCTCTGGCATCGACATCCTGCGCACCGTATTCCTTGGCAGTCTCGCGCGCCTGCCCGACCAGAAAATCAGCATACTGCAACATGGCTTTTTCCGAGTCAGCCGAATTCTGCGCCATGATGTTAACCAGATTGACCGGCGCTTCCTCAAAGTCAATCACCATTCTGGGCATGGGTTCGATAATATGTTCGACTTCGCCCATCTTGCGCATCTCGGTGGGTATTTGCATATGACCAGCATCGATCACGTAGATAATACCGAGCGGTACCCCGTCCCGGACCGCGAGCATGGCGCCAAGCTCCAGAGCCCTGCTGGCGTGCACCGAACCATCAAAAGCAACCACGATAGATTTAAACATCGAATTCTCCTGCATCTGCGTATCTCACTATTGCATCACTTTCGCGACACGTGAATCTTGACCCGAATCAAGTAGTCGATGGCTATCCGCTAGCCGTCAGGTAGTTGGCAGGTTTGATCGCAAACCTCGATCTGAACCATTTGTGCAGTTCCATCACCACCAGCACCGAAAGTGCCAGGCCCAACAGGGTCAGCCACTGAGCAAAGCTAACCGGGCTTGCACCGAGCACATCTCCCAGCCATGGGGTATACATCGCGCCGATATGGACCAGCTGGGCGATGATGGTACCGCCAAGCAACAATTTGTTGCGCATTGGGTTGTGGCGGAATACCGACAGGGTTTCCGAGCGGCTGTTGAACACATGTACGTTTTCAAACAACACCATCAGCAGCAGGGTACTGTTGCGCGCCTGCTCGAGGCTGAAACCCTGGTCGAGCAGGTACTTGAACAGACCAAACGCGACCACGCCGATGACGATGGCCGAAATGATCACTCGTTCGAGCATGATACGGTTGAAAATCGCCTCTTTGGGTGGCCGAGGTGGCTGCCTGAGTTCACCGCCCTCACCCGGTTCAAACGCGAGCGCGATATCCTGGATGCCATTGGTCACCAGGTTCAGCCACAGCAATTGCACTGCCAGCAACGGTAGCGGCAAGGCTGTTATCATCGACAGCACAAACAAAACCAGCTCGGCCGCGCCGGTGGATATCAGCAGGAAAATGACCTTGCGTACGTTGGCATAAGCGATGCGCCCTTCTTCGACACCATCGACAATCGACTCGAAATTGTCGTCGGTGACGATAATATCAGCGGTTTCACGGGCTACATCGGTACCACTCTTGCCCATCGCGACGCCTACCTGCGCTGCGCGCAGCGCCGGTGCATCGTTGGCGCCATCGCCACTGACGGCGACGTAATGCCCGTTGCGCTGCAACGATTGCACGATATCGAGTTTCTGCTTCGGTTCGACGCGGGCGAACACCGTGGCGTTCCTTGTCATCTGATCCATCTCGGCTTCGGTGACGGCGGTTTTTAACTGCGGCCCGGTAACGACCTGTGACTCATCGTCGAGCAGATTCAACTCACGCCCGATGGTAAACGCAGTTACCGGATGATCTCCGGTCACCATCGCCACTTTGATACCTGCCGCGCGGCAATTTGCCACCGCGGACTTCGCTTCGGGGCGTAGCGGATCGATCAAACCCACCAGGCCGATCAGGGTCAGGTTGCTTAGATGGGCGTGGCTAAATTCTTCGTTAGAACCAATTTCAATATCACCGTAAGCCATCGCAATGACTCGATATCCTGCCGCCGCCAGTTCCTTTGCCTGGGCTTCAACCGCCGCGGTGTCGAGTTCACTGCTGCCATCGGGTGACACAATTCTGTTGCACATCAACAGTAATTTTTCAAAGGCGCCTTTGACAAAGGCGCGCGGTTTGCCGTCAACGAGGTTGAGACTCGCGCTATAGAGACGTTCCGATTCAAATGGAATACTGGCAATTTCAGGACACTCGCCGACCGCCTCGGCACGGGTCCAGCCAGCCCGATGCGCCATGATCAACAGGGCGACGTCAACCGCGTCGCCGGTACGCGCCCATACCCCGCCCTGATGCCCGAGGAAACCCTCGTTTGCAAGTACGGCACAGCGGCATGCCGTGGCGAGCAATTTGCGGTCGTCAGCGTCTGGGTTACCACGTGAAGTGGTGATTTCACCATTGGGTTGATCACTGTCGCCACTGACCTGCCAGTCACCATGCCCCGGAAACACGAGGCGACGCACGGTAAGCTGGTTGGCGGTCAGCGTGCCTGTTTTATCGGACGCAATGTAGGTACATGAACCCAGTGCTTCGACCGCGATCAGACGGCGCACGATGACATCGCGTTTTGCCATGCGGCGCATACCGATCGCCAGTGCTACGGTCAATGCGACCGGCAGACCTTCCGGGATTACCGAAACCGCGAGCGCGACCGAGGACAGAAAAATTTCTGCCATCGGCATACCCCGAAACAGCAGGATCGTCGCCATTACCACTACTGCACAGCCGACAAAAACCGCTACCCGCTGGGTGAAACGTTCCATGCGCTCCTGTAACGGTGCCTTGGCATCGGTGTCCCCAGTGACCGATTCCGCAATGGTGCCCAGTTCGGTCGCCATGCCGATGCTGACCACCACGCAACTCGCCCGACCACGGTTGACCAGGCTACCGGCGAAAGCCATGTTAATGCGATCTCCGAGTACCGTATCGTTTTCGAGAACTACGCCAGCGTTCTTGATCACCGCGATCGACTCACCCGACAGCAATGACTCGTCGATTTCAAGGTTATGACTCTCGAGAATACGCATATCTGCGGGCACGCGTTCACCCGATTCCAGCAATACAATATCGCCCGGGACAATCTCCTCCGAGTTGATTTCGTAAGCATCGCCTTCGCGTAGTACGCGCACTTGCATGATCATCATCTTTTGCAGCGCGTCGGCGCTGCGCTGCGCCGAGAATTCCTGCACCGTGCCGATGACCGCGTTGAGTAACAGCACCGCACTGATGAAAATAGCATCAGAGAACTCCTGAATCAGCAAGGACACCAGCGCGGCCGCGACCAGCACGTAAATCAGCGGGCTCTTGAACTGGTTCATAAAAACTTCGAGCAATCCCGGTGGGGCCTTTCTGGGGAGGGCATTGGGCCCGTATAGCTGCTGACGAAGCTTTACTTCGGCGATTTCCAGTCCATGGGGTGTGGCTGACAGAGTGGACAGAGTCTTTTCACCGCTCAATGCATGCGGTGTTTCGATGATCGCCACAGCGGGCTCGGCAGGCGTTTCGGTCTGGTTCATATTTGAGAAAGCGGCTCCCCGGCCCTGGGTAATTGTTCGAAGTTATTATGACAAATTAGCCCAGACCCCGCTTTCCCTGTTTGATAAGAATCAAGAGAAGAGCTTGTTTCATGAAATTACGGTTCCATCGTCATCCGTCCCCTCATTCCCTGATCATCCCCACTTACAGGAAGATTATTTCACACTACTTGAAATTCGCCCCAAAAACATCACATTAGGGTATAATTCACCGTCTTGGGGACGACTTGGCTTCGACGTGGGTCGCGAAACCTGAGGTGCATGCCGAGAATGTAGAAAATCTCGTTAACTCTTCTGCAAATTATAGTTGCCAACGACGACAACTACGCACTCGCCGCTTAATAACCGGTAGATTGCTGTCGGACTGGAGCCGTGTCTATGCGTCCAGGTTCCTTCGGGAACATTCCGGCATCGCTCTCATAGAATCGTGATGGAAGCTGGTTCGGGGCCGAAGCACTAAACAAGTACCGGAATCGCTGTCTGTTTTCCCCGTCCGGCGGGTAACAGCCAGTTAAAACAAAGTCGGAATAAGCATGTAGAGCCGATGGCAGAGGGCTTGCGGACGCGGGTTCGATTCCCGCCGTCTCCACCATATCTAAGCCTTAACTAATTGATAGTTAGGGCTTTTTTATTTATATGCATTTATTTGTGTACGGAATAGTGTACGGGTTAATTTAAAAATCAGACGCTTTTGAGTGTAAAGCGGTGCTTAGAATAAATGATAAATATGCCTAAAGGTGGAGCCGACAAAACCATCAAAAGTCCTTGAATTGCACTCAATACCATCCATGCCCCCAACTAGACAACATTATCGTTTCTATTTCGTTCTGTGCGTGATTCCCTGATCGTTTAAGCCGTTCAAATGTTTTTCCCTGGCTTTCTTTGAGACATTGATTTGCGCCGGGTTGAGTTGTTTTTCCCTGGCTCTCTTTGAGACATTGATTTGTGCCGGGTTGAGTTGTTTTTCCCCGGCTTTCTTTGAGGCATCGATTTGTGCCTGGTTGAGTTGTTTTTCCCTGGCTTTCTTTGAGGCATCGATTTGTGCCGGGTTGAGTTGTTTTTCCCCGGCTTTCTTTGAGGCATCGATTTGTGCCTGCTTTATTCTTATCTCCTGCTTTAAACTCGATATGTCGGAATCATTGGGGAAAAAAGTTTTCAAAATTTCGAGATATTTTTGTGCGGATACGATATTGCCTAATTTATTATGATCCCGGGACTTATCAGCATAATACGCGGCGATTTTATCCAATTGTTGTTTTGCGCGTCGGTTAGCTGGTGCTATGGTCAACGCCTGTTTATATAGATCGTAGGAATTATTATTTTTTGGGGTCGTATAGTAATTGTTTGCGAAGGCTGTGTCGGCTTCAGTCAAAATATCGTTAAGTCTGCTGCCGTTGTTAATTTTATGACGAAGTTCCCGTATCGCCGATTTGTCAGGATCTATCGATTCGGCGAGACTTACTTTTGATTCGGCCTGTTTAAGGTCACCATTATTAAGTGCGCTTTGCGCCCGGGCGATCAAAATGTCTACAATATCAAGTAAGCCCAATTTTGCGGTTACATTGTCCGGGTTCAGGCTTAAAACATTCTGATAGTAAAAAAGGGCGGCCTTTTTATCAGGTTCATATACGAAGCCTTTTTTCAGTGCAGCGTCAGCCCGGCTAAGTAAAAGGTCTATCTGCTGATTATTTTTGTCGATAGATAAAATTTCATCCAATCTCTTCTCCGCAAATTTTAGCCCCGGGAATCCGGGATCGATAGCATTAACAATTTCTATGCTGACTCCTGCCTGGCTAAAGTCTCCATTGTTAATATATTGCTGGGCTTGCAGCAGGTAATACTGGCCCACTATTTTGATACCATTTTTAGCGACTGAATTCTCCGGCTCCCTGGCAAGAATCTGCTGATAAATGCCGAGAGCCCCGGTAGCGTTTTCATCGTAATATTTGTCAAGAGAAATCAGTTTATCGGCCTTTTCAAGTAAACCGTCCAATTGGTTTTGTCGCACTTCTTCGGGTGATATTTCAGCCAACGATAACATAGCGTTGGCAACAATAATGGCGATGATAACGGCCACGATCAGGAGAATTGCGGGACGTTTTAATCGC
>Ga0316194_10003907_pt1 | contig 10370 bp, 10 predicted proteins | sample CroRivsedime1_MG_FD_204936 | JGI IMG/M metagenome (GOLD analysis project Ga0316194, IMG submission 204936) | Coastal sediment microbial communities from Maine, United States - Cross River sediment 1 | ecosystem: Environmental > Aquatic > Marine > Coastal > Sediment | place: USA: Maine... | reverse complement strand
GAATAGAACGCCTGCCGCATTCCCCGCGACTCACCGTGAGTCACCAGCTTGCCGGCCCTTCGGGGCCGGCTTTTTTTCGCGCGCCGAGGCGCGCTCCTACAGGTTGCACCCAGGAGCGGTTCTCGAATCGCGACCCCGGCGCGCAATCCCGGATTGTTTTATAGTTGCGCCATGACTACCGACCTCGCTGACAAACACTGCAAGCCCTGCGAAGGCGGCGTGGAGCCGCTGCAGCCGGAGCAGGCAGCCGAACTGATGAAGGGACTGCACGGCGACTGGACGCTGAGCGACGATGGCCTGCAGATATCAAGGCGCTTTTGCTTTCCCGCGTACAGCCGGACGCTCGCGTTCGCCAATGCGGTTGCCTGGATAGCCATCGTCGAGGGCCACCATCCGGTCCTGACCGTCAGTTACGGCGACTGCGTTGTGAGCTATACGACGCACGCCATCGACGGGCTCTCCGACAACGACTTCATCTGTGCGGCCAAGATCGACCGCCTCGCTGCCGACGCTGAATGATCGACATTGCGGCTATCGAAGCGGCGGCCTCGCGGCTCGAGGGTGTCGCCGTCCGCACGCCGCTCATCCGCAACGACGCCCTGGATCATGCTGCGGGCGGCTGCGTGCTGGTGAAAGCCGAGAACCTGCAGGCCATCGGCTCGTTCAAGATTCGCGGTGCCTACAACCTGATGAGCCAGTTGACGGCTGAAGAAGCCGCGCGAGGCGTGGTGGCGTTTTCGTCGGGTAACCACGCACAGGGGGTGGCGATGGCCGGCCGCCTGCTGGGCATTCACGCGGCTATCGTCATGCCCGAAGACGCCCCGCGGGCAAAAATGGACAACACCCGGCGCCTTGGCGGCGAGGTCATCACCTACGATCGCTATTCGGGTGACCGGGAGGCGATCGCGCGCGAGATCGCCGCGGAACGGGGTGCCTCGCTGGTGCCCTCGTACGATCATGAAGACATCATCGCGGGGCAGGGCACCGTCGGCCTGGAGATCGCGGAGCAGGCCCTCGAAATGCAGCTGCCGCCCGACCAGGTGCTGATCAACTGTGGCGGCGGCGGCCTGTCGGCCGGCAGCGGCGTGGCGCTGAAAGCGCGGTTACAACATGTCTCCGTGCGCACGGTCGAGCCGGAGGACTTCGACGACACGGCGCGCTCGATAGCCGCCGGCAAGCGCATGACGGTGGCGCCGGGAGCGCGTTCGATCTGCGATTCCCTGCTTGCCGGTTCGCCGGGGGAGCTGCCTTTCGAGATTCACCGGCGGCTGTTCGACGGCGGCCTTAAAGTTAGCGATCGTGAAGTTCGTGACGCCATGCGTTTCGCGTTCCGAAATCTGAAGATGGTCGTCGAACCTGGCGGCGCCGTGTCGCTGGCCGCGGTGCTCGGTGGCAGGATCGAAACGGCCGGGAAGACCACGGCGATCGTGATCAGCGGCGGCAACGTGGACCTCGACGAGTTTGCGGCCATACAGGCGGCCGCGGACTGAAACTAGCGGACTGACGCGGCGGCAGACACGGCATGCCTGCTGCGCATGTCCGTGATCTCGAGCCCGCGTTGCCTGCGTTGCTGCCAGCCGTCCAGCCAGGTCACGATGCGCTCGATCTGTTCCACGTCCTTGCGGACGCGCGACGGCTGCATCTCGTAAACGCCGATTCCCTGTTCGGCGGCATGCACGAAGTTCTGGCTGTCCCTGAGGACGGAAATGATGGGAATTCCCAGCGAGTCGAGGAATCGCATGAGCTTGGCGAGGCTCTTGGTGTTCTTGCGCGTGCGGTTGGCGATGACGGCAAGCTTCTGCTCGTTCCGGTTCACCTTGGCGACGAGCAGCAGGTCCGCGATGATTCTCGACGCCGCATGCGTGTCCATCATCGATGGCAGCACCGGCACCAGGATGGACGATGAATCGCGCGTCAGTTCCCGCAGCTCGTCGTGATTGATGCCGGCGGCGGAATCGATAAGGAGCGTGTCTGTTTCCTCGGGAACCCGCAGCTGCCAGCTGCGCGTGGCATGCATGCTTCGCTTGTACGCGGCGACGCCGTGAATCGCGGGCCTGTCGCCGGGCCGGCGCGTCAGCCAGGCCATGGTGGAGCCCTGTGGATCGAAATCCATGATCGCCGGGGAAGCGCCGCGCGCCGCGTAACAGGCGGCGATATTGGTGACGACCGTCGACTTGCCGCAACCCCCCTTGGGGTTGAGGATGACTATCCGGTTCAGGTTGTCTCGTCGCGGCGTTCTCAGCATAGCCCGGTCACCGGGTTCCCTAATGGTGTAAATGTCGCTCAGCCGGAGCCGGCTGTCCTTGCGCCGGTTCACATAATACCCGACCCGGACAGTAACAGGAACGCGTCAATGCTGCGCTGTCAGGACGTTTCCGGGTAGGTGTCATGGCAGGCGAGCGCGTCGCCGCTGCAGGACCATTCGGCGCGCGAGCCGGCAAATATCCTTGCCTGCGGTTGGATACCGGGCTCGTGATCGAGTGAGCCCGCCGGGACCACGGCGATCCCGCCGTCATATATTCGTGGCAGCGGGCTGCCGCAGACCGAGCAGAATGCTGCCGTGAAACGCTCGGCTTCCGGAACCTTGTAGCTGCGGACGAGACTCTCGCCGGCGGTCCACGTGATCGAGTTCAGCCGCAGGATGATGTTGCTGGCGTGCGCACTGCCGCTGGACTTGCGGCAGCGCTCGCAATGGCAGTGGTAGAAACGCCGCACGTCGCCCTGCAGCTCATAGGCCACGGAGCCGCAGAGGCAACTGCCCGATAACGCGATATCCCCCATGATTCCCTCCTCCCGGGTGCGTAAGGTACTTGAGGATAGCAGTCTTCTGCCGCTGCATGGCGGCCGTGGCGGGCTTACTTCAGGTGCGAGCGTTTGAAGTGCCGGGCTTCGCGCAGCCAGCGGCAGGTCTTGCAATAACAGGTCTTCTTGTGGCGGTGCGTGGCCCGCAGGTAGTCGACGGCCGCCTCGAGCGCTTCCACAAGCTGCTCGACGGTCGCGTCGTCGAGCGAACGACTGCGATGCTGGTCCAGCCAGCGGCATGCCGTGCCGAACTGGCATTCCGTGCATTCCTCGATAAACGCGTTGTAATGACTGCCATAGCGGCAGTTCGTGAAGTCGACGTCGCGTTCGAGCACCCAGCGCGGATATTCGAGGAGGTCCGTGATATAGCCCGTTATTGTGCGGGTCTTATTGGTCTGCGTGGTCATGGACGGATCCCAAGCCTGACCGCTGAGGCTAGCAAGGGTGTCCGGACGGGTTTATGGGGGAATCTACGTATCGCTTTCGCGGGCTCAGAACATCTCGCTGGGGCCGGGATGGTCGCCTTCCGGCTTGCTGCGGCTCTTGATGAAGTCGCCCGTGATCATCTTGTCGTAGGACATTCCCGGGCCCACCATCGGGTATACGCCGGCTTCGGGATCGATGATGACCTCCAGGAAAGCCGGGCCGGGAAACGCCATGAACTCGGCGACGACCGCCTCGATATCCTCTTTACTGTCCAGTTTTTTCGCGTACTGGAAGCCGTCCGCCTCGGCCGCCTTTACGAAATCCTTGCTGTGCAGCGACTTGTCGCTGGCGGCGAGGCGGCTGTCGTAATACAGCTTCTGCCACTGGCGCACCATGCCGTCGCCGTAGTTGTTCAGGACGACGACCTTGATCGGCAGCTTGTACGTCGTGGCGGTCTCCAGTTCGCCGAGGTTCATGCGCATGCTGCCGTCGCCGTCGATGTCGATGACGACGCGATCGGGCTGGGCAAACTGGGCGCCGATCGCCGCGGGCAGGCCGAAACCCATCGTGCCCATGCTGCCGGAGGTCAGCCAGAGCCGGGGCTCGCGATAGTCGAAGTACTGCGCGGCCCACATCTGGTGCTGGCCGACGCCGGTCGAGATAATGGCCTCGCCCTTTGCGTGCTTGTTGATTTCCTCGATCACCGCGTAGGGTTGTATCCGTTCGCTGTCGCGATCGTAGTTCAGGCAGTGCTCTTCCTTGAGGTGCGCGATCTCCGCGTGCCACTCGTCGAAGCTCTTGCCGAATCCGATACGACGTCCGTAAGCCAGCAGCTCCGTCAGGTCGCGTTCGAGCAGGCCGACCTGGTGCCAGTCGACCCGTTTGACCTTGCCGATCTCGGCGCTGTCCACGTCGAAGTGGGCGATATGTTTTGCATTCGGCGCAAAACGGATCGGGTCGCCCGCCACCCGGTCGTCGAAGCGCGCGCCGACGGCAATCAGGAAATCGCAGTCCTCGACGGCGTAGTTGGCCGAGGCGATTCCGTGCATGCCGAGCATATGCAGCGCCAGCGGGTGCTTCGTGTCGCTGGCGCCGAGCGCCATCAACGTCGTCGTCACCGGGATGCCGTATTCCGATGCGAGCCGCCGCATGGACTTGGCAGCATTGGCGTTGATTACGCCACCGCCGGCATAGATCAGCGGCCGGTCCGATTCGGCCAGCATCGTAAAGAAGCGTTCGCAGGCCTCCTCGCTCAGGCGGTTTTCCGTAACTTTCTGCAGGCGCCGGCGGTAACCGGTCAACGGCAGGCTGCCGCCGCCCATGAAAGCGCCCTGCCAGTTCTGCACGTCTTTCGGGATATCCACGACGACGGGGCCCGGGCGCCCGGTGCGCGCGAGCTCGAATGCGCTGCGCACGGTAGCCTCGAGGCGTTCCGGGTCGGTAACCAGGAATACGTGCTTGGCCACGGCGCCCATGATTGCCGAGACGGGCGCTTCCTGGAACGCATCCGTGCCGACGGCGCTCCGCGGTACCTGGCCGCAAATGACGACGACCGGCACGGAGTCCGCCATGCAGTCGCGGACGGGGGTGACGGTGTTGGTCGCACCCGGCCCCGACGTCACCATGACGACGCCGACCTTGCCGCTCGCGCGAGCGTAGCCCGACGCCATGAACCCGGCGCCCTGTTCGTTGGCGGGAACGATCAGCGGCATCGGCGAGCGGCCGTCTTCGCCGGCATGCAGCTTGTTATAGCGAAACACGGCATCGTAGGTCGGCAGTATCGCGCCGCCGCTATAGCCGAAGATCGTGTCGACGCCTTCATCCGCCAGCACCTGCACCACGATATCGGCGCCGCTCATGATTTTTCCTGCCAGGGGATGACTGCTCGTGCGCTCTGCGCTGGCCTGTTCGCTCACCGTTTTGCCGCCGCTCTTTGATTCACAGGTTCGCTTCGAGTGTTTACTAATTTTTATTGCATTGCAATACTCGCCCTATTGCGCCGCCGAACGCACGTCCGGCGGGTGAATGTAGTTTCAAACGATTCTTTTTTTGCGGGGATACCAGGCGATGCGACACGTGATATCCGTACTCCTGGAGAACGAGGTCGGCGCCCTCACGCGCATGACCGGCATGTTCTCGAGCAGGGGCTATAACATCGAGTCCCTGAACGTTGCGCCCACCAACGACGCCACCGTATCCCGCGTGACACTCGTGGTGTCGGGTTCCGATGCGGCCATAGCCCAGCTGAATGCCCAGCTCGCGAAGCTTGTCGACGTCGTCAATATTCACGACATGACGCTCGGCGAACATTTCGAGCGCGAGCTGGCGATCATCAAGATGAAACTGGCGAGCGACCAGCTCGGGCGCGCTGCCGAACTGGCGAAGAAGTTCGGCGCCGAGGTGCTCGATGACGATGCGTCCAGTTACACGCTGCAGCTCACGGGACGTATCGCCGAAGTCGACGAGTTCGTCAGCGACGCTGCGGAATTCGGGCAGCTTTCTGCGGTCGCCCGCAGTGGCAGCGTCGCGGTATCCAGGGGCGAAGTTACCCTGTCTTCCTACGACCGGAACCACCGACTGTCCGGTTGACACGATGAGCCCGCTCGCCGTCGAGGATTTTCGCCGGGTCGTCGTCAAGGTCGGTTCATCGTTGCTGATCGGCGATGACGGCCGGGTCGACCGACGCTGGCTTGCCGGGCTGAGCGAAGACATCGCGGATTGGCATGCGCGGGGTCACGAAGTGCTGGTCGTGTCGTCGGGCGCGATTGCCATCGGCAGTGCAGTACTCGGGATCAACAAGCGGCGCGCCCGGCTAGAGGACCTGCAGGCGGCGGCCGCGGCAGGGCAGGTGCAGCTGGCGCATGCCTACCAGGAGGCGCTGGACGTACACGGGATCACGACGGCGCAGGTGCTCCTCACCCCCGAAGACACGGAGAACCGGCGCCGCTTCCTCAACGCGCGCGGCACGCTGGGGCGTCTGATCGAACGTCGCGTGGTGCCGGTCATCAACGAGAACGACACGGTTGCCACCGAGGAGATCCGCTACGGCGACAACGACCGGCTGGCCGCGCGCGTCGCGCAGCTGGTCATGGCGGATGCGTTGATCCTGCTGTCGGACGTGGACGGTTTTTACACGGCCGACCCGGCCGGCAATCCGCAGGCGGAACACATCCCCCTCGTAACGGCGATCACCGACGAAATGCAGCGCATGGCAGGAGAAACCCGCTCGGACATCGGCAGTGGCGGCATGGCCACGAAGGTCCAGGCGGCACGCATCGCGACCCATGCCGGCTGTGCGACCATCATCACGAGCGGCGTCGTGCAGCGTCCGCTCAGCGAGCTTGCGGCAGGCGGCCGGTGCACGCTGTTCCGTGCGCCGGGGACGCCCGCGGCGGCGCGCAAGCAGTGGCTCGCCGGTGTTCTCGAGGTTCGCGGCGAGTTAAGGTTGGACGACGGCGCGGCGCAGGCACTGCGCAACGGCAAGAGCCTTCTGCCGGTCGGGGTGGTTGAGGTGCTCGGCAGTTTCCGCCGCGGCGACGTCGTGACGCTGGTGGACTCGCGCGGCCGGGAGCTGGGCAGGGGGCTCGCGGAGTACTCCTTCGAAGAGGCGTCGCAGCTTGCAGGCCGCCAATCGGAAAGCATCGAATCCGTGCTGGGTTACCGGGGCCGGGCGGTGATGGTGCACCGTGATGAACTGGTGATATTTGATCGTGATGACGGAAAGCCGAATGCCTGACGCACTGTCGCAGACGATGAATTCCCTGGGCCGGCATGCGCGCAGCGCCGCGCGGGCGCTGGCGATGTCGAGCGCGGACGTGCGCAATGCGGCGCTGCGCGCCGCCTCCGCCGAACTGCGCATGCGCCGCGCCGAGATCCTCGAGGCGAACGCGACCGATATGCAGGCAGCGCGCAAGCGGGACCTCAGCGCCGCGATGCTGGATCGGCTGATGCTCGATGACAGCCGCATCGACGGCATGGCCGCGGGGCTCGAGGCGATCGTCGAATTGCCGGATCCACTGGGCCGGGTCATGGCCGAGTGGCAGCGGCCCAATGGCCTCGAGATTCAGCGCGTTGCGGTGCCCCTCGGCGTCATCGGAATTATTTACGAGAGCCGGCCCAACGTTACGGCGGATGCTGCCGGCCTGTGCGTGAAGTCGGGCAACGCCGTGATCCTGCGCGGCGGCTCGGAGAGCTTTCATTCCAGCCGGGCCATTCATGCCTGTCTCGTGTCAGGGCTTGCGAAGGCGGGTTTGCCGGCCGACGCCGTGCAGATGGTGCCGACGACAGACCGGGCGGCGGTCGGGTACCTGTTGTCGTCGATGTCGCAGTGGGTCGACGTCGTCGTGCCCCGCGGCGGCAAAAACCTCATTCGCCGCGTGCAGGAGGAAGCGCGCGTACCGGTGATCGGCCATCTTGAAGGTATCTGCCACGTCTACCTGCACGCAGCGGCCGATGCCGACATGGCCGCCGAGATCGCGGTCAACGCGAAGATGCGCCGCACCGGTATCTGCGGAGCGGCCGAGACGCTGCTGGTCGATCGCGAGGCGGCGGCGAGGCTGCTGCCGGGCGTGCTGAGAGCGCTGCGCGATGCAGGCTGCGAAATTCGCGGCGATAGCGAGGTCGTCGGCAGTTTTCCGGAGGCGCGGGAGGCCGCCGAAGATGACTGGGGTACCGAGTACCTCGACGCGATCATTTCCGTGCGGGTAGTGGACGACATCGATGCGGCGATTCGCCACATCGGGGAATATGGCTCCGGCCACACCGAGTGCATCGTGACGGACGACGATGATGCGGCTGCGAAGTTCTTCCGCGATGTAGACAGCGCGATCCTGCTGCAGAATGCGTCGACGCAGTTTGCGGACGGCGGCGAATTCGGTATGGGTGCCGAGATCGGCATAGCCACCGGCCGCATCCACGCACGCGGTCCCGTCGGTGCGGAACAGCTGACGAGCTACAAGTACGTCGTCCGCGGTAGCGGCCAAACCCGTCCCTGATGACCGCCGATCTGCGGACCTGCGACGTAGCCGTGATCGGCGCCGGCATCAACGGTGCCGGTATAGCCCGCGACGCGGCGCTGCGCGGTCTTTCGGTCGTGCTCTTCGACAAGGGCGACGTCTGCAATGGCACGTCCTGGGCGTCCAGCCGCCTGATTCATGGCGGCCTGCGCTACCTCGAGTACGGCGAGATCCCGCTCGTCTTCGAGTCCCTGCACGAACGGCGCCACCTGCGCCGCATTGCGAGCCACCTCGTCAAGCCGCTGCGCATCTGCATTCCGATATACCGGGGCGCAAAGCGCGGGCGGCTCCTGATCAAGCTCGGCCTGCTGGGCTACGACCTGCTCTCCTGGCGCAAGCCGCTGCCCCATCACAAGATGCTGAGCGAGGACGAAATTCGCGCGCGCGAGCCCGGGCTGCGGCAGGAAAGCCTGCGTGCGGCCGCGTGCTACTACGATGCGCAGGTGACGTATGCCGAACGCCTGGTGCTCGAGAATGTGCTCGCGGCGCGTGCCGCTGGCGCCGAGGTCATGACGTACTCGGAGGTGATCGGCATCGGGGTTGACGGAGGCTCGGTCGTGTCGCTGACCTGCGAGGACACGGTCACCGGGCATCAGACACAGTTCGCGCCAAAGACGGTGGTCAACGCGGCTGGGCCGTGGGTTGACTCGGTTCTCGACCGGACGGGGCAGCAGATGCCCGAGCTCATCGGAGGCACGAAGGGCAGCCATATCGTCGTGAGCCCGTTCGAAGGCGCGCCGCGGGATGCGTTTTACGTGGAAGCGGAAACCGACGGCCGGCCGTTTTTCATCCTGCCGTGGAACGGCTTGTTCCTGATCGGTACCACGGACATTCGCTACGATGAAGACCCGGCGAAAGTTCACGCCAGTCGCGAGGAAGTTGAGTACCTGCTGGAGGAAACCAACCGTGTGTTTCCGGCGGCCCGGCTGACCATTGACGACGTGCACTACGCTTACGCGGGCGTACGGCCGTTGCCGCAGCGAACGCACGGGCCCGAATCGGCGATAACCCGCAGGCACATCATCAAGTCGCATCGGCGCGCCGCACAGGGACTGTTCTCGATCGTCGGCGGCAAGCTGACGACGTACCGCAATCTCGCCGAGCAGACGGTCGACAAGATCGGCAAGGCACTTGGCCGCCGCCTGCCGGAGTGCCGGACGCGCGACACCCTGTTACCGGGAGCCGGGGGCGTGGAGGACGCTCGCGAGGCGCTGGCCGGGTTTCCCGGCCTTTCAGAGCAGGGAGTAGAGCGGTTGCTGCGCGTTTACGGCGGGCGCGCAGCCGGTATCGCAGCCGTCGCAGAACGAAGGCCCGAGCTTGCGGACTGCATCGACGAGGCGGCAACGATCCCCGCAGCGGAAGTTGCTTTCGTGATCGGTGAGGAACTGCCGAGAACGCTGGCCGACATCGTCTACCGTCGCATGATGATAGGCCTCGATGCCGACCAGGGACGGCCGCACTACACAAAAATCGCGGAACTCGCAGCCGCCGAATTCGGTTGGGATGACGCCCGTCTCGCGGACGAATTGCGCACGCTTCGCACGCACGCCGATGCGCTCCGCGATTGGGGTCGGACCTAGTTAGCTTACTGAATTCAAAAAGATTTCTTTCATTTTTACGCTGTTTTTGGAGCTTATTTCGGCCATTTTGCATGGTAAATGGAGCGTCTAATGCCATTGAGGCTTTGCTCCCGATGTCCTGCGGATGATTTGCATGCCAAAATGCCGTGATTAAGGCTCTTTTCTTGCCCAGAATCAGGCATTATTCGTTTTTGACCAGTAACTTACGCGGGTCCGACCCCGCAAACCACAAATCACGGAGAACTACATGAGCGGATCGTCTTTTTGTGTTTTGCTGGGTGTGATTCTGCTGGCGCCGGCCGCTGCCGTGGCCGATGCGCCTATTATTCACCCGGGCCCGCCGGGTGCTCCGGCGCGCGAACTCAGTGCCGACGAGGCCATCGCGATAGCCAACACGAGCTATTCCCCTGCAGACGCCCGCTTCATGCAGGACATGATCCCGCACCACCACCAGGCCCTGGAGATGGCCGCGCTGGCGGCCGAGCGCACGAACCGGCAGGAGTTGATCGACGTCGCCGGACGCATCAACACCTCACAAATGGACGAA
>Ga0316194_10003906_pt1 | contig 10370 bp, 7 predicted proteins | sample CroRivsedime1_MG_FD_204936 | JGI IMG/M metagenome (GOLD analysis project Ga0316194, IMG submission 204936) | Coastal sediment microbial communities from Maine, United States - Cross River sediment 1 | ecosystem: Environmental > Aquatic > Marine > Coastal > Sediment | place: USA: Maine... | reverse complement strand
GGCTGTTCCTGCATGAGCTCGAAGTTCAGTGTCCGGCCGTCGAGACGCGGCGGCGTGCCGGTCTTGAGCCTCGCCACCCGGAACGGCATTTCGCGCAGGCGTTCCGCGAGCCGGATCGACGGCGCGTCGCCGGCGCGCCCGCCGGGGCGTTCGGTGCTGCCTACGAGGATTCGCCCGCCGAGAAACGTACCGACGGTCAGCACAACCGAGGGCGCGAGAAACGATTCACCCGCATCGGTCACGGCGCCGGCTACCCGGCCTCCCTCCACGATGAGGTCGTCGACGCTCGCTTCGGCGATCGTGAGGCCCGGCTGGTTTTCGAGCAGCGCCCGGATCGCGCGTTTGTAGAGTTCCCGGTCAGCCTGCGCGCGGGTGGCGCGCACGGCCGGACCCTTGCTCGCGTTCAGCGTCCGGAACTGGATTCCGGCCCTGTCGATCGCCGTCGCCATGACGCCGCCGAGCGCATCGATTTCGCGGGTGAGGTGCCCCTTGCCGATGCCGCCGATCGCGGGATTGCAGCTCATCTGGCCCAGCGCCGAGCGCTTTTGCGTGATCAGAAGCGTGGCCGCACCGGCGCGCGCGGCGGCCATGGAAGCCTCCGTCCCGGCGTGACCGCCGCCGATCACTATGACGTCGAACCGATTGCGCATGGGTAACACTGATCAAAAAATAAGCAACACAGGGCGGCGCATTCTAGCGGCCTTTCTTTACACGAGGAAGCCGTATCGCCAAGATATCGCGGCTCTCACGACCCCGGACCGCCATGTTTCGCAGCAACAGCGCGTTTTTGACCGCCGCAGTACTGATCGGCCTGGCGCCCGCGGCCGCGGCGCTGGAGCTGGAGGACTGCCGTATCAGTGCAGGCCCGGCGTTCCCCGGCATCAAGGCCCGCTGCGGCACGTTGCTGCGGCCGGAGAATCCCGACGACCCCGATTCGCCGGAGATCGAGCTGTCGGTTGCCGTGGTGCCGGCGCTCGACCTCAAGCCCGAGCCCGACCCGTTCGTGCCGCTGGCAGGCGGGCCGGGTGCCAGCGCCATCGAGTTCTACTCGGCCTACGCGGGCGCCTTCGAGCCTGTCCGCCGCCACCGTGACATCCTGCTTCTCGACCAGCGCGGCACGGGCTCGTCCGCGCGCATGGACTGCGACGTCGACGACGACATCGTCGAGGGCGCATTCAGCGAGGAGCGGGTGCTCGAAGCCACCCGGGAGTGCCTGGACGCACTGCCCCACGACCCGCGCTTCTTTACGACCAGCGTCGCCGTCACCGACCTGGAGGCGGTACGCGAAGCCCTCGGCTATGGCCCGCTGAACCTGTACGGCGTGTCCTACGGTTCCCGGGTGGCGCAGCATTTCGCGAAGCGTTACCCCGGCTCGACGCGGTCGGTCGTTCTCGATGGCGTCGTGCCGCCGCAGGTCGTGCTTGGCCCGGAGATCGCCACGGAAGCGCAGAAGGCGCTCGACGACATCTTCGCCCGCTGTGCCACGGACGAGCGCTGCAGCGATCGTTTCCCGGACCTGGCGCAGGCCTTCGCGCAGGTCCGCGCCGAACTCGACGAACAGCCCGTCAGCGTCGAAATCCCGAATCCCGTGACCGGCCGCCGGGAGGTCGTCGACTTCGGTGCACCGGAACTCGCAGGGGCAGTGCGCCTGCTGGCCTACCACGCGAACTCGATCGCAATCCTGCCGCTGTTGATCGATGCGGCCGCCGCCGGCGACTTCGAGCCGCTGGCGGCGCAGTTCCAGATGATATCCGCGCAGATGTCCGACGCCCTGGCCCTCGGCATGCACAACGCGGTGATGTGCTCCGAAGACGCGCCGTTCTACGAGGTCGACGCAACCGACCGCGACGCGCTGGAGGCGAGCTACATCGGCATCGTGCAGCTCGACGCCATCGAGACGATGTGCTCGATGTGGCCGGCCGGCCCGGTCGATGACGACTTCCGCGAACCGCTCGATACCGCGATCCCGGTATTGCTGCTGTCCGGCGATGCGGACCCGATCACACCGCCGCGTTACGCCTCGCTCGCAATGGTCGACCTCGAGCGTGCCCGCCATCTCATCGGCGTGCAGCAGGGACATGGCCAGGCAGCAGTCGGCTGCGCGCCGCGGCTGATCGGCGAGTTCGTCGCGAGCGCCGACCCCGAAGCACTCGACGCCACCTGCCTCGAACGCAGCTTCGTCATGCCGTTTTTCCTCGACTTCGCGGGGCCGGCGCCATGATAAAAGTGGAAAGCATTCACAAGTCCTTCGGCAAAGTGCATGCCGTGCGCGGCGTGAGTTTCGATGCGCCGGACGGCAAGATCACGGGCCTCCTCGGGCCGAACGGCGCGGGCAAGTCGACGACCCTGCGCGTGCTGTACACGGTGCTGCGGCCGGATGCGGGGCGCGCAACGATCGACGGCGCCGACGTGGTGACGCATAGCCTCGACGCCCGCCGGCGGATCGGCGCGCTGCCGCACGGCGCCGGCCTCTACCCGCACCTCACGGCGCGCGAGAACGTCGCCTATTACGCGCGGCTCTGCGGCATCGATGCGGCCTCGATCGACGCGCGCGTCGACGACATCATCGGCCTGCTGGAGATCGGCGATTTTGCCGATCGCCGCACCAAGGGTTTCTCGCAGGGACAGCGCACCAAGGTCGCGCTCGCGCGCAGCCTCGTGCACGACCCGCAGAACATCATCCTCGACGAGCCGTCGAACGGCCTCGACGTCATGGCGACACGCTCGCTCAGGGACCTTATCCTGAAATTGAAAGACGCCGGCCGCTGCGTGCTGTTTTCGAGCCATGTCATGCAGGAGGTCGCCGCGCTCTGTGACGATATCTGCATCATCGCGAACGGCCGGGTGGCCATCGACGATTCCGCGGACGGCATACGCGAGCGCACCGGCTGCGACGATCTCGAGGACGCTTTCGTCGAAGCGATCCGGATGGTGGAGCCGTCATGATGCGCACGCTGCTGACGGTCTTCCGCAAGGAGGTGCTCGACAACGTACGCGACCGGCGAACGCTGGCCTCGGCACTGATCATGGGGCCATTGTTCGGTCCGCTGCTGTTCGCGTTCGTGATCAACCTGTCGATCGAACGCTCGCTCGACGACGCCGAGCGCGTCGTCGAGCTACCCGTGATAGGGCAGCAACATGCGCCCAACCTCCTGCGCTACCTGGAAAGCCGCAACATCGACATCGTCGACGGCCCCGCCGATCGCGATGCGGCGCTCGCTGCCGTCAGCGCCGGCGAGCATGACGTCGTGCTGGTCATCCCGCCGGCTTTCGCCGGACAGTTCATGGACTCCGTCCCGGCCCGGATCGAGGTTATCGCAGACCAGTCGAATTCACAGGCGGACCGCCAGGCGCGGCGCGTGCGCGGTGCGCTGCGCGGCTACAGCCAGGAACTCGCGTCGCTCCGCCTGACCGCGCGCGGCGTCAGTCCGGTCGCTGTGCGGCCGCTCAACATCGACGACGTGGACGTGTCGACGCCGAGCGGACGCTCCGCGATCCTGCTCGGCATGATGAGCTATTTCTTCATCTTCGCGCTGCTCATGGGCGGCATGTACCTCGCCATCGACACGACGGCCGGCGAACGCGAACGCGGCTCGCTCGAGCCGCTGCTGGCGCTGCCCGTGACCCGCAACCAGTTGCTGCTCGGCAAGATCGCCGCAACCTGCGTTTTCATGGCCCTGTCCCTTTGCCTGTCGCTCGGGTCCTTTTTCGTAGCCTTGAAGTTCATACCGCTGGACGAACTGGGCATGACGCCCAACTTCGGCCCGCTGACGGTTGGCGCCGCCTTCCTCGTGCTCGCGCCGTTCATCCTGCTGGGTGCCGCACTGATGACACTCGTGGCGTCATTCACCAAGAGCTACCGCGAAGCGCAGACGTGGCTCTCCGTCGTGCTGCTCGCACCGACGTTGCCGATACTCATCGTCAGCATCCTCACGTTGCGGCCGCGTCTCGAATTCATGTTCGTGCCGAGCCTGAGCCAGCACCTGCTGCTGGTCGACATGGTCAAGAACGAACCCCTCGATCCGCTGCACGTAGCGATCTCGGTCGGCAGCACGCTGCTCTTCGGCGGCCTGCTGACCTGGCTCTGCGCCCGGCTGTATCGCCGCGAGGGTCTGCTCGGTTGACAATCCCGGCCAATTGCCCAACATGGGCGATCCGGGCACAACGATAATTATTATGTCCCTGTTCTCCGAGCTCAGGCGTCGTAACGTCTTCAAGGTCTTGCTGGTCTACGTCCTGGCGGGCTGGATGATCGTCAAGTTCCTGCACCACCTGCACCCGCTGCTCGGGCTGCCGCACTGGATCGAAAAACTGGTCGGCCTGGTGTTGCTCGTCGGGCTGCCGCTGGCGATGTATTTCGCCTGGATTTACGAGATAACGCCGGTCGGCCTCAAGAAAGCCGTCGAGGTCGACCAGACCCAGTCCATCGTCTACAAGACCGGCCAGAAACTGAACGCCGCGCTCGCTGTGCTCGTGGTCCTGATGCTCGCCGCGATGATCGTCGGCCGGCTGTTTCCGGAACCGCCGGCGCTCCTGGACCTCGGCCCCAAGATGCAGGCATCCGAGGCGCCCGGGGTGCCGCCCGGGATTGAAAGCGTCACGCTGGACAACGGGCTCGAGATCATCGTCTGGCCGGACCACGACATACCCAACGTCGCGCTCTATTATTTCGTGCGCGCCGGCGGGCGCAATGAGTATCCGGGCATCACGGGACTGTCGCACTTCTTTGAGCACATGATGTTCAACGGCACGGACGACCGCGAGCCGGGCGAGTTCGACCGCATCATGGAAGCGGCCGGCGGGCAGAATAACGCCTATACGTCGAACGACGTCACGGTCTACCAGGACTGGTTTCCACGCTCCGCGCTCGAGGTCGTGTTCGAGCTCGAAGCGGACCGGCTGCAGGACCTCAGGATCGACCCGGAGACGTTCGAAACCGAGCGGGGCGTCATCGTTTCCGAACGCCGCACGTCCGTCGACAACAACAACGCCAGCCGGCTGCTGGAGCAGGTGCGCGCGACGGCGTATGTCGCACATCCCTACCAGTTCCCGATCATCGGCTGGCCGTCCGACATCCAGTCGTGGACGCAGCAAGACCTCGAGCGCTTCTACCGGACCTACTACGCGCCCAACAACATCACGATGGTGGTCGTCGGCGACGTTACGCCCGGCGAGATTCTCGACCTCGCGGAAGAGTATCTCGAGGACATACCGGCAGAGGACCCGCCCCCGGACGTCCGCACGGTGGAGCCGGAACAACACGGCGAACGCCGGATCGTCATCGAAACCGATGCACAGACGCCGATGCTGCATATCGCGTTTCATGCCGGCAGCGCAGCTGACCCCGAAACGCTGGCGATGAACCTGCTGCTGAGCATACTCGTCGACGGCGATTCGTCGCGCCTGCACCGGCTGCTGGTCGAGGAGGAGCAACTCGCGATATCGATCGGCGGTTTCCAGTTCGAGGGCTTCGACCCGGGGCTCGTGTATTTTTACGCGACACTGCCGCCGGGGGGCGATCTCCGTACGCTGGAGGCGCGCATCATCGAGGAACTCGAGCGCGTTGCCGGGGACGGCGTCAGCGACGCGGAACTCGACAAGGCACGCAACATCGCGCTGGCCGATTTCTGGCGGACGATGGCGACGATCAGCGGCAAGGCCAGCGGTCTCGGTGAAGCTGCGGTGTTCCTCGGCAACTACGAGCAGCTCTTCTATTTGTCCGACAAGATCGAGGCGGTCTCCGCCGAAGACCTCAAGGCCGCCGCTGCATCCGTCTTCCGCCGCGGTAACGCCACCATCGGTGCGCTTTATGCGCCGGCCCGGGAGGACGGGGAATGACCGTCGGCCGCCTCGCCTTTCGCCTCGTCACCCTGGCGTTGATGCTGCAGGCAGGCGCGGCATTCGGCCAGGGTGTCACGCTCCCGGACTTCGATCGCCTCGAACTCGACAACGGCACCGTGCTGCTGTTGAGCGAAAAGCCCGAGGTGCCGCTGGTCTCAGTGACGGCAATCCTGCGTGGCGGCGCAGTAGCCGACCCGGACGGCCGGGGCGGCCTCGCAAACCTGCTTGCGGCACTGCTGGAGAAAGGCGCCGGCGATCGTGACGCAGCACAGTTCGCGGAGACGATCGACGCGTCGGGGGGCACGCTCACGAGCCGCGCCGATCTCGAGACCATTACCGTGTCCGGCAACTTCCTCGCGCGAGACGCGGACCTGATGGTCGAACTGCTGGCCGATATGCTGTTGCGCCCCGGGCTCGACGAGGCCGAATTCGAGAAGCTGCGCGCGCGCTCGGTGAATTTCATTCGCGCCGCAAAGGACACGAACCTCCGTGCGCTGCTGCCGATTTACGGGCAGGGCTTCCTGTTCGGCGCGCACCCGTACGGCAACCCGGTGAGCGGCAGCGAAACGACGCTTGCCGCGATCGGCCACGATGACGTCCTCGCTTTTTACGAGCAACAGCTCGGTGGCGACCGGCTGATCCTCGCCGTAACGGGCGACTTCGACGCGCCCTCGATGATCGCAAAGCTTACCGCCGCGTTCGGTGACTGGCGCCCCGCCGGCAAACCGCTGGCCGAGATGGCACCCGCCGCGCCCCGGGAAGGACGCCGCGTACTGCTGGTCGACAAGCCGGGCGCCACGCAAACCTATTTCTGGCTCGGCAACGTGGGTGTCGCGCTCGACTACGAGTACCGGGCCGCGCTCGACATTGCCAACACGCTGTTCGGCGGCCGCTTCACCTCGATGCTCAACACGGAGCTGCGCGTAAAGTCGAGCCTGACGTACGGGGCGCAATCGCAGCTCTCCAGGGCGTCGCAGCCGGGCTCGATCGCCATGACCTCGTTCACGCCCACGGAGAGCAGCTTCGAGGCGATCGACAAGGCCCTCGCGGTGCTCGGCCGGCTTCACGAAGGCGGCGTCGACACGGAGATGCTGGGCTCCGCCCGCAACTACATCCTCGGCCAGTTTCCGACGAGGCTGGAAACCGCCGCCCAGCTCGGCGGGCAGCTCGCGGCTCTCGAGGCTTTCGATCTCGGCGTTGCCTACATCAACGACTACGGCCAGGCGCTCATATCGGCCGACACGGACTCGGTCGCCGCCGTGATCGACGCGGTTTACCCGGAGCCCGACAATCTCGTGTTCGTCCTGCTCGGCGATGCCGAAGCCATTCGCGAGCGGGCCGCCGAATACGGGCCCGTGACCGAAATACAGATAACCGAGCCGTATTTCAGGCCCCGGGCCGACGACGAGTAGCCGGCACCACCGGCTTCATTTGCCGATACAGAATTCCGAGAAGATCCGGCCAAGCAGGTCGTCCGCCGTGACCTCGCCGGTAATGGTCGCCAGCGCCTGCTGGGCCAGGCGCAACTCCTCGGCGAGCAGCTCGCCGGCGCGCGCGTCCCGCAGTGCGGCACGGCCCGCATCGAAGTGACCGCGCGCGTCCCGGAGTGCTTCGACGTGCCTGCGGCGCGCGGTAACCGCGCCCTCGCCGAGGTCGCGAAAACCCGCCAGTTTGCGGATGCGTTCGCGCAGCCCGTCGAGCCCCTCGCCCGTTCGCGCGGAGAGCCGCACGACCGGGCGCTCGCCGTCCACAATGCCCGGCCGTTCGCCACTGAGATCGATTTTGTTGCGCACAATAGTAACCGGCACGCCGTCCGGCACGGGCTCCTCGATACCGCCCGGCACCGGTTCGGTCGCATCCTGGATCCACAGCACGGCGTCCGCTTCGGCCATGGCCTTGCGGGCTCGGCGAATGCCCTCTTCCTCGATCCTGTCGGGGTCGTCGCGCAGCCCCGCCGTATCGACGAGCTCGACGGCCAGGCCGTCGATATTGATGCGCTCCCGCAAAACGTCCCGGGTCGTGCCGGCGATTTCCGTCACGATCGCCGTTTCCTCGCCCGACAGACGGTTCATGAGACTGGACTTGCCCGCATTCGGTTTGCCGACGATGACGACCTGGTAGCCGTCGCGCATGACGCGCCCGACGGCCGCCCGCGACAACAGCGTTTCGAAGGCCGCCGCACAGTTCACAAGCCGGTCGCCCAACTCGTCGTCGCCGAGGAAGTCGATCTCCTCCTCCGGAAAATCGATGGCCGCCTCGACGTAAACTCGAATAGCCGTAAGCTGGTCGGCGAGTTGCGTGACCGCATCGGAGAAGGCGCCGCTCATCGAGCGCAGCGCGGCGCGCGCGGCCTGCGCCGTACCGCTGGCGATAAGGTCGGCAACGGCTTCCGCCTGTGCCAGGTCGAGCTTGCCGTTCAGGAACGCGCGGCGGGTGAATTCGCCGGGCTCCGCCAGCCGCGCGCCGAGTTCGACGGCCGCCTCCACCAGCAGCGACATGACCACGGGGCCGCCGTGACCCTGCAGTTCGAGCACCGATTCGCCGGTAAACGACGCAGGATTCGGGAAGTACAGGGCAAGCCCCTCGTCCAGCGGTTCGCCGCGGACATCCAAAAAGGTGGCAAAGGTTGCGACTCTCGGTTCCGGTAGACTGCCGAGCATGGCCCGGGCGATGCGCTCGGCATCGCCGCCCGAAATGCGCACCACCCCAACACCGCCGGTTCCGGGTGGCGTGGCTAGAGCGACGATCGTGTCTTCGGGGGCCGGCATACCGCAATGAAAGCACAGGTAATCACGACATGCAGAACAAGAAAGTCAGTTTCCACAACGACGACGGCCAGTCGCTGTCCGGGCTCATGGCGCTGCCGGAAACCGAAGCAAAAGCCTGCGCCCTTTTTGCACACTGCTTCACCTGCTCGAAGAACCTCAAGGCGGCCACCAACATTGTGCGCGCGCTGACCGACGCCGGCATCGCCGTGCTGCGCTTCGATTTCACCGGGCTCGGACAGAGCGAAGGCGATTTCGCCGACACGAATTTCTCGTCGAACGTCAGCGACCTGCTCGCGGCGGTGCGGTTCCTCGAGGACAATTACCGGGCGCCGGATATCCTGCTCGGCCATTCCCTCGGCGGTACGGCCATCCTGCAGGCAGCCGGCGACGTGCCGTCCGCGGTCGCGGTCGCAACGATCGGCTCGCCCTCCGATCCCGATCACGTCCGCCACCTGTTTTCCGGCGCCGAGGACGCACTGCGCGACGAAGGCGTCGCGGAAGTCAATCTCGGCGGCCGGCCGTTCACCATCAAGCGCCAGTTTCTCGACGATCTCGAGCGCCACGAACTGCCATCCGCCATCAAGGCGCTACGCAAGGCGCTGCTCGTCATGCATGCGCCGCTGGACGACATCGTCGAGATCGACAACGCCTCCGCGCTGTTCGCAAACGCGCTGCATCCGAAAAGTTTCGTCAGCCTGGACAAGGCGGACCACCTTCTTTCCCGGGAAGAGGATTCGCTGTACGCGGGCCGTGTGCTGGCCGCGTGGGCCTCGCGCTACCTGGAAGCCGACGCGCGGGCGGCGGAGCCCGGCCGGCCCGACACCGGGGACTACGAGACAGCCGCGCGGACGCAGATAGACGGTTTTCGAACCGAACTCGTCGCCGGCGGACACGCCCTGGTCGCGGACGAACCTGCGTCCGTCGGCGGCACCGATGCGGGCCCGTCGCCTTACGATCTGCTGTCCGCCGCGCTCGCCGCCTGCACGTCCATGACCCTGAAGATGTACGCGTCTCACAAGAAGCTCGACCTCGAGTCGGCCACGGTGCGTGTCAGCCACGGCAAGATCCACGCAAAAGACTGCGAGGACTGCGAGAGTAACGAGGGGCGCATCGACCAGTTCGAGCGCGAGCTGGTGCTCGAAGGCAACCTGAGCGACGCGGAGCGGCGGAGAATGCTCGAGATCGCCGATCGCTGCCCGGTGCACCGGACGCTGCACGCGGAAGTCAGGGTCCGGACCGCGCTCGCGGAGTCGTGACCGCCGGCCGGCGGCGCGTCAGCTCTTGGGCTTTTTCTTCTTGCCAGATTTGCGGTTCTTTTCTTCTTTCTCGACGACCTTGTTGATCTTCCACTGCTGGGCAATCGACAGCACGGTATTGGTCGCCCAGTAGAGGACGAGGCCTGAAGGGAAAAACGCGAAGAAGCCCGTGAACATGATGGGCATGATCTGCATCACCCGCGCCTGGACCGGGTCGGCGGGCGCGGGATTCAGTTTTTGCTGCAGCAACATGGCTGCACCCATGATCAGCGGCAAAATGAAGTACGGGTCGCGGGTCGACAGGTCCGTGATCCACAGCATGAACGGCGCCTGGCGCATTTCCACGCTCTCGATCAGCACCCAGTAGAACGCGAGGAAAAACGGCATCTGGATCAGGATGGGCAGGCAGCCGGCGGCGGGATTGACCTTCTCCCGCTTGTAGAGATCCATCATCTGTTGCGACAGCTGCTGCTTGTCGTCCTTGTAGCGCTCCTGCAGCGCCTTG
>Ga0316194_10003905_pt1 | contig 10371 bp, 6 predicted proteins | sample CroRivsedime1_MG_FD_204936 | JGI IMG/M metagenome (GOLD analysis project Ga0316194, IMG submission 204936) | Coastal sediment microbial communities from Maine, United States - Cross River sediment 1 | ecosystem: Environmental > Aquatic > Marine > Coastal > Sediment | place: USA: Maine... | reverse complement strand
TGCTTTTTCGTTCAGAAAATATCGCCCAGGCGATCGGATTTCTGGGTGCCATGTTCACGGTAACGGATTTGCCAATTTCCTACGAATTAAGCCTATCACTGAACTACCGAAACCTTCTTATCCTAATGGCGGCATTGCCGGTATTCTTCCTGCCCGGTGATTTTTCTTTGATAAAAATTTTAATAAACAAAAAAGATCCGGTCCCGTTGCTCGCGGGTGCTTTAATGATCCTGCTGGCGCTTCCGTATTGCGCAACGCTTATCGTTGGCGGCGCGAGCAGCCCCTTTATTTACTACCGGTTTTAAACGTACGATGAGAAAAATATTTTCACTGATATTTGTCTTCCTTCTTTTAACACCAGCCGCGGTGTGGTTAATCGATCTTGATTTCGACCTTCAATTGGATCGAATTGGGTTAAAACCGCCCCGGTTTGATGGGCGAGCTCTTTTCAACAATGATTACTACCGGTCTTTCGACCAATATTTTAATGACAATTTTTCCTTGCGAAGTCCGCTCATTCTCACCAAAAGATGGTTGGATTACCGCATATTTCACATGACCGACGTCAAAGGTGTTCATGTTGGCACTAATGGATGGCTTTATAGCCGTCAGTCCATCGATGACTATCGCAAAGAAGCCTGCGATCGAATGCAAAATATTGAACGGTTGGTTTTAGAGCTTCACGCCATCGAAAAGATAATCGAATCCACGGGTCGCCGATTCTTCTTTCTTGTCGCGCCGAGCAAATCAACAATTTATCCTGAATATGTGGGATTTGTGCCACAGAGCACAACCTGTAATCGCAGCCAATACGACCTGCTTCTTGAAACTATTGGATTCCATCCCATGCAAAGCTTTGTGCGGCTTGAACAACAACTACAGGACGCCAAAAAAAACCATGCACTGCTCTACGATAAGACCAGCGCTTATTGGAATGATCTGGGCGCTATGGTTGCAACCAGTGCAATCCAGACGCAAATTGTTCAGGACGACAGACAGAAACGGGTATTTGATTACAAGCGCCGTGATGCAACCGGCGCCGGCGATCTTGCCAGACGATTAATGGGTTTCTTGAGCGGGGTTGATGATGTTCCCGTCATGCATCTGTCATCTTCGGGGCAGTCTGAATTTTCTTCTGCAATCGTCTATGGTGATTATTTTATTGATAATTTAATTCCTTACCTGACACAAATATTCAATCAGTTTGAGGTAATCCGCGCAGACAGCATTCCATCAAGGCAGTATGGAGAAGATTTGCACGCCAGCGATCTCATTTTGCTTGAAAGGGCTGAATCCGAGCTGGAAACGATGCACCTTGAAATTGACAACATTTTTTCAACATTTGAAGCCGATGCTTTGATTCCCGTCCGTTATCTGCTAGATCTTAAGAATTCTGTACCGGGCGCAAACGTGTCTCTCGACAAAAGCGGCGAATACTTAGAGATCAAATCAGTCGGCCATCGATCCACTTTTAAACTCCCGGACATTGCGGGATCAGATGATCGGATCTTCAGAGTTTTGAAGCTAACCGTTGAAGCGCTGCACTCCGACATCATGACAGTCGAGTACATGAGCACCCCTGCCCTTGTTCAACTCAAATCTCTCAAGGCGGGAATCACAACGTTATATTTGCCGCTTCCCTTTCAAAAATTGATATCGCTAAACATTCATCCAGGTAATAAAGCCGGTGTGCTTATTTTGCAATCCGCTGAGATACTCGAATTTTCCCAAATGCCAGGCGCGGTCGAATCCGGGCGGGAAAAAATATTACTTGTCAAATCGGATAAAAAAAATGGAGATGCTGTCACAGATACAAAATCAGAAACAGTCGTTACTGATACGGATCCGGGCATGAACACTTCGGGTCCAAAGTCGAATGAAAACGAAACAAAAGCCAATTTTGAAATAGATCCTTCCATGAACAGCACCGCGTCAAGGTTAAAGAAGGCATTGGTCGCGGAAAAAAATCCGCAAGACAAAAATGAATCCAAGCCACAAGACGCCAAGATTCCCATTTCCGTGAAGCAAACCGAAATTAGAAATCCCAATGCGATGGCGGGCAACATGAAGGGGAAGACCCGTAAACCTGAAATCACTGAACAAATTGCCGCAGTGCCGGTCTCAACATCACCTTCCCTCACTGTAAACGATTTTGAAGATGGAAGTATTTTTCAACGCCAGGGACAAAACGCGGATATCGTCGTCTCCGGTACTTACAAAGGACAAGTTGAAGCCATAGAGGCTCGGGTCGTCAGGAACAGCACCATCGAAGAAATCGTACCTTGGACGGTTATCGATTCTGCACTGCGTAATGGAATTTTTGTCGGTACACTTGCAGATGTACCGCAGGGGGGGTGGTATAACATCCAGATCCGCAGTCATAACGATCATACGATCTTCATCAACGGTCAACATAAATGGGGCGTTGGAATGTTAATCGCCTGCCTGGGGCAGTCGAATATGAAAGAATGGTTTTACACCGGTAAAGATTTAGTGGCCCATGCGTTGCTGCGCAAATTCAGTGATCGCGGTTGGTCAAAATTAGCTGATCAAGGCAATGCCGCTATTGCCTTTGGTAACCGGTTAATCGACCGGCTGGGGATTCCGGTCGGGCTCCTGGATTATTCAGTGAATGGATCGGGCTTGCGAAAGGAAGCCGATTGGGGCACGGGCTACTGGGAAGATACATCACCGAATTCGATCTATGATCGTTTTGTTGCCGGCGTATCAAAAGCAGGCGGTGCCGCGGAATTTGTAATCTGGATACAGGGCGAAGCGGACGCAGCGCGAGGAACCGTAACAAAAAATGAATATGCCGACACCCTTGAACATTTTATTATAAATCAGGTGAGATCCGACATCGCCAATGGCTCTGATCGTGAAAATTTGCCTTTTCTGATCGTCATGATGATCAAACGCCCCGGCGGCAAAGACGGACCCCACCAGGATATCCGGAATGCCCAAAGGCATGTTGTCGAGAATGTAGCCGACTGCTATTTAGCAGCGACTACGCTTGATCTTAAAAATCACGGTCGGCAGCACCTGACACCAAAAGCATATATTTCGATGGGGAACAGAGTCGCTCAAACGGTTTTGCATGTCTTAGGAAAAGAGACATACCACCGGGGTCCAAACGTAACGAACGTAAAGCTAATCGACAGCAGTACCCTAGAGATTGCAATCAAGCACACGGGCGGCAGTGACTTCAAGCCTGCCATAGGAATAACCGGCTGGGAAGTAATCGCAAATGGGACTTTCGTGCCCATCGCAAAAGTTTATCGCCATGATCCCCAGACGATCCGCATACATCTCGAGCGTCCATTAGCGAATCAAGCTCAAATTCGTTATTTATACGGCGCCATGCCGGATGTGAAGAATCCGGTCATCGATAATTCTCAGTTGTCGCTTCCTTTAGAAGAATTCCAATCAGATATCAATTAATTTGAAAGCCACATAGCACCATCTTATTTGAATCGGCCGCCGCACATTCATATGCGTATAGCCGCCGATGGCTTCAAAACGCTGATCACCCAACACTATCCGGAATCGGGTTAAAGCAGTGGTGATTTTGATCTTGTAATAATTTATCACTAGCAATAATATATTAATATTTAAATGGTATAAAAGTTTTAGTTAAATCTTAACTTTAAATAAAATTGGCCCTCTTAATCCAGACACTCATCCTCGCACAGCTCCCCAGCCGCATAGGTTTCTCCCATTTTGAGTATCCGGAGCTCCATGTTTTGGGGCTGCGTCCGGTCCCAGGCATATTGCAGGCGGCGGGGTGGATCTAAAATGTGCTCAAAGCTCATGATCCAGGTTCCCCAGCCCCAGGGGATGAGGACTTTACATCCCAAATCTTCAGCCGCTCGAAGGGCATCCTCCGGGGCGAAATGCCAGTGGCGTTGAAACCAGGCGCTGATCGGCATCAGACAGATATCAACTTCACCCACGCGTTTTTTAATATCTTTAAATACAGCACTGTAGCCGGTATCACCGGCAAAATAAACACGATAATCATTCCACTCAAAAAGCCATCCACCCCACAGGCTTTGATTCATCTCATACATGGATCGACCCGAGCGATGATTGGCCGGCAAAAAATGGATGGTCAGATCACCGATCGTATCCTGGGTATACCAATCCATACCAATGGCATTGGAAAACCGCGCCGGAAATTCATTTTCCACGCCATGAGGGACATAATAATGGGTATTTTCAGGCAGTTTTTCAAGTGTGTTAAAGTTTAAATGATCGTAGTGATCATGGGAGATCGCAACAATAAGCGTCGGGTTTTCCCCGGGGCTATCAGATTCTTCATAAAATGGAAGCTGTTCAGTGGTCAGCGGCGGTTCGGCATAAAGCGTCCCGATTTCGCTATATTTTCCCAGTTTGCCGACCAGTCCGTCCAGTTTCTCAATGACCGGATCAAGGAGGATCTGATATTTTCCGCCGAGCTGAACCAGAAAAGATGCATGCCGGATCCAGGTAACCTGAATCTCATGGACAGGATTTCGCAAGATTGCAAATTCAGGTATAACCTTATACGCCGCCGGGTCATAGCCTTTGGTTCGGTCAATATCCCCTTTAGGATCAGTCACTAGTGCGTATTCCTTGACGCCCTTTTCATGGGACTGGCGAAAATCGATGCGGTCATACTCGGTTTCTTCCAGGTAGCCGTACATGGGTGGAAACAAATTTTTATACCGCATGCGCTTGCCATCCCAATCATCAAGCGTCTCGTTTTTGATGACCCGGCGATTCGCGGTGCAGGCACCGGTGACAAATAGTATGGTGATGCACAGAATGATACAGAGGAAATCTACCTTGAGACGCTCGTGCGATCTTCTAATAATGTCTAAGCGTAACATTAAATGCAGTCCTCCCGAAGGTTTTCAAACCGCTTCTCAATTAAATGAAATGGCAATTCCCCGCCCCCTAAGAGAAAGCTGTAGAAATCCTTGCCTGCTAAATGATCTCCATATTTTTTCTTCAATTGCTTAAATTCATGACTGCCGTAACAATAACATAATTGATAGCCGGGATTTAGGCGAAAACGGTCAAGTTGCCTTGCTGCTTCCGCCGGTGCAAATCCGCATGTTTTTAATAGGTCCACTGCCGTACTGTCTGAAAGTTTGCCAATCGTGAATCCCACATCAATTTGACATCGCGCCGAACGCCATAATTCTCGTTTGAGACTCACGAGCGATTCCAAGGCGTCATTTAAGTAACCGTATTCGATCAACATTGACTCTGCATAAGAAGCCCAACCTTCATAAAAAAGAGGAGATTCGATCTGCCGGCGAATCGGATTGTTAAGCTTGCGGCGGATAGAATCCAGGAAATGATGTCCGGGTATCGTCTCATGCGCGGTCAGCATTTTATACTCACGGTTTAAACGTCTTTGAAGGTGATGGTCGGTTTCTTTGCTGTTATGCTGTGGGAAATGCGTCGAAATATAAAAATAGCTCTTCTCCTCTGGATCCCGGCTAAATGCAGCTGCAAAAGAAGCCGAACTCCTCACGGATTTAAGATAAGTGGGTGTATATTGAATCTCGAGCGGTGAACCCAGTAGTTCTTCACTAAAACCGTTTTTGCCAAAAAAAGTTCGCAACCGATTAATCTCATCTCCATAAAGGGCAATGATTTCAGTTTCGGCAATTTCAGATGGTGTGTAAGCATGATACAGCTGCTCCCAGGTTTTATTCACGTCTATTCGGGATTGCAGATATTTAAGCTGCTCAACAATTTCCTGCCATTCTTCCCTGGCAATTACAAATATTTCTTCAGGTGAATGGCTTGCCGAAAAATGATCTTCTAATGAGGTCTTTAAAGTCGATACCGCGAACCGTTTATCGGACTCAGGGGATTTCGATTTTAAAAACTGGTTAAACGCCTCAAGAGAAACCACAACACTTTTCAAAACACCAGCAGCCACCGCATGATGATTCACAAATATCGGTGATAGCGCGTTCCCGAGTTCATTCAGGTATTGCTTACAATCCTCAACCATCAGCAATGATGCCTGGTAATAAGTTTCGGGCACAGATTGGATATTATCCATTCCATTCTTCAGAATATCAGGGACGGAAGATAATCGCGCCAGTGCTCTTTCCTGCAATTCCATTGTTTCCCTGAAGGGTTTTATCAGTGCGTGATCCAGTCCGATAAACGCAATTTTTAGATACATCAACGGATTGTACTTCCAGGAACGCTTGATATCCAGCTCGATTAAAATGCCGGCAGCATTGGCTTGCAGCAATTTGAGATCGATGAAACGATCGAGATCTCCCGCTTCATCATTGGCCGCTTTAAATTGTTTGTGATAACTTTTTAGTTTATCAATAGATTCTTCAATTGCATTGGAATCGAATTTATCCAGTTTATCATAGTGTTTGGCGGCATTTTCTGCTCTGGGGAGAAAGTCAAATTCATCGCTGGCGCACATCACCGGGAAGTGCCCGGCCAGAAAATCAAAATAGTTGTCTGCTATTTTTCTGTAATCATCATTCCTGTTCAAGATTTATGGCCTTTTTCAAATTTTAAATTCGAGGTAAAATCATTCATTTCCTGTATTAAGTCAAAAATCAAGTACAGAATTGCAGCTTGTTTTTATTTTCACAAGTCGTTAAAAGATTTTTAATGGATTCCAAAAATAAAACATACAAAGCCATGGTTTCGTCAGACTGGAATGAGTGTCTGGCGCCCTGCGGCCCCTTTGATTTCATTTCGATTAACTATCCTGAATTAGAATCCGATCTAAAAACAATTTTCAAACATTACACCGGCAATATTATTTCTCTGGGGGATGCTGTTTGTCAGATTCAGAAGTTGTTACCGGCCCCCATAACGAAAAAGCAGATGGATGCATATCTGAATAGGTCCTTTATCATTTATAAAGGCGTTCCGGAGCTAATCGATTGGTGTTTGAACAACGACATCCTGTTCATGGTTAATACCACCGGAATGATAGGCTATTTCCAGCGAATTTTTGCCAGGGGGTTCTTGCCGCACCTTCCGGTGTTATCCGCTCATCCGATGGTCCGTTATGCACATCAAAATACGGACCCCGATTATATCTTCGATCTTTTTGAAATCAAAGACAAATTGAAAAACACAGAAGCTGTCGCCCGCTCTTTTGGTATTCCTTTCAACAAAATCATCTTGATGGGAGACAGCGGCGGCGACGGGCCCCATTTTAAATGGGGTGCAGGAATCAACGCTTTGTTAATTGGAAGTATGACCAAACCTTCTTTAAAAAAATATTGTGCCCAGCATAATGTAAAGATAGGTATTGAATTTGGTATTTCCTATGCAGATAGAGAGGATCGAGATCAACAAAAGGAAATGCTGACAGATTTTATGGATTTATTGCCGCTAATCGAAAATTTTTTGGACGCATAACAACTCAGGGGGTATATTCTTGCCTTAGAATTAATCCCGGCACAATGTAAAACGTCTTTCTTGACTTCGATAATTTTATACATACCCTTTCCCCTATAGGCTCTGTATTTTATCTTCCGATATGATATTGAATCTCACCTGCTCCTGACATTTGTTGTCATTGATCATCAGTAGGATTTTCATTCGAATCCTGAATCATGTTCTCAGCACAGAGACCTAATGATAAAGACTTTTGATTTTTCTCTTCGATGTACCTGTTTTAAGGATAAAAATTTATGCTCGCGGCCACATTTTTTGGGCCATACACATTTAATCGCAACAGCATAAAAAAGGAGACATAAAAATGTCTGAAGATAAAATTTTAAATGGTGTAAACGTCAGCACGGTGGAAAATGCTGTCAAAGCCATAGAAGAAAAACCTGAACTGGCCAAATTCAAGTTTCGGCTTCACAATAATTGGATTAGCGGCGGCCACAACCATTCAACGGTCAGCAATTTTTACGGCACCAATCAGGAGATCTCCCATCTCAAATCATTTGAACTGGATTGTGACGAACCCCCCGTTCTCGCCGGCGAGGATATCGGTGCAAATCCAGTAGAGCACCTTCTGAATGCGCTGGCGGGTTGCTTGACCTCCACGCTAATATATCATGCAGCCATTCGCGGTATCAAAATCGATGAATTGGAGTCAGAACTAGAGGGTGATATCGATCTGCGTGGTTTTCTGGGGCTCGCGAAGGATGTTCGCAGGGGATATAAGAACATCCGTGTTAAATTTAAGGTTAAAACAGATGCCGAAAATCTAAAAAGACTAAAAGCATTAAGTAAGCTTTCGCCGGTGTTTGATGTAACCTCTAATGGCACAAACGTGGATGTTCAAATAGAAAAAAAATAACCATTCAAAGAATCAGATTGAATCGCATCAACATTACCACCCTTATTTTATGATAAATTATTTGAACTTCTTTGTTAATTGATGGTATTTTAAATTCAGACTAAAACCACCGGCAATTTATCTTATAAAGTAAGGGGGTAAATGCAAAAGGAACTCACCGAAAAAGAACTGGAAACCTATTCAAGACAGATTGTGCTGGCTGACATCGGATATGACGGGCAGCTCAAACTGCGCAATGCCAGCGCATGCCTGATTGGCGTGGGAGGCCTGGGTTCACCGATTGCCACTCAGCTTGTCGGTATGGGCATCGGGTATTTGCGCATTGTCGATCGGGACATTGTTTCCCGCTCCGATCTTCACCGCCAGCATCTTTATGATGCCGATTGCGTCGGCTTGCCGAAAGTAGAGATTGCACAACAAAAACTGAGCAAGCTCAACCCGGATGTGAAAGTGGATCCGATTCCTGAGTCTTTGAATTCGATCAACGCAGCGGATCTCATTGGCGGGATGGACATCGTGATTGACGGGCTGGATCGGCCGGAGCCCCGTTACCTCGTGAACCGCATCTGCAATAAATTTAAAATTCCTTATGTCTTTGGGGCCGCGATAGAAGCGTTTGGAAATGCCTCGACCTTAATGCCCGGACAAACATTTTGCCTGGAGTGCTTTATGCCCGGGCTCAAGGATGAGGACCTGCCGGTCTGCGGGGTGGTCGGCGTCCATCCGTCGGTTATCGGCATGGTTTCGTCGGTGCAGGTTTCGGAGGCGGTGAGATTAATTATCGGCCAGAAACCCAAACTTTATAACAAGTTGCTCTATATCGATCTCAGAGAATTTGAATTCAATATCCTGGAAATGCAATCCGTAGATAGCTGCAGAGTGTGCGGTACACAGCCGGATGGCCTGCCGGAGGAAATAACCGACCGCCTTTTTGAAGAAACCTGTGCCAGAGACGGACGCAGGAATTTTGTCCTGTCTCCTACCCGAAGAATCAATATCGACCTGGGTAAACTGAACAAGCTTTTAAAGAAAAAACGTTTTGCGATTCAATCAGCCGGACAGCTCGGCACCACTTTCAATCCATCCAAGGACATTCAGGCCTGTATCCTCAAAAGCGGTATTATGATCGCCCAGACCCCTCCCGAGATGGAGGCGGACATCAGAGACAAGGTTTTTGAGACATACCGGTCAATTTTAGTGGACGGATTGGGTCTTTCCCTTGATATTATTCCTGCCAAATGAACCATAGAATCGCCATTGTGGGTAGCGGTATTTCCGGCCTAGCTGCAGGTTACCATTTAACGCAAGCGGGATTTAAACCCGTTCTTTTTGAGAGCAGATCTTTTGTCGGCGGAAGGATGAGCTCAGAAACCGTAGATGGCTTTATTATTGATAAGGCGGCCTATACAATTCCTGAATTTTACAGAAATCTAATAGGGTTTTTGAGCCAGGTCGGCATGAAAAAATCCCTGGTTCAGACTTCAAGCACCGCTTCAACATTTCATGATGGCAAGAACCATCTGATAAAGATCGGTTCTCCCTCTGATTTTTTAACCTACAAGCTGCTTTCCATAAAAAACAAAAAAAACATGGTCAAACTCTTCCTTTACGCCCGCTCACTCGGTAAAGCGCTAAATCTGGACCAACCGACTCAAAAAACTTTTGAACTGGAAAAAGAATCGGTTACAGATTATTTGCGCACTCATTATGATGAGCAGATCCTGGAGCGGATCGCCTATCCCATCTTTTCTGAAATTTTCTTAGGCTCCCCTGAAAGCAATTCGAAGGCTTCCTTTCTTGCCCTATTAAGAAACCTGTCGAAGTTCAACATATTTGCTTTTGATAAAGGGATGGGGACGTTAGCGCAGCGCCTGAAATTGGATCTGGATATTCGGTTGAATTCACCGGTACTCAAAATTACCGCGATGGGTGAAAAGGGCCCATATGAGGTCGCAGTTGGAGGGACCGATTCGAGATCACTTGAGTTTGACGCCATTATCCTGGCAATTCCCCTGCCCCTTGTTCCCCGACTCATCGAGAGCCTGCCGGAAAAGCTGATTAAATATTTTCGC
>Ga0316194_10003904_pt1 | contig 10374 bp, 11 predicted proteins | sample CroRivsedime1_MG_FD_204936 | JGI IMG/M metagenome (GOLD analysis project Ga0316194, IMG submission 204936) | Coastal sediment microbial communities from Maine, United States - Cross River sediment 1 | ecosystem: Environmental > Aquatic > Marine > Coastal > Sediment | place: USA: Maine... | reverse complement strand
CGGAATCGGAATAACGATGACATGAAAAACGGAGAACCGACATGCACTTCAAGATGATTCTCGTATTCGTGGAGGACCACAAAACGGATGCGGTGATGGATGCGGCCCGTGAGGCGGGCGCCACCGGAGCGACCGTGATCAACAATGCCCGCGGTGAAGGGCTTGACCGAGCCAAGACTTTTCTGGGCTTGAGTCTGGAGACACAACGGGACGTGGTGCTGATGCTTGTAGAAGAGCATATGAGCCGATCGATTCTCGAGGAGATCGGCCGGGTCGGCGAGTTCGACAGCAAGGCGGGCACCGGCATCGCCTTCCAGATCGACGTGGAAGATGCGATCGGGGTGAGGCATCAGATGCAGCGCCTGGAGGAAGAAGTGGAGGATCTCCTGTGAGCGGGCAGACACTCATTCGAACCAGGGACATCATGCGGCCTACCTTCACGGAGGTGGAAGGGCTCGCCACCGTGGCCGAAGCGCTCGAGCTCATGCGGGCCAACGAAACCCGGGTGCTGATCGTCAAAAAGCGCACGGAGCTGGACGAGTACGGCATCGTGCTGCTGTCGGATATCGCCAAGCAAGTGCTCGCCAAGGACAGGGCGCCGGATCGGGTCAATGTGTACGAGATCATGTCGAAACCGGTCGTCGGCGTGGATCCGCACATGGACATCCGCTACTGCGCCCGGCTCTTTGCCCGCTTAGGCCTGTCCGTCATGCCGGTGCTGGAAGACGAGAAGGTCATCGGCATCGTCAGCTATGAGGAACTGGTGCTCAGAGGGCTCTGATTCCACCTGACGGAGGGCATGGAAACCAGGCCCTCACCCCTGCTAAGGTTTGCGTCTAAAACCGTCAAACTTGACGGTTATTGGCTGCTGTATGAGGAGGGGAGACACGATGGCCGAGATGTTCAAGCCGCTGGACCCGGAGACCATGGACCGGTCACCCGGTCTCACTTACCAGGACCTGCTCGATCAGGATACGCACGAGGTGCCGGACGTGCTCCGGCTGCAGTCTCCGCGTGACGTCGGGGTGGATGAGTTCCCGATCGACAGATACATCTCCAAGGACTATCACGACAAAGAGGTGGAACGCCTCTGGATGAAGGTCTGGCAGTTTGCCTGCCGGGAAGAGGAGATCCCGGAGCCCGGCGATCACATGCGCTACGACATTGCCGGCCGCACCTTTCTGATCGTCCGGCAGCTCGACGGCACCATCAAAACCTACCCGAATGCCTGTCTGCATCGTGGGCGGATGCTGAAAGAGAACGATGGGCACGCTACTGAGCTGCGCTGCCCGTTCCACGGCTTTGCCTGGCAGCTGGACGGCTGTCTCAAGGAAATCCCCGCAGATTGGGACTTCCCCCAGGTCGACCAGAGCGACTTCGGTCTGCCCGAGATACCGACCGAAACCTGGGCCGGCTTCGTGTTCATCAATCCGGACCAGAATTGCGAGCCTTTCGCGCCGTTCATCAAGGACCTGGCGGACCAGTTCGAGCGCTGGGATCTGGGCTCGCTCTACATCCAGGCCCACGTGGCCCGGATCGTGCCCTGCAACTGGAAGATTGCCCAGGAAGCGTTCTGCGAGGCCTACCACGTCAACGCCACCCACCCGCAGATCCTCAGAAGCCTGGGTGATACCAACAGCCAGGTGGACATCTGGGACAACTGCGCCCGGGTCATCACGCCGGGCGGCACGCCGAGCCCGCTGCTCGATTACGACGTATCCGATCAGGACATCCTGCGCGCCATGATGGACATTCCGGCCGATGCGGAGATGCCGCCACTGCCGGACGGCATGAACGCCAGGGCCTATCTGGCCGCCATGAGCCGGGAAGGCCTCCGCGCCGATGCCGGCGACCGGGTGGACGCCTACTGCGACGCAGAGATCGTCGACAGCATCGACTACACCCAGTTTCCCAACTTCCACCCCTGGGGCGCGTTCAACAAGATCGTCTACCGGTTCCGGCCGAACGGCAACGATCACAGGACCGCCATCATGGAGTGTTACCAGCTGATGCCGTTCGAAGGCGAGCGGCCGCCGGCGGCGAAGATTCACTGGTTGGGTGAAGACGAACGGTTTTCTTCCGTACTCGGCTTTCTCGGCCGGGTGTTCGACCAGGACCTGTTCAATATGCCGAACGTGCAGATGGGGCTGGAGTCGACCTACAAGCCGACCATCACCCTGTCCGCCTATCAGGAAGGCAAGGTTCGCTGGCTCCAGCACAAGCTGGATGCGTGGGTGGGGGACTAGTGTCCTCTACTGTGGCTGCGTTGAATTATGATGCGCTTAGAAGTGTCAAGAACAAGGCGTGATCCGCCGGTAATGGTGGTTCCATTGCCAAGGGGCACAACGCGGTTATTGGCACTTCTAGGTCACCCGGAGGGCGTGTCCCACGGGGCCTGCGGCGTTGTTGCGCCGCTTGGCAATGGAACCACAATTCCCTTCGCGACGCGCCTAGCCACAGACCCCGTGGGACACGTCATAATTCAACGCAGCCACAGTAGAGGACACTAGCATGGCACTGACACATCCTTTCGACCCGGACTCTCTCTACGAGCTGATGGCGGACGGTAACATCCGTGTCAGCAACGGCAGCAAAGAGGGCATCTTCACGAATAAAGGCGTGCATCTATCCGGCGAGATCCGGGAGGCAGATCCGCAGGTCTGCGTCTGGGTCAGCAACGTGCCGGATCCGGACACCCAGCTGGCCACCTCGCGCATTGCCGGGCGGGACAGCGGCCAGGACGGCTGACCGAAAAAGGAGAAGCAGACGTGACCAGAGTCAATGAATCGGAAAGGGCGGCGTTCTTCGCTGCCGTCGATGAAGCCTGCAAGAAGGCCGTCTGGTGCGCCATCGCCACGGTGGATGGCAACCAGCCAAGAGTCCGGATCGTGCATCCCACCTGGGACGGGGAAACGCTCTGGTTCGCCACCGGGCCTGAGTCGCCCAAGGCGAATCAGCTGCGCGAGAACCCGAATGTGGACGTTCAGTACCAGGTCGCGCCGCCGGATTTCGTGCACGTGATGGTGCGGGGTACAGCCGAGCTCATCAGCGATCAGGCCACCAAAAATCATGCCTGGGAGGCCATCGACTACGATCTGACGCAGTTTGGCTCGACCGGCCCGGAGGATCCGAACTTTCTGCCGATCCGCATCACGCCGACAAGAGTGGAACTCTCGGAAATGTTCGGCTCGGTCAACAAGCGGGTCTGGCGCGCCTGAGATGAGCGTTCGTGCGAGCCTGATCTCCTTCTTCCTGCGCCGGACGCTGAAAAAGCAGATGGCGACCTTCGAAGATCCCGCCGATGTCCGGCAGTCGCCGAGCCTGCCCGGGTCCAAGACCCCGAAAGACGTCACCGTGGCGCCCGTCGATGCTGGCAGCGTGCCGGCGGAGTGGATAACGCCTGACAACCCGGCCGACGGCGACGCGCTTCTTTATCTGCATGGCGGTGGCTATGTGTTCGGCGGCCTGGACAGCCATCGCGATATTGCCTGCCGACTGGCGCAGGCCGCGGGAGTACGCGTGTTGCTCCTCGATTACCGGCTCGCCCCGGAGAACCGGTTCCCGGCTGCGGTGGAAGATGCGACGGCGGCCTATCGCTGGCTGCTGGCTGGCGGACAGGCGGCGGACCGTCTTGTGGTTGCCGGAGATTCCGCCGGGGGAGGGCTGTCGGTTGCCCTCATGGTTCAACTGAAAGCGCTAGAGCTGCCGCTGCCGAAGGCCGCCGTGCTCATGTCGCCCTGGGTGGATCTGGCGAACACGGGAGACAGTGTGTCTCTGCACGCGGATGCGGACGCGATGCTCTCCCCTCAGGCGGTCGATAAGTTCGCGTCCCTTTACCTGGATGGTCAGGATCCCGGAGATCCGCTGGCCTCGCCGCTTTATGCGGACCTGTCCGGCCTGCCGCCCACGCAGGTACTGGTCGGCAGCGAGGAGGTGCTGCGGTCTGATTCGGAGCGGCTGGTGGAGCGGATCAACGGCGCCGGAGGCAGGGCGGAGCTCGCCGTCTGGCCAAAGATGCCCCACGTGTTTCCTATCCTGGCCGGCGTCATTCCCGAAGGCCGCCAGGCCGTTCAGGATATGTCTGCGTTCATCCGAACGAATCTGAGCACCCCGTAGATGAGGCAAGTCCAGGCCGGCTGATCGGATTTCACTTCTCGTGCGGCTGTGCGACGATATTTCTCCGCGAGAGAACCGAGGAGAACGCCTTGGCCGAGTTGAAGGACACTGTGTCAGAAGACACCCCATACGTTCCCCCATTGGAACTGACCAAGGGGCAGACCGCACCCATCGCCGCCAATGGCGGCCTTTCCTATATGTCTTACGACCGGAACGGGGATGCCGGTACCGCTGCTGCCCTGGAAGATGCGCTCAAGCAGATCGCCGAAGGCGAAGGTCAGGCGGTGATCGATCTGATCGAGCACTCGCCGCCCGGTCCGATCGAAACGAAATGGGGCCTGGGATTCCGACGCTACGCAGAGTGCCTGGACTACATCCGTGCGCAGAAGATCGAAGCCCCGGAAGGCGGGCTTGCGTTGCCCCTGCGCTACACCATCTACGAGCGGCCTTCCTACTCCGTGGTCTCCTCGAACGCCCTCTGGCAGGACCCGGCCCGGGAGGCGGAGGCAAAGGCGCTGGCCAAAGACGAACGGGACAACATCCGCCGCTGCCTCTACTTCCCGCAGGTCATGCGGGATGCCCGGCGGATCGGCGAGTACCACCCCGGGCTCGATCCGATGAGTCCCGAGTGCATGGATAAGCTGGGGGTGGCGCTCGCGCACTGCGAGTCCGAGTGCACGAATTTTTATGACGCGGCCGAGGTGGAACGGGTGTTCTATCCCGAGATGGAGAAGCTGCTGCTCGAGTTCTATCCGGATGCCACGGATGCGCTGGTTTACAACCACGACGTGTTCGACAAGGACTACGAAGGCGATCGGACGGAGGACCAGGCCAACAAAAATCCGGGGGTGAACGCGGCCTATGCGAATCTGGTCCACAACGACCTAAACGACAACAGCGGTCGGGTTCGTTGCCGGGAGCTGCTGACCAAGAACCTGCGCAACTTCGGGCGCGAGCAGCACTGCACCGAGGCGGAAGCGGACGCCAGGATGTCCCAGCGATTTCTCTCCATCAACCTGGCGAAGCCGATGGAAACGGTGGAACAGAATCCGTTCGTGCTTTGCGCCTGGCCATCGTTCGCGGATCAGCCCTATATCAACAACTATCGCATCTACGATGATCGGGTCGGCGAAACCACTCGGTTCACCTATCGACGGGAACACGAGTGGTACTGGTTTCCGCAGCAGCAACCGCACGAAGTTTCCATGCTGAAGTGCTACGACTCGATCACGGACGGCTCGGTGTCCCGCTGGTCGTTCCACACGGCCAGCATCGACCACACGGCACCGGAGAATGCCCGTTGCCGGAAGAACGTGGTCGTGCGCGCCTTCGTCTTTTTCTGATTGCCACCCGGGAGGATTAGCAATGGCCGTGCAGACAAGGAATGCGGTAGCGACGGATCGGGAGGCCTGCATCGAGCTCCTGCAGGAACTTCGTGCAGCCGATCGAGGACCGCTCTCGGCGGAAGCGGGCGAGGTGTTCGATCAGCTTCTCGACGGGCAACGCGGCCAGGTGCTGGTGGCGGAAGACGATGGCGAATTGCTCGGGCTTGCCTCGGTGACGTTCAACCTGGCCATGCGCTACGGCCGCGAGTACTGCCAGCTCGAAGAGCTGGTGGTGGACCCGGCTGCCCGCGGCAAGAAAGTCGGCGCTCTGCTGGTCGAGGCGACGATTGACTGCGCGCGGGCGCGGGGTTGTGCCGAGATCGGTGCCTATCTGGTGGCCGCCACCGAGCACAACAGGCCTTTCTACGAGAAGTTCGGTTTCGAAGCCGTTGGCACCGAGATGCGCCAGGTGCTTGGCTGATCCCCAGCCCGCCAAATTGCCCAAGCCACACCGTGATCAATGATCACCTGGCTTGTCTTCCGCTGACTGGGCACCTCAGGCAGTCGGCTTCACTTTGGCGCTGCCAGCGCCCACGCTCTCGATCTCTTTGACCGCTCCGGTCTCCGGATCCCAGACCCGTCGATTCTCCTGATTCATGTCCACGCCGGTGACGCGGACGAATTTGGCGCCTTCGTTGTACTCGATCGAGTGAATCTCCCGGACGTCGAAGAGTCCGGCCTGGCCGGGCTCGAGGCGAAAGTTGCGCACTGGCTCAATGCTGCCTTCAGTTGCCGACCAGATGGTCATGTCCGTGTGGCCGACGGCCTGCCCGTAGACGGCCCAGGAGTTGCCGTGGTCGTGGGGCGGTGAGGTTCTCGGCGCCGCCATGTTGTAAGCCAGCACGCAGAAGCCGAGTTCAGGGTCTTCGTAGATCTGTCGGAGGCCGGCGTCGTTGTCTGATCCCACATACTCAGCGCAGAAGTCCTGATCCTGGAGCAGCTGTTCGAGCTTCTGCCTGACCTCATCATGCCCGGTGGGATTGTCCCGCGCGCTCAGAATTGCCCGGGTATCTGCACAGAAATCTTCCAGCGAGTAGCTCATCGGATGCCCCCTTATCCATTCAGAGAACTATGCCTCCGCATGGCACCGCCTCGCAACTGGCGCGACTGAAGGCGTGGATTCAGAGCCTGCGGAATCGCGTCGTGCCATCCCGCTCGATCTGCTCGACCAGGGCGACTTCCCAGCTGAGATAGTCGCGCATGAACTGCTCCTGCCTGCCGCGATGATCGTAGGGCTTGAACCAGACGTCGTCGGTGGGGCCGATGGTGTGCTCCAGCCCTGATGCGGTCGGGTGTCCTTCGGCAATCCAGTGATCGGTGCCGCCGGCCAGCGCATGAACTTCGCGCCCGCTGCTGTCTGCGAAGAACGCCCGCGCTTCAGGCAATGCCACCCGGGCCAGCAGCCCATCGTCGGATGTGAGCACAACCAGCCGGCGGTCCGGCGCTTCCCGCAGTGCATCTGTCAGCCGCACCCTCGTGCACCAGGCGGCCCCGGGGATGTGCGCACGGTCGTAGTCGCGACTCAAACCAAGGTCGATGACAGATACATCATTCAGACGTTCTACCAGTGCATCAGGTGTGACTTCCGCCGCTTCAAGCGGGCCGAGCACGCTGGGCGCAGCGGCGCCTGCAACCAGGCCCTCGGTGCCGATGCCGCCTTCGAGCACATACACGGCCGCCCAGCCCATCTGTATCAGCCAGGATGCAGTCATGGTTGCCCGTACGCCGATGTCGTCGGCAAGCACCAGCCGGGCGTTTCTGACGGCGACGTATTCGTCCGTTGCCTGCACCAGTTGTCCGCCCGGTGCGGACCGGTAGCCGGGCAGATGACCTTCGGCATATTCGGCCGGAGCGCGGACGTCGAGCAGGTAAGTAGTCTGGTCGGGTTCGGCCAGCCAGCCCTCTAGCCGGGCTCGGGAAACGGTCTGCACGCCGAATCGAGCGGCAACGGAAGCTGCGCAGGCGAGTGCTTTCTCCCGTCCGCTGCTGCCGGGCTTGTCGGCCTGCCGTGTTGCGCCGCGTTCCAGCTCGAAACCCGCCAGGTGCCAGCCCATGGTGCCATCCTTCAGGGCCGCAACCGGATTTGGAATGCCCGCGTTGATCAGGCTCTGTGCGCCGATGATCGAGCGTGTGCGCCCGGCGCAGTTCACGACCACGAAGGTGTTTGGATCCGGCGCGAGATCATGAATCCGATAGGCCAGTTCCGCGCCCGGCATGTCCGTGGCGCCGGGGATGTTCATGCGCTGGTATTCCTCGAACGGACGGGAGTCGACGACCACCAGATCCCGCTTGGCATCGAGCATGGCCTTCACTTCGCTGGCTGGCAGCCGCGGCGTATCGAAGTTCGCTTCCACGAACTCGCCGAACGCCTTGCTCGGTACGTTGATTCCGGAAAACACCTCGAAGCCTGCCGCCTGCCAACCCGATGTGCCGCCTTCCAGCACGGATACGTTGGTGTAGCCGTACTGTTGCAGGCGCTGTCCCGCGCGTTCCGTGAGCCCATCGGCAGGGTTGCCGCTGACCAGCACAATCAGGGTGTCGCGTCTTGGTATCAGATCGCCAGCCAGAAGCTCGAGACGGCTGACGGGAATGCAGCTGGCGAAAAGCAGATGTGCTTCTGAATAGGCGCCCTGCTCACGGACGTCGATCAGGGCCAGCTCCCGATCGGAGAGCAGCATCGCCTTGAGCGCTTCCGGGGTCAGGGATTGCATGCGCCGATCAGTCCGGGAGACCGAGTACGCGCTTGGCGATGATGTTCAGCTGGATCTCGTTGGAGCCGCCGGCAATGGAGATGGACTTGGCTTCAAGCCAGAGGCGGGTCATGGCGATCTCCTCATCGGTAAAGGTGTCTCCCGACCAGCCGAGGCCACGGCTGCCGCGGATGCGCATCTGCAGCTCGAGCTGTGACTTCACGTACTCAGCTTCCACGTAGTTGAAAATGGACGTGGCCGCACCCGGCGTGTTGGCTTCGGACTCCTCCACCGCCCGTTGCTGGGTCAGCAGGAAGGCCCGCTTGTGCATCTCGCTGTCGACCAGGTCTGCTCGCAAAGCCGGATCTGAGATCCGGGTGCCATCGTCGTAGGCCTTGGCCAGGTCCGGCAGGGTCAACGATGGTTGAATCCGTTTCAGGGGGCCGGCGGTATCAGCGCTGGCCAGCGCCGCCAGGCCGGATCTTTCATGCTGCAGCAGGCGCTTGGCGACGGTCCAGCCTTTGTTCTCTTCGTGAACCAGATCGTTCTTCGGCACCCGGACGTCGTCGAAGAACGTCTGGCAGAACGGCGACTGGCCATTGATGAGCTCGATGGGTTTCACCGTGACGCCGGGATCGTCCATGGAGAAGAGAACGAAGCTGATGCCGTCGTGCTTGGGTGCGTCTGGGTTGGTACGGACCAGGCAGAAGATCCAGTCCGCGTGCTGCGCGCCTGAAGTCCAGATCTTGCTGCCGTTCACCAGATAGTGATCGCCCTGGTCTTCCGCCCGGGTTTTCAGGCTGGCCAGGTCGGAACCGGCGCCAGGCTCGCTGTAGCCCTGACACCAGGCCACCTCGCCGCGGGCGATTTTCGGCAGATGGCGCAGCTTCTGATCTTCTGTGCCGTATTCGAGCAGGGTGGGCCCGATCATGGTCACGCCCATGCCGCCGAGCGGTGGTCGGGCATGAATCCGCTGCAGCTCTTCCAGGAGTACGAGAAATTCGTCTTTGTCCAGGCCGCCGCCGCCGTAGGCGACCGGCCAGGTGGGCACGGTCCAGCCCCGCTCGGCCATGCGCTCGAGCCAGAGATAGGCATCGGGATTGGTGCTGCGCCGTTTGCTGCCGCCGTTCACCTCTTCACCGGGCACCAGCCTGGTGCGCATGGAAGCCGGGCAGTTCTCCGCCAGCCAGGCGCGGGTGTCCGCTCGAAAGTTCTCTGTCACGGGTGAGCCCCGTCAGCTGATTGGCCGATAAGGCTAGTAGGAGGCCAGAGCAATAGCAATGCGACGAATGGCGTTGGCGGCGCGCTCTGCGCGGCGGATCATTCCTTGAAGGCGAAGCGGATTCCGGCGCGAACGGGCAGGGGCTTGTCTTTGTACAGATAGGGTCGGAACGACCAGCGGCCAATGGCGCGCAGTGCGGCCTCTTCGAAATCAGGGCTGCTCGACTCATTGACGAATGCATCGAGCACTTCACCGGACTCCGAAACCGTGAAGTGCACGTCTACCCAGCCATCGCCTCGACCGCTGCGAGGATACTGGGGCACTTCCTGACGCCTCACGTCCAGCTCGGCGATGGTGAAGAACCGATCGAAGTTACCCTGCCTGGCGTTGCTCAGTGCCTGCTGGTACTCGATTTCATCTTCGAGCTCGACCAGGCTGAAGGACTCCGCACCCGCGGACCGCGCGTTCTCGAGGGTCTGTTCGGCGCTGCCGAAACGGCCAGCCCGGATCTCGCCCCAGGCTCGCTCGATGAGCGCCTGAACCACCAGTCGCTTGCCTTGCCTGGCCGCATCCGAGCTGGGATCCAGATCCAGTACTTTGTTGAATAGAGCCAGTGCGTTCGGCTCGTCGGGCGCCGTGAGATGGCCGGCTTCCAAGGCGGCGGACGCGGCTTCGAGTTGATCCTGAAGATGCTGATTGCTGACCATCTCGGACCATTGCCCGACCACCTGTTCTGCTTCGGCCAGCCCGGGTGCTGCAGGGTCGATGGATTTCACCCGGGCGATGTATCGATTGGCCCTGTCGCTTTCGCCAGCCAGAGCGGCAGACTGGGCCACACCGAGCAGGCGCTGAACGATGGAATTGATCCCCTGGGCGGCGATGCTGTTGCCCGGGTCGATGGCCAGGATGCGTCGGTAGGTATCCAGGGCATTGTCGTCCCGCGGTTCTGTCAGTCGTACCG
>Ga0316194_10003901_pt1 | contig 10375 bp, 6 predicted proteins | sample CroRivsedime1_MG_FD_204936 | JGI IMG/M metagenome (GOLD analysis project Ga0316194, IMG submission 204936) | Coastal sediment microbial communities from Maine, United States - Cross River sediment 1 | ecosystem: Environmental > Aquatic > Marine > Coastal > Sediment | place: USA: Maine... | reverse complement strand
ACCTGCTTCAGCTGTCACAACGGCACCACGGCACTGGGCAAGACGGCCAACCACATTGCCAGTGACAACAACTGCGATGACTGTCATACGACTAATGGCTGGGTTCCGGCGACCTTCGATCACAGAAACGTCACTCCGGGAACCTGTACAACCTGTCATAACGGCACCACAGCCACCGGCAAGCACGGCACCCATATCCAGACCTCAGGGCAGTGTGACGAATGCCATACGACCATTGCGTGGATACCGGCCAACTTCAATCACGACCAGGTGACGGGCTCTTGCTCAAGTTGCCACAACGGCAGCACGGCTACTGGCAAACCTGGCAATCATTTCGTTACCAGCCTGCAATGTAACGAATGCCATAACACCAACAACTGGGCACAGTTGATCTTCTCGCATAGCTCCGGGACGTATCCGGGTGATCACCGTGGCAATCCTCCCTGTAGCGTCTGCCATACCAGCAATAGTCAGGTCATACCGTGGTCGTCACCGGCCTATCAGCCGGATTGTGCAGGTTGCCATGCCAATGACTACAGGCGTGGCGAAGACGAGCATAATGGCTCGGTCAGCGTTGATCGTGATTGCGGAGCCAGCGGCTGCCATAGGGTCAACGATGGCGGTTTCTGATGAAGAGGCGAGGATGCGGGTAACCAGAGGAAAAGCAATTCCAGTACTTTTACTGGTTCTTGGTGTGATGCTGATTGCGCAACTGGTTGAATCCCAGCCGGTCAGAAAAAAGATGCTCGACACTCTGGATGTGCTCAAGGGTGAGGCAGTTACAACATTACGTATCAGTCTGACCACACGGGTACGTTATGTTAGGCATTTTCCTTATGAGTCAGGTCGGGAACTGCGTATCAAGATAACACCATTTGATATTAGTCGTGATAATGCGAAGGCACTTTTTGAGCGAGAAACCCTTGTGCCGTTCGACCATGAAGATCTTCCACTCACCGAGGTGGTCTATGAAGGTGATATTGAAGGTGGACCCTATCTGACTCTGTTTTTTAGTCGTTGTGTCGATTTCTGGGTGGAGCAGGGCAGGGACTCCCGCAGTATTGTGGTTTATTTAGACGAAGTCGCCCCGGAAGTCCCTGAGCAATTCGATACGCAATCCACCGGCGAATGAAACAGACATTTATCAGGTACACCGGACTTGCACGCCTGTTGTGTTTTCTATGCTGTTTGCCGGTTACTCTGGTATCACATGCGGCACTTGATATAATTGATGGTATAGATATTACGCCTGGCCAGGAACAGTCTACAATCCACATTCGGCTTAGCATACCGTTAAGCTACAAATCACATGTGCCGGAACGATCCGGTGATCTGCTGCAAATATTTGTAGAGCCGCTCCCGTCACTCGGAGCAGCTGAGAATGCATTGCTTGGGCAGCAGACCATGCAGTGGAGCCCGGACAAGCAGGTCCCGCTATTCGATGTAAGCTACGAGGGTGGAGGATTTGCAAATACAAGCATAACCCTGCGTTTCCAGAAAGAGGTGGAATTCGATATACCCAATACAGGTAACCTCAGAAGTATCGATGTAGTAATAAAGCATCCGCAAGTCAGCCAGGTAGAAATATCAGACAAGAAGGCCGAGCCGGGATTGGGAAAGCCGAGTGATTCTGTATCAGGCGTCATGCCTTTTGCAGGAGCGGAAAACCAGCCTGACACCGGTCCAGCAACACCTGTCACAAGCAGAGCTGAGAAAACCGTAGCCGATACGGTTGTCCCTGCTGAGGCAGGTACCTCTCCTTTTCCCTATGTTATTAATCTGGCTTCGTCGGTTACGCCGTTTCAGACAAGGGAATTTCCTGCTCTGGAAGAATTCGTGACCTACCGCCTTTACACCACAGCCTATGATAAAGATGGTAAGAAATGGTACCGGCTTCGACTCGGGTTCTTTAAAGGGATGGCACAGGCAAATATCGTCAAGGAAGACCTGATGGCACATTATCCTGGTGCCTGGATTACAAAGGTGTCGGTAGCCGAGCGAATACGTTCAAGTGAATCGGTACTTACCGGTACCAGGTCTGTGCCTGGCGTCACAAGTACAACTGCATCAGAGGCGATAATAAAACCGTCTATACCTGTTGTATCACAGGAACAGAGTGCAGGTGCTGTCATATCATCAGAGCGGCTGGATTCCCTGATGCAGGAAGCACGCGAGTACATGACGGAGAAAGATTATGCAGGGGCGATTCGTTTATACACCAAGGTTCTGCAGTACCCCGATAACAAGTACAGTCAGGATGCCCTGGAATTTCTGGGTCTGGCCCGTGAACGCAAGGGCCAGCTGGCGCATGCCAAGATGGTATACAGGGATTATCTCGACCGCTACCCGGAAGGAGAGGGTGCCGAACGTGTCAAACAACGTTTGGCTGCCGTGGTGACTGCCAGGAAACAGCCCAGGGATAAATTGCGAACCACTCAAACCGAGGCACGTTCTGAAGAGAAATCAGCTTGGGATTTGTTCGGCGGGATCTCGCAGTACTACCGGCGCGATGAGAATACAAGAGGTCTCGATGATGCCGAGGTCACGACAGTCAGCCAGTCATCTCTGAACAGCAACATGGATGTCACGGGCCGACGGCGAAGCAGTGACTATGATCTTCGTGCACGTTTTACAGGCGGTTACTTGCACGATTTTCTCGATAATGGTGTTAATAGTGATACAACTGTAAGTTCGATGTATTTTGATGCCCAGGATATACAACGTCATTTATCCATGCGTATTGGCCGGCAGTCACGCAGTACTGGCGGGGTGCTGGGACGGTTCGATGGCCTGCTGCTGGGTTTCCCGCTGGGTAAGAAATTCTCTGTGAGCGCAGTTGGTGGTTTTCCTGTTGTATCCTCGACTGATTCTTTTGACGATACGAGTAGATATTTCTATGGGCTCACCCTTGAGGCCGAAAGGTTTGCCAAGGGGTGGGACGCAAATGCCTTTATTATTGAGCAGCAGGTAGATGGTCTCACTGATCGTCGTGCAGTCGGTGGTGAGCTCAGATATTTTGACCCCACTCGCTCGTTTTTTAGTCTGGTTGATTATGATATCTATTTTAATGAACTTAATATTTGGCAGTTACTCGGGAACTGGACATTGCCTGACAAGACCACGGTTAACCTGGTCACGGATTACAGGAAGAGCCCGATTCTGACGACAAAAAATGCCCTTATGGGACAGACTGTAACTTCAATTGATGATCTGCAGGATAGTTTCTCGAGTAGTGAAATAATCGATCTGGCACGTGATCGTACCGCAACCAGCAAGCTTGTGACACTGGGTGTATCACGACCAATGAATGAAAAACTTCAATTCAGTGGTGATATAACAGCATTAAATCTGTCCGATACCGGTGAATCGGGCGGTGTTGCGGCAACGGAAGGAACCGGGACTGACTTTATATACAATTTGCAGTTGATCGGCAGTAATCTGATCAATCAAGGAGATATTACAGTGTTTGGCCTGCGCTATGCCGACGGGAGTGACAGGGATATCTATTCGTTGAATTTCAATACCCGGTATCCCGTTACCAGGGATTTACGGGTTAATCCACGGTTCAGGATGGACTACCGTAAAAACCGGGATGACAATACTGATCAGATGATTTACCGGCCATCATTGAGGCTGGATTACAGGGTTAAACGAAGACTGCGCCTGGAAGCTGAAATAGGTGGTGAATATTCAGATCGCGAAATTGTCAATGGATCAGAGAAGAATAGCAGTTATTTTATTAATATAGGCTACCGGGCCGATTTCTGAATGTCGGCATATTAGGGTTCGCGTCAGTAAAGGTGTATTTGACCACTGCAGGCCTTGCGGGTATCGTGTGCTGCTCTTTTCGGGCAGCTACGCCGAATCTATCAACTATCGAAACCAGGAACAATTTCATGAAACAAATATTGCGTCGTTACGGGGTGCTTATATCCCTTCTGATACTCACCGCTGGCAGCACAGCTACAGTGGCAGCCGATGGCACACCCGTCATGACGCGGATCCAGAAGAGTGGTGAGCTCGTACTGGGTACCTCTGCGAATATGGAACCAATGACATTCAAGCAGTCTGACGGGACCCTGGCTGGCCTGGATATCAACCTGGCTAATTTAATGGCAAATGCCATGGAAGCAAAACTGGTAATCAAGATCATGCCATTCGATGAACTGATCCCGGCGTTGCACAGCGGCAAGGTCGATGTAGTGATCTCCAACATGACCATCACCCCAAGCCGCAACTTGCACGTAGCCTTCGTCGGTCCTTACCTGACATCCGGAAAATGTGTTGTCACCAAGGAAGAAAGTCTGGCCAAGGCGGATGAGGCCGAGGATCTGAATATCAAGGATGTGAGTCTGGCGGTCCTCAAGGGTTCAACCAGTGAAGCTTTCGTCCGCACCCTGATACCTGGTGCGATCGTCAAGACTATCGAGAACAACCAGGAAGGTGCCGATCTGGTGGCATCCGGCAAGGCCAGTGGCATGTTGACTGACTATCCGGTTTGCCTGGCCACTATCAAGAACAACCCTGACGCGGGTTTCGTGTCGGTATTCTCTCTATTAACGTATGAGCCGATCGGTATTGCTGTGCCGGGTGATGATCCCCTGTTCATCAACTGGACCGAAAACTTTCTCGAGCGAGTCAGTCAGACTTCCTTGCTCGACGTGCTTGCCGTGAAATGGCTTGGAGCTCTTGCACCCCGGCAGCTCGAAGACGAAGATTAATTTCATCCATAGCATCCAATCAAGGCCGGTGATCGTACCGGCCTTTTTTTGCCTACAGGGAAGTAGGTACATCGCGGGTGCAGGGATGCACAGGAGCGATGCGCACTGATTATAATCGGTTCCCCATGCTGAAATTGTTCAGAAGGTTTCAGGAAAATATCCGCTACCGGGTAGACCAGGTTTTTGCGCGCGAATTTGTCGGTCAGTTTCTGATGTTTGTTGCGCTGGTGGTATTTGTCACCCTGATTGGTATGACGGCCGTGTTCTTCGGGCTGTTCTCGGAGGAAAATGCCGCTGTCGAGGCAATCCCGCGTGACATCGATGCCGGCTTTTGGGATTCACTGTGGTGGTCTCTGAATCAGGTAGTGCTCTTGCGGGGATTCGCGCGTACCTATGGTGCCTCCGCACCGGTGCTGGTGTATTCGCTGTTTCTGTCAATCGCGGGGCTGGTGGTCTTCAGTGTGTTGATCTCGTTGATTAACAACACCATGCGCAGCCGCATCGAGGCACTGCGCAAGGGAGATACACAGGTTCTGGAACGCAACCATGTGCTGGTGCTGGGATGGAATAACAAGGTGTACTCTGTCCTGCAGCAGCTGGCTCAGCTGCAGCCCGGCGTCAAGGTCGTTATACTCGCACCGCGGGAAATTGGCGTGATGCAGGAGAAGCTCCGGGTTGCGGGTATCCAGCGGCAACGGATAAAGGTCATCCTGCGCAGCGGAACCCCCAGCAACCATGGCGAACTCGACCGGGTTGCTGTCAACCGGGCCGCCAGTGTTATCGTTCTGGCAACAGACGCCGATGACAGCGAGGCCATTAAGACCATCGTGCTGCTGACTACACGACAGGACTGGCACGGTGTGGCACCGGTGCTGACGTCGGAGATTGTACACGGCCAGAATTACGAACTGGCCAGGATCGCTGCAAAGAACAGGCTGCATGTCATTTCCTCCAGCCGCCTCATCAGCAAGGTCATTGTGCAAACGGTCCGTAATCCCGGGCTGGCTGATGTCTATAACGAGATTTTCTCCCCCATGGGTAACAATATGTTTGTACAGTCCATTGCCGAGTGTACAGATCGCCCGTTCAGCGAAATCGCCTATGGACTGTCTGATGCCATACCTGTCGGTATCACGTGGGATGAAACGCGAGATGACGCAGTGCGACATGCCGCCGGCCTCAATCCCGAGCCCGACTATGAAATTGCCGAAGATGAACAGCTGGTGCTGCTGACGCGTGGCCTGCCGGTCAGCTACTCACGACCCGACAGGATGCCGGCGTCACGGATATACCGGGAAGGCGGGTCGGCGCCGCGCGTACCTGCACGCGTCTTGCTGGTTGGCTGGACCGATATTCTTTACGATATCCTGCAGGAACTCGATGCGCATGCCAGGAGTGGTACCGAAGTGACGATCCTTTCGGGAAACAGTGAGGAACGGGCGAAGGAGCGGGTAGCAGCCTACCAGGCAAGTGCAAGCAACCTTGAAAATCTGACGCTGGTGTTTCTGGAGGGCGATGCCGTAATGCAGGGGGCCTATGCAAGCACCGATGTTTCAGCCTACCAGAGTATTGTCGTACTTGCTGATGAGTCAGATGAACAGGGAGATGCGGATACCCGCAGCTTGCGCATACTGCTGCGTTTGTCGCACCTGCGCAAGTATAAGGATACGCGCACCCATACCGTTGTCGAGTTACTGGATGATAACAACCGTGCCTTGTTCGCCGGTCTGGGTGTGGACGACATCATTGTTAGCCCCGAGATAGTCAGTGCCGAGCTGGCGCAGATTGCGCGTCAGGAGATTCTCGCACCTATCTACCGGGAGTTGCTCAGCGCCGGTGGTGTCGAAATCAGCCTGCGTCCTGCCGCCGATTACGTGAAGCTCGATAGCGACTGCAGCTTCAGTGACCTGGTCTATGCGAGTCAGCAGAAGATGGAGATTGCACTTGGCCTGCGCCTGGCGCACCGCGGCGGTGAGGTGTTACTGAATCCTTCGAGACGGATCACGTGGCGGCTTGGTGATAACGACAAGGTGATTGTACTGGCGCAGCAGGTATACCGCTAATTACGGCCCAGAAGAGCCCCGATCTTGTCGAGCAGGCGGTTGAGATTGATCGGTTTGGTATCATAGTCATCGCAGCCGGCCGCGCGTGCCTTTTCCTCATCACCTGCCATGGCGTGTGCGGTCAGCGCAATCACTGGAAGATGTTGTGTAGCGGGATCAGCCTTGATTCGGCGCGTTGCTTCCCAGCCGTCAATGACCGGCAGGCTGAGATCCATGAGGATGATATCCGGGTTGGTGGAGGAGGCCATGTCGACACCGGCCTGGCCATCAATAGCGATGACGACCTCAAAACCCTTGCGCTCCAGTCTGCGCGACAGCATGTCACGGTTCATTTCATTGTCTTCAACCAGTAATATTTTACTCATCGTCTTTTCCGGTATCGTTTGCCTCTGCCTGACTGATGTTGCATTCAACGACAGCCTCACGCACGTGTTGCAGTAATTGTTCACGGGTGTAGGCGTTCTTTTCAATCACTTCCTCGACTATACCCGTCAATTGTTCACGGTCCTCTCCGCTCAGGTCCTTGGCGGTAATGACGATGACCGGTATATGTTTCCATTCCGGATGCGCACGCATTGCAGCCAGAAAGTCGAAGCCATCCATCACTGGCATCATCAGGTCCAGCAGGATCAGTCTGGGCTGCAGAGATGCCATGATATCCAGTGCTTCCTGGCCGTTACCGGCCTCGGATACCGCCCAGCCGGCCTTTTCCAGGGCACGCGCCATCAATTCACGGATTTCGGGGTTATCCTCGACCAGTAACACAGGGCAGATGTCCTCTGCACAGTAATAGTGACTCAATGCCTTGTGCAGCTGCTCCCGGTCAACCGGCTTGGTCAGGTAATCAACGGCACCGAGCGAGTACCCCCGGGTCCGGTCATCGATCATGCTCAGCATGATCACGGGTATCTTGCGCAGCACCGGATCGGCCTTCAGTGCACGCAACACCGACCAGCCATCCATTTCCGGCATCATGACGTCGAGGGTGATGGCGGCGGGCTGTATCTGATGCGCAAGGCGCAGACCCTGTTCGCCGCTGATCGCCGTGGCAACCTTGTAACCGTCTTTCAGCAAATAACGTTCAATTATTTCACAGGCCTCCGGGTCATCGTCAATGACCAGAATCGTGGCGCCGGGCCGGGCCTCGCGGAGGCTCTGCAGATCAGCCTCTGCTATTGCCGGTGCCGCTGCCATGTCAGTGGACGGACGTTGCGGTTTTGCACCGGGCAGGGTGGCAGGGATGCGAATGGTAAAGGTGGAACCCTTGCCAGGCTCGCTGTGGACGCTGAGGTCACCACCGAGCAGTTTGCAGAAACGTCGCGAGATCGCCAGTCCCAGTCCGGTACCGCCGTAATCGCGCGTCGTCGACCCGTCTGCCTGGGTGAATTCCTCGAAGACATGCTCAATCTTGTCCTGTGCAATACCGATTCCGGTATCGCTTACTGCAAATGTCAACCAGTCTATGCCTGCCTGCACGGCGCGACTGACGTGCAGGGTGACCGTGCCCTCATGGGTAAACTTTGCCGCATTGGACAGCAGATTGAACAGGGCCTGGCGCAGCTTGGTCACGTCCTGATAGGCGCTGCCGAGTTGTTTGTCACGTTCGATAGACAGCCTGTTGTCGCGTTTATCCAGCAACGGCCTGGCAGTGACACAGATCTCATCGATCAGAGTGTGCAGATTAATCGTCTCGGCAAAGGCTTCGATCTTTCCGGACTCGATCTTGGAAAGGTCGAGGACATCGTTAATGAGGGCGAGCAGGTGGGTACCGGCCTGGTTGATCTTTTTCAGGTCCGGAATAAAATCCTCCTGGCCGAGATCTCCCGCCTCTTCCATCAGCATCTCGCTGTATCCAAGAATGGCGTTCATCGGGGTACGCAATTCGTGACTCATATTGGCGAGAAACGCACTCTTGGCCTGGTTGGCGGCTTCGGCTGCATCCTTTGCCTGTTGCAGGTCAGTTTGAAGCGATTTGAGTTCGCTAACGTCAAAAAAACCGCCGATCATCCCGCCAGGCACACCGTCAGAAAGTTCAAACGTGGTGCGCCAGTACATGAGGTTATGAAGAGTGCCATCCGCATAGACCCGCTCGGTCTCCGTCTGACTGTAGCCGCCATCGCGGATTAATAAGACATCATTATCCTTCTCCAGCCGGCGCTGATCTTCAGGCAGGCACTCAAGGTCCATTTCTGTCTTTCCAATAAGAACATCGCGGTGAATTCCGAAGGCCTTTTCATAGGCCTTGTTGCAGGTGGTGAAGACGGCATCGACATTCTTGACCAGGATAGGATTGGGAATGGAATCCAGCAGGGCTGTCTGAAACGCCAGCAGGCTGGCCCGTTCCTGCTGGCGTTGCGCAGAACGGTACAGAAACCAGGCCAGTCCGAGAGAGAGTAATATTATTCCCAGTGGTAACCAGATGTTGTCTGCATCCCAGTCTGGATAGATCTTTCTGTTGGCCGCCTGTGCGGTGACGCGCCACTGCTGGTCGGCAAATGCCAGGTTTGCCGTGGACGTCAATCCGCCGTCCAGATAGTCCTGTTCGCTGTTGTTTGGCTCGAGGTCCATCGCGCGGGATTTATGGCGATACATGAATATTTCTTCATCTGCTGCCTCGATATCGGTAAAGGTCAGTGTCAAGCCGGCGGGGCTGGTGTTTTTCTCGAGTATTGCGGCGATCATCGGGCCAATTTCAGTGACCATCACCGCAAACCCGTGCAGAGCCGCTTGGCGGCCAATGACGGTATCCAGTGGCATATTCTTCCTGTATACGGGTAATGCAACGAAAACCGAGTAGCTGCCTTTCTCCGACTGGTATAACTGCAGACGTGATGAAACCACAGGGGTATTGGTGCGTGCCGCCTTCATCAGTGTGGCGAGATGGTCCGGCCTTGCCGCCAGATCAAAACCCAGTGCCTGCAGATACGGTTGCAGAGGTTCAACGTAGTAGATCGGAAAATAAATCTCACGCTGCGCTGCAGCTGTCCCCCACGTGTCGCCAGGGCGGTCAGTGAAGACGAAAGCAGGCGAGACTTCCTCTTGTGCTGCGGCTTCCATGGCGTCGCGTTCCGCAGCGGTTACCCTGGGTACCCATTCCAGTGCCACGATACCCGGTTTGTGATCCAGACTGCGGTTGACAAGGGTACGAAACTCGTCCCGATCGACAAAGGAAGAGGCATCGTAACTCGAGCGAATGTGATACAGCGTCTCCAGATATGCTGCGATTTCGTGCTCGATGGCCTCGACGTGGTTAAGGGCAGCCGCGTCGAAACGCTGCTTTACCGATGCCTCGAAACTGGTTTGCAGCAAGCTGTAGAGGGATGTTGCCAGCAGGGCCCCCAGTGCAATGACGATGTAGGGCGTATAGATACGGTTGGTCCTGTGTCCTGCACGGCCGGCTTTGGCCATTGTCCGTGTCTTGAAGACCAGTGTGAGCGTTAACAGGATGCCGAAGGCCAACAGGCCCTCGTCGGAAAAGTTTGCGGCGCCGGCCCCCATCTCGCTGACCATGCGCTGCTCCTGTGCAGACAGAGCCTGCCACAGCGCGAAGGTGATGGTGAGTCCGGTGATACCAATGACCTGTGGCACCCA
>Ga0316194_10003894_pt1 | contig 10378 bp, 7 predicted proteins | sample CroRivsedime1_MG_FD_204936 | JGI IMG/M metagenome (GOLD analysis project Ga0316194, IMG submission 204936) | Coastal sediment microbial communities from Maine, United States - Cross River sediment 1 | ecosystem: Environmental > Aquatic > Marine > Coastal > Sediment | place: USA: Maine... | reverse complement strand
TGCAGCGACCAAAGAACATTTTCTGCTTTCGCAACGTCGATTTCCCGAGCAAAGAAATCACGTAATGCCGAGCAGTCCATGACCGTCGCGTCAACGACTTCATCCTTAAGCACCGGTACCTTGTCACGTAGCACGATCGAACTGCCATCTGCAGTGTCGAATTGGATTCGCAAGTTGCCGTCTTGCGCCACGATCGCGGACTTCTCACTCGAATAGAAATCGCCATCGTTCATATGCGCCACTCGTGACTTCGATGCTGCGCTCCAGGCGCCCATTGAGTGAGGGTTGTTCTGTGCGTATTTTTTGACGGCAGCAGCAACACGGCGATCAGAATTACCTTCGCGCAAGACTGGGTTCACGGCACTGCCCAGCACTTTCGAATAACGAGCGCTCGCATCCTGTTCCGCCTCGTTTTGTGGCTCCTCCGGATAATCCGGAATATCGAAGCCTTGCGACTGCAACTCGGCGATCGCCGCGGCCAGCTGCGGGATCGACGCACTGATGTTCGGTAACTTGATGATATTCGCGTCCGGTGTCTTGGCGAGGGCGCCGAGTTCCGCCAATGCGTCACTGTGGCGCTGCTCCTCGGTCAGGCGCTCGGGAAAACTCGCGAGAATACGGCCAGCCAGAGAAATATCCCGGGTTTCCACAGCGATACCCGCAGGTTCCGCAAATGTTTTAACCATCGGCAGGAACGAGTAGGTTGCCAGGGCCGGTGCTTCGTCGGTAATGGTGTAGATGATTTTTGCTTTGCTCATACCTGTTCCGCTTGTTATTGGGGCCACCGGCCATCTCGAAGGCGCGCCATTATATAGGCGACACGAGCAAAAATAAGCAATTTCGGCGCATTTCCCGACAAGCTTGATTCACGAGTAGATACACTGGGGTTTATGACAGACGGACCTGAACGACCTAAAGGCAGTTCGCCGCGACCGCTGCGAGCGTTGATCCCGTACATACGCCCGTACAAGATCACGCTGTATTTTGCCATCGGCGCTCTGCTGCTCGCGTCGGCGGCGCAGCTCGCCATGCCCGTAGCCGTTCGATATCTGATCGACGCAGGCGTGATGGCTGACAGCGCAGCAAGCATCGACAAGTATTTCCTTGCGTTATTTGCCGTCGCGATGGCACTGGGGCTGTTCTCTGCGATTCGCTTCTACCTGGTCACATGGCTGGGAGAACGAGTTGTCGCCGATATTCGCAGTGCCGTTTACAGGCACGTCATTCGCCTTGACCCGACATTCTTCGAGATAACGAAAACCGGCGAAATCCTGTCACGGCTGACGACAGACACGACACTGATCCAGTCAATATCCGGTGCCGGACTGTCTATTGCCCTTCGAGCTTCGTTAAGCCTGATTGGCGCGCTGGTGATGCTCGCGGTTACGAGTCCGCGACTGGCCGGGTTGATGCTTGTATTTCTGCCGCTGGTCGTTGCGCCCATCATCCTGATTGGGCGGCGCGTACGAACACTGTCTCGCGCCAGCCAGGATCGAGTCGCCGATACGAGCGGCCTCGCTGGTGAAACGCTGAACGCAATTTCAACGGTCCAGGCGTTCACAATGGAGGAGCAGCAAAGCGAGCGATTTTCTGACGCTGTGGGAGCGGCTTTCCGCACGGCAGTCAAACGCATTCGAGTCCGTGCGCTTCTGACCGGCATCGCGATCCTGTTCGTCTTCGGTGCCATCACCTTCGTACTGTGGATTGGCACCCGATCGGTCATGGCCGGTGAAATGACGGCCGGCCAACTCGGCCAGTTCCTGTTGTACGCCATATTCGCAGCAGCCGCCGCCGCCGGGCTCAGCGAGATGTGGGGCGAGGTGCAGCGCGCTGCCGGCGCGATGGAGCGATTGGTGGAATTGCTTGAATTCAAGCCGGCGATAACGGCCCCACCTGACGCGCAGAAATTGCCCACAACCAGCCTCGGCAGCATCAGCCTGGAGAATGTGAGCTTTCGTTACCCATCGCGTCCGGAAACACCTGCGATAGATGAATTTTCTCTCGAAGTCACAAGCGGCGAGACACTCGCTATCGTCGGGCCATCCGGCGCTGGAAAGAGCACACTGTTTCAGCTGTTGTTGCGTTTCTATGATCCGGACTCAGGCAGCATCAAGGTCGATGGTGTCAACGTCAGCCAGGTCGCTCCCGAAGAGGTTCGCGCTCGTATCGGACTCGTGCCCCAGGAGACGGTCATTTTCGGTGCGTCTGCCAGAGAGAATATTGGTTACGGCCGACCCGGAGCCAGCGACGACGAAATCGAGGCCGCCGCCAAAGCTGCGGCCGCCGACATTTTTATTCGCCAGCTACCAGAGGGCTATGACACATTTCTTGGTGAGCGCGGCACTCGCCTTTCCGGTGGCCAGCGGCAACGAATCGCAATCGCACGAGCGATCCTCAAGGACCCACCGATCCTGCTGCTGGATGAGGCCACCAGTTCACTTGACGCCGAGAGCGAGCGAGCCGTTCAGGAAGCACTCGAACACCTGATGGAGGAAAGAACCACCATCATCATCGCGCACCGCCTCGCGACTGTGCTCAAAGCGACGCGGATTGTGGTTATGGATCACGGTCGAATCGTCGAGGTCGGCTCGCACGCCGAACTCGTCAAACGCGACTCTTTGTATGCACGCCTCGCCGCGCTGCAATTTGGCGAGGTCTGAATTCAGGTTTCGCGCAGCGCCGCGCTGGCCGCGGCCAACCTCGCAATCGGAACACGAGGACCAGAGCACGATACGTAGTTGAGACCAACGTCATGGCAGAAGCGTATCGAATCGGGATGCCCGCCCTGCTCACCGCAGATGCCTATCTTCAGGTCCTCACGAACTTCTCTGCCACGACTGACGGCCATCTCGATAAGCTGGCCGACACCCTGTATGTCCAGCACTTCAAACGGGTTGTCCTGAAGAATGCCGGAGTCGTTATACATCGGCAGAAACTTGTTCTCGGCATCCTCTCGGGAAAACGAAAAAACGGCCTGGGTGAGATCATTCGTTCCAAATGAAAAGAACTCTGCGTTCGCCGCCAGGTGCCGGGCACGAGTACAGGCTCTAACAGTTTCTATCATCGTGCCAAACCTGAACTGCAACATTTGGCCGGACTCTTTCTCGAGCTCGAGCTTCAACGCATCCACGGTACGCTTCACATGGTCCAGCTCCTGTGTCGTAATGACCTGCGGCACCATGATGTCGGGATTAGCGTTGATGCCATTCGCGGTGCACTCTAATGTGGCTTCCAGAATAGCCCGAATTTGCATCGCGTAAATTTCCGGGTACGTAATGCCCAGACGCACACCGCGATGCCCCAGCATCGGGTTTGTCTCCTGCAACTCGCATACTTTCTTGAGCATGCGCTCCTTCTTGGTTAGTGCGTCGATCACATGCTCTTCGCTAAGCTCACTGAAAGGTTCCGGCAACTGCGACGACCCTGAAATTGTGGCCAGCGCCGCCTGTCGCCCGCGAACGACATCACGGTAAAGGCGCAGCGTTTCAATCTGCTCCAGCAATTGCTGCTCAGTCGGCAAGAATTCGTGCATTGGCGGATCAAGTAGTCTTACCGTAACCGGATTCGGCGCCATCACGGTGAATAGCTGTACGAAGTCGGCCCGCTGAATAGGCAGCAACTGTTGCAAGGCATCCAGGCGATCTTCCGTATTGTTCGCAAGAATCATGTCAATTACGATCGGAAGCCGATCGCTGGCATTGAACATGCGCTCCGTGCGACACAGGCCGATACCCATGGCGCCATACTCACACGCCTTTTTGGCTGCGTCCGGTGTGTCGGCGTTCGCCATAACCTTCATTGTCGCGACCTCATCCGCCCAACCGAGCAGTAATTTGAGGTCTTCGGAAAACTGCGGCTCCAATGTTGGGATAGCACCCAGATAGACTTTACCGGTTGCGCCATCGAGGGTAATGACGTCGCCCTCATGAATAATATGATTGCCTATTTTTGCCAGGCGCAGGGCAACATCAACTTCGATACCCTCTGCGCCCGCAACACAGGGTTTGCCCATGCCGCGCGCAACAACCGCCGCATGCGAGGTCTTGCCGCCGCGGCTTGTGAGTACGCCCTCGGCGGCAAAAAATCCATGAATATCCTCAGGCCGAGTTTCCTCTCGTACCAGAATGATTTTCTCACCGCACTTGCCGAGCTTTTCCGCGAGGTCAGCATCGAATACGCACTTGCCAGCCGCCGCACCAGGCGATGCGGGCAAACCGATAGCGACCGGTTCTTCAGCATGGTCTGGATCGAGACTTGGGTGCAGCAGCTGCTCTAACAAATCCGGCTCGATGCGAAGTAGCGCCTGATCCCTGCTAATCAGCTTTTCCCGATACATGTCGACCGACGTTTTCACCATCGCAACCGCATTCATTTTGCCGTTACGTGTTTGCAGGCAATAAAGCGTGCCTTTCTCGATCGTGAATTCGTAATCCTGCACTTCCTGGTAGTGCGACTCGAGCCGCTGCCGCAGCGCCACAAGCTGTTCGAACTGTGAGGGCATTTCCTGTTGCATATCGAGCAGTGCTTTCGGTGTACGAATACCCGCTACCACATCTTCACCCTGAGCATTCGTGAGGTACTCACCGAACATCTCATTTTCGCCGGTTCCCGGGTTACGCGTAAAGCCAACGCCGGTCGCGCAGTCGTCGCCCATGTTGCCGAATACCATCGTGCATATATTTACGGCAGTGCCATTCGCCATCTCAGGCGTAATGTGAAACTCGCGTCGATAATCGACCGCACGCTTGCCCATCCAGGAACGAAATACTGCTTCCACAGCCAATTGCAGTTGTTGCATTACGTCTTGCGGAAATTCCTTGCCGGTTTCGCGCCGCACTACAGCGAGAAATTTCTCGCTGATTTCTTTCAAATGGGCAGCCTCGAGTGAAACATCCGCTTTAACGCCGACACGTTTTTTCACGTCGTCGAAGTGCTCGTCAAACCTTTCGTCTTCGATGCCAAGAGCGACTTTGCCGAACAACTGAATGAAGCGACGATAGGCGTCGTATGCGAATCGCTCGTCGCCCGTCTGGCGGATAAGGCCGGCCAGGGTTTCGTCGTTTAGCCCCAGGTTCAAAATAGTGTCCATCATCCCTGGCATGGACATGGCGGACCCGGATCGCACTGATACCAGCAATGGATCGCGCCCGGAACCGAAGGTCTTTTGCGTCACTGCTTCCAGTTGGGCAATTTCGTCACGAATAGACGCCATCAGACTCTCGGGAAGTTCGTTTTTCTGCAGATAATCCAGGCACGCTGCCGTCGTGATGACGAATCCGGGCGGTACATTAATTCCGATTTGTGTCATTTCGCACAAATTCGCCCCCTTGCCACCAAGTAACTTCTTGTCCTGGCCGTCACCGTCAGAAAACGAGAAAACATGTTTATTATTCATAGAGTTAGCCGCATCGGCGCCTGTGTCATGTGGAAAGTAAGATTTTCCATTAATGGATCGACTCAATCCATTGCGGCAAACCGTCAACGGCTGCGGTTTGTGCGAACCGGGACCTGAATTGCGGACTACTGCGTCTATACCGCATGCGCCGCTATTTCTGCGGCCCCGAGGCCGGCCAGATTGGCCACGTTGCTAACAAAATGGAGAAAGGATCATGTCAGAACAGAAGAAGTTGGTCGTAGTGGTAACAAACGGATTTAATGACGAGCGCTCATCGGTCGCATGGAGTGTCGCCAACGGTGGGGTTGCCAGTAATATGCAGGTGACGATGTTCCTGGTCAGCTCGGGCGTCGACTGGGTACGTAAAGGTGCGACAGCGCAAGCTCGTCTCAATCCGCTGGATCCGCCTATCAAGGATATGATCCAGACAGTCATCGACAGTGGCGGTAAGATTCTTGTCTGCCCACCTTGCGCAGGTGTTCGAGGATATACGCAGGATGATCTGATCGATGGCGTCACGCTCGCTGGCTCTGTTGCAATGCTTGACGTCGTACAACAGGGAGCATCGACACTCACGTTTTGAGTGACTGACGTCCCGTTTCATCGAGTTTTTATGACTGACGAAGATGACATCAGGATTTTTTTCAGCCGCAGGATCGAGGCGAATATGGACGCGTTGTATGGTGTGGCACTGCGCCTCGCAGGTAGAGGCGTAGATGCTGAAGATCTTGTCGCAGATGCCGTCATGAAAGCATGGACCGCCATTGACACGCTGGCCGACAGAAGCCGCTTTCGACCCTGGATATTCAGAATTTTGCGCAATTGCTATTTCAGTGACTATCGCAAGAAGGCAGTCAGGCCGTCGGAATCATCGCTGCAAGAGGATGACGAGCATGCGCTCGCGGCTTTGCTCAATGAGCAGCCGGATGAGTTCCTGATCTGGTGGGCGAACCCGGAACGTCAGTTCTATAACGATGTTCTTGGAGAAACAATTATGGCTGCAATTCGCAGCCTGCCGGAGGCGTTCCAGGTGACAATATTGCTTATAAACGTCGAAGGACTGACTTATGATGAAGCGGCAGCGGCCCTCGATGTTCCACAGGGGACGATTCGCTCCCGAATGAAGCGTGCACGCACACTGCTGCAAAAATCGCTATGGGAACAGGCGCAAGATGCCGGGATTACGAGCACCGAACAATGAACAGCACGGACGATAAACATGACATTGGCTGCCTGAAAGCCATCGAGCTATTCTATGCTTACCTCGACGGTGAGCTCGATGATCCGACCGCGAACGCTGATTTCGAACATCACATGAGCCATTGCCGTAGTTGCTATTCCAGACAGGAAATCGAGCAATTATTGACGAAACGAATGCGCGAATCCGCAAAAAGCCAGGCCCCGGATGTGCTCCAGGACCGACTGCGTAAGCTAATGGACGGACTTCAGGACGGCGAACATTGAAACGGTCAGATAATACGTTGTTGCTTATCCTGCTGGTCGTCACCGGTGCCGCGGGTGGTGCGTGGTATTACTGGCAACAACTTAACCAATCTCCTGTCGAAACCATTGGTCCAGCGCCTGACGATGTGGCACCCGCAGCGCCACCAAGAATTGGCCCGATCCATCCTCTTGAAGTATCGCTACCATCGTCAGAGGATCGCGAGTTAGTGCCCTTACCGCCGCTGGACGATCTGGACGCCTATTTGAGACTTGAGCTAATCGGTATTTTTGGTGGCACGCTCGACGCGCTATTGGCCAATGACGTGCTAATTGATCGATTCGTAGCGACGGTAGATAACCTGCCGCGCTCTCGTGTTGCAGAGCGCATCCGCCCGGTCGGCAGACTCGCAAGTACCTTCACCGTAGAAATTGCCAGCAGTGATGACTCGTTTATCCTTAGCCCGGCAAATTTCGAACGCTACACGTTCCTGATCGACAGCCTTCAGTATGCCGACATAGAAAGTATCGTCGACTTGTACCGGCGCTATTATCCGATTTTTCAAAAAGCCTACGTGCAGCTTGGCTACCCCGACGGTTACTTCAATGACCGTCTCATCGAAGTCATCGATCATCTGCTCGAAACACCGAAGCCAGAACAGCCAATACGTCTAACCCGGCCGCTCGTGCTGTATGAATTTGCAGACGCGGACCTGGAAGCCTTATCCAGCGGACAAAAGCTCCTGTTACGAATTGGCGACGAACACGCCGCCACGCTGCGAAACGTCCTGATCGCGTTTCGCGCGCGAATTGCCAGTCAGTAGAGAAGGCTTAGGTCGCTGAGGCAGCTGCTATGCTCGCTATCGAAGCATCCAGGGTCGCATCAAACTCATCCGCCGATTGCTGTGCGCTCAGACCCTCAGACAAAGCCCTGGAAAAGCTGGCAACCATACCGTGCTGGCGCCCAAGCCGGGCATTCGCCTCTTCGCGCGAATAGCCGCCTGACAATGCCACGACTCTGGCGACGTTGGGATGCGCCACGCAATCCGCATAGAGGTCATCCTTTTCCGGCAAAGTCAGCTTCAGCATGACGATTTCATCTGCGCCGAGGCTGTTGAGCTGGTCCATTATTGCCGCATGCAGCAAGTCTTCGGCCGCCGCCTTGTCGGGGCAGTGAATATCGACTTCTGGCTCGATAATCGGAACAAGGCCCGCCGCAACGATTTGCCGACCAACCTCAAATTGCTGATCAACCACTGCCGTGATGCCAGCCGCATTCGCCTGCTTGATCACCGAACGCATTTTTGTGCCGAAAATGCCGGCCGCTTTTGCCTTCTCGAGCAGTTCCGCAAGACCCGGGTTCGGGTTCATAAGCTGCGCTCCGTCGACTTCTTCCGCCAGGCCTTTGTCAACCTTCAGAAAGGGAACAACATGCTTCACATCCCACAGATAGGACGCCGTTGACTGGCCCTCAACTTCCCGGTCCATCGTATTTTCGAACAAGATGGCACCAAGGATGCGATCACCGCCGAACGATTTGCTGGTCATAATGCGCGTGCGCATTTCATGCACGACCGCGAACATTTCCTCATCATTTGACCACGCATCCGGGGTTACTCCATAGAGACCGAGGGCTTTCGGCGTGCTTCCACCACTCTGATCAAGAGCGGCGATGAATCCAGGGGCGTTTTTGATCTTTTCCAGTTGTTGTTCAGAGTTGCTCACAGCGATACCTGATGTGTTTGTAATTCGTTTGTAGGAAGCTGAGGATTCTCAGTGAATAGGTGCCACAAATCAAGGCAAGTCCACTCGCCCCGGTATCAGGTCCGTCGAGTCGTTACTTCATAGGCAGCCTGGACCTGCGCCCACCGATCGCCACACTGAGTCCAAGCAACAACAGGAACGCTGGCGTCGCACTTCCACCGCCCTCGTCCTTGGCTTTGGGTTCGTTGACACTGACTGATGCCGTAACCCTATTGTTTCCGGGATTCGCTTCAGCTTCGAGGGATGACAGGTCTACTGTAAAATTCTTGTTGCCTGCTGTAATGCCGCGTACGTCGATATTCAGTGTCGAACTCGACCGCGCCGCAAAATTGCTTGCCTGGCAGTCAACCTGTTGCGGCGTAACCGTACAAGTACCGATCGACCAACTGGCCGCGCTAGCCTGCAGACCATTGCTCAGAGATATACTGAGGCCAACGTTGCTGGCATCAAGATCCGACTGATTCTCTAGCAGCGCATTTACTGCCGTGATCGAATTAACAAGGACGGCATTGGATGTCGGTGTATTCACGATCAGATCCACGGCGGGATCGACTGAAAACTGCTGCACTGCCTGATTGTTTGTCGGTCTGTCGTCAACGTCTGCCGTAACATTGGCACTGAGGGTTCCGACGCCGATCGCCGATGGTGCCCCTGCGACCGTTACCGAAACGCTGCTTGAACCCGCTACGACACCGACATCACAGGTAATGGCTCCCGCTCCGCTGTCACAGGTGCCAATCGATGGCGTAACCGTGTCGAGGGCGAAGTTGGCAGGCAGCGTAAATGCCGCGGCCACACCTGTGGCCTCCAGCGTGCCGTTATTTGCCAGCTCATATTCGAGTTCGGTATTAGCACCCAGCAACAGCGTCGCCGACCCATCGACAAGACGAACGGACATATCGACTGCAGGAACCGCAGATATGCAGGATGCCCTCGCGATGTCATCCTGCATTTGTGAAATGCTGCAGGAGGAAAACTGGCGCTCGCCGTTTAGTCGTGCGGCCATGATGAATGCGCCAGTTTCAGATTCGCACTCACTGCCGGACTCCCCGTCATGTGGCGCGCCGAAATTGTGCCCAATCTCATGAGCGGCAATCAAGGCATCAAATGTAGGACCCTCGTTGCCCTCGCTAAGACCCGCTGCGTAGTAGTTATCACACAGCGCGCCGCTCCAGGCGATGCCAACCGTACTCGTGGCGAATCTGCGACCCGTATAAAGATGCGTCAACCCCTGCACGTTTTGCGTCGGCGTATCGAACCGATAATTTGATAACTCCAAAAGCAATGTATTCGCGACGTTGGTATCTGAGAACGGATCTGCCGTATCATTGAATGTGTCGATCGTCTGCACGTTGATCTGTACGCCAAGCTGCTCGCTGAAGATGCCATCAACGATATTCAGTCGTGTCGCGATCGCCGCGGCAGCAGGCGCATCGCCACCTTTTGCAGTGGTGAACTCGTAGTCGCCGACTGCGCCCAGCAAAATTTCGGAAATTGCGCCAGGCGCTTGTGCCTCGACGGCACCAATCTCACCGATCAATTTTTGCAGCGCCGCGTTGCCACTGGTCACAGTTGGCCCCGAGGCACAGGTCATGGCGCCAGGGGCGATCAGGACATCGGCAAGACGGAAGATCATTGGTGCGGTCGCGGGCAGCAGCGCGTCACCGGGAGCCTCGATAGCAAACATCTCTTTGCCATCCCAGATTACACCGCGCGGCATGCCATCGTAGATAACGATACGAGCCCACGAATCCGGATTGCCTACCAGTTGGCCACGGT
>Ga0316194_10003893_pt1 | contig 10378 bp, 10 predicted proteins | sample CroRivsedime1_MG_FD_204936 | JGI IMG/M metagenome (GOLD analysis project Ga0316194, IMG submission 204936) | Coastal sediment microbial communities from Maine, United States - Cross River sediment 1 | ecosystem: Environmental > Aquatic > Marine > Coastal > Sediment | place: USA: Maine... | reverse complement strand
CCGCAGACCAGCCTGTCCACCCTGTGGGCGAATGTCTCGAGTGACTGAACGGATGTGCGGAGCATGATCTGCGACGGCCCGGAGCTAAAGGTCCATCAACACCTCGGCTTCGCGCGCCGACGGCGTGATGGGGCGACCGGAGTAATGATCGAATATCGCCTCGACGACCTGTTGCGGCTGATCGACGATCTGGAACAGTCCCAGGTCATCCTCGCTGATCGTGCCCGCCCGGATCATAGTGTCCTGGAACCAGTCGATCAGCCCGCGCCAGAATTGTTCGTTGACCAGAATGATCGGTATGCGCCGCGCCTTGCGCGTCTCTAGCAGAGTGAGGATCTCGACGAATTCGTCGAGCGTCCCGAAGCCGCCGGGCAGGACCACATAGGCCGAGGCGTACTTCACGAACATCACCTTGCGGGAGAAGAAGTGACGGAACCGCAGCGCGACGTCCTGGTACTCGTTGGGCGCCTGTTCTTTCGGCAGAGTGATATTGAGACCGACGCTGGGCGAAGCACCTTCGAAGGCGCCCTTGCTGGCGGCCTCCATGATCCCCGGTCCGCCGCCGGTAATGACGGTAAACCCGGAGTCGGATAGTTGGCGCGCGATCCGGGTGGCGAGAAGATAGTCCGGATGATCGCGGGAGGTGCGCGCCGATCCGAAAATACTCACACAGGGTTGCAGGGTCGAGAGTAGCTCGAAGCCCTGCACGAACTCCGCCATGATCTGGAAGATTCTCCAGGACTCCTCCGTGAGCTTCTCCTGGCCGATACCGTCGCGGAATCCTCGCCGATCCTTCATCCTGAACTGTCCTTCTATGTCTTGCCGGCCGTCTTTTTGTCCAGCCGTCGCAGGAATACGCCCATCTCCCGGGCGGCCTGAATGTCGCCTTTGCGCTCGGCCACCGCCAGCCCCTCGGTCCAGGCAGCCCTGGCCCCGTCATCATCGAGCAGTGCCGCCAGCGCCTTGCCGAGCTGCCGCCAGGCGGCAGAGTAGAGCGGATCCAGCTCGACGGCACGCTTGAGGTGTTCAGCGGCCTTGGCGCAATCGTCGCCCCTGAGGCACTCGTTGCCAAGGCTGAAGCGGAGCAGGGAGTTGTCCTGTCCGGATGCCAGCAAGGCCTCGAGATTACCGCGCAAGGCCACCGGGGAGCCTGTTACTTGCGCCAGAATTCGCCGGTGATTAGCACCAGCAGCGTGAAGATCTCCAGTCGTCCCATGACCATGGCAAGCACACAGACCCATTTAGCCACCGGTCCGATACTCGCATAGTTGTTAGCGACTTCGCCCAGCCCGGGCCCAAGGTTGTTGAGAGACGCCGCCACCGCCGAAAACGCCGTGACCTGGTCGAGCCCGGTAAACATCAGCGCGATGAGCATGATGGCGAACACGACGACATAGGCTGCGAAGAACCCCCACACGGCTTCGACCACCCGCGAGGGCACCGCCCGGCCGCTGAGTTTCACGGGGATCTCGGCATTGGGGTGCAACAGGCGCATCAACTCCCGGTAGCCTTGCTTGAAGATCAGAACCCAGCGGATAACTTTCATGCCGCCGCCCGTGGATCCCGCGCAGCCGCCGATGAAGCTGGCGAAGATCAGCATGACGGGCAGGGCACCCGGCCAGGCAGAGGGAGAGCCGGTCGTGAACCCGGTGGTGGTGCCCATCGATACCACGTGGAACAGCCCCTTCCTGAAGGACTCACTCCAGTCTGAAAAAGCGCCGACGAAGTGCAGGTATCCGATAGTGATCACTGCCAGCACAAACAGGATACGCAGATAGGCCTTGAATTCAGAGTCGGTCCGGTAGTTGGCCAGTACCGCGCTCGGGACAAGGGGCCGTCTGCGCGTGCGGACCCGCAGGCGCCATCCGCGGATCTCCAAGGGCAGGCTGATTCGCACCCGCTCCCAGGCAATGAAGTGCAGCGAGAAGTTCACCCCGGCGATGAGCATAAAGACTATCGCCACGTAGTGGATGGCGGGCTGCTCGAAATGCCCCATGCTGGCGTCGCGGGTCGAGAAGCCACCGATGGCGACGGTGCTGAAGCTGTGAGAGATCGCGTCGAACACCCCCATGCCGGCCAGCCAGTAAGACAGGGCGCAGGCGATCGTGATGATCAGGTAGATGATCCACAGCGCCTTGGCGGTCTTGGCGATCCTGGGTGTCAGCTTGGAGTCTTTAACCGGCCCCGGTGTCTCTGCCCTGTACAGCTGCATGCCGCCGATGCCGAGCATGGGCAGGATGGCAACCGCCAGCACGATGATGCCCATGCCGCCCAACCACTGGAGTTGCTGCCGATAGAAAAGGATCGACTGCGGTAGATCATCCAGCCCGGTGAGTACGGTGGCGCCGGTCGTCGTCAGGCCCGAGATGCTCTCGAATACCGCGTCTGTGAGCGGCATGTGCGGACTCTCGGCCACCATCAAGGGCACCGCACCGGCCGTGCCCAGGCCGAGCCAGAACGCGGACACTACCAGGAACCCGTCCCGTATCTTCAGATCCTGCTTTCCATGACGGCCACCGGATCGGGCCGGGTACCAGAGGATGACACCGGTCAGGAAGATGGCGGCGAATGCGATGATGAAGGCGCGTGCCGCACCGTCGCCATGCATCAGGAATTGCAGTGACCAGGGGTCGGCCGTGACGGCAGAGCCGTAGAGGTATGACACACACAGCGGCGGCAGCATGAAAAAGCTGAACGCCATCAGCAGGGCGCCAAGAATCCTCTGGACCGGTGAGAGATTCATTACAACAGCGTGGCTGAGGGCTGGAACAGCTTCTCTACTGCGCGGATGTACTTCTCGTCGGTTTCCGTCAGGAACACGATAACGTGATCCTCCGGCTGAATCTCTTCGTCATGGTGAGCCATGATCACGTCGCCGTCCCGCACCAGGGCCGCGATGGTGGCCCCGGGCGGCAGCTTGATGTCTTCGATCGCCCGTCCCACGACAGCCGAGGTCTCGGGGGTCCCGTGGGCGATCGTCTCCAGCGCCTCGGCCGATCCTTGGCGCAGGGAATGGACCTGGACCACGTCGCCCCGCCTGACCTTGGTCAGCAGGGCCCCCAGCGTGATCTGCTGGGGCGAAACGGCGATGTCGATATTCTGCCGTTCCACGATATCCGTATAGGAGGGCCGGTTGACCAGGGCGATCACTTTCTTGGCGCCCATCCGCTTCGCCAGCAGGGAAGAAAGGATATTGGCTTCTTCCGCATTGGTCACCGCACAGAAGACGTCGGTGTTCTCGATATTCTCCTCCGCGAGCAGCTCTTCGTCCGTGGCGTCCGCCGGCAACACGATGGTCTTGGACAGCCGCTCTGCGATATAGCGGGCGCGGACCTTGTCACGCTCGAGCAGCTTGACCTGGTTGGTGTTCTCCAGCCGCTTGGCCAGCTGGTAACCGATGTTGCCGCCACCGGCGATGATGACCCGCCGAATCGGATGCTCCAGCTTGCGTAGCTCGCTCATCATCACGCGGATATCCTTGCGCGCGGCGATGAAGAAGACGATATCGTTCTCTCTCAGGACGGTGTCGCCCTCGGGCAGGATACTGTCGCGATTGCCGTCCGCCCGGCGCCGGTAGATCGCGGCCACGCGGGCGTCGGTATGCGGGATATGCCGTCTGAGCTGTCTGAGCTCCTGTCCGACAAGCAGCCCGCCACGATGGGCCACGACACCGGCGAGCCGGACCTTGCCGTCGGCGAAGTTCAACACCTGCAGCGCGCCCGGATAATGGATCAGCTGTTCGATGTACTCGGTCACCAGCTGTTCGGGGCTGATGATATCGTCCACCGGGATGGCTTTCGGGCTGAACAGTCTCGTCGTCGAGGTGTATTCGATCGAGCGGATGCGCGCGATCTTGGTCGGCGTCCTGAACAGGGTGTAGGCGACCTGGCAGGCCAGCATGTTGACTTCATCGCTGTCAGTCAGGGCGATGACGATGTCCGCATCGCCACCGCCTGCCTGTGTGAGCACCTGCGGATGGGCCGCATGGCCCTGCACGGTGCGGATATCCAGCCGATCCTGCAGTTCCCGGAGGCGATCGCCGTCAAAGTCCACGACCGTGACCTCGTTGGCCTCGGATCGCGACAGGTCGTAGGCGGCTGACGATCCCACCTGGCCTGCACCGAGTATCAGTATGTTCATGCTTTTTCTGGCGGCGCGGGCTTCGCCCCGTGGTTATCAGGGCGCGCCCAATGTTACATCAGTTCGAGCCTTGCGTAGGCGAGCACCAGCCACTTGGCTCCGGCTCGCTCAAAGTTCACATGGACCCGGGCGTGCTGCCCCTGGCCCTCACACTCCATGATTACGCCTTCCCCGAACTTGCCGTGGCGCACCCGCTGGCCCAGTCGGACGCCGTCCGGTGCCGGCTCCTGCAGACCTTTCGGCCGGAACACCGGTCGGCTCACCGGCCGGCTGACATGGATGGCTGGTCGGATCTCCTCGACGAACTCCTGCGGGACCTCGTTGAGGAACCGCGAGGGCAGGCCGAAGTTGTCGCTGCCGTGCAGTCGGCGTTGCTCTGCATAGGTAAGATACAGCTCCCGCATTGCCCGCGTCATGCCGACGTAGCAGAGACGTCGCTCCTCCTCCAGTCCGGCCGGCTCCCGGATCGAGCGTTGGTGCGGGAACAGGCCGTCCTCCATGCCACACAAGAAGACGACGGGAAATTCGAGACCCTTGGCCGAGTGCAGCGTCATGAGCTGTACGCAGTCCTCCCAGGCATCGCCCTGACCTTCACCCGCCTCGAGTGCGGCGTGGCTGAGGAACTCGTCCAGCGGCCGCATCTCCGAGTCCGGTGCGGGATCGAAGCCGCGCGCTGCGCTGACCAGTTCATAGAGGTTCTCGACCCGCCCTTCGCCGCGCTCGGTCTTGTCCTTGCCATGATGGGCGATCAGACCCGATGTGTTGATCACATGGTCTACCTGCTCGTGCAGTCCCAATTCCCGGGTATCCCGGTCCAGGGCCTCGACCAGGTTCAGGAATGCCATCACCGCCGAGCCGGCGCGACTGCTCAATCCGTCGGACACCACGGCGCCGGCCGCCCGCCACAGGGGGGAGGTGTTGGCCCGGGCATAATCGCGGATGATCTCCACCGTGCGTGCGCCGATACCGCGGGTCGGCAGGTTCACCACGCGTTCGAAGGACGTGTCGTCGTCGCGATTTGCGATCAGACGGAGATAGGCCAGCGCGTCCTTGATCTCGGCCCGCTCGAAGAACCGCAGGCCGCCGTAGACGCGGTAGGGCAGTTTGGCGTTCAGCAGGTACTCTTCGAACACCCGTGATTGGGCGTTGGAGCGGTACAGGATCGCCATGTCGCTGCGGGCGCTGCCGCTGTCCGCCAGCGCCTTGATCTTGGCGACGACGAAATTCGCCTCGTCGCGCTCGTTAAAAGCCGCATAGATGCGGATCGGATCGCCGTCCGGCCCCTCCGTCCACAGCTCCTTGCCCATGCGCGAGGTGTTGTTGGTGATCAGCGCGTTGGCGGCGTTGAGGATAGTGGCGGTAGACCGGTAGTTCTGCTCCAGTCGTACGATACGCGTGCCCGGGAAATCCTTCGGGTATCGCTGGATGTTCTCGATCCGGGCGCCGCGCCAGGCATAGATCGACTGATCGTCATCGCCGACGAAGAACGTATTGCTGGTGGTGCCGGCCAGCATCCTCAGCCAGGCGTACTGGATCGTGTTGGTGTCCTGGAACTCGTCGACGAGCAGGTGTTTGAAGCGATTCCGGTAGTGGTCCAGCAGGTCGTCGTTCTGCAGCCACAGTTCATGGGCCCGCAGCAGCAACTCGCCGAAGTCCACCAGGCCGGCACGCTGGCAGGCTTCCTCGTAGGCGGCATAGATGCGCACCATCTGCTGACGCTGCTCATCCCGGCCGGGATCGACATGGTCGGGACGCTGGCCCTCGTCCTTGCGGGCATTGATGAACCACTGGACCTCACGCGGCACCCAGCGGGTGTCGTCCAGGTCCAGACCGCGGATGACGCGCCGGACCACGCGCCGCTGATCCTCGGCGTCCAGGATGGTGAAGGTCTGCGGCAGTCCGGCTTCTCGCCAGTGGATTCGCAGGAGCCGGTGAGCGAGGCCATGGAAGGTGCCGATCCACAGATGCGCGGCCGGCATCTCCAGCAGGCCCTCGATACGGTTGCGCATCTCGGCGGCGGCCTTGTTGGTGAAGGTGACCGCCAGCACGCTGCGCGGCGACAGACCCTCCACCCGCACCAGCCATGCGACCCGATGGGCCAGCACGCGAGTCTTGCCGCTGCCGGCGCCAGCCAGCACCAGTACGGGCCCCGGTTCGGCCGTCACGGCCTCGCGCTGAGGCTCGTTGAGGGGATCGAGGATGGCGGTGACGTCCATCCGGCCCATTCTACCCCTCCCGGCCCCGCCAGGGGGACTGGTCGCAGGGCCGACAGTGTCGCCCCGGGAGAGGCCGGGTTATGCAGCCCGGACACAGGGCGCGCCAGTCGCCGACCGGGTCGATCAGCGCGTTCCGTGTCGATGCGGACAGCTTCGTTTCGACCGCAAACCAGGCCAGAAAGCCTTAAACTTTGATTCTGCGCCTGTCTGTGGAATCGCGTGAGCCGCGCCGTCAGGCCGCATGGCAGAACCACCGACGAGCGGGCTGCGTCGTGACACTTTCGCTGCTGCCCCGACATGGTTTGAATTTGATGATCCACGGAGACATCCGATGACTACCGCCGAATATCCTGACTGCCTGCGTGAGCTGATTGAGAGTGAGATTTTCGGGGAGGCCGTTTCCCTCGCGCTGCTGGAGGTGGCGAAGAACGATCGTGATCGTTACCACTTCGCAACGTTGCTGCAGCTCGAGACCGAGACCAAGGCCAGGCTCCGGCCGATGCTGTACAAGCACGGTGTCTCGCTGTCCGAGGAGGTGCCGCTGGAGCAAGTCGAGGAAGTCGTCCAGGGCTACCTCGCAGGCACCTGGCAGGAATTCGCAGCAGCCAACAAAGCGGTCGTTGAGGTTTTCCTCAGCCGTTTCTACGAGATCGCGGCAGCCGGGCCCGAGGAGGACCGCGACATGCTGGAGTCAATGATTCGTCACGAAACTGCGATCCTGCGCTGGTTTGACATGGAGGCGCGCGGCGACCCGGAAGGCTCCCTCGACGACATCATCGCCGAGCTCCAGTACCCGCTGCCTGCCCAACGAGAATGATGCGGCGGCGGACCAGCTCCGGGTCGAGCTAGACGTCCTCTGCATCTTGCTTCGGGCAAGGTCGGTTCGACCCCGTTTCCGTTGCTCCCCTCCACGGCCGTCGGCCGCCGCTGCGCCACTGAACTCGAATCTCATCCGCAACAGTGCTGCCGTGAGTGCCTTCAATCTCCGCCCTGGAACCCTTGCTGACGCCCATCAGATCATCGGTCTCAACGCCGAGTCCGTTGCCGTCACCAGCCCGATGGACGCTGATCCCTTCCGACACCTGCATGGCGGTGCCTCGCTGGTTACCGTGGCTGAGATGGATGGCCGTGTCGTTGCGTTCCTGATGGCGATGACGGATAGCGGCGCATACGAGAATGGTAATTTTCAATGGTTCGCCGAGCGGCTAAAGAAGTTCACCTATGTTGATCGTGTCGTCGTCTCGTCCGACTGTCGGAGCCAGGGTATCGGCAGTGCTCTGTACGCTCATGCTTTGTCGTGGACAGCGGAAGCTGGCCTGCTTTCGATGGTTGCTGAAATGGATCTGGATCCGCCCAACGTCCGGTCGTTGAGCTTCCACAAGAAAAAAGGCTTCGTACAGATCGGAACACGGGTGCTGGGCAGCGCCAGGACCGTTTCCATGCAGATACGCTCTATCTAGGATGACAGGCTTGCCGAGCTGCAGATGGTGGCTGATACTCCAATGCAATTGAGTCGCGAAGCCGGGTCTTTGCAGATGGACGACCTGTCGTTACCGACGGCTGATCCGCGTCGCCAGCAAGCCAGAAGAGAGGCGCATGTTGCAGATAAGGCGTTCTAAAGAGAGTGACCGGACTGCGATCCGTAGTATCCATACGAGTGCTTTTGGGCCGGACCGCGCCCGGGAGATCGTGGCACTGGTCGATGGTCTGCTGGAGGATCAGACGGCCAGGCCCCGGCTATCACTGATCGCGGAAACAGGCGGAAAGCTGGTAGGCCATATCCTTTTCACCGCGCTACGACTTCAATCCGATCAATACATCTCAGCCCGCATTCTCGCCCCTCTGGCGGTGTCAGGCGACTGGCAGGGCGAAGGTGTTGGAGGCGCGTTGATCAAGGAAGGCCTGGAACGGCTGGCAGACTCAGGAGTGGAACTGGTTTTTGTGCTGGGACACCCCGGCTACTATTCGAAGTTCGGATTCCAGCCCGCCGGCATACTTGGATTCGAAGCGCCCCATCCAATCCCCCCGGAGCAGGCTTCTGCCTGGATGGTGCAGGCCTTGAAAGCGGCTGTCATCGGTCGTATCGAAGGAAAGGTTCTATGCCCGGATATCTTGAACCAGCCGCAGCATTGGCGGGAGTGAGCTTGTCATCTTGGTGGTGGCGGTTGCTTGATGCCGGCTGACCGGCGAGTGCCGCTCAACCTGGACGGTGTGTGCGAAACTTCCCGCAACATGCGGATGACGTGTTCGTGTCGTCACCGCCAATAGGTCGAACAGCCCATCATCCAGCTCCAGGCAGCAGGGTGCTCCTATGATCGTCAAGAGATTGCGCCAGAAGAACCACTGGTCCCAGGGCCAGCTTTCGATATTGAGCGGATTGAGTCTCCGCACGATTCAGCGGATCGAAAGTGGTAACAAGGCAAGCCTGGAATCACTGAAGTCCCTTGCTGCTGTATTTGAAGTCGACATTTCGACACTGGAGCAAGAGATTATGGTCATCGACAAGAGTTCGAGCCATTGGAAGAAGAACCCGTTATGGCTGCGGGCCCTGTTCTGGGGGTCAAACAGTGTCTGGCTCAGCCGCCGGAAAGACGCCCTCATGTTCGAAGCATTGATTCTCCTGGTTGCCTTACTGATGCTGGCTGCTGGACTGTTGCACCCGGACGAGAGCAAAAAGCTTCCCCTGGTATTCTGCAGTCTCACAGCCGCATTCAGTGCTTATTTCTGGGCCGTCCTGGTGCGTCTGAGTGACAAGTATTCCCTCTGGCAGACGGGCACTTAACAAACAACGACAAAATCACCGGTCGGGCGGGGTACGTGGTCATCGCCCTTGCTGACCGCTTCATGGCACGGTCTGTCTCGGAGTGGGTGACCGCCATCAGCGAGCTGGTCTTCTCTGAAGCGTGCAGTCAATGGCTGTCCCGAATACCTCAGTCAGTGCCCATAGCTGTACGACGCCGCCATCCCGCGCAGCGTCAGATTCCAGCACCAGGCCGGGTGCCGGCAGGGCGGCAACCTGGCCACGCGTTATCCTTGATCCGGAATTACCGGGAGATCGTCGTGCTGAAAGGCAGCTGTCTGTGTGGCGGCATGACCATCCGTATCGAAGCTCAGTGCGGATACCATAAACTGACCATCTGAGTCAGAGCAGGCCGGACCGAAGTTTCCGCGAGGCCGTCATCGGATAATCAGAGGCGCAAGATTGTGAATCGCTACCTCAAAGTTTTGAGTATTCAGGTCGGCTTGGCCAAGCCGATGATCATCGGTGGCAAGCGAGTCATGACCGCGATCCGCAAGACGCCGGTCACCGATCGCGTCAGGGTCACTCCGTTGGGCCTGGAAGGTGATGAGCAGGCCGATCTGAGCGTTCACGGCGGGCTGATGAAGGCCGTCTATGCCTACCCGTCAGAACACTATGGATACTGGCGAGACCAAAGTAGGCAGGCAGGCACAACACCGACTCTCCCGTTCGGGAGCATGGGAGAGAACCTGGCCCTGTCCGGCTTGCTGGAAGATGATGTGTTTGTCGGCGATGAACTTCACTTCGATGACTGCGTGTTGCGCATCACTGCGCCTCGCCAGCCGTGCTTCAAGTTCAATGCCGTCCTCCAGGACAGGCTCGCCGCCAGGAAGATGGCACAGACGGGCTTCTGTGGGTTCTATCTTTTTGTCGTAGCACAGGGGAGCATCGCCGCAGGCGAAGCGTTCCGATTGGTCCCCGGGCCCCGCAACGTATCGATCAGCTCCCTGTCCCAGGTCAGCAAGCTCAAGACGCGCAACGACTAGCCCAGCGTGACGAGACCGGGTGGAGCCGAAGTGCCTGCAGATCCCGGTTCGCCCCGAATCTGTTCGGCAGCACAGAGGTCAAGTTCGCGCTGATCCCGCCCTCGTACTTTCTCAGATTAGGTGATTCTAATATACTAGCAACAAAGGCCGCCCACGCCATCCCCACACCGGCGGCCACGGCGCAGCGGAACAACCCTCGAAACCAATGATCTTGTGGAGAAAGGCTTTGAAGCAAC
>Ga0316194_10003892_pt1 | contig 10378 bp, 10 predicted proteins | sample CroRivsedime1_MG_FD_204936 | JGI IMG/M metagenome (GOLD analysis project Ga0316194, IMG submission 204936) | Coastal sediment microbial communities from Maine, United States - Cross River sediment 1 | ecosystem: Environmental > Aquatic > Marine > Coastal > Sediment | place: USA: Maine... | reverse complement strand
GACCTCGGGCGTGTCGGTGGCGACGATGATCTCGTCGATTTCCTCTATCGCCACGTTGGCATCCGCGAGCGCCCTTTCGGCGGCGGCTGCGGCAAGGTCGACGGTCGTTTGATCCTCGGCTGCAATTCTCCGAGTTTCGATCCCGGTTCGGGCGACGATCCACTCGTCGGAGGTGTCCACATGCTCGGCCCACTCATCGTTGGTCATCACCCGATCCGGCACGTAGGCGCCGAGACCGAGGATGCCGATGGGATTGTCTGGCATGTCAGTCGCTCCTTCGGCGGAACACGGCTACGCTTTCTCGAGGCTGAACTCGGCCGTGTCGAACCAGAAGCCGGTGCCGGAGACCAGGTCCATCTCGGCCTGAACGATGGCGACGTGGCCCTCCTCGATCTCAACGAATCGTTCGAAGAGGCGCCGGCCGTCGTCGTCGAGAGTGGCAACCATCTGTTTATAAAAGGCGCTGGTCTCGCGCTCCACGTCGAGGGCCTTCTTGAGGCTCTCGAACTCGGTTCCCCGAACTTCGCGGCCGCCACCCTCCAGGCGTTGGCGAAGCCTTGCGGCGCCGGCCTCGATCGCAGCCTTTGGCACCAACACGGTGTCGAGCTTGGCGACCGTGATGGTGCCCGTCGAGCGCCACTCCTCGAGCCGCTCACTCAAATACTTGATGTGCTCCATCTCCTCGTCACACAGGGTCTTGAAGACCTTCCGAGCGACGTCGTGCTGGGCGCGATCGACCGCCTCGGAGTATGTCCGATGGACGCGGCCTTCGTACTCGAGGGCGGTGGTGATGGCCTGCTCCAGGTTCATGTCTGCCTCCATTTGATGATCTCGATCCTACTACGGCCGGGTCGCGAGACTCCTTTGACGCGGCGGATCGCGGTTTCGAGAATCCTCGACTCCGGGCAGTAGGTGGAGAGCATTTGACTCAAAACCCGCGACTTTTGCAGCACGGTCGAGTTACGAGTGGCGATGATGTCGCGCAACCCACTGGAAAAACTGAGTTTTCCTTCGGGATGAAAATGTGAGAAATCCGTGATGTGTCCGTGAGATCTGGTCTCTATCTTATGAGTGACATCGGTCACGACCGAAAAACTCAGTCGAAAGGAGAAAGAAAAATGAAACGGACGATTCTATTTGGAGTTCTTGCCATGTTGGTGGTGGCGTGGTCGGCACCGGCGATGGCGCAGGAGATGGTGACGGTGAGGATCACCAACGTGAGCAAACAGATTATCAGCCCGCCGTTGGTCGCCTCCCACTCGTGGAAGGCGCGGATCTTCGTTCCCGGGGATCCCGCCTCAACCGAGCTCTCGATGTTGGCGGAGGACGGCGATCCGTCGGCCCTGGCCGCCCTTCTCGGCGGTAGCGACGAGGTCCTCGACATGAAGGTCGCGGACGGTCCGCTGTTGCCCGGAGCTACGCTGGTCTTCGAGCTCGAGACTCGTGGCCGGTTCAATCGAGTGAGCGCGGTCGGGATGTTGGTGACGACCAATGACGCCTTCTTCGGCCTCGACAACTATTTGGTCGGAAGCGGTGCCCAGAACCAACGTATGTCTGTGCCTGCGTGGGACGCCGGCACAGAGTTCAACAACGAGCTGTGCGGCTTCATCCCGGGTCCACCTTGCGGGAGTCCATTGGTCCGCGATACCGACGGAGCCGAGGGGTTCATCCACACCCACCCGGGGCTCCACGGTGGTGGCGATCTGTCTTCGGGCGACTGGAACTGGCAGAATCCTGTAGTTGACGTTCGAATAGTCAAGAAGTAACCACTTCGGTGTTTCGAGACAACTGTTGATGGTACGGGGCGGATCGCCCCGTGCCGTCGGCGCCCGTTGGGTATGGTCGACCGAAAGGACCGGAGGGGGGAGATGGACAAAGAAATCCTGGTGATCGAAGACGAGCCGCAGCTCGCGCAGCTGGTGGAGATGCACCTCTGCGACGCGGGTTGCCGGGTTGAGGTCGCTCTGACGGGCGCCAACGGGCTCGCCAAAGCGAACAAGCGTCGATTCGATCTCATGGTCCTCGACCTGATGCTCCCCGATATGGACGGCCTCGACGTCTGTCGCGAGCTCCGAACCAATAAGGACTACACGCCGATCCTCATCCTCACCGCGCGGTCGGGCGAGGTTGACCGTGTTCTGGGTCTCGAGTTGGGCGCCGACGACTATCTGACCAAACCCTTCAGCGTCCGGGAGCTGGTGGCGCGGGTCAAGGCGATACTGCGGCGTGTCGATCGCATGGCCGAGGAAAAGCCGGAGTCGGAGGCGTTGACGTTCGAAGATCTCACCATCGATTGCGAAAAGCGGCGGGTGTCGATCAAGGGCGACGGTGTCCGCCTGACCGCCAAAGAGTACGATCTCCTGGTCCAGTTCGCCCGCAACCCAGGCCGGGTGTATACGAGGAGTCAGCTCCTCGACCTGGTATGGGGTTATGGCGAGGGAACGTACGAACACACCGTCAACTCCCATATCAATCGGTTGCGCGCAAAGATCGAGGACGATCCGTCGCAGCCCCGGTTCATTCGTACCGTGTGGGGGGTCGGTTATCGGTTCTTTGACCCCGCAGTTTCAGATGGGTGACTTGTTGCGGGGAACGCCCCACCTCGTCGTACTCGGTCGCACATGAGGGGTTGAAAACGATTATGAGACGTCTCTATACGAAGCTTTCTGCTGCGCTCTTCGGTCTTTTCCTCGTCGTCGGGGGAGTCACGCTAGCGGTGACCCTGGTGACCAGCTACCTCTACCAGCGAGAGGTACAGCAACGCATCCACATCGACCTCGCCGCCCACATCGTGAAGGAGGAGCTGCTCATCGTGGATGGGGAGATCGCCGAGGAGGCGCTGGAACACGTCTTCCACATGATGATGGTGATCAACCCGACCATCGAGCTCTATCTGCTCGACCCGTCGGGTCAGGTCCTGGCCTACTCGGCGCCGCCGGGAAAGGTCAAGCTCGCCCAGGTGGACCTCGATCCAGTTCGTGAGTACGTCGAAGGAGAGCCGCGGCTGCCAATCGTTGGTGACGACCCGCGCCATCCTGATAGCCGGAACATTTTCTCGGCCGCCCCGATTCTCCGGGACGGCCAACACGAGGGTTACCTCTATATCGTGCTCGCCAGTGAGCATTTTGTTTCGGTCGCTGAAATGCTGCGCGGCAGTTACATTCTCCGCGCCGGCGCCATCGCGGTGGTCGGGATCACATTGCTGGCCTTGATCGGAGCGATCCTGTTGTCCCGTCGGTTGACCTCTCGGCTGACTCGACTCACCCGGAACATGGCAGTGTTTCGCCGCGAGACGTTGGATGCCGGCACCGACTCGGTGGCGGTTGGCGTTCCGCCGCTTCCGAAAAGATATGACGAGGTCGACGAACTGCGAATCACCTTCGACCGCATGGCGGGTCGCATCGAGGACCAGATCGTCAAACTCGAGGACCAGGACCGGTTGCGACGCGAAATGGTCGCTAATGTTTCGCACGATCTGAGGACTCCGCTGACCCATCTCCACGGATACATCGAGACCTTGATCCTCAAGGAAGAGTCACTCGAACCCGCTCAGCGGCTCGAGTACCTCGAAATTGCCCTGCAACACGCCAAACGTCTCGGTCGTCTGGTGTCGGATCTCTTTGAGCTCGCCAAGCTCGACGCGATGAACGAGCCCCTGGAGCGCGAGCGGATGCCGGTTGGTGAGCTGGTCCAGGACATCGCCCAGAAGTATCGGCTGCCGGCGGAGGACCGGGGAGTGGCGCTCAGCGCGGAGCTTGCCGGAGAGCTGCTCTGGATTTCGGCAGACGTAGGTCTGATTGAACGGGCGCTGGAAAATGTCCTCGACAACGCCCTTCGTTACACGCCGGAGGGAGGCAGGATCGACATCAGATTGGAGCCGTTTGGTGAGTGGCTTCGAATCGAGGTCTGCGACACCGGACCGGGGATCGCTGCCAGCGAGCTTCCTCTGGTCTTTGACCGATTCCACCGCGTGCAGAAATCGGGCGACGAGAACGAAACCAGGGGTGCGGGCCTGGGTCTGGCGATCGCCAAACGGGCCGTCGAGCTTCACGGCGGCAACATCCGCTGCGAGAGCACCGTGGGTGAAGGCACGACGTTTCGATTCGAGCTGCCGGCCGACACTCCTGTGCTGAGCGCGCCACCTCCGCCAGCTTGAGGACGGGATCAGCGCTCGGCGGACTCTTCCTCCTCCGCCGTCAGCGACCAGAGCCCATCTTCGTGAATCAGGCGATCGGCCGCCGGGTCATGGCCGCAATGAGGACAGGTTGGAGGTATGGCCGATTCCAGTGTTGGGCGCTCCCAGTGGGCGTACACCTCGCCGCACCTCGGGCAGAACGTCTCGATCAGTTCTTCAGTCGAGCTCATGCCGCCTCCCTTCAGGTTTTCGGAGCACCGGATTCCTACTTTTAATATAGGTCCTGTTTCGGGAATCGTCAGTCCTCGAGGAGAGGCACTGAAGGGGATTCGGCGCCGTCGAGATCGGGCGCCTGGCGGAGCTTGGAGCGAAGGTCGAAACTGTAGATGACGAGAGCGGCCCAGATGAGGCCGAAACTGACGGCATGGGCGGTTGTGAAGGGCTCATCGAAGAGTAGGACCGCGAGCAGGAATGTGCAGGTCGGCGCGATGTACTGCAGAAGGCCGGCGGTCGAGAGCGGAATTCGGCGAACGCCGAGGGTGAAGAGGATCAGGGGCACCGCGGTGACGGCGCCCGCGGCGACCAGCAGCAGATCGATCTCGAGCCCCTGGTTACCCAATGCCCCGACACCCCGAAGTTCCTGCCGCAGGAGGAGGGCGGCGGCAAACGGGAAGAGGGCGGCGGTCTCGAAGGTCAGCCCGACGACCGCGTCGGCGTGCACTATCTTGCGGAGCAGCGAGTAGAGGCCGAAAGAGACCGGCAGCACGAGCGAGATCCATGGCAGCTGCCCGCCCTGAACGGTCAGCAGGACAACGGCGAGGGCGGCGAGCGCGACCGCGACCCACTGTTTTGGATTGAGTCGTTCATGGAGTACGACGAGGCCGAGGAGGACGTTGACGAGCGGGTTGATGTAGTACCCGAGCGAGGTGGCCAGAATCCGGTCGGTGTTGACTGCGTAGATGAAAAGACCCCAATTGATCGCGATGAAGACGGTCGAGGCGAGGAGCGCTGCCACCGTTCGTGGCCGTCGGAAGACATCCCGGAGCTCCTGCCAGCGTCCGCGGATCGTCATCCACACGGCGACGAGGACGAGGCCCCAGACAATGCGGTGAGCCAGAATTTCCAGGGCCGGCACATGCTGCAGGGTTTTCCAGTACACCGGCACGACGCCCCACAGGAGGAACGCGGCGGTTGCGTACAGCAGACCCAACCTGGTTTCTCGACTCACTGCTTTCGACCTCCGGAAAGTGAACAATTGTCAGTTGGCGTCTATTCGTTCGAATCTGACCGGCTCGCGGGTATCTCGTAGGTCCCATCGAGGCGGGCGACCATTTCCTCGTAGCGCTGATCGAGCGCGAGGAGTTCGGCCTCGAGCTCGGCGTCATCGATTTCGCCGCGATCCCTGCAGGCTTCGAGAACCGCGCGGTGGGCCTCCAGCCAACGGTCGGGATCGAAGTTATAGGTCATGCTCCCTCGCTGAGTACCTTATCCTATCGGGTGGTCGCCCGGGCAGTGAGCGGTGGCACGGAATGGGCGCCGGGTCGGTGCGTAGATTCTAAAGGGAGGATGCGATGGATCCCGTTGAACGATACCTCGAGGTCTTCGAAGGGCTGAGACGCCGCAAGCGCTGGAGTACCGGGTTGAAATCCTGCGCTTTGCCGCCTTGACGCTGGCCGCCACCGAGGTGGCGGACCCCGGGTCGGAGCTGGAAGATAAAGCAAAGGTGCTGAGCAAAGAAGCGGGGGGGTTCTCGCCGCTCAACTCCGCGATGCGTCACGCGGTGGCGGCAATCCTGATCCGGCGGGGGCTCGATCCCGTGACGACCGTCCTCCGGGTCAAAGAGACTCTGACCGCCTTCAAGGAGTTCAAACTCACCCGGAGCGGTGTGCATCCTCTACTGGCAGCGCTGATCCTTGTCCTCGATGCGAAGGGCGGCAACCCGTCCCGCGACAACATCGCTCGACTCAAAGCGATCATTGATCGATGGGATGAGGATCATTGGTTCCTGACCGGAGTCGACGACTACCCGATGGCGGCGATTCACGCCACCCGCGATGTCAGCATCGAGCAGCTCGGGATGGAGGTCGAACAGATCTATCAGCTTCTCCGAAAGGCGGAGTACCCGAGCGGCGAACAGCTCCAGCTCGTGTCCCACCTGTTGGTGTTTTCAGATCAAGGTCCACGCGAGGCTGCGGAACGTTTCGATCGCACAGCGAAAGCGCTCAAGAAGGCGAAGCAACGTGTCTGGCAGAACCACTTCGACGAGGTCGCGCTGCTCGTCCTCAGCGGTGGCCACGTCGAAGAGGTGGTGCCGAGGGTGATCGAGTACCGCGACCGGTTGCGCGAGGTCAAACCGAGGCCGACGGCGGACATCGCGTTTTCGATCGCCGCTGGTGTTGTCCTCGCCGAAGAGGCGGAGAGAATGACGGGCCTCGAGGACGCCAGCACCGCCGCCACTTTGCGCGCGGTGCAGGCCATCATCGAGGCGCAGCAGGCAGCCATGATTGCGTGCATGGCTGCGTGCACGGTGGTGGTTACGTCGTCGTCGTAGTCGATCTTCGAGAAATCGAACGTTCCATTTCGGGCGCGGACACGGACGCGGGCGCGGGGTGTAGGCTACGACGGTGATCAAGGTACTCCTGTTAGCCGATACACACCTCGGGTTCGATCTGCCGTCGAGGCCGAGGGTGGAGAAGAGGCGTCGTGGGCCAGATTTCTTTGCCAACACCCGGCTTGCCCTGGAACCGGCTTTGCGCGGCGAGGTGGATCTCGTGGTTCACGGCGGCGATCTGCTGTATCGCAGCAAGGTGCCTCCGGGGTTGGTGGCAGAGGCCATCGAACCACTGCTCGAGGTAGCAGATTTTGGTGTGCCGGTGGTGTTGGTGCCGGGCAATCACGAGCGCTCGGCGCTGCCGTACCCATTGCTGGCGAGCCACGCAAATCTGCACGTTCTCGACCAACCGAAAACAGTTGAGTTGCAGATCGACGGGACTCGATTGGCAATTGGTGGATTCCCGTGCGAGCGCGACAACATCCGGGATCAGTTTTCGGCCCTTGTGAAGGACTGTGGCGTGGTCGAGACGAACGCAGGAATTCGGCTGCTGTGTATTCACCAGACGGTCGAGGGCTCTCGGGTCAAGGGCTACACCTTCCGGTCGGGCGCCGATATCATCTGTGGCCGCGATATCCCGCACGGCCTCGCCGCGGTGCTCTGCGGCCACATCCACCGATCGCAGGCCCTGGACCGGGACCTCAAGGGGAACCGACTCGCTGCACCGGTCCTCTACCCTGGATCGGTCGAGCGCACCAGCCTCGCCGAGCGGGAGGAGCCCAAGGGATATTTGGTCCTCGAGCTGGAGGCCAATGCCGAAAGCGGTGGCCGCCTCGAGCGCTGGGAGTTCTGTGAGCTGCCCGCACGACCGATGTTCGTGCTGTCGTTGGATGCCACGGACCTCGCGCCCGACGCCTTGGAAAATCGCATTCGCGACGAGCTTGGTCGGTTTCCAACCGACGCTGTGGTTGATCTGCGGATCGAGGGAGAGCTGTCGCCGGCCACCGGGGAGGTGATCCGAGCGGCCAGCTTGCGGACGCTTCACCCGAAGACCATGACGGTGGCGCTCCGTTTCAGAACAACCCGGCGGTGATAGGCTTTCGCGACCAGGCGTGTGTTGGGGGACTCTATGAACCGTGCTTACATGTTGACCTGTCTCATCGTTGGACTCGGTGCCTTCGCCCTCGCGGCCGGCGCCGCTGAGGAACAAGGTCCTCTGCCCGGAGTAGGTGAAAAGGCCGCGGGTTTCGAGCGGCTCGACGGGCTCATGACGCTTCACATCGATCGCCATCGCGGCAAGGTCTTCCTGGAGCTTCCGCCGGCTGAAGATCCCGACACCGGGCACCGCTATCTCTACGTGGAGGGCCTGGTGACCGGGCTCGGATCGAATGACGTGGGTCTCGATCGGGGCCAGATTGGGCCGGCGCGTTTGGTTGGGCTGCGGCGGGTCGGCGGACGGGTGCTGGTCGAGGAGGTCAATCTCGGGTACCGGGCTGTCAGCAGCGATCCGGACGAGCGACGTGCAGTCCGCCAGTCATTCGCCCGTTCGGTGTTGTGGGGTGGCGAGATCGTGGCCGAAGACGGGGATGGCCGGGTGTTGGTGGACTTCACCTCCTTCATTCTGCGCGATGCGCACGGATCGTCGAAGAGGTTGCAGCGGGCCGAGCAGGGTTCGTTCTCGCTCGACACATCCCGCAGCGCGGTGGATATAGACGCCTGTCTCGTATTTCCCGAAAACGTCGAACTCGACGCGTTACTGACCTTTCATGGTGAAAAGCCCGGGCAATATGTCCGTGACACGTCGCCGTCGCCGGAGTGGGTTACCCTGGTCCAACATCACTCGTTCCTACAGCTACCCGACGATGGCTACCGGCCGCGGGAGCATGACCCTCGGGCCGGGTCGAACTTGATTTCCTTCGCGGACTACTCCGCTAGGCTTGATGAGCCGATCGAAAAGAAATGGATCGTCCGCCACCGGCTTCAGAAGACCGACCCGGAGGCCGCCCGCTCGACCGTCGTTGAACCCATCGTCTATTACGTCGACCGCGGGGTGCCGGAACCGGTGCGGTCAGCGTTGATCGAGGGTGCCGGCTGGTGGGCCGAGGCATTCGAAGCCGCCGGCTTCATCGATGCGTATCGCGTCGAGCTGCTCCCGGAGGGAGCCCACAGCCTCGACGCCCGCTACAACATGATTCAGTGGGTCCACCGCGCGACCCGTGGCTGGTCCTACGGTGGTGGCATCGTCGATCCGCGCACCGGGGAGATGATCAAGGGCCACGTGTCGCTCGGGTCGCTGCGGGTGCGCCAGGACCGGCTTCTCTTCCAGGGCCTGGCCGGAGCCGATGAGCTGGGAACCGGAGCCGCCGATGACCCGGTCGAGATTGCGCTGGCTCGGATCCGGCAGCTCTCGGCCCACGAGGTCGGCCACACCCTCGGTATGGACCACAATTTCGCCGCCAGCACCTACGGGCGGGAGTCGGTTATGGATTACCCTGCGCCGCTGGTGACGATCGACGATCACGGCGAGCTCGACTTTTCGGAAGCCTATGGCGTCGGTGTCGGTGAGTGGGACAAGCACGCGATCCGTTGGGCCTATTCGCAGTTTTCGCCGGATGTCGATGAAACGGATGAACTCGAAGAAATCGTGCGCGATGGTTTCGATCGCGGCCTGTTCATCCTTTCGGACGCAGATGCCAGACCCGCCGGTGCGGCCCACCCTCTGGCCAATCTCTGGGACAACGGCTCCGATCCGGTCGAGGCCCTGGTCGACACCCTCGCGGTTCGGCGGATTGCCCTCGATCGCTTTGGCGAGTCGGCGGTGCCGGAGGGAACGCCGCTGGCCGAGCTCGAAGAAGTCCTGGTGCCGCTGTATCTGCACCACCGCTATCAACTGCAGGCCGCGGTCAAGGTGATTGGCGGGCTCGAATATGCCTACGCCGTCCGCGGAGACGGTCAGATTCCTTCCGCGTTCATCGATCCGGCGCGGCAAATGCGGGCCCTGGAGGTCGTCCTGTCGGTCCTCGACCCCGCAAGCCTGGACCTGCCGGAGTCGGTGCTCGGGCAGATTCCTCCGCGGCCTCCAGGATCCGAGAAAACTCGAGAGCTGTTCGGGGGGCGGACAGATCCAGTGCTCGATCCGCTTGGCGCGGCGGCGACCGCCGCCGACATGGTTGTGGCCGCGCTCCTGCAGCCGGAGCGGGCGGCGCGGTTGGTGGACTTCCACCGCCGGGACGCCGCGCAGCCCGGATTCGAAGCCGTGTTGGACGTGTTAATAGACCGGGTCTTCGATCCCAGGGCGCCGACCTCACCGCGTTTCGGCGAAATCCGGAGAGTCGTACAGACGGTCACCGTCAATGGACTGATCGAGCTGTCCTCCAACCCGAGCGCATCACCCGAGGTCAGGGCACGGGTGGATGGCGCGCTGGCGACTCTTGGAGTGGGGTTGGCCGCGCCGGTGGATGTTGGCCCAGATGAGGTGGCGCACCGAGCGGCGCTTGTAGCGCTGATCGCACGCTACCAGAGGAGAGCGTTGGTGCCCGGGCCGCTGGCTATCGACGCACCAACACCTCCACCGGGCGATCCTATCTAGCCCGCTCTTCTCACCAGCTGTCGACTGCGGCCGACGATGCATCCTACCCAGACGTGTTTTGTCACTTTGGGGTGCTCAACGTACCGCCAGTACGCCTCCGCGC
>Ga0316194_10003891_pt1 | contig 10379 bp, 6 predicted proteins | sample CroRivsedime1_MG_FD_204936 | JGI IMG/M metagenome (GOLD analysis project Ga0316194, IMG submission 204936) | Coastal sediment microbial communities from Maine, United States - Cross River sediment 1 | ecosystem: Environmental > Aquatic > Marine > Coastal > Sediment | place: USA: Maine... | reverse complement strand
CAGAAAGATCATCGTCGCCACCAACATTGCCGAAACGCCCATAACCATACCCGGAATTAAATATGTCATCGATACAGGGCTTGCACGGATTTCTCGATACACGCCAAGATCAAGAACCACCTCTCTTCCGGTTACCGCCATATCAAAAAGCAGCGCCGATCAGCGAAAAGGGCGATGCGGACGCGTAGAAAGCGGGGTATGCATCCGTCTTTACTCTGAAGAGGACTTTGAGAACCGACCCCTTTTTACTTCGCCTGAAATTTTAAGAGCCAATCTCGCCGATGTCATTCTGAGAATGATCTCCCTAAAACTCGGTGATATATCAAATTTTCCCTTCATCGACAAACCCGCTTTAAAAAGCATTCAAGACGGATTCGATCTTCTCTACGAACTGGGCGCCATCGTTTTGGAATCAAACCAAAAGAAAAAAGAGAAACAGGGTTTTTCTCTTACTAAAAAGGGGCGGCTCATGGCGAAGATGCCGGTTGATCCCAGGTTGTCTCGAATGCTCATTGAAGCTCAGGCCGAAAGATGTCTTGAAGCGCTTGTTGTGATTGCTTCTGCTTTGAGTATTCAGGACCCAAGGGAACGTCCTGCTGAAAAAGCAAAAGAAGCAGATCAAGCACAAAAAATGTTCTGTGACCCTTCTTCCGATTTTATCACCCTGCTCAACATCTGGAATAAATATCACGAGGTATTAAAAAAAGAAAAAACAACCGGACGCATAAAAAAATTCTGTAAGACCCACTATCTCTCTTTCAAAAGAATGAGAGAATGGCGTGATATCCATGCGCAGCTTTCTGTGGCCCTTAAAGAGTATGGTCTGGATGACAAAAACAAAACAGTCAAAGAGAGCCGAATCACAAAGCGCGCTTTGCCCGGGCAGCAAACAAGAAAAAACGCCATTTCGAACACTCAATTCAGCGATCTTTACACCGCCATTCACAAATCGCTGTTGAGCGGTTTATTGTCGAACATCGCGATGAAAAAAGAAAAGAACATCTTTTTTGCGACAAAAGGAAAAGAGGTGATGATTTTTCCAGGATCATCATTGTTCAACACGGCAAAGGAATGGATTGTAGCGGCCGAACTGGTTGAAACATCACGGCTGTTCGCCAGAACATGCGCAAATATCGACAATGCATGGCTGGAAAAACTGGGGGGAAACCTATGCAAATATACCTATCTTCACCCACACTGGGAACGAAAAAGAGGTGAAGTAGTGGCATATGAACAAGTCACTCTTTTTGGTCTTATTATCATCCCCAAACGGCGGGTATCTTTTGGCAGAATTAACTCTGATCAGGCAACAGAGATTTTCATTCAAAGTGCGCTGGTTGAGGGTGATGTCAGAGAAAAATTTGCCTTTATGCTTCACAACCAGAACCTTATTGACGACGTTAAAAATATGGAAGACCGGGTTCGAAGAAAAGACATTCTGGTTGGCGAGGCGGATCTGTTCGACTTTTACATAAAACGGCTCAAAGGGTGTTATGATATCCGAACATTGAGAAGGTATCTAAAACAAAATAAAAATGACCATTTTCTCCGGATGAAGCCTCAAGACATCACCCGATATGCCCCGGATGAAAAAGAGCTGTCTCTTTTTCCGGACCGCATTGATTTAGAGGGTCTTAGCCTTGACTGCACCTATCGATTTGAACCTGGAAGTAACCATGACGGTGTAACTGTCAACATTCCCGCCCCCATGACAACTGTGGTTCCTTCTGAATCCCTCGAATGGCTGATACCCGGTCTTTACAGGGAAAAAATAACCACACTCATCAAAGGTCTTCCCAAAACCTTTCGAAAAAAACTGGTCCCTGTGGCAAATACAGTGAATATCATTATCAGTGAAATGCCAAAAACCAAAACCTCTTTGATTACGGCGCTTGGCAATTTTATTTATACCCGTTTCGGCATCGACATCCCATCATCCGCATGGCCGGATGATCTTTTGCCGGATCATTTAAAAATGCGGATATCGATTACAGACGCAAAAGGAAAAGAACTCTTTTCCTGCAGAGATCCGAACATATTAAGCCGTCATATTTCAAAAAAAGCCGGACGGGTTGAATCCCCTGAAATGGATGCTGCAAAAAAAAATTGGGAGCGAACCCATATCACACGTTGGGATTTTCCGGATTTACCTGAATTCATCGATCTTAAAGATAAAAATATGGCCCAATGGCTGGTTTATCCCGGACTTCAAAAAGTCGACCCAAAGGAAAAAAGCGTAAGTCTGCGCCTCTTTCAAAGCAGTGAAAAGGCCATAGAATCTCACAAAGAAGGGGTTGCTCTCCTTTTTACCCTCTATTTTTCAAAAGATCTGAAATTTTTAAAAAAAACGCTGAAACTGCCAAGGGATATGGGGGAGAAATCCAATTATTTCGGTGGATCGGCACACTTTGAAAAAAAGATGTATGAAAGTATCATCAAAAAGCTGTTCTTTAAAAACATCCGGTCCAGAGACGCCTTTTTTGCCTATGCAGAATCTATCGTTCAATCCATTCTTTCCGAAGGCAGGAAATTATTAAATCAAAGCCTGCCGGTTCTCAAAGCGTATCATGAAACACGAACCACGATTTATGCCCTTGAAACCGCTCACAACACCAACAGGGCTGTTCTGCAATTTTTAAAGGGTTTAAGAACTGAACTTTCCAAACTGATACCTGAAACTTTTTTAGATCTTTATGATGCCGGTCGGATAATTCATCTTGTCAGATATATGAAGGCCCTGGAAATCCGAGCCCAGAGGGCTATGGTTGATCTCGAAAAAGACCGGGTAAAATCCGATGAAATTCAGATTTTTACTAAAAGTCTGAATCGACTCCTGAAAGGACTTTCTGAAACCACTTCAAAAGAAAAAAAGGCAGCCGTTGAAGCGTATTTCTGGCTGATCGAAGAGTATAAAGTGTCTATTTTTGCTCAGGAGCTAAAAACATCGGTTCCGGTTTCAAAAAAACGGCTTAAAGAGAAGTTAAATGAGATCGAAAGGATGGCGTAAAATAAGTTGTGTCCGTTCACAGAAGGTGTTGAGTTAGTGAAAATTCCAAATAACAAATCTCAAATTCCAAACAAATTACAATAACCAAAATTCAAAATTCCAAACCTTATGATCTTGAGGAAGACAAATGAATTGAAAATGATGTTTTCATAACTATTTGTAAATAACAATTATTTAGACCATCGATATTTGATGCTTGATGCTTGATGCTTGTGATTTGGGATTTATTTGTTATTTGGTGCTTTGAATTTGTGATTTAATTGTACATAGCTTCTTGTTCAGGCACTATCTAAACCTTTTTGAGAGCGCTTCGTAATACTGTGCTTCATCGATCCGTCCCCGTTTTCGGCATCCGGCTGCATAGATATCACATTTTTTTTTGAGTGTTTTAACCGCCGCCTGGTGTTGGTCATCTGACAGAAACCCGCTCTTGATGATTTTTTCGATGGCTTTGATTCGGAACTTATCGAGACCAGCCCTTGAAGAAAGCTGATCGTCATGCCCGCCCCGTTTGATAATCAGCGGCGTATCAACAAGATAGATCGGAAACCTGGAACTGATTCTAAGCCATAGATCATAGTCCTCACAGGCCGGCAGGGTTTCATCAAATTCCCCTACCCTGTCAAACAGACTTCGTTTGATCATTACCGCCGACGGGCTGACAAGACAGAGTTCCAGGGAGAGTTTAAAAATCATCCCCGAAGGCTTTTTATGTCGTTTTTTAGGGTTGACCCTGAGTCCGTTTCTGATCCAAACTTCCTCGGTCTGGCAAATCAGAGCATCCGGCGTTTTATTGAAGAACTCAACCTGCGTGGAAAGTTTTTGCGGCAGCCATAGATCATCCGAATCAAGGAAAGCGATAAACTTTCCGGAGGCTTCTGCAATTCCCCGGTTTCGGGCAGCACTCACCCCCTTATTTTTCTGGGAAAGAACCTTAATAACGTTCCTGTAGGAATCTAAAACATCAGACGTATGATCTGTGGAACCGTCGTCCACGACGATCAACTCAAATTCTGTATAATCCTGTGCCAGGACGGAATCAATGGCCTCTTTAATGACCCGGCCGCGGTTATACGTCGGAATGATAACGCTCACTTGAGGCTTTATTTCTATTTTATTCATCTTTTCCATCTTCAACTTAGATTAAATGAAGAAATTAAATTATGCAAGAATTCGACGTTTTAAACGTCACCGTTGATAAACATTTTACATTTAAAGCTTGACTTCTAGTGATTTCACGTGATTAACTGAATGGTGTTCATCAAACATCTAGTCTAACTCCACAATAGTATCAAACTTAGGGGTTTCGCCCCAATTGGAGTAATGGAGTAATGGAAAGATGGGTTTGGAGGAGTTTTTAACTATTAAAATTAGGTTGTTTCCGCCCTTATTTCCAATATTCTCTCCGAGTCGAAGGCACTGCGAGCCGGAAGCCAACATTCTATTCATCCATGCCGGATGCATAAACAGGTTACCATTAAAAAAATTGGATAACAGTAAGTTGTAAAATTTCCGAGACATTAATTAAGTTTTATATCTTTTGATGATAATGAAACAACGAAAGGGGGGGGATAACAATTCGTAAAAACAACAGGTGTTTTTATCAAACCGTAACCGTATATTGATCAAGGAGGTTCAAATGAAAAAAGCTTTAGTTATCAGTATTGCGTTTGTCTTTGGATTTGCCATTTTTATGGGCGGAACGCCGACAACCGCGCAGGCTAAAACCACTTTTATAACTATCGGTACCGGCGGTATCACCGGCGTTTATTATCCCACCGGTGGCGCCATCGCCAAAATCGTAAACAAGAAGCGTAAGGAATATGGAATTCGCTGCACGGTCGAATCAACCGGAGGATCGGTGTTCAACGTCAATGCCATTATGTCAGGTGACCTGGAATTTGGTGTTGTCCAGTCGGACCGCCAGTATCAGGCGATAAATGGCTCTCCTAATTCCGAGTGGGCGGGCAAGCCACAAAAAAATCTCCGTGCCGTTTTCAGCATCCATCCGGAATCGATCACCCTTGTTGCTGCTGTTGATGCAAAGATAAATAGCATCACGGATCTTAAGGGTAAAAAGGTAAACATCGGCAATCCCGGATCAGGTCAGCGCCAGAACTCCATTGATGCGCTTACAGCTGTTGGAATAGATTACAAAAAAGACATAAAGGCAGAAGGAATTAAAGCTGCCGAATCTGCCGGTCTTCTGCAAGACGGCAGAATCGATGCTTTCTTTTATACGGTGGGACATCCCAACGGATCCATAAAGGAAGCCACATCCGGTAAAAGAAAGGTTCTATTTGCTTCCATTACAGGTGTAGACAAACTGCTGGCAAAATATCCTTATTATGCCCCGGCTGTGATACCGATTTCGTTTTACCCAAGTGCCGAAAACAAAGCGGATGTCAAAACGTTCGGTGTCAAGGCAACTTTTGTAACATCGGCAAAAGTGCCGGATAACGTAGTATACGCAATTACCAAAGAGGTTTTTGAAAACTTCGAGGATTTTAAAAAGCTGCACCCGGCATATAAGGTACTGACCAAAAAAGGTATGCTGGAAGGTCTGTCTGCACCGATCCATCCTGGTGCCATGAAATATTATAAGGAAGCTAAGCTGAAGTAAATTAAAATAGATTACAATAAACCATCGGGCGACGGAGCGAGTACTCATGGATACAAGCCCGCCGCCCTTTTGTATTAGTATCCATCATTAAATGAGGATTTTTGTTCAAGATCAAGGCATGCGAGAAAAATAACCACAGGTGCCCCGCAGGAAATGCCCTTGGGGTGCATATAATTGATATTCCGAGGATTATTTTTTGAGCATAACCCCAGAGAAATAGGCTCCGCATTTCACAGGGCAGGCGCAGAGATTGGACAAAAAGGCCATTTATGGATGGACACGAGTTAGGAGTTTATCATGACCTTCATCCCTTATGATCTGGACGAAGAAGGATTAAAACAGATCCAACTAAAAGGCCTTCAATGGACCATGAATCATGTCTATGATCATTCATCGTTCTATCGCAAAAAATTCGACGCCGCAGGTATTAAGCCTGAAGACATCCAATCCCTGGATGACATCGAACTTCTGCCGTTTACCGATAAAAATGATTTACAACAAGAATACCCTTTTCCCTTACGTTCGGTGCCGTATGAGGATATTGTACGGATTCATGCGTCTTCGGGAACCACGGGAAAACGCAAGGTGCTTTGCTACACACAAAAAGATCTTGACGTGTGGGCGAACTTTTTTGCCCGATGTTATCAAATGGCCGGTCTAACCCGTCATGATCGCGTACAGATTGCCGTGGGCTACGGCCTTTGGACTGCAGGTGTTGGATTTCAGGCCGGCTGTGAAAGATTCGGCGCCATGGCGGTTCCCCTTGGCCCTGCCAATGCGGATATGCACTGTGAAATGCTGGTAGACATGGAAACCACCGTTTTTTGTTCCACGGCATCCATGGCATTGCTCATGGCGGAAGAAATTCATAAACGAAATTTGTTGTCCAAGATAAAGGTCAAAAAGATTATCCTGGGTGCGGAACGTCACAGTGACGCCATGAGAGATCGAATCATTGAACTCATGGGCGTTGAAAATATTTTTGATATTTACGGATTAACCGAACTTTACGGTCCGGGTACGGGACTCGACTGTAGTCTTCACAATGGAATCCACTATTGGGCCGACCATTTTATTTTCGAAGTTATAGACCCAGTGTCATTAAAGCCGGTTCCTCCAGGGGAGCCGGGCGAACTCGTGGTGACGACGCTGAGCAAAGAGGGCAGTCCGCTGGTTCGCTATCGAACCCATGACGTTACACGGATCATGGGTTCCATGTGCCCCTGCGGTGCGCCGTTTCCCATGCATGACCGAATCCTCGGTCGCACGGACGATATGTTTATCTACAGGGCTGTTAATATCTATCCCAGCCAGATCGATCATGTTTTAAGCCGTGTGAAAGGCATCGGCAGTGAATTTCAGATCCATCTTAAACAGCGTGAAAGCGGCCGTGACATGATGTTGATCAAGGTGGAACGTGCTGCACATTCCCAAAAAACGGATGATGAGCATCTGGCCGAACAGGTCGCAACAGAAATCCGGCGTAAAATACTGGTGAGGAGCCAGGTGGAAATTATTGACTATGGCTCCCTGCCGCGTACCGAAAGAAAAAGCAAACGGGTGTTTGACCATAGAAATAATTCCTGAGTTTTTCATGCCAAATTTAATAAGATGAAAAAAGAGCATCAATTATTGTGAGCAATTCAAGGTACATCCTCGAAATGACAAATGCCTCAAAAAATTTTGGAGGATTGCGGGCCATCAACCGGTTATCCTTTAAAGTAGAAACCGGTTTAATTTTTTCTATTATTGGTCCCAACGGAGCAGGAAAAACAACAGCGATTAATCTGATTACCGGCGTATACCCTCTCACATCCGGCGACATCTTTTTTGACGGCCAGAATCTTTATAGAAAACGGCCGTATCAATTGGCGTATATGGGAATCGGTCGAACGTTCCAGAACATCCAGGTCTTTCATCATATGACGGTTCGAGAAAATGTCATGGTGGGGCTTCATACTAAAAGTAGCTGCGGATTTTTGAAATGCCTCTTCCATACCCCCATGGTGTGGGACGAAGAAAAGCGCATTTATGAAAAAACAGATGCTGTTTTAAAGTTCTTGGACCTTGAACCAAAGGCCGACGTTCGTGTTGACGAGCTTCCCTATGGAGATCAAAAACGTGTAGAGATTGCTCGATCGTTGGCCATGGAGCCCAAACTTCTTCTTCTTGATGAACCGGTGGCTGGCCTTAATTTACAGGAAACCGAAGAAATAGCTCAGACGGTTCTCAAGATCAGGAAAATGGGAGTCACGATTATTTTGGTGGAACATGACATGAATTTTATTATGGGTATTTCCGACATGATTACTGTTTTGAATTATGGAGAAAAAATCGCTGAAGGGAATTCCAAAGCGGTTCGGAACAATCCAAAAGTCATAGAGGCCTATCTGGGGAAGGAGTTATAACCGGTCGTGCTTGAAATCCATGGCATAAGTGCCCATTATGGCGGTGTACGGGCACTCGACGATGTTTCCTTTAAGCTGGATGACAAAGAGATTTTGGCGCTCATTGGCGGTAATGGCGCCGGCAAAACAACACTGCTCAACCTGATTTCAGCTATTATCAAGCCATCTCGAGGGAACATCATTTTTAAAGGAAAAAGTATTTTATCTTTATCTCCCGAAAAGATCGTTGAACTGGGTATCATCCAGGTTCCGGAAGGCCGGCATGTTTTCGGCCCTTTAACGGTAAAAGAAAATCTTGAGCTGGGTGCCTATAGAAGGCGGGGCAAAAAGAACAAGAAAAAAATACTGGACGACTTTGAGTATATCCTGGCGCTTTTTCCTGTTCTTGAAAAGAGGCTTAAACAACGTGCAGAAACCCTCAGCGGAGGAGAGCAGCAAATGCTCGCCATCGGCAGGGCTTTGATGGGGCGGCCCATTCTTTTACTTTTAGATGAACCTTCTCTTGGGCTTGCACCGCTTGTGGTGCAAGAAATCATTTCTATCATTGAAAAGCTCAGGAATGAAGGAACTACTATTTTGTTGGTGGAACAAAATGCAAGAGCTGCCCTTAAGATTTCCGATCGAGCGTATGTACTGGAAACCGGCAAGGTACGGATCCAGGGAAAATCGTCTGAGCTTATGGAGAACGAAACCGTTAAAAAGGCCTATTTGGGATAGGGATTCGGATCAAAGTCATGAAAAAGAAAGGGGGTGAAAGCACTTATATTTGTCATGACCGAACAATGTATATGCAAATGAATTAGGAGGAGGAAAAAATGAAAAAAAGATCTCTGATAATCGTTGCTGTGGCGCTGACCATAAGTTTTATGTTGGGATCATCACTTTGCTATAGTGCAGGACCCATTAAAATTGCAGGAATATTTGCTTTAACCGGGCGTGCTGCACATATTGGAACCTCGCAGAGAGACGCCGTTATGCTTACCATAGACGAAGTGAACCAGCAAGGCGGCATTAACGGACGCATGCTGGAAATGGTGATGGAAGATACGGAAAGCAATCCTACCAAGGCCGTTATGGCTCTAAAAAAGGTCTTAGAGTCCGAAGACGTGGTGGCTATTATTGGACCGACACTCACCGGAACGGCCATGGCCATGAGAGGATTTATTGAAAAGGAAAAAATCCCCACTTTCATGCACTCAGGCGGGGATGTCATTCTCTTTGCACCGCTCGATAAAAAAGACCCAAAATCCTTACCCAAATGGACGTTTAAATCTCCATATAAGGCCGCAGATGCCATGGGAAAGATCTGTCAGTATATGAGCAAGCATGGCATTAAAAAAATTGGATTTATCTATTCAAACGAAGGATTCGGTAAAGACGGGCTCAGAAACGTAAAGGTCCAGGCGCCCAAGTACGGGGTAAAGATTGTTGCCCAAGAGGCCTTTCAGCCTAAAGATGTTGATATGACGGCTCAGTTGACCCGAATTAATGCAAAAGGCGTTGACGGGATTATCGCCTGGACTGTGGGGCCTGCAATGGGAATCATTGCCAAAAATGTAAAACAGTTGGGCATTAAAGCGCCGTTATTTGAATGTCATGGTGCAGGAGATCCCATTTTCTGGAAAGTTGCCGGAGAGGCTGGAGAGGGTGTCATGATGCCGTCTACCAAAATCGTTGTGGGAGATCAGCTACCAGATAGCGACGTTCAGAAAAAGAAAATAATAAACTATGTGAAAGCATATCAGAAAAAATTCAATCATGAACCCGGTACCATGGTTGCCTATGGGGCTGATGCAGCATTTATTGTTGTGAATGCCATTAAAAAAGTTGGGCCCGACAGAGCCAAGATCCGGGATGCCATTGAAAACACGAAAGGTTATGTTGGACTTAGCGGCATTTATAATATCAGTCCAAAGGATCATAACGGTCTTTCCATGGAAGATATTGTTATGATAAAAGCGACCAAAGGGGGATGGAAACTGCTGCAATAGAAGGTTATTATCAATATTTGCAACTCCCCTTCCCTGATGAAAAATTAAGGGAAGGGGAGCATACAGTTTATTTTGTCCTGAAAAACCTGGTCTTTTGGGATAGGTCAGAGTTCTCCGACTCTACCTGAAGAATCGCTAAAAAAGTTTGAAGTGAGCTAAAGCCCGCCCTGGCCTCCGGCTCGTAGAGCCTACGCCTCGGAGAGTGCAAATCGTTAATATATTGATATGACTTATATATCAATACAAACATAACTTTATTAGTATTAAGTATTAGTGATCGGTATAGGCCAGGGTTCAGGAATTCTGTCAATTACATTTTAATGACAGCGCGTTAGCGCTACCTCAACTTT
>Ga0316194_10003889_pt1 | contig 10383 bp, 10 predicted proteins | sample CroRivsedime1_MG_FD_204936 | JGI IMG/M metagenome (GOLD analysis project Ga0316194, IMG submission 204936) | Coastal sediment microbial communities from Maine, United States - Cross River sediment 1 | ecosystem: Environmental > Aquatic > Marine > Coastal > Sediment | place: USA: Maine... | reverse complement strand
ATGTTCACCACCTGAGGTGTAATTAATACGACCAACTCTACCTTATCTACACTCCGTCCGCGGCTCCCGAACAGGAGGCCGAGTAAGGGAAGATCTCCCAGGCAAGGAACCTCACTTCTTGTCTTGGTTATGTTATCCTGGATGAGACCTCCGATGAGAACAGTCTCCCCGCTTTTAGCCAGCAGCCAGGTCTCGACAAAGGCGGTCCTGGTTACCGGGATTCCCTCCTCGAGTTGTGCTGAAGTAATGCTCGGTTTCACATTGAGCAACACGGTGCCGTCATCATCAATATATGGGGTAATTTCCAAAACGATACCCGTGTCTATGAACTCAATGGTTTCGGATGTTACACCCAGATTTGTTTGGGACACCGAATAGCCCTGCTGTCCACCGACCTGCACCTTGGCAGGTTGGCCATGAACAGCCAGGACCTTAGGAGTTGAGAGGGTGTTAACATTGGTCTTTTCCTGAAGGGCATCGATGGCAGCCGCAAACTGACGGGAGTCAGAACCGGTCAAGAGGTTGAAAAAAAGACCTGAGCCTGTTGAAGGCACTGGAGAGACCTCCTGGCCCGGAGGCAGTACCGCCCTGCTGAAACTCGAGGTGCCAACTCTAACGTCTCCCAATATCGCGCTCCATTCAACGCCTAATTCCATTTCATCCGTCAGGGTTATCTCTAAGATTTTGGCCTCGATCATCACCTGTTTGGGCACAGTATCCCAGTAATTGATTATGGTTTCAATTTTTTTGATGTTCTCCGGGGTGTCTTCAACAAGAATGGTCTTGGACGCTTCATGAAACTTGAGCGTTTTTATGCCCGGAATGCTGCTCAGGATCTCTTGGATCTTAGCGACTTCAGCGTATCTGAGCTTGAAGATTCGTATCTGCAGCCTATCAATCTGCGGATCCCTGGCTTGCTTGGGCTTATAGACGTAATAGATGTCCCCGTGCTTGTAGAAACCAAATCCTCCCGCCTGAGTGATAGCGTGCAGGGCTTGCTCTAGAGTTACTTGAAAGAGGTGGATTGAGATCTTACCGGATACCTCTTTTGCTGTTGCAATATTGATTTCCTGATCCATGGCAAGGGCAGACAAGGTATCGCGGATGTCAGTATCGAGGAAGTTAAGATTAATCAAATTGGCAGATGGGTTTTTCTGGAAGCTACGGGTCTTATCATTTTTAAGTTGGGCTAAGTAAAAGGAGTTACGCTTTTCTCTACCAGATGGTTTTTCTCCATCTAGCTGTGCGAAAACAGGTGCGGCGGCTATTGCCAGGGTCATAAACAGACCAAAGATATTCAATGTTTTTCTACTCATTCTCTTCCAGCTTTAATCGTATGTTTTTATAAGCCGACCTTAAAAAGACCTCTTTTTTCTCAACCCTTACCACTGTATAGTCACCGATCCGTTCGCCGGTGCGAACGAGTTTGTCATTGATAATGGCGATGGGGTTTTTACCACCGACAATCACCCCCTTGAGTTGCAAAGAACTGCCCCTGTTCGAAGATGCACCTTCTGTGGACAGCCGACTTGCTCTCGGCGGCGATTTCAGGGGAGCAAAAATGTCTCTGATAACTGCGCGTGTTGACTCCCTCACAACCGATTCCCGTCGTTGGGTGTTTTTCAGGTTTGCCTTTTCTGGCTGTGAAAACTTAAACTGAGTGACGGGCGTAGTGGCAGAGGAGGGGGCCGCATTCGGGCTACGTTTGGGCTTTTTGTGAACAAAACGAAAGTACCCTAAAGTAACCAGCACCAAAGCCAAGCCGATTACTAGATATATCTTTACCCGCTCACTTTCCTTTGTTTGCAAGAACGTAAAGTTAGCCACTCGTCCACCACAGCTTAGCGTTGAAAAACACTGGCTATTAACTCAACTTGGCATTTATCAGCAAGACTGGATCTGCTAATGACCATTTTTTCTGTCACCACAACGCGGTTCATAGTCTCGAGATCATGGAGCAAGCGATAGATATTTACAAAAGAGCCCTTGAATATCAGGCGAATTGGAATCTTGGTATAGTGTTTCTCTTCAACAGTGGGTAGTGGTTGCATGCTCGTCAATACGATCTTTCTTTCATGCATCAAGGCATCAACTTGTTTTAGGACTTTGCCGATATGAGCTGACTCTGGGATCCGTGCATTCAAGGATTCCAACTTTCTTTTTGTTGTATCTAACAGGCCATTGAGATGTTCCAAATTAGCCTCAGCTAAATTCAATTCTTTCATTTTTTGAGATATGATTTCGTTTTCTTGGCGAATTAATCTACGTTCTTTTATCACTTGCGTGCTAAACCAATAACCAGATGCAAGTGTTACGATGGCCACAATGGCAAGACATATTCTATCCAACTTTCTTATATCTATAGGCATGACAAATTATACTTTCGGAATATTACACTCTATTTGAAACTGGATTAGCTTTACTGCTCTCCGCTCACCCTGATTGCTTTGTCTGAGTACAGACTCGGTGGCATGTTTCAAAATCACAGACTCGAACAGAGTCGCACTGGATAGTTGATCGAGAAAATTCCCAAGTTTATCGTTTGAATAAGAAAAACCGGTCAGTATCAAACTGGCCTCAACCGCCTCTTCTTTGCCACCATCTATGACGAGCTGTGTCAGCCAGATAGATTCATTCATAGTGTCAGCAAGCTTAGCGCAAATTTGAAAATAGGGTTCATAATTGGTTACGGGTTCCAGAACTGCTTGATGCTGGCTCAGCCTGTCAAGTTCCTCTTGAATCCGTCTGATTTCCTCAAATTTAGTACCCAGATAAGTACGCATATCAGTTAGCGTCGTCACCGCACCCTTCCTGGGAAGAAAGAGGTGTGTTCCAGAGAAATAGAAGCCCCAAGTCAATGTAAACAGGATGACAAGACACCCGGCCCAAAAGCAAAGGTGCCGCAACAAATCTCGCCGGGCAAGAACCTCTCCTGGTATCAAATTGAGTTCTCTTAAAGCCATGTCACCTTTCGCATAGCTAGGCCTAGGGCCAAACCAAATCGAGAACCTTCCGATACGTCCGGTATAATGCCGTCGTCAGATAAACCTACTTTGCTCAAGGGATTCATCAATCTCGCCGGAACATTTAGTCGCCGTTCAAGGTGGCGATCCAGATAGTGAATAGTACTTCCCTGGCCGTAGATGTAAATTCCTTCAAAGCTTTCACCATGTTCCTCTGACCTCGCATAACCGATAACCTGGTGGAATTCATGAACGAGTTCTTCAATATGGGGGTTTATGATTTGGTAGATGGCGCGGTACATGTCCCTCATGTCATCTTGTTCCACCACTTCTCCACCAGAATCGACACCCTTGCTGCACTCCAGACAATCTCCGTGGAAAAGGCCGTATTTCTTGAGAAGAACTGCTGCCTTTTCCTTGTCTTCGCAGAATTCAAGGTTGGCTTGAAGGCTTTTCAGTAGCATTTGGACTCCCCACGGAACATGACGCTGAACCAAAATGCTGTTTCTGGTCACAACGGAAAGCAGGCTTTGCCCACTGCCGATGTTGCACAAGATAGTGGGATTTTGAATGCTTTTGTGAGTGTAACTATGGAGTCGGATCAATGAAGAAATACCACTGTCCACCGCTTCAACAGTAAGACCAGCATTTTTCAGCAGGAGAAGATATTGCATCATGTGATCCCTGCGGACTGCATTGATGCTGGCCCTGTACTTATTAACATCGCCAGAGATGAACGGCGTGAGCGAAGGATAATCTATGATGGCTTCTTCCAAGGGAAAGTTAATGAAGTCTTTGGATTCTCTTAGGATGACTTGTTCTATGGTTTCTTCCCTGTGAACCTCAAAGGTTATGGGGAAACTGAGGAGATATTGAGAGGGAAAATGAACCACAGCTCTCCTGCCTCTAAATCTTTTGTCTTTGGCAATTTCCCTTAGCACAGGAATCAACCCATCTCCCCCGTTGAAGATTCCTTGAACTGCCCCCTCGCATTCTCGATGCACGAATCCCCGGGCAACCAGATCCTGCCGGTTCTTCTTAAGTTGGGCCGCGTAAATATTGTTGCTGCCTATGTCAATGCCTACGGGATATATTGCTTTAAGATTCAAGCCAAAGTCCTCCGAATTCTGTTGAGGAAACTTATTCCTCAGCAATTGGCAGAGATTAACAGTTGCTCTCTGCAAGTTGAGGCCGAGAGATTGTCCTCCAAGTCGATCGTCTGAAATAGGTCAAGGTACATTCAACCACCGTCGGGAAAACATTCGGACTACAACCTCTCCCCACTCGTGGATTCTCTGTGCAAGGCTCATGCCATGTAGATTGGTTTTATGGGCCTTGGCGATAAGAAATCTGGCATCATTGTTGCTTTCGAAATAGCGAACAATAATATCCTTGAATATGCTCGGACTACATACACCATGATCAGTACTGACCGATCGTTGCCGATCTGGCAGAAATATAGCGCTTCAGGGCGCAAGCTGAATCAGGAGACATCGACAGGTTTCACCTTATTGGAGACATTGATCGTTCTGTTGGTGCTGGGCATCGTGGCGATGGTTTCGCTGCCGGCTCTGCATGGAGCTTTGGAGGACTCCCACCTTTCCGCTGCAGCAAGCGAGGTGGTCAATGCCCTCGAATTCGCCCAACTCACCGCTGTAAGTTCCGGTTCAAAGACCCGCGTGACTATCGACGCCGACACGGACACTATTCTGGTTGAGCAGTTCATGCCCGCCGTCGGCCTGTTGGGTAATGAGACCCAACTGAACGAGAGCAATGTGGAGGGTGGGATATTTGTAGTAATGGGCAATCCGCTGAATCGGGGGACCGACTACAACATAAGTTTTGCAGGTGCGAATCAGTTCGCCGGCGCCGACATCACCTCAGTCGCCTTTGGAACGGGCAATTTGGTTGTGTTCGACCCGCAGGGCGCCCCCTCAGACGGCGGTGCGGTCTCCCTGACCGTTGGCAGCCGTCAGGTGGTTGTGAACCTGGATTCGCTGTCTGGAAAAGTCAGCCTGACGGATTAGGTGAAACGGAAAGCAGCTGAAGTGGTGAGGCCTTAAGGGCCGGCCGTTTGAGAACATGCTGTCCCTTTGTCATAAGGATTCTGAAATGATCTGGGAGATGAAGTCTTGCAGCCGCGGTTTTACTCTTCTCGAGGCCCTTTTTTGTGTGACAATTCTGGCGCTCATGGTCCTCGGTTTTTCGGCGATATACAATTCGGGCTTCCGGTCCCTCGATGCCCAGGCTGACCGCGTGTTGCTCGATAGCCGTCTACGAGGCAGGATGGAGTTCCTCGTGAGTACAAGTTTTGGCGCACTCAGTGATGGCTCTGAGGTGGTCACCATCAAGGGGAATAACCATACGATCACCTGGACCGTGGCGCCGGTGGATCTAAACGGTGACAGTGCAACCGAGCCCAGCGCAAAACAGGTTACCGTTTCAGTGTCCGGGCTTCCCGATCGTTCGCTAACCACCATCCTGGTCGACCACGAAGGGAAGCTGGGCAAGTTATGAAAGCAACGAACGAAAAAGGGCTGACCCTGCTTGAACTGCTGATCAGCATCGCGATACTGGCGATTGTAGTCGGCGCGGCCACTCTCTTTACTTCCACCAGTATAAACACCCAAAGGCAGGGCACGGCCAGGTCCAAGCTATATCTTGAAGGGTTGCTGGCCATGGAGCGCATGGGCAGCGGGGTCCGGCGCTGCACCTATTTCCTCATACCCAATGCTCATAGGCCGACACGGGATATCTTGGCCTTTTCCGGAAGAGTCAATGAAGACAACGATTTTTACTTCAACGACCCGCTCTTTCCAAGAATAGACGAAGACCCGGATTATGATATGAATCTGGACAATCAACCGGGAATAGGGGGGCTGGATGACAATGGCAACGGGTTGGTGGATGACGGTAGCGACAGGGAGGATGATGACGAAGACCTCAGCAAAAATGAGGATTGGTTGGATGGTGTCGATAACGATGGTGACGGAAACATTGATGAGGATTTTAACGGAGACGCCAACGGTGATAACCAACCAGGCATAGCCGGAATCGATGACAATGGCAACGGGTTGGTGGATGACGGTGGCGACAAGGAGGATGATGACGAAGACCTCAGTAAAAATGAGGACCCCCTGAATGCCTCGATATATGTATTCGACAGCGGCAGCAAAACGCTTCGGGAGTCGTTTCCCCATACAGGCGAGAGCACTGATCTCTCGCAGCATGTCACTTTCTTCCAGGTGACGTACGAAGCTCCGGGAAGGATTCTTATCGAATTGACGCTTGCCGGCGATGCTGGGGAAAACCTCACTTTCTCCGAGTATGTATGTCCCAGAAACACGTTCCAGCGAGCCGGAAAACGGGTAAGGTAATACCGATTCCATGGAGAAACTTCGAGCGAACATAATAGCAATGCGATCTGAAGCAGGCGTTGGCTACGTTGCCATTCTGGTGCTCTTGGCTATTCTGAGCACATTGGGCTTGGCTTTTATCCACAAGGTTGGCATGCAACAGTCAGTGGTTATGAACCAGAAGCCTGGCATGCAGGCCCATTATCTCGCCGAAAGTGGAGCCAACCATGCCCTGTGGCGTCTTCTGAATGAACCGGGCTTTCCTGCTTCCGAAACCGTCTATTATATGCACTCTCTTGCAAATGGCCGCTATGGATACAAGGTTCGAAAACCTACCCTGACCACATTTGGAACTGTAGCAACCGTGGGGGCTGTGGCCAATGTGGTCGCAGAGCAAAGCTACGTTCAGTACCTTCGCCCCTACGACATCCTAACCGCTTATAGCAGTACCTCAGGTGCGAAACCGAAGCACAGACGACTCATCGGTGCCAGCTGGAGTGAAAACGCTGTCGACACAGTGAGCATAGGGTCTGACGAGGCCCAATGGATTGTGCTTAGAGGTTGCCCAGTAAGAAAAGAGATCATCATGGGAACGCTTGACAGTGCTGAAGACATGAATTTGGCCGTTTGGGATGGAACCTCCTGGGGTAATCTGATTGAATTCACTCAGGACACTGGAATATCATTGAATAGATGCTTTGATATCGCCTATGAGAATAGTTCGGGTGAGGCGCTGATGATCGGTCGATATAATGGCGGTAGTTCTGTAGGTTACAACATCTGGGACGGAAATGCGTGGGTCTTTGCCTCCCCCCAGGAAGATGTCAACCTCACACCCCAAGACGATTTGAGGTACCTCACCATGGCATCCAAGCCCCGTAGTGATGAGATCCTGATTGGAGCAGTTCAGAAAAACACAGACCTGAAGGTGATTCAATGGGATGGCGCCTCCTTCAACGATCTGGGTGAGATCGAGACAGACATGGCAGCAGCCACCTATGGAAGTGCTGAAATTGTCTACGAGCAGCAGTCCGGCGACGCCCTCATTCTGTGGACCAAGAAAAATTCAAATGAGATTTGGTATCGTGTATGGAATGGAACAACGCTCGGCCCCGTGGGTCAGCTTCCAGACTTTGGTGGCGAACTCCATGTGATCCGCGCTGCCGCCGATCCGACGAGCGACTATATAGTCATTGCAGGGCTGGACAAGTTCTACGACTTGAATGTGGCTGTCTGGGACGGCGACAGTTGGATCGATTCCAGAGAACTCACTACGGCTGCTGCCGCACCCTATGGTCAAGTCTTTGACGTTGCCTGGGAACATTCGGGAGAAGAGGTGATGGTCGCGTGGGCACCCTGGGGTGGAAGCTATAATGTTCAGTATTTTAGCTGGCGCCAGGGCACACCGCTGGCCGATCATGCGGTACAGGTCGGTCCCAGTGTTCAAAACAACATTCCTTGGGTCGTCCGGTTATTCCCAATTTCAGGCACGGAAAAGATTGGACTTCTGGTTCAGAACAAAAGCAATGAACTGCGCTACAGCCTCTGGACCGGCAATACCTTCCTGGGCGATCCCGCAATACTTGTTGAATCCAGCCTCCCGGCAAACTTTGTGCCGTTCGGTATCGCTGAGTCTGGGGTCACCTACACAGGGGGATCAGGTTGAACTGATAGGACAATTGTCTGAGGACGCCCTTCATCCCCGCGGTGATCCAGATAAGATACAATTTGAAAGCATGCTATGAGTGAATGATTGAGCAGTCTCAATCTAAGGAACCGTGTGAGAGTCTTCGACGAGCAGAGAGCGAGACTCAAGGGCATCATGACCGTGCGACCCGACCCTAGCCAGGATTATTCATGAATAATCCTGGCTAGAAAGTTCCAGCCCATAGTCAAAAAGGATTTAAAGAATTTTTCGTAGATCCTGCTTGATATCCAACAGAAGGACCCACCGGGTGTCGAGGAACTCCTGGAGGCTAAGATGTAGAAGGATTAGGATGTCAAGGAAAGAATCGAGTGGGGGGATAAAGCCTTTCTGAGTGACTCTGCTAACCGAAGACTATTTAACCGTCAACAATACGAATTCATCCAAGAAGATCAATAGGTGTCGTGATTACCCTGATCGCCGGAAATGAAAACACCGGTCTTGACGTAGAACTTCCAGCCGGTGTCCGTCGCAGAGGAGTCCCTTGCTGTGATGTCTGTGGTGGTAATATCAACAAGCAGATCAGTCTTATCATTGAAAGGGTTCATGGGCAGCAACGCCGCCTTAAGGTAGGGGCCGTATTTAAAAGTCGCATCTTTGTTTACCGATACCTGGCCGGCCACTGAGGTGTATCGAGTAAGCTGTTCCAGGAATGCAGTGCTTGATTCGGCCGGAGTCGCAACGTCGGTTCCCGAGCCATCCGTTTTCTTTTGTCCCGGGTATATGCCGTTGTGATGATGGAAGTAGAGTTCGATGGCGCCCCTCATAGCGCTCACGTTCGTTTGCAGGCTGCTCAGTTTAGCGTCATCGGTGGAGATGGAGATCTGCGGAATAATAATCATAGCAAGGATTCCCAGGATGATGACCACAATGAGCATTTCAATTAGGGTAAATCCACCCTCGTGTCTGTTTGCCTGATTCGTCGCATGTGTAATCACTGCTGTACCTCCATCAAAACCTGAACCCTTATTTCTTAATAAATATGCAAACTTCGTGCCTTATCCGGGCTAGAAGTGGGCAGGAAATACGCTTGCCCTGTTGAATTTCCCGAAGGGAACCCTGTTCTACAGGGCGAGCCGGGAGCATTTTCAATACACTGCATGTGCCAGTCTGAACACCGGAAGTATGACTGATGCAACGATACAGCCTATCACCCCTCCCAAGACAACGAGCGCGATGGGCTCAATCATTGAAGCCAGACTCTTGAGTTCCTGATCCACCTCTTCATCATAGAACTGTGCTAACCGGAGCATAACTTTGGCCAAGTTTCCCACTTCCTCTCCAGTAGAAACCATTTGTTTGACAGAATCCAAAATATATGGATTGGTAGCAAACGACTCTGCAAACCTACCTCCTTGCTGCACGTGGTCCATGATCTGATCTATAAAACGGATAAAATACCGGTTCGTTATCGTACCTCTGCTTGCTTGCAGGGCTTCTAGGAGCGGAACTTGACTGGCCATCAAATGTCCGAGTGTACGAAGGAATTGACAGGTATATATTTTATTATAAAATCTGGATACTACCGGGGCGCTCACCGCGAATCGATCCACCAGAGCTTGACCTGACTCACTCTCTTTCCAAAGTTTGATGCCCACTACCAGTCCTAAACAGCAGACGATGTAAGCCCACCAGTATCCCCGCAGAGAATCGCTCATGGCCATCAGAAACCTGGTGGTAGGAGGTAAGATATGCTCCTTCCCTGCAAAGAATGTGGTAAATTTGGGCAGGACGCCCACCAGAATAAAGATGACCACTAGAGCTCCGACAAAGCACAACAAGGCAGGATAGGTCAGGGTGGATCTTAACTGGGCTATTAAGGCCTGACGTTTTTCCTGCATTTCCACGATCCGGTCCAGGATTTGCTTCAAGAAACCGCTTGTCTCGCCTGCCTTGATCATACTGGTGAAAACACTATTGAATACTCGAGGATGGCGTTTCATAGCATCGGAGAGTTGGCGCCCTTCCTCGATATCCCTTTGCATTGCTTGTATAATTTTTTTCAAAGCGGGATTCTTGGTCTGATTTGCTATTGCCCTGAGTGTTGCAGTCAGTGGGGTTCCGATTTCCAGCATCAGGGAAAGCTGAGATGAGAAAAAAATCAACTCCCCAGGTTTGATGGCTCTGCCAAACCTCCTGAACCTGGCTCGCTGAGGTTTCAGGATGATGTCAAATAAGGATTTAGGGGCTTTTTCAGCGAAGCGAGAACTTTTTGGATTGTAACTAATAGCCATGGCAGATTTCCCGTGAGAAAATCAGTGAGCTCATTTTATCCGGGTTCGAGGCAGAAAACTGAGGCTTGATCATCGGTTATGCGTTCATAGATGTCCCCCGTTTTGCCTCCTCAATGGTGGTAAGT
>Ga0316194_10003886_pt1 | contig 10384 bp, 8 predicted proteins | sample CroRivsedime1_MG_FD_204936 | JGI IMG/M metagenome (GOLD analysis project Ga0316194, IMG submission 204936) | Coastal sediment microbial communities from Maine, United States - Cross River sediment 1 | ecosystem: Environmental > Aquatic > Marine > Coastal > Sediment | place: USA: Maine... | reverse complement strand
AACAGAATCCAAACGATGGAAAAAAGGCAATCATGGCAGCTTTTGAGGGCCACAGGTCATTAAAACATTGTGTTATTGTTGATGATGACATAAATATCTATGACAGTAATGATGTTGAGTGGGCGCTTGCAACCAGATTCCAAGCAGACAAAGCCGCTATTATTATACCGAACCAGCCGGGATCTTCGCTTGATCCGTCTGGAGATTTGACTGAGGGAAAGAAAGCCAGAACCTGTAAGATGGGTTTAGATGCCACAATTCCTTTGAAGGGAACAGGTAAAGGATTTAAAAAAGAAACTTACCGAAAAGTTGACTTAAACAAGTTCCTGTGATCTCATGTTTTTAACAAGAAATGAAGAGCGAATGCTGGATGGCGAAGAGGGCTATGCAGTAGAGAAGTCCATGGCTATACTTGTTGCTCTCGGCAATATTTACGGTGCCGAAAAGCTCATAGAAGTTGGGTCAGTTCAAGTTGCAGGCGTATCATATCATAACCTCGGAGATGCGGGTCTAGAATTTCTGAATGAGCTTGCAAGAGATGGAAAAGTAAAAGTGCTCACAACCCTGAATCCTGCAGGAATGGACCTAGAAAATTGGCGAAATCTTGGAATCGACGAGGAGTTTGCACGAAAACAAAACTTGGTTATTGATGCCTTTAGCAAAATGGGTATAATTATTTCTTGCACCTGCACGCCATATCTAATTGGTAACTTGCCTAGATACGGAGAGCACATCGCTTGGTCTGAGTCTTCTGCGGTTACGTTCGCTAACTCGGTTATTGGAGCTAAAACGAACCGAGAAGGTGGTCCTTCTGCATTAGCGGCAGCGTTTGTTGGTAAAACACCTTGTTATGGTCTTCATTTGGACAAGAATAGAATTCCAGACACTCACGTTAAAGTTAATGTCGACCTGACTAAGTTTTCGGATTGGGGTGCTCTTGGTTACTGTATTGGGAAGAAGGCGCAAAGCAAGATTCCTTACATCACGGGTATAAAAAACGCAAACGTTGATGAGTTGAAGACTTTCTGTGCTTCTGTGGTAACTTTTGGTTCAAAACCACTGTTTTACATGAAAGGCATAACTCCAGCGTTCGAGAAGCATCAACCTCCAAAAGAGAAGGTAACAATCGATGAGTTGGACATAAAAGAGGCATATGAATTCATTAACGATGAGACAGAGGAAATTGATTTTGTGTGCATCGGTTGTCCCCATGCTTCAATCAAAGAAATTGCACAAATAGCGAACTTGCTTAAAGGCAAAAAGATATTGTCAACCACAGAGTTCTGGGTTGCAACTTCAAGACCTATGAAACAGCTTGCTGACAAAAGAGGGTACACAAAAATAATTGAAGATTCTGGAGGAAAGTTTGCCTGTGATACGTGTATGGCAGTAGCACCCTTAAAAGGAAGATTTAGAACGGTTGCCACGACTTCAGCAAAGGGATGTTACTATTCAAGGCACAACAAGATGTTGACCAAAATGGGAAGTTTAGAAGAATGTATAGAGGCGGGAGTGAGCGGAAAATGGAGCTGAAAGGAAGAATAATTTCTAGGGGAATTGTTGAATCCAAAGCATTAACAACCACTCAGCCGATTTCGTTCTATGGTGGAGTAGACCCTGAGACAAGCGAGATCTTAGAAAAAGGACATGAGCTGCAGGGAAAACAAATTAAAAATACAATCCTCGTTTTCCCAACGGGCAAAGGCTCAACCGTTGGATCCTATACACTTTACAGGCTAAAGAAGGGTGGCATAGCTCCAGCTGGAATCATAAATAGCGAATGCGAAACAGTAGTTGCTGTGGGTGCGATAATATCTGAAATACCCTGTGTCGATAATGTTGACATCTCTAAAATAGAGACAGGAGACATTGTTCGAATACAAAACGGTGTTGTAACAATAAAGTAATATGTTGACATATTCCGTCAACTAGCTTACAATAAAAGTAATGGTGGGACTGATGAAAGGCAAACCAATTGTTCTGAAGCTTGGCGGCTCGGTCATAACAAACAAGAAGAAGTCATCGACTCCCAATTTGAAGGCAATTGAACGGCTGGCAAACGAAATTTCTCAAGCCAACCTTTCATCCCTAATTTTGGTTCATGGAGGAGGCTCTTTTGGGCATCCAGTAGCAAAACAATATAAAATAAATGAAGGGTACGTAGATCCATCACAAGTTATAGGATTTTCAGAAATCCATCGCGTCATGGCTAAATTGAACAGTTTGGTTATGGAGGCACTAATGAATCATAATATCAACGCAGTAGTTGTTCAACCCTCTTCCTGTTTAGTCACGAAGGCGGGAAGGATCCAAAATATGGAACTAGAACCGATAAAAAGAATGCTTGATTTGGGACTTGTACCCGTTCTCTACGGAGATGCAGTTCTTGACTCAGAGAAGGGCTTTGCTATACTTTCTGGAGACCAGCTTGTTTCTTTTTTGGCCATAAATTTTGGCGTATCCCGAATCATTATGGGTGCAGATGTAGATGGCATTTTCACAGCAGACCCCAAAGCTGGTTCTTCAGCCAAGTTGATTCAACGGGTTACATTAGAAGAATTAAAAACCCACAAACATGAAATTAATGGGTCAAAAACCATTGATGTTACAGGGGGTATGAGGGGAAAAATGCTTGAATTAATCCCTTCCGTTGAACAAAATATTCAAACGTTGATTGTTAATGCTACAAAACCCTCGAGAGTCTTCAAGGCCCTCCGGGGAAAAGAAGTCATTGGAACAATTATCGAGAAAGGGTGAAAACAAATGGATGATGTTATTGGAGAAAGGAAAGCAGACCATCTAGAAGTTTGTTTAAACGAAAATGTTCAAGCCCGAAGAGTAAAAACTGGGTTTGAAGATATTCATCTTGTACATAGGGCTATGCCCGAGATTGAAAGAGAGAAAATTGTCACCGCAACAACTGTTTTCGGCTACAAGTTTTCTGCTCCTATCTTTGTGGGAGCTATGACCGGAGGAACACCAAAAGCCACAAAAATAAACGCTGCAATTGCTGAGGCAGTAGAAGAACTCCAACTTGGGATGGGTGTTGGAAGCCAAAGAATTGCTATTGACAACCCAAAAGTTGAACGCTCATTTAGTGTTGTAAGAGAAAAGGCGCCAACTTCATTTATCTTAGCCAACATCGGGGGACCACAACTAGTCAGCAAATATGGTATAAAGGAAGCAAAGAGAGCAGTTGAGATGGTACAAGCCAACGCTTTGGCAATCCACTTGAATGCGTTACAGGAGGCTATTCAGCCTGAAGGCGACACAAACTACTCGGGTCTACTCTTTAAGATAAGGGAGCTCACTGAAGAATTAGATGTTCCAGTCATAGTGAAGGAGACTGGAGCAGGGATGGCGTCGGAGGATCTGAAAATGCTTCAGGATGTTGATGTTGCGGGAATTGATGTTGCGGGAGCAGGAGGAACAAGCTGGGCTGCAGTAGAGTATTACCGAGCAAAAACTCGTCATGATCGATTAAGTCAAAGGTTGGGTGAAACTTTTTGGGATTGGGGAATACCCACAGCAATAAGTCTTGTAGAAACCGTTAGGTCAGTCAATTTGCCTGTAATAGCCTCAGGTGGAATACGTACTGGAATAGACCTGACAAAATCGTTAGCTTTGGGCGCAAGTCTGTCTAGCGCTACTTACCCATTTTTACAGCCAGCCACAAACGGTTCAGAAGATGTTAAAAGGGCCTTAAGTGATTTGGTTGAGGAAATGAGAAATGCGATGTTTCTTGTAGGTGCAAGCTCAATTCAAAAATTACAGAATGTTCCAATTGTCGTGACTGGAAATACAGCCGAATGGTTAAAGGTACGAGGATTTCAACCCGAAGAATATGCGAGGAGAAAATAATGAGTCGAATATCTTCTCAAATATCTGAATCAGCTAAGAAAGTGAATAGTTTCATAGAAAAAATTGTTGACATAAACCATGACCCTCAACAGCTGTACAGCGCGTCTCGACAGATAATAGATGCTGGAGGAAAACGGCTAAGACCTTTTCTTGTTTTAAAGAGTTGCACGCTTGTAAAAGGAAGGGAAGAGGATGCGATTCCAACAGCCGCAGCTTTAGAGTTGCTTCATACTTTCACTCTGATTCATGATGATATTATGGATCACGATGAGAAGAGGCGGGGAGTACCATCTGTTCATAGTCAATGGGGTGTGCCAATCGCAATAATGGCTGGCGATCTGCTCTTCGCGAAGGTCTATGAGACAATTACTAAGTATACAGACGATAAACACGTGACCCCAAAGCGTATACTTCAGGTGTTGCTGGAAATCAGCCAAGCAACAATAACCCTTTGCGAGGGACAAACCAGAGACATGGCGTTTGAAGAAAAAAACACCGTTTCCGAAGAGGAATACCTCAAAATGGTTAGCGGAAAAACCGCTGCCTTGTTCGAGACATCAGCTAGATGTGGCGGAATCTTGGGGGGAGCAAATCAAAGACAAGTCAAGTGTCTTGGAAAATTTGGGCATTATTCTGGCATGGCGTTTCAGATAATTGATGATGTTTTGGCTTTAACTGGGGATGAAAAAATCCTCAAAAAGCCAGTTGGTAACGATATTCGGGAAGGAAAACGGACTTTGATGGTTGTTTATGCGCTTAAGAAGGCTTCGAAGACTCAGGCAAGAACGATTCTTAAGACACTTGGAAACAAAGATGCTTCTGCTGAACAGATACAAAAGACAATTGAATTGATTGATTCTTTAGGAGCAATCGATTACGCCAAACAGATGGCAGAAAAATATATTGAAAAATCCAAAGAAGTATTGAATATCTTTCCCGCTTCAGAAGATAGAGACGATCTCATAAGTCTCTCAGATCTTATTTTTGCTAGGCAACATTAAACTTAAAACTAAGTGGCACACCTTGAATCAGACTGAAAAAAAAGAAACAAAAGAACTTATCAAAAAAATTGTTCTTTTAAATGCACTAAAATATGATGGAAGAGCTACACCAAAACCCATTTTTAGTAAGTTGCTTGGTGAAAATCCACAGTTTAGGAAACAAATCAATGAGATTTCTCCAATGATCAACAGTATTGTACATGAAGTTAACACCCTTTCTTTAAAAGAACAGCAAAAGATTGTTGCGGAAAAGTGGCCTGAGGCACTTGTCGAAGAAACGATAGAAGAAAAAAAGCAGCTCCCTCCTTTGTTGAACGTTGATAAATATAAGAAGATTGTTACCCGTTTTTCTCCGAATCCTGACTTTGTCTTACACTTAGGCTCTGCTAGAGCAATATTGCTTAGTTATGATTACGCTAAAATGTATAATGGTAGTTTTCTTCTCCGTTTTGAGGACACTGACTCCAAAACAAAGAAGCCAAAAATGGAGTTCTATGATGCTGTTAGAGAGGATTTGGAGTGGCTGGGTTGCAAGTGGGATGGCGAATTTATTCAAAGTGATCGCCTTGAAATTTATTATGATCATGCTGAGAAGCTGATAAGAACGGGCAACGCTTACGTTTGTACTTGTGAACGGGAAGTTTTTCAGGAAAAATCAAGAGCTGGTAAATCGTGTCCCTGCAGAATGTTGGTTACACAAGATAATGTTGTTCTTTGGAAACAGATGTTGGATGGGAAGTACTGTGAAGGCGACGCTGTAGTTCGAGTTAAAACAGATTTGGATCACCCGAATCCTGCAGTTCGAGATTGGCCAGCGTTGAGGATTATTGATGCAGCAAAGTATCCTCATCCTAGAATAGGTAGCAAATACCATGTATGGCCCCTCTACAATTTCTCTACAGGTATTGATGACCATCTGATGGGCGTAACACACATAATACGGGGAAAGGAGCATCTCACTAATCAAACTAGACAAGAGTATATGTATAGGTATTTTGGATGGGAGTACCCTGAAACGATTCATTACGGCAGACTGAAAATAACGGGAGCATCACTTAGCAAGTCAGAAATCGTTAAGGGAATGAACAGTGGATTATACAAACACTGGGATGACCCCAGGCTTGCTACTTTGGCAGCATTACGAAAACGTGGAATAACTTCTGAAGCGATTCATAGTATGATAATTGATGTTGGTCCCAAGCCACAAGATGTGGTTTTAAGCTGGAAAAACTTGTATGCACATAACAGAAAACAAATTGATCCCACCGCTAAACGTTACTTCTTTGTGAAAGATCCAATGAAGATAGTTGTAGAGAATGTTCCACACGCGTTTACTATTAAGATTCCTATTCATCCTGACCATCCAGAAATGGGTGTTCGTAATTTTCAGGTTAATCCTGAAATGGGAAAGGCAATTATTCTGATTTCGAAAGAGGATATCGAGGGGATAACTGGGAAGAGCGCAGTACGATTAATGGACCTATTCAATTTTAGAATGAAAAAAAAGGAAAACGGTGCCATTCAAACTACGTTTCTGAGTGAATCGTATGAAGACGCTAAGAAGCTTGGTGCTCCGTTGATTCATTGGATTCCTGTTGGCAACGGTGTACCGTGCCAAGTTGTAATGCCTGATGCTTCCGTGGTTAAAGGTGTTGCAGAAGATGCCTGCAGGGCGTTAAAATCAAACGAGATTATTCAGTTTCAACGTGTTGGTTTTGTACGAATTGATAGTTTCAGTGAGAGACTGATTGCATATTTTGCACATCGTTAATGGTTTGTTGTTTTCTTGTTTGGTTTTCAGGAAAAATATGTGTTAATTATTTTTGGCATTTATCTCTTCATATTCAGATGCTGGTCGGTAGAAGCTGGGCACTCCTAACTTTAGATGTTATTTAATATATGCTGGAAACGATTTATATGAAAGCTGTCTTAACTAGTGACGATAACTGGGATTGCTATTGGTTGAGATGCAAACAGACCTTTGTGGTTGTGTTTTTGAGATTCAGCAGGGTATTATGGTTTGCGTTAAGCGCTGCCCAAAGCATTGCAAACCCAAACGTAAACGTCCCTTTCGGTCTAAGGCTGAATGTGTAAGACCTTAAACGGTTTTATCAATGCTTTTTTTAATGGGCATCCAGAATATACCCATTGATGGACACAGACAAAAATGACTGCACAGAGCTCACTTGATTTTTATAGTATTCCCAAAAAAAAGGAAAAGAAGTCAATACCATCGCCCTCGTCAGAACCTTTGGCTGAAAAAAAAGCTCCAGACCATTTTTCGTTTGAAACAAAGGCACCCGAAGAGAAAAAACCAGTTGTTCCCTATCCTGATTTTCCAAAAGATTTACCGCCGTCATATCTTGTGTCGGTTAAATATGACGGCAACAAAGCACTAGCCTCCCTTAAACTTTATGAGCCTGTCTCTCAAAAAATCTACTTCTGGGATGACAACACTTGTCACAAACCTTATTGTCTAACTGATCTCCCTCTCAAAGAGGTTGAAAAACTCAGTCGAGTAACATCTCATACTGGATTTGACCATCTAGAAACAGTTAAAAAATACAATCCTCTTATTGACAAAAATGTAATTGTGACCAAAGTTGTTACCAAAGACCCATTGGCAATAGGCGGACGCCAATACGGTAGTATACGCGATATAATTCCAGAAGATTACCAAGAATTGACCGGTATAGAAGAGTCTCCCAAGGTTTGGGAGTCCTTTATTCGATATTATCAGTCATACATCTACGACAACAACCTCGCGTTGGGGATGCTGTATAAAATTCAGAACGGAAACCTTATCCGAGTAAGACAGAAATCGTCAGAAGAAAATATCCAAAAAATCCTTAACTGCTTTTCCGGTGTAGACAAAGCGTTTTTACAAAGCATAGAAATGTGGGCACGCCTCCTCGAATCACCAGCTCCAGACTTTCGAAGAGTAGGACTAGACATTGAAGTCAGTTCACCCATTGCAACACGTGTTCCTGACCCACAAAAAGCTGATAATCCAGTTGTTTGTGTAGCTTTGTTTGGGTCAGACCGAAAAAAACAGCTCTTCATTTTAAAACGCGAAGGTCTCAAAAAGGGAGACAAAAAACTACCCTCTGATGCGGTTGTTGCATATTTTGATGATGAAAAAGAGTTACTTCAAAAACTATTTGATGCCATAAAGGAGTATCCTTTCGTTTTAACTTTTAATGGCGACGACTTCGATCTACCCTATCTATATAACCGTGCTAAAAATCACTTTAATTTCGAAAAGTCCCAGATTCCTATTAAAGTTGGACGAAGAACCTGTTCCATCAGTCACGGTGTTCACATTGATCTATACAAGTTCTTCTTTAACAGGTCAATCCAAATCTACGCTTTTGGAAACAAATATCGTGATATAACTTTGAACGCAGTCGGTACTGCATTGTTAGAACTCCCGAAAATAGAATTTGAAAAACCGCTTTCAGAACTAAGCTATACTGAACTTGCAGAATACAACCTACGCGACTCCGAAATCACCTTGGATCTAACAGCCTTTAACGATAACTTGGTGATGAAACTAATCTTAGCAATGTCTAGAATATCTCATATGCCTATGGAAGACGTTAGCCGTCAAGGGGTTTCTAGGTGGATTCGAAACTTTCTGTATCATGAGCATCGCCAAAGAAATATGTTGATTCCTAATATGGAAGATATACTTGCTCTCAAAGGTGGAACCACCACCAAAGCTATGATCAAAGGAAAAAAATACAAAGGAGCTATCGTAGTTGATCCTGTACCTGGAGTCCACTTTAATGTGGCAGTTATGGACTTTGCTAGCTTGTATCCTTCAATAATTAAAGTATACAATCTGGGCTACCAAACTTTGCTTTGTGACCATCAAGAATGCAAAACAAACAAAGTTCCAGAAACCACTCATTGGGTATGTACCAAAAACAAGGCCCTTGAAAGTCTGTTGATCGGTTCACTTAGAGATCTACGAGTCAAATGGTATAAACCCAAATCCAAAGACAAGACTTTACCCAAAAATTTGCAGAGCTGGTACAGCGTAATCCCAAGCGCCCTTAAAGTCGTTCTAAACGCAAGCTATGGTGTTTTCGGCTCACCAGCTTTTGGTTTATACTGCCCACCCGTAGCTGAAGCCACGGCCGCTATCGGCAGACACGTAATAACACAAACCATAGAAAAAGCCAAATCATTAGCCATCGAAGTTCTTTACGGAGACACAGATAGCGTCTTTTTGAAGAATCCTTCTCCTGAGCAAGTTGAAATCCTGGCAGAATGGTCAATAAAGAACATGGGAATGGAACTTGAAGTAGAAAAGTGGTATCGTTATGCTGTCTTCAGTTCCCGAAAAAAGAACTATCTTGGAGTCTTAAAGGGCGGAGGTGTTGACGTCAAAGGAATGACCGGAAAGAAACGCCATATTCCCCCCTATATTAAAAAAGCGTTTTACGAACTGGAAGCCTTACTAGAACAGGTACAGTCACCTGCAGAATTTGAGGAAGCTAAAAAAGAAATTAAACAAGTTATCCGAGACCGCTACTTGAGGCTAAAACAACGCCGTTGGGGAGATACACCTGAAGAGTTGGCGTTTCATGTTGTTCTTGGCAAACCTCTTGAAGCGTACACTAAAACTACTCCTCAGCACGTAAAGGCGGCGTTTATTCTGAAGAAGATCGGTTATGAAATGAAAGCTGGCGATTTAGTAAGCTTCGTGAAAGTATTGAAAGACCCCCGTGTTAAACCAGTGCAAATAGCGGCCAATAGTGAGATAGACGTAGAAAAATACGTTGCGTACCTTCGTTCAACTTTTGATCAGATTCTTGATGCTTTGGGGCTTGACTTTGAGGAAATCATTGGTCTAACGAAGCTTTCACGCTTTATGTGAAAGTCCAATTGGAAAAATTAGAAGAATTTAACGATTTTTACCATTGACGCAATTGGATTTGGTACCTGTGTGCTTTATTTCTACCCCCTCTTTGATTGGCCTACATGGTACTTGATATTTTTTGAATATCCAAAGCAATTCGTTTAATGCTTTTTCGTTAACTTCGAGTTCCACAACTTCGGTCATCTCTTCAATAACTGCCGGATGTTTAGGATTTGCTTTATAAAGCATCATAAACTCGGAGTCCTGATCAGACTTTGGCGGAACCGCTATTATTTCCCATAGAGACTTTGCCGGAAAGTTTCGAGGAGGATAACGTTTTATCCTTATCTTCTTCATGTCTCAGTTAATTCTCCTTGACGCACTTTTTATACAAATAATTGACCGTTCATATAAGCGGTCATGGTGTCTTTCTCTATAACTACTCTCTAGATAATTATTCATAATAACCTATAATCCAAAAACATGCAATCAATGGAGTCTGGTGAATGATGATTTTTGGGTTAGGATACTTTTTTTCTGACATGAAAACTTTAATCTTTCTATCATCCACATTACCGTTTAGGGACGACACTACAATTGATACTGTTCATAGCCTCCACAAAAGACACCGCTGGAATGAACATTGCAAAACAGC
>Ga0316194_10003885_pt1 | contig 10385 bp, 9 predicted proteins | sample CroRivsedime1_MG_FD_204936 | JGI IMG/M metagenome (GOLD analysis project Ga0316194, IMG submission 204936) | Coastal sediment microbial communities from Maine, United States - Cross River sediment 1 | ecosystem: Environmental > Aquatic > Marine > Coastal > Sediment | place: USA: Maine... | reverse complement strand
AAGTCACCTTCGACGGCCAGACCTTCCTGCTCAATTTCGTCTTGCCGAACGTCTACTTCCACATCACGACGGCCTACAATATCTTGCGTCACAATGGTGTCGTGCTCGGCAAGCCGGATTTCCTCGGCGGGTTCTGAATTTCCACCTGAGACGGCCGATTCACTATCTATGCAGTGCAGACGCCGCCACTGCCTGGAGCGCGATTGGCCACGGTTGGGGCGCCCCATCGGCCCGGGCACAAAAAACGGACCCCGCATCAGCGGGGCCCGTTTGCAGTCTGCGACGCGTTTACCCGGTTACGGTGATGCGTGACGGATCTCCCCGAAACAGTCGGAGTGCGACCCGCAGATCTCGACGAACTCGTCGCCGAGTTCGTTGTCTTCCATTTCACTGAAGATGCTCTCACGCAGCTTCACAAGCGTCGGCCAGTCCTCCGCGGTCATCGTTGCCAGGCGGCGGTACTTGCCACCCACGATGTGCTCCGACCAGCCCCGGGAACACAGTTTGCCCGGGCCAACATGGGCGTCGTAGACAGGAGCGAATATCGCCTTGACCAACTCGTCGGCGCGGCTCTCTTTGGACATCTTGCAGAAATGGTAGGCGGACAGGCCGACCTTGCCCCGCGGTGCAGTCAGCACGCCGCGGCCGGAGCCGGCAACCGAGCGCCAGATATAATCCTGGTGGCTGCGGCAGGCCTTGCTCACGCCGTCGGAGTCCCCCATCTTCTCGTCACGCATCTGGCCGACGGTCTCCATGCCCGACGGCAGTCCTTCCATGCTTGCTGCGGTGTGGTAGAGGGTCCTGCGCCATCTGCCGCCGGTGTGATGGGTCATCCAGCCCCAGCCGGTGATGGCGCCGTCCTCGACTGCCTGGTCGTAGATCGGTTTGTAGTCCGTGTTGACCGTCTCGTCAGCTTGCTCCTGCATGTTTGTATCATGCATTAAGTATATAGAATAACTATCTGTTTCTTATTGTTATTGCTCCTGTTATATGGCCGACAGTGGCAGCCAGGCGATACAAGCCGGAGCAGCGATTCGGATCGTTGTTTTCATTATTCGTTTCCTTGATGACCGGACGTTCACTGGCCCGGTGGCAGTCTGGCCAGTCTGGTCCATGGCGGCGGACATGCGGGGGTCGAGTTACGTGGTCACGCCACCGGCCAGGCAACTGCTCCGGGATGCCGACTTACGCAAGGATCGCGGCAGCGCGGAGTTGCTCTTTCAATCTCTCTATATTGCCGGACGAGTAGGCATCCGTTGCTTCGAGGTGTCCCCAGACGGGGGCCGGCCAGCAGGCGTCGTCCGGTCGGCGGCCGATGACGTGCAGATGCAGTTGCGGGACCAGGTTGCCGATTGCGGCGAAGTTGACCTTTGGCCAACCGAGCTGATGTTTAACGAACGACGAGATCGCAGCTGCCTCGCCGGTGACGGCATGGAGCTGGTCGTCGGGCAGATCGAGAAGGTCTGCGACATCGGTCTCGGGGACCAGGATGAACCAGGGGAGCACCGCATTCTTGTGCAGCAGGAGATGGCAGTGGTCCATGCGGCCAATCAGGTGGCAGTCGGCCAACAGTCGTTCATGCAGGTGGAACTCCGTCATCGATCTAGCGATACACCTGCTGGGCCAACACCACGACGTGGTCGTCCTCGCCCAGCCGCCAGCTCTCTTCCCGCGTCGGGTTGAGCAGGACGCGGCCGCCGTCGGCCAGCGTCAGTCCGAGAGCGATCTCCATCTTTTGCTGGGCGGCGTAGGTCAGGTCGTCGAATCGGCAGTCGACATCGAGTTCGACGTAATCGGAGGCGGGACGCAGACTGATCTCGACGCCGCCGGCGCTGAGCAGCTCGGCATAGATCGGCCCCAGGATGCTCTCGCGCGACACCTGGGCCGCCTGGGCGCTGACGATGTCGGGGCTGACCACGACGTCATCCACTCCGAGTCCCGCCAATAGGTCCCGGTTGGCTCCGTCCAGCAGTTCCACCGTCGTATGTGCGCGGCGTTCATGGGCCTGGCGCAGGCTGGAGAGGCGCAACAACACTCGCAGTGTGTGCGTGTCAGCGTCATCCTGGCCCCAAGAATCATCGGCCAATATCACGATGCTTTCGAAGCTGGTGAGTTCGACCCGCTCATAAGTCGCGGCGTCGGCCCCATCGCCTTTGCGGAACTCCAGATTGAGATTGTTGAGCGTCCGCCCGATTTTGTTGTCGATACGAGACCGGGCCTCGTCAGGTTCGACGCCCGACAGGACCAGAATCGAAGTCCCGCTCAGGGCGTGGGCGTCCAACTCTTTGAGGATGTCATAAAGCATGTCGTTCCAGCCGATCAACAGCAGCCGGCCCGGCACGTGTGGCTGCCGACCGCCTTCCCTGTAGATACTCGACTCGTACTCGCCCGCCGGCGCCCGATAGGAGATCTGCTCCCCAGATGCCAGCAGGACCAGTTGTTCCTCCTCGAGAAGGTCATAGTCGGATCCTGGATTGAGCCCCGCGGCCAGCCGCACACCGTCCCCGACCGTCTGCTTCCAGGCGACCCCCAGCGGGATGGCGTCCTGGTAGCCATAGGCGAGCTCGCCCAGCGTGCGGTCAGCGTGTTCCGGGGCGTGCTTGACCAGCAAGCCGTTGCCCTGGATCGAGAACAGCTCCCGGTAGACCGCCGCCAGGCCGGGGTTGCGGATGGTCTGGACGATGACCTTGCTGATCACCCGGCTCGACGAGATGATCTGCACCCGGTCGCGGGCCGCGATCTTGGCCAGTTCGTAGTTTTCCTCCAGGGCAATCTCGCAGGTAAGGGTGGGCGGCTCTGCGGGCCAGTCTTCCTTGCCGGCGAGCAGCACCAGGGTCTTGATCGAATCCTTATCGTCACCGTCGGTTGACAGGATGATGACGCTGGCCGCGCGGTCCACCGCCACCCGGTCGAGTTCGCGCAGGTTGCTCGGCACGCCGGTGCGCAGGATGACGGTCAAAGGCTCATAAGGAATGCCGGCGATCCGCAGCCGGCTCTCCATTTTCTTGATCTCTCGGGGCGCCATGATCACGATCCGCGAGCCCGGGGCCAGCCGGGCGATCTGCTGCAGTACGGTGACGATCTTGTTGTTCCAGCCGAGTATCAGTATGTGGCGGCGTTCCCAGACCGGGGTCTCGCCAGCCCGCAGCGATTCGATCCTCTGCCGCATCGTGTTGTTGATCAGGGACACGAGTACCCCGAAAACGGCCAGACCCATGATCGATAGCAACAGCGCGTAGAGCAGGATCGGCCATGACGCCCCGTACATGCGCTGGAACCCGCGCAGGTTCAGCACATTGTTCAGCGACCACCACATGGAGTCCCAAAAGCCCCCGTCGATCTTCGTCGGTATGCCGTGGACGTCCGCATTCTCCGGATCGAACAGTCCGAAGAACACGGCGCTCATGCCGAGCAGAGTGGCGCCTACGACCAGGATGAGGAAGAACAGGAGCTGTCCCGAGAACTCGCGAGCGAAGACCCGGTCGAGCATGTAACGGAGTCGCTCTCGGTAGCCGTGTAGTGCCTTCAAAACAGTGTGACCTCGATCGCGGATTGCACGGGCAAGTCATCGTACCGACTGGTCGCGAATTGTCGCCGATCGGCGATGGACTCTCCACTCTAATCGCCCGGCAGCGGCCGCTGCCGGCGTTCCCGGCCAGACCGGGGTGGTGACAGGCGGTTCGCCCGCCGACCCGACCGCTTCCGCGGGGTGCGCGGACAGCTACGCGTGCCGATAGAAACGATTGGCGCGCCGGAAGGTATCGAAGTCGTTGAAACGCACGCCCACGTCCCGCATCACCACATGCACTGGCCGCGCAGTCCACTGCCTGATGTAGAAGGGGTCCTTGACGTAGAAGTGATGGATGGCATGGGTGCTGCCGAAGTTGAAACAGAACAGGTGGAAGGGCCACAACCACCTGCGATTCCAGACCTGGGTTTGCTGCATGATGTTGCGATCCTGGACATCGCCGTAGTAGTGCATGTTGGAGCTGACGAAGTGCAGGCAGAAGCTGCGCAACACGTTCGGTCCGATAAGCACGACCGTCAGGAAGTCCACCACCCGCATGTTGGCGAGCGTCGTCTCTGACCATGCAACAGGGTGGCCCGCGACCGTGCCGAGGCCGTCAATGGCATGGAAACCCAGGAACCAGTACCAGACGAAAAAGTGGATCCAGCCCACCGGGAAGTAGGCTGCCAGCCCACGGAAGACGGTCCGCCCCGCCGGCCTCAGACCCTTCTTCGCCACGGCCCGCAAAAGGATCGCCAGCAGGCCGTCCCCGATCATCAGCAGGCGCCGCGCGCTCCAGGGCTCGCCGTTGGTGATGCCGCGCTCCTCGACGTCTGTCCGGGTACCCGAATGCTTGTGGTGATGCAGGTGAATGCGGCGGCGGATCCAGGGGTTGATCGTGCTCGGCCGCACCAGCCATCCGATGGCCAGCATCAGGTTGTGCACCACAGGTCGATCGCGGAAGTACATGTAATGGATCAGGTCGTGTTCCAGTTCGTGGACCAGCGAGGCGCAGATCGCCACCAGCGGTACGCACAGCCAGGCGGGCATCGCCCCCTGCCAGTAGAGCCAGGCGCAGCCGGCCATGCCGGACAGAGAGAACACCAGGATGCCCAGCCCGATGGCATCCTGGTGCTCGAGCCAGGGATGGCGCCGACGCAGCTCCTCGCTTGCGCGGCCAGCGACCTCGCGTATGCGGGCAGTCTTTTCAGTGTCGTTCAGAGAAGCCGGCATGTGGCGAACCGTATCCGGTCGGGCGGTACCTGTAAGAGATCAGTCCATTCTGGGCGAAACCATAACCCATTCGCCGCATGGTCGGCCAACGGCCCGTGCTCCCCGGCGTACAGTCCAGGTGTCCTGTGGGCCGCGCCGACAAAATGCTCTGTTACCCGTAGGCGTACGGACCGCCGCGCTTGAGCGCTCTCTTGTACGCCGGCCTGGAGTGGATCCGGGTGACGAATTTTCTGATGTGTGGCCGATCTTCACCGATGGCGCCACGTGCCACTGCCGCTTCCAGAGGAAAGCTCATCTGGATGTCTGCGGCGGTGAATTCGTCGCCCGCGAACCAGGTGCTTTTGGCCAGTTCGCCTTCGATGAAATCCAGCTGATCCTTGAGTCGCGGGGTGATGAACTTGCCCTTGACGCCCAGGGCGATGAGCGCTGCCGCCGGGCGCATGACCAGCGGCATCGGTGGATGGGCCAGCCGATCGAAGATCAGTTTCAGCAGCATCATTGGCATCAGGGAGCCTTCCGCGTAATGCAGCCAGTAGCTATAGGCGAGCCGTTCGTCACTGCCCTCGACCGGGATCAACCGGCCATCGCCGTATTGACTGACGAGGTATTCCATTATCGCGCCGGACTCGGCGATGCGGCGCTCGCCGTCCTCGACCACCGGTGACTTGCCCAGCGGGTGGATCCGCTTTAGAGAATCCGGCCCCAGCATGGTCTTGGGATCGCGTTTATAGAGCTTGATCTCGTACTCGACGCCCAGCTCTTCCAGCAGCCAGAGCACGCGCTGCGAGCGCGAGTCTTCGAGATGGTGGACGGTGATCATGATGTTCATACCCTGCGCGGACCGAAGGACATCGTAGCTGATTTCGGTATTCCCCAAGCGTTTAGCGCCGCCGGTCGTGGCTATACTCTAGCCATCGACAGCCGGGGAGCCCGGACATGACAGACACCACACTCGAACGCCTGGCGGACACTCTGTGGGTGTCCGCCGCACCGCTGGCCATGCTCGGCGTGCAAGTGGGCACGCGGATGACCCTCGTGCGCCTGTCCGACCGTTCCCTGTGGCTACACTCGCCGGTCGCCATCTCCGCCACGCTGAAGACCCAAGTCGATGCACTCGGCCCGGTAAGCTGGATCGTAGCGCCGAATCGTTTCCATCACCTCTATGCCGGCGAGGCCGCGACCGCCTGGCCGGACGCGAAACTGGTGGGCGAACCGGGGTTGGCGAACAAGCGCAAGGATCTGCGTTTCGACGCTCTGCTCGATGAGACGGGCAGTTCGCCCTGGGCGCCGGATATCGAGTCGCAGTTTGTCGGCGGCACCTTGCTTCATGAAACGATCTTCTTCCACGCCGCCAGCCGGACGTTGATCACCAGCGACATCGCGGAGAACTGTCTGACCGGGGAAGACCTTTTGACCCGTATCTACGCAAGGCTCGGCGGCGTCTCTGACCGATTCGCGGTGCCTTTGTTGCTGAGGCTTTGCTACCGAGACAAGGCGCGCGGCGCCCAGGACATCCGCCGGGTGCTCGAGTGGGACTTTGACAGGATCATCCTGGCCCACGGCAAGGTACTGGAGAGCGGCGGCAAGGCCGCACTGCTTGAGTCCTACCGCTGGCTTCTCGGAAAGGCAGCCTGATGGTGTCGAAACCTGTGGCCGGTGCCGATCCCCGGATCCTCCCGTGACGACCGCGCAGGCACGAGGTTGGGTGCGGACAGTGATTCTTGCGTCGGTCTGCCGGGCCACGCTGCTGCTGTCGATCGGCGTCGGTCTGTCGGCCTGCGCCATAGATCGCTCGGTATCGGTCGACACAGACAGGCCGGACAAGACCTTCCGGGTCATCGACGGCGACCTGACCGTGCAGGCTGGCCGATCCATCGGCACTGGCCGGGTGATCGATGGCGATGTGCGACTTCAGGCGGACAGCAGCGTCAGGCGCAACGTCAAGCTCAGCGATGGGCGGCTCGAGACGGAGCCGGGCACCCACATCGGTGGGGACGTGGAGATCCACCACGGCTTTTTCGAATTGCGCCAGACGCGTATCGAAGGGGACCTGGATCTCTACTGCACCGAGGGCCTTGTGCTGGCCAGTCGTATTGCCGGTGTCCTGCGTGTTAACGACAAAGCGCTGTGGTACCCGGACTGCGATTCACCCCAGCGGATCACTATTGGCCCGGGGAGCGAGATCAGCCTCCTCGTCATCGAGACCGAGTCCGCCACGGTTGTCGTTCAGGAGGGCGCGCTGGTCCATGAAACCCGGCGGCCGGGCCGGTAGGCGGGCGGGGTGTCCGGACCTGGTCCGGATCCTGGCCGAGGCGCCGCAACCCGTAGACCAGCAATGCCAGGCAGAGAAATCCGCCGAACCCGAACAGTAGCTTGCCGATGCGCCCATTGGTCTCAGCCGACAGCAACGGGATGCCGCCCTGGATCTGTTCCGCTGGCGCATTGAATGCCACCCAGAAAGCCACCGTCATCAGGCTGGCGATCACGGTCAGGCCGCCCAGATTGGCCAGCAGCCGGTGACCTTCGAACAGCACCGCAGCACCGCCGCCGATGAACGTCATCCCGGCGACGCCGATCACCCACATGGGGGCATGGACACTGGCGGGGTCGACTTCGATGGCGCCGAGGCCCACCAGCAGGATGCCGCTGCCCATGGTCATCGCCAACAGCCCGACCGCCAGTTTCTGCCTGTCTGCATTCATCAGCGAAAATGATGACAGCGATCAGCCGACTGCGCGGTGATCGTGTTCACAGACCGGGCGTGTCTGGCTAGCCGCCGGCGCTATCCATGGCGAGCAGGATGAAGGCGTACTCCTCCGCCACGTCCTGGTAGGCGGCCAGGCGGCCGGTCTTGCTGAAGTGCCCGGATCCCATGTTGGTCTTCAGCAGCAGGATGTTCTGGTCGGTCTTGGTGTGGCGCAGGCGTGCGGCGAACTTTGCCGGCTCCCAGTAAGCCACTCGCGGATCGTTGACCCCGGCGGTCATAAAGACCGGGGGATAGTCCTTCGCTTCGATCTGATCGTAGGGCGAGTAGGCAAGCTGGGTTTCGAAAGCGGCCTTGCTTGTCGCCGGGTCACCCCACTCCGGCCACTCCAGCGGGGTCAGCGGCTGCTCGGCGTCCAACATCGTGTGGACGACGTCCACGAAGGGCACGTGTGCCACCATGGCGCCCCACAGTTCCGGCGCCTGGTTGAGCGCCACCCCCATGACCGTGCCACCGGCGCTGCCGCCCGATGCCGCGACCCGGCCCGGTGCCCCGAATCCCTCTGCCACCAGGAATCGGGTGGCGTCGATGAAGTCGTTGAAAGTATTCGGCCGCTTGTCGCCAAGGCTGTCCAGGTACCAGCGTCGACCGAGCTCGTCGCCGCCGCGGATGTGAGCGATAGCGAATGCGAAACCCCGATCGAGCAGCGACAGGCGTGAAGTCGAGAATTCCGGATCGTAGGCCAGGCCGTAGGTGCCGTAGCCGGTGATGTACAGCGGCCGGCTGTTATCCCGTCGGTAGTCTTTGCGGTAGACCACTGTCACCGGCACCTGTTCGCCGTCACGGGCCGGCGCCATGAGACGGACCGTCTGGTAGCCGGACGCATCGTAACCGCCGGGCACCGGCTGGACTTTCCGGCTGACCAGCTCGCGGGTGTCGACGAAGTAGTCGAACACCGTCTCCGGCGTGACCATCGACTCGTAGTTCAGGCGGACGAAGTCAATATCGAAGATTTCGTTGTGGCCGAGTCCGACGGTGTACGCGGCCTCCGGAAACTCAACGTCGTGCGCGCCGCCGTCATAATCCCGGATGCGGACCCGGTCGATGCCCCCGGTGCGCTGCTGGATGACGAGAAAGTCGGCAAAGGCGTCGATACCGCGGATGTAGTCTTCATCGTTGCCGGCGATGAGTTCCTGCCAGTGGTCGCGGTCCGGTCTGTCGGTCGGCGTCGAGACGACGCGGAAATTCTGGTGGAGATCGTTGATACGGATATAGAAGCGGTCCCGGGCATGGGTGACCTCATAAGAGACGTCGGGAACGCGTTCAGCGATCAGCACCGGATCTGCCGAGATGTCGCCGGTCGGCAGAAACCAGGTCTCGGTGGTCTGGTGACCGCCGACATCGATCAGGAAGAAGTCTCCGGATCGGGTTTCGCCGAGCGTCACCCACATGGCGATGTCGTCCTCCTGGAACAGCACCCGGTCCTCGGACACGGGTGACCCGAGCGTGTGAGCGCGAACCTGGTAGGGGCGCCATGTGTCACCAAGGACCGTGTATAGCAGCGTGCGGCCGTCCGCCGACCAGAGCGTGTCGCCGGCGGCATCCTGAATAGGCTCGTCGACCGGTTTCCCGGTCTCCAGGTCTGTGATCCGCAGTTGGTAGCGCTCCGACCCGTCCGTGTCGACCGACCAGGCCATGTGGCGCCCGTCGCGACTCACGTCCATGCCGCCCATATCGAAGTACTTGTGACCCTCGGCGAGCTGCGGCTCGTTGAGGATGACTTCTTCATCGCCGCCTTCGAGTGGTCTGCGGGTCCAGACCTGATACTCACTGAGGCCCGGGTATCGCCACTGGTACAGATAAGCGCCGTCGCGCCAGGGCACCGACTCCAGGTCCGGCGCCTGGCGGGATTTCAGCTCCTCGAACAGGGACTCCACCAGCGTCTCGTGTGGCTTCATGACGTGGTCGAAGTAGGCGTTCTCGGCCTTCAGATAAGCCAGCACATCCTCATCATCCAGTTTCGGATAGTCCGGATCCCGCAGCCAGTTATAGGGGTCATCCAGCGTAAGACCGTGATAAGAGATGCTGTCATCCCGGCGCTCCGCCACGGGTGCCGCGGTCGTCGCGGTCAGCCGCCCGGATCGGGCGGTCGGCTCGGCGGGGGAGGGTGTCTGTGAATCTGTGCAGGCAGTCATTATGGTGATGGCGAAGAGTGTCGCCAGGCGGGACGATCCCATGTCCTTCCCTTGTAACTAAGGAGATGAAAGTCGGCGGATCATACGCGAAACCGGGGACATGCGCCGATGTCCCCGGTTGCGTCATCGCGGGGACGGGAAATCTTCTAGGAACCTCGGGGACCGCTTTCCATGGTGCATGAGCACCCCGCCGGTTGAGACAGCTGCAGCATTCCAACAGAATGCAGCGATGCTGCAATTTCGGGGCATCACCAAGAGCTACGACGGGCAGCCGGCCCTCTCGCCCACGGACCTTTGCATCGCGTCTGGCAAGACCACCGTCCTGATCGGGCCCAGTGGTTGCGGAAAGTCTACTTTGCTGCGACTGATCGTGGGCCTGGTCAGGCCGGACAGCGGCGCCCTGATATTCAAGGGCGAACCGATGTCAGCCGGCAATATCCTGCTGGCGCGCCAAAGCATGGGCTACGTGATTCAGGAGGGTGGGCTGTTCCCGCATTTGCGCGTTCGTGACAACGTCACCCTCATGGCGCGCTACCTGCGCCGCGACCCCGGTTGGATCGAGGACCGGCTCGAGCAACTCACGGACCTCGTCCACTTGAGCGCCCATCTGATGGGTCGCTATCCATCAGAACTCTCCGGTGGGCAGCGTCAGCGGGTGAGCCTGATGCGCGCCCTGATGCTGGACCCGGAATTGTTGTTGCTGGACGAACCTCTGGGAGCATTGGACCCGATGATCCGCTACCAG
>Ga0316194_10003883_pt1 | contig 10388 bp, 7 predicted proteins | sample CroRivsedime1_MG_FD_204936 | JGI IMG/M metagenome (GOLD analysis project Ga0316194, IMG submission 204936) | Coastal sediment microbial communities from Maine, United States - Cross River sediment 1 | ecosystem: Environmental > Aquatic > Marine > Coastal > Sediment | place: USA: Maine... | reverse complement strand
TGTTTCAACTTTTTTCATTATATTATCGACACTTTTCATGATTTCTTCAAGTTCAGCTTTCAACTTCAAGTCTTCTCTATCTTTCATTCAAGTCTCTCCGTCTGTCATTATTTCGCGAAATGGTTCAACAACAAAGTAACTAGTGAATCGGTTCCAAATCAATATTTCAATTTTACTGTTAATAAATTCGCAGCCCTTTACTTGAATCCCAATACCTCTCTCAAAAAGGAAAAAACATATTCGATGTAATGTTATTTGGGAATCATCATCCTACTATAACCGTGATTAATCATTGTGGGGACATCGGTCAACGCCAATATCCCCGAACACACTGTAATTATAAAGAATATATGGTTATTGAATTTATGTCAAGCAACTTATTGAAAAAATTATGTAACCTTTCCCTCCTGATAGCGTTAATTAACATCATAACGAGTTCCAGGGTGGGCTTTTAAAAAAAACTACAAACAGCGTAGCCGTTGCAAAACGTTCTAACCAATAAATACCCACTGAATGAAATTGGAGACTGATTATCTCCAAATCTTTTTAAAACCGGGTTAAAATAATGTTAATCTTAGCGAAAGGAGGCACCGATCAATCCTGTTAAACATAGTTATTTGCCCCCATTGAGGTATTGTTTAAAATCTTAGATAACGAGATAATTTTAAAATCAAAGGAGAGTATGTTATGAAAAAATTATTAGTTCTTATCACCACCTTTATGCTTATTTTCTCATCTTTAGTCTACGCCGGCGGCGATAAAAATCGCGGAAGTAAAGGGCAAGGTTCAACCGGTACTAGTGGCGGAGGTGCCACAACTCAAACTCGTGGTAACTAGATTACAACACAATTCGTTTATCCAACCCGGATAAATTGGATAGAATAGCCACAAAGGCACAAAGACGCAAACAATAACTGTTATACCTAAAGTAATCGGTTCCAGGTTCAGGGTTCCAGGTTCAAAGGTTATAAAATGCTGATTTCTGTAATTTTATACTCCATTGTTTAGATTGACCTTTTTCACCCATTGGGTGAAACATGTAATTCGACCCGACTGACGCGTAATATTATTGTTAGAGAGCAGTGAGGGCACTTTAACTGGGAACCGTGAACGTTGAACCGCTCAACCTATGTTGTTATTTAACTTAGTGTCTTGGTGCCTGGTGGCGATAATATTTAGCTTGATAAATCCTTCGCACAACAAAACCCCCCATTTTCAATTTTTTTCTGCAAATTTTCTACAAAAAGGGCCTAATACGCCTTGATCTGCCGACTTTTATGGTTTATAAATAAAAAAGGGAATTCGGTTTAACTAACCGAATTCCCTTTAAATTATTTGGAGCCGACGTGCGGAATCGAACCGCAGACCTGCTGATTACGAATCAGCTGCTCTACCAACTGAGCTACGTCGGCTACATTTGCAGTCTATCGGACGGTTTAAAAATAACAGGATGCCGATGCCGTTTTAAATAAGTGATTCATGTTACAAAATCAAGAATTAATTTCATATGAAACTTTATTGGCAAAGCTGTCTGAGAGAGATGGCAGCATCGACTGTATCGGGTTTTCCGGCTCAGAAAAAGCCTATCTGATCTCCAGGATCTACCTGAAACTCAGGTCGTCTATTCTGGTGATCGTCTCCTCGGCAAAAGAAGGGGAGCGTCTCATGGAGGACCTGGTGTTTTTTACCGGCAATCCTGAGACGCCGATCCTGTTTTTTCCACCCTACAATATTTTACCCTTTAAATTTCTCGCTTACCACAATAAAACCGCCGGGCATCGCATCAGTGTCCTTTACCGCTTGCTGGAATCCGGGATCCCCTCTATCGTGGTGACCACGGTCGATGCCTTATTGCAAAAAATTATTCCGAAACAAGAAATCAATGGCTATGCCGAGCTTGTCATCGCCGGCGAAGAAATCGACCGAGATCATTTAATCTCAAAGCTCATCGGGGGCGGATATACAAAAACAGCCATCGTTGAGGAACCCGGAGATTTCAGTGTTCGAGGCGGGATCGTCGACATTTTTTCTCCACTGTACCCGGATCCATTGAGAATCGAGTTCTACGGGGACCTGGTGGAATCCATCAGATTTTTTTCGGCATCCAGCCAGCGAAAAATTAAAGATGTGGATGAGGCTGTCATATTGCCTGCCAAAGAAGTGATCCTGAATGAGGCCTCGCTGCCTCATGTCATCAGCCGCATCAGGGCCCTGGCGAATGAACGCGAAGTCCCGGTGACGCACGCCAGATACATCATCGATAAGATCAGACATGATGAGGAATTGCCAGGGATCGAAAGCCTGATACCCTTAATCTACCCCCGGCTGGATACGTTATTTGAATACATACCTAAGGATTCGCTGGTCGTGACCAACCCTCTCGAAGAACTGGAAAAGATTGCCAAAGAAACCGAAGAGCGGGTCATCATGAATTTTAATTCATCCTGCGATGAGAGAAAGCTATGTGTCGAACCCCGGCAACTTTACCTGCAATGGTCTCAGGCGGCCGAATCCATATCCGAAAGAAAACCGCTCACATTCAAGGTGCTCGATGTATTAAAGACCCAAGATCAAAACCAAGTCATTCCATACCGGTTTGAGGTCACCATTGAAAATAATACGGACCTGAGTAGGGAAATTAAAAGTTCGCGCGAAAAAGAGGAACTTCTCAGGCCGCTGGTGAAATGGTTGACGGATAAACAGCAGGCCGGCTTTGCAACACTTGCCGTGTGCCGGACCCAATCCCAGGCTGCCAGACTCGACTCCCTGCTGACCCCTTATGGTCTTCAGGTAACGCCGGTGAATGGGTTCTGCGAAATCGGCGATACCAAAGGTAAAATCTACATCGGTATCGGTCAGGTTTCCAGCGGGTTTGTGTGGCCGGAAGAATATCTGGCCGTCATCACTGATGATGAAATTTTCAGTGTGCGGCATCACCACCGTAAATCCTCCACTGCCGGACCCCGCACCCAGCTACTCGACTTTCAGGAATTAAAACAAGATGATCTCATTGTTCACGATGACCACGGTATCGGCCAGTACGGCGGGCTTTTCAAATTGAGTGTTGGCGGCATCACGAATGATTTTTTGGCCATCGCCTATAAGGGGGGCGATAAACTCTATCTGCCCGTTGATCGCATGGGCGTCGTGCAAAAGTATATGGGAGTGGACGGTATTGTGCCGATACTCGATAGCCTTGGCGGGAAATCATGGGAACGGGTAAAAGCGCGGGTAAAAAAATCGGCCGAAAAAATTGCCGGGGAACTTCTCAAGCTCTATGCCCGGCGCGACGTGGAGCAGGGCTTCGCCTTTTCGCCGCTCGACAGCTATGTACAGGAATTCGAGGCGGGATTCACCTATGAAGAGACAGCCGATCAGCTCAAGGCCATCGAGGATGTGATCGGTGACATGCAAAAGCCGACTCCCATGGACCGTCTGGTATGCGGCGATGTGGGCTATGGTAAAACAGAAGTTGCCCTGCGGGCATCCTTTTTGACGGTAAATGACGGCAAACAGGTTGCCATGCTGGTTCCTACCACCATTCTGGCCGAGCAGCATTATGCAACCTTCTGCGGCCGGTTTGAACAGTATCCGGTCAATGTCGCCTGCTTAAGTCGTTTCCGTCCCCCGCGTGTGCAACGCGCCATCATCGATGATCTCAAAACGGGTAAGATCGATATTGTGATCGGCACGCATCGGCTGCTGCAAAAGGACGTCGCATTCAACGACCTGGGGCTTTTGGTGCTGGATGAGGAGCAACGCTTTGGTGTCAAACACAAAGAGAAACTGAAGCGCTTGAAAAGCACGGTGGATGTTCTGGCTCTGACGGCGACACCGATTCCCCGGACCTTACATTTGTCTCTGGTGGGGGTTCGTGACATCAGCATTATATCGACACCGCCTGAATATCGTAAATCGATTATTACCTATATCTCTGAATTTGATGACGCCCTGATTGCCGAAGCCATTCGAAAGGAACTGAGGCGGCAGGGACAGATTTTCTTTGTCCACAACAATATTCATAGCATTGACAGAATTGCCGGCAAATTGAAACGTCTGGTGCCCGAAGTCCGACTCGACGTAGCCCACGGCCGTATGGCCGAAGACGAGCTGGAACAGGTCATGTTCTTTTTCATGAACAAAGAAATCGATATGTTAGTATGTACGACGATTATCGAATCCGGTCTTGATATTGCGTCTGCCAATACCATTATCGTCAATCGCGCGGACCGCTTCGGACTGGCCCAGATGTATCAGCTGCGAGGCAGGGTCGGACGCGCGGATGAACAGGCCTACGCTTACCTTCTGATTCCCCATGAAAGCCTGCTGGGCAAAGATGCTCAGAAACGGCTGAAAGTATTGATGGAGCATCGGGATCTGGGCGCCGGCTTTCAAATCGCCATGAGTGATTTGAAAATCCGGGGCGGCGGAACTATCCTGGGAGCTTCTCAATCCGGACACATTGCCGCTGTCGGCTATGACATGTTCTTAAAATTGATGGAAAGTGCCGTGGCCGAGGTCAAAGGAGAAACCCGGGTGGAGCCCCTGGAGCCGGAGATAAACGTGAATTTGTCCGCCTTTTTGGCTGCGTCGTATATTCCGGATATCGATCAACGCATGTCGGCCTATCGCCGGTTGGCGAAGATGACGGAAATTCAGCAAATCAGCGATTTTAAATTGGAGTTGTTGGACCGCTTCGGACCGCTGACAACGGAGGCGTCCAACCTGCTTTTGAAAATAGTGCTCAAGGTGCTGGCCAGAAAAGCAGGGATTTCACGACTGGATCTGGCAGCCGAAAAGCTCATTCTTCAATTTTCAGAGTCCCACCAGCGCAATCCCGCCGGCATGGTTGACATGATTACCGCCGCGCCCAAACAGTTTGAGCTGTCGCCCGAGGGTGTTCTTAAAGCCAAGCTGGAGGCCGGCAATTTAACCAAGCAACTGGGGCAGGCTAAAATCCTCTTGAAAGAAATTGCACAGCGTGTTAACAGCTAGACGTTTATAAAGCCCTTAGTTGTTATTTTTGTGTTTTCCAGGGCGGACCTACGACATCTTGTGGCATAAAAAACGGAACTCTGACCAATAAATAAGGTAAATTAAAGGTGGCCAATATTTCTTGAAAGTCACTGCCGTGGAGTACTGGAGTATTGGAGTGTTGAAAAAAAAGACGTCAATCCTTTCACCATTACTCCAACACTCCAGTACTCCAATACTCCGAAATTAATTGAAATTATAGCAGGATGATAAAGCGGTTGTTTAAATCTTTGTGGTTGATCGGGCCGATTTCTTTTCTTTACTTATTTTTAGGTTGTGGGGAAAAAGGGTCCGGATTGGGAAACGAGGTGTTAATCCGCCTTGGCGACCGGATCGTAACCGTCCTCGAATTTAATGAGGCCTTTGAGATTTCCAAAATCGCATCCGCGTCTGACACCAGTGAACCATCCGAGGATTTGGGAAAGGCGCAATTAAGGCTCTTAAACGACCTGATCCTCGAGACGATTCTTCTTGAAAGGGCAGGTGAGATTGGAATCAGCATCTCGGATATCGAACTCGAAAAGGCCGTCACTTCGATAAAAAATGATTATCCATCAGGGGAATTTGAAGAAGTGCTGTTGGAGTTTGCCGTTTCTTATGAAACTTGGGAAAGTCGCTTAAAAAAGCGCTTAATCATGGAGAAAGTGATTGAAAAGGAACTTGAGAATCAGATTACGATTACCCCTGAGGATATTGCCGAATTTTACAAAAAGAATCTCCAGGGCAAAAAAGCTGAATCCGAATCAACCCTGACTTCGGATGATATCAATGAAATCATCGTCAAGCAGTTGCGTCGGGAAAAAGCAGAAGAGGGATATAAAACCTGGCTCGAAGCATTGAAGGCAAAATACGAAATCGAGATAAACAGCGAACAATGGGAAAAAATTACAGGTTCCCAACAAAAATAAAACGACTAACAATGATTCAAAAAGCGGTTGTTAATAAAACCTATTTTATGCTGGGACTGATGTTCATGTGGATTGTCACCACAGTCGTATTGCATGGTAGGGTTAACGCCCAAGAACCGGAAATAATTGATCGCATCGTGGCAGTCGTAAACAGTGATATCATTACCCTATACGATCTAAATAGGGCTTTGAAACCTTACGAGGAAAACATCAAGGCCCTGGGATACGAGACGGAGAAGGAACGTGAAACCCTTTTTCAGGTTCGTAAAGATCTCCTCGATCAGCTTATTGACAGTAAACTGGCCGATCAGGAAATCGAGCGCGCTCAAATTTCCGTCAGTGAAAGTGACATCGATGGGACCATCGAGCGTATGAAAGAGGCCCGCTCTTTCACCGATGAGCAATTGCGTGAAGGGCTTGCCCGCCAGGGATTGACGATGGCGGAATATCGCAAGGAAATGAGAGAACAGATTTTGCGAACCAAACTGGTGAATCGGGAGGTAAAATCAAAAATCGTGGTGACCAAGGAGGATATAAAAGCTTACTACGACAGTCATCAGGATGAGTATGCCGGAGAGAAGAAATATTACCTCTATAATATATTTGTCAGACTATCACCGGAAGCCGACACATCAGAAAGAGAAGACGCTCTCAGACAAATCGAAGATGCCAGGGCAAGACTGGACCAAGGTCTTTCCTTTGAAGACCTGGTAGATCAACTGAAGGATTCATCCTCCCGGGTTCAAGGCACTGACTTAGGATTGTATCGCCCGGAGGAATTGTCCGAACAGCTGCAAAGCGCTGTTGCAAATCTGAGCACCGGTGAATACACGGAAGTGCTGGATACTGATTTTGGCCCGCAGATCATTTACGTCCAGGAGATACAGGAGACACCTGCGAAATCTGTCGATGAAGTTGAATCCGAAATCTCAGACATACTTTACAACGAATTGGTGGATAATAAATATCAGGACTGGCTGAATGAACTTCGCAACCGGTCCCTGATTAAGATCATCAGCTAACCCCATGGAATCAGACAAAGAATCTCTGTCATTCGGGCGTTATTTACAGACCATAAGGCTTGAAAAGAAAATCAGCCTGGAACAGGTTTCACAGCAAACACGGATCGGCTTGGGGAATCTCTTGCTGATTGAACAGGAGAATCACGATCAGCTGCCGGCCCAGGTCTACGTAAAGGGGTTTCTACGATCTTACGCAAAAGCCGTTGGCGCCGATGGCGATGAAGCGATTCGACGGTATGAATCATGTCTTGAAATCGTGCAAAAAATATCTGAGTCAGAATCCTCCAGCAAAGGGATCGCGCGTGGAATATGGTGGAAACTTTTGATTTCGTTGGTGTTGCTTATTGCTATTATCGGGTCGTCCCTCGTTGCGGTTTTCTTCTTTCGACAAGCGCCAAATGCAGTTAATCCGCCCGAACAAAAGTCCGCTGCCGAAACGGAGCAAGCTGTCGATACACAAGCCGCACAGCAGGGGCCTGATTCCGACGCCGAGCCCGCAAAAACGGTACCGGAAAAGTGGCTGCTCCATGTGGCCGCCGTAGAAGAAACCTGGCTGAAGATCATCATGGACGAAAAAGGGTCCAATGAATACCATCTAAAGTCGGGAGATGAACTTGAGCTTGAAGCAGTTACCGGGTTTAACCTGCTCATCGGCAATGCCGGCGGCATAAAATTAACACTCAATGACAAGCCCGTTCCAATCTCTGGAAAAAGCGGGGATGTGGTTACCATTGAACTTCCCTAGAGCGTTCACGGGTTCAGGGTTTAGCGCCGCCGGCCAAAAAACGGCCAGATTAATCGAAATATAAACTTTTGGGGCTCGGTCCCGAAATCGGCCGTTGTTGGGTTTCGCATTTCGCAATAACATCGCCAAAATGTAGGTTGGCTTGAGTGCAACGAAACCCAACAAAGCCTGGAGGGGCTCAACCCAACCTACAAAGGCAAAGTGGTTTAGGATGGAATCGACTCCAGCTTTTGAAATGTTTCATAAGAAAGGCGAGTCACAAGATCCTGAAACCTGAACACTGATACCTAACGTTCCTTGCAACATGTTGTTAGAAAAAATGTACTAAGGGCCTAAGTCCGGCCACAAAAATTTTGAATTTATAATAATGCCGATAGACAGCAACAAAATACTGTCTGACAGCGTCAGAAGACTTCTGCGACGGGGGGCGACAAGCCATCTTGCCAAGATCGTGAACAAAACCCATGGGGCCGACCTGTCGGTATTGTTTCGCTCTTTGTCCCTCGCCCAGCAGCAAAAGCTGTTTGAAATGATCACCGATATCGAACAAAAAGGGATCATATTCAGCGAGCTTGAGGAGGACACCTTCCAGGATCTTATCGAGGAAATGCCCGTTGAGGCTATTGTCGAGATTCTGGAAAGTATGCCTGCCGATGATGTGGCAGACATCATCGGACGGCTGCCGGAGGGCAGGTCCCAGGAAATCCTCGACAAAATGAAAAAGGCGGAATCCGAAGAAGTCGAAGATCTTCTTCGTTATGATGATGATACCGCCGGCGGGATTATGGTTCCCGATTTCATCGCCCTGAAAGAGGACGTCACTGCCAGAGAAGCCATCGAATCGCTGCAAACAGAACATTCAGATGTTGAGATGGCATTTTATCTTTACGTGGTTGATGAATACGGCAAACTGGTTGGCGTCAGCTCCCTGCGCCAGCTTGTTGTGGTGGCCCCTGATACATCCCTCAAGGAATTTATGAGCACGGATGTCTTTTCCGTCCGGACCGACATGGATCAGGAAGAAGTTGCCAGAATTGTTGCGCGCTACGATATTCTGGCAGTTCCCGTGGTTGATGACGCTAATCGGCTGGTGGGTGTTGTTACGGTGGATGATGTCATCGATATCCTCAGAAAGGAAGCCACGGAAGATATATTGAAAATGGCCGGTGTGGGTGAAGAATTTGTCGAAACTAAGTCTATCTTTAAAAGCACGCGGATCCGCCTGCCATGGCTGTTTGCAAGCTGTGTCGGCGGCCTCTTTGCTTTTTTTATCATCGGTAAATTTGAGAGCAGTATACTAAAATATGCATACCTGGCCGCCTTTATACCAGTGATCATGGGGATGGGTGGAAACATCGGCACCCAGTCTTCTACGATTGTGGTCCGGGGACTGGCAACCGGGCGTCTCAATGTCAGGGATATTTGGTCCGTGGTGTTAAAGGAGCTTTCCATCGGCGTTATCTTAGGATTTGTATATGGAGCTCTCATCGGTAGTGTGGCGCAGTTGCGATACAGCATGGTGGCGCTGGCCATATCGGTTGCCCTGGCCGTTGTTTCTTCCATGTCCATAGCCGCACTTGTGGGCTCATTGGTACCCATGGCATTTGCCAGGATAAATATCGATCCGGCCGTGGCGACAGGTCCCTTTGTGACAACCGCCATCGACATCATCAGTGTATTCTTTTATTTTAAGATCGCCACCACCCTGCTTGGAATTTAAGCACATGCCGGTTTTCTCCTCGCCTGCCATTTTGCTCCGACGGATGGATTATGGGGATTTTGATGTCATTATCACCTTTTTTACGCTGAAAAGAGGCAAACTGTCTCTGATTGCAAAGGCCGCCAAAAAGAGCACCAAACGTTTTGCCGGTATTTTAGAACTTTTTTCAGTGTTGGAGGTAGTGGCCGGATCGGGCCGGAACAAAGGATTGTCGGTTCTGCAGGAGGCCGTTTTAAAGCAGCCGTTTAGCGCCATACGAGCTGATTTCAGGAAAACGGCCTATGCCAGCTATTGGGCTGAGCTGATTTACAATTGGATAGAAGAAAATTTCAAACAGGCTTCGCTCTATCGTCTTTTTGAACATGTATTGGCCGATTTGGATAGCGGACGGACAGCACCGGCTGTGTTGAATATTTTATTTCAAATGAGGCTTTTAACACTTTCGGGACATCGCCCCAATTTAATCGACTGCAGCGCATGCGGGAAGGCACTGGAGAATATCAAACAGGACCATATCATCATTGACTCACAAAGGGGCGGGATTTTATGCCAAAACTGTCGAACCGGCGCCGCCTCCCGCACGCTGCTAGGCAAAGGGACAATCAAGCAGCTTTTGTGGGTCGAAAGCGGAGACCTGGCTAAAGCAACACGGATAAAATTTTCAAAATCTGCGATAGAGCAAGGCACAATCTTTTTGGAAGAATTTGTATGCTATCATCTGGGTAAAGAACCGCGCAGCCTGAAATTTTTACGACAAATAAGAAACACGGTTGCATAACGAATGACGAAGGAATGGATTCTTATCTTTAAAAATGAATTGGACAGGATCAACAGGATAGAGCGGCCTTCGGCCGAAGGGCGTCTCGCCGCAGGCGAAAAAAAATCCCATCAATCCTGTAAATCCTGTCAAAAAAAATAAAAATCGAATCCATTCGATAATCTGCGGTTCGCTTTTCCCT
>Ga0316194_10003882_pt1 | contig 10388 bp, 9 predicted proteins | sample CroRivsedime1_MG_FD_204936 | JGI IMG/M metagenome (GOLD analysis project Ga0316194, IMG submission 204936) | Coastal sediment microbial communities from Maine, United States - Cross River sediment 1 | ecosystem: Environmental > Aquatic > Marine > Coastal > Sediment | place: USA: Maine... | reverse complement strand
CCGCCGCAGCGATTCTGGAAAGGACCTCCAGACCTTCGCCGTGGCCTGAGCAAACCTCCAACGCAGAACTTCCGCTGGTTGGCGCGCCTCGATCAGGGAGTGGTGGCCGCCTCCAGGAACAGTTCGGAGCGGCATACCGCGTCTTCCGTCCAGTCGAGTTGTCGCGTCTCTCCCCGATCGACGCTGGCACCGATTCGGATTCCGCCACTTCCGTCCCGTAATTCGACGAAATCGATCCGTCCTGCCGGCGAATCGGCCGCGTCGAGATAGGCGAAGACTTCCTTCCCGGAGCCACCCTCGTAGCGTCGGAATTCGGACCACACCGGAACATAGCCGCCTTGCGGACGGAAGCGGGCGAGGAAGAACAGCGAGACGGCCTGTCCGTTCGGGGGCGGAGCATCCAGCTGATCGCCGATCAAATAGGTGGCCGCAAAGGCTGAAGTGGAGTCGCCGGGCCATGAAACGACACGCTGGTCGGCTCGCTGTGCGAGATACGGACGGCTCTCGCCGCTGCTGCGCATCAGCTGCTCGGCGAGAATCGGGCTGTAGGTGCGCATGCGGTTGTCCAGCGCGTCCAATGGAAACGAGGACGGTTCGCCCGGTCCCGCGCTCGAAGCGAAGGCGAATGCCCGGGCGGGAGCGGTAGATCCGGCGGGAACGAGCGCCTGACCGGTCGCGACCGGAAGGCATGCAGCGCTCGGCATCGCGCTCGATCCGTCCAACACCAGGCTCCCGATCCGCCGTCCTGCGGCGTGGAGCTCGAGCTCACGTCCGGGTGCCATGAATGCGCTGTCGAACCGGGCGGACCAACCGGCATCCGGATTCTCCGGCACGCCGAGCGGTGCGAGACCGTCCTCGACGAGTCGCGCGATCGGAAACGCTCTCGAAGCGCCGTCAGAGGGGTCGATCCGCACGGCGAACAACAACGGTCCGTCGGGCAAAGGCGCGGGGGGGGGTTCCACTTCGCCCTGGGCGACGACCTCCGGCGGTGGCTCCGGAGCGGGATTCTCCAGCTTGAAGTCCGCGCCGCCCCACTCGACGTCACACCCGGCGACGGTGAGAAGCAGAGCGACACATACCCCCGCCCTGGCGACGGCTCTCGAAGGCCCTAGATGAGTCGGGACGGTGCTGTAGATTGTAGATTCTCCAGGCCTGTCAGGAACGTATGCGTCGACGGCCGGAAGCTAGAGCGGGAATCGGGACCGATCAACCTCGAGGTCGATCGAAGGTGCCGGGTCCGGCGGTCGATCCACCCTGAACCGGGATGAAAAATTGGCGCCGGTCGGATTGTTCCATCACGAAGCATGCAGTCGCCACGATACTGGATGGGGTCACCCGGAGCACCAGGGTCGACTCCGGGCCGTCGTTCAGAAGATGGCCCGATCGCTCCCGGATCTGCATGGATTCGTCGAGCCCGTCGAGGGGACCCCGCTGGCGGAGGACCTCCTTTCCCTCGTGCACACGCCGTCCCAGATCGATACGGTCAGACGATCCGTCGATCGAGCGCAACGCACCGGTGAGATCGTCCGGATCGATGCGGATACTGTCGTCTCGGCCGGATCGTGGGACGCGGGACTGGCGGCAGCGGGTTGCGCCGTCGATGCCGTTCGGGCCGTGGCGGCCGAACGCTTTCCAGCTGCCTTCTGCGCGATTCGTCCGCCCGGTCATCACGCGACACCCGACAAGTCGATGGGGTTCTGTCTGTTCAACAGCGTGGCGATCGCGGCCCGGGCCGCGATCAGCGAAGGTCTGTCCGACCGGATCCTGATCGTCGACTGGGACGTACATCATGGGAATGGAACCCAGGACGCCTTCTACACGGACGGCTCCGTGTACTACTTGTCCATGCACCAGAGTCCGCACTACCCGGGGACGGGATCGGCGGCAGAGCGAGGCAGCGGCCCGGGAGCGGGGACGACCCTGAATCTTCCGCTGCCGCCCGGACTTCCGCCGGAACAGTATGTCGACACACTCCTGGAAGCAGTTGACGAAGCTGCGGAATTCGCGCCGGACCTGGTGCTGGTTTCGGCCGGTTTCGACGCGGCGAAAGGCGATCCGCTCGGCGGATTCACACTCGAGCCACACCACTTCCACCGGTTGACACTCGAAATCTCGCGGCGCACTGCGGCGAGCGCGGCCGGGCGGGTCGTGTCGGTAATGGAGGGCGGATACGATCCTGTGTCGCTGGGCACGAACGTCGACACACATCTCCGCGCGCTGGTGGAAGCGGCGACCGGAGCGCCTCCCGGTTCGAGCAATAGTGTCTGACCGACCCGCCGGGCAGCGGCAAGCCAGGGCGCTCGCTGGACGTCTGGCGATTCACGCCGTCGTGCGCAGCCGCCGGACCGACAGGGCGATCGACGCCCTTGCCCGGCGGCCCGAAACACCTGCGTTCGACATCCTGACCGAACGCGAGATCGCGGCGATCGTCACGGAATCAGCCGGAGCGGAGGGCCCGGATTCGCTCCAGGCTCACGGTCGTGTGGTAGCGGCCTTGCTCTGGAGAAGCTCCGTCGTGCCCATGCCGCACGGGCTTACGGCGCCCGATGCTGATGCCGTCCTGTCGTTCTTGAGCGAGGAGAGGATTCCGCTGCTGGAGGCGTTGGAGTTCCTGGAGGACTGCTTCGAGGTGCGGCTTCACGTCTCTGAGGCCGGCCGGGACTGGAGTGCGACGGCCCGGCGCGAGGCGGGCGTCACGATCTTCTCGGAGGCGCGAGTCCGATCTCGGGCAGCGCGACTCCTGGCGGCTCGAACCGGAAACGTACTCGACGCGGCATTTCTCATCCGCCGGGGCGAGTGGATTCACTTCGTGGAGAGCCTGTCTGACTGGGAACGGAGGATCGGAGGACTGCGCGTGGATGTCACAGGGCCCTGGGCCGCGTGGGATTTCGTGCAGCTTGCATCGTACGACTCGCACAAAGTGGAGATCGGCGAATGAACTTGAGCTGGGAGAACCTGTCACTTCGGCCTGAAGTCCCGTTCCGGATCAGCAGGTCGGTCCAGGAGCGAGCGGCGCGGGTCTGGGCGCGGGTCGAGCTGGATGGACTCGAGGGATGGGGTGAGGCGGATCCATCTCCGTACTATGGCGAATCGGCGGAAACTGTCGCGGACGCACTCGATCGCATGCGACCCGTACTCGCCGCTGAGCCGGATTCTGATCACCTGGAGGCGATCGAACGTCGATTGCGCGAGACGGTGCCCGGAAACGGTTCGGCGCACGCGGCCGTATCTGCGGCGCTGCACGATCTGTTCGGAAAGCGAGCTGGAATGCCTGTGTGGCAGCTCCTCGGGCTCGACCCGGCGGATTCGCCGCTCAGCTCGTTCACGATCGGGATCGACGAACCAGCGGCCATGGCGGCGCGTGTCCGGGCGCTGCCCGGATGGCCGATTCTCAAGATCAAGCTCGGAACCGATCGTGATCGGGAGATGATCGAAGCGATTCGGGAGGCTGACGATTCCCGACGCCTTCAGGTGGACGCCAACGCAGCGTGGACGCCGGACGAGGCGGTCCGGAATATCCGGATGCTCGCTGAGTTCGGGGTCGAGATGGTGGAACAACCGCTTCCCCCCGGGGATCCAGCGGCGTGGCGCCGGGTTCGCGACAGCTCACCGATTCCTATCTATGCAGATGAATCGTGCATTTGTTCGACGGATGTACCGGCACTTGCCGGACTCGTGGACGGAGTCAACATCAAGCTGGCGAAGTGCGGAGGCATCCGGGAGGCTCTGCGGGCCGCGCACACGGCTCGTGCCTGCGGACTGGAAGTGATGTTCGGCTGCATGCTCGAAAGTACGCTGGGAATAGCAGCCGCTGCTCACCTGGCGCCTCTGGCGAAGCGTCTCGACCTCGATGGAGCGGCTCTGCTGGCCGAGGATCCGTTCAGCGGACCCTCGGTTCGGAATTCCAGGCTCTACCTGGGCCCTGAGCCGGGTCTCGGTGTCCGGCTCGCCTGACGTGTAGACATGAATCGGCTCTGGTACCGCGTCAGTGCAACTGTTGCGCTGGGATTGATGTTCGGAGCATGGCCGGCCGGAGCGCAGACGGTACGCGGCCGGGTCGAGCAATCCGACGGTGTTCCGATCTACGGTGCATTCGTCATGCTGGAGGACTCCAGCGGAGTCTTGTCGAACCGCGGTCTGTCAGCCGAATCTGGTTTCTACAGGATCGCGGCGCCGGGTCCAGGCACGTATCGACTGCGGGCGGAGAGAATCGGCTACTCGGCGGCGGTGTCGCCCTGGCTGCATCTGGCCGCGGGAGAGAATCTCTCGTATCGCTTCGTGGTCGAGCCCGATCCGGTCCGCCTGCGCGAAATCAGGGTAGAAGAGAGAGCTCGTTGTTCGATTCTCCCTGACGAAGGCATCGAACTGCAAGGCGTGTGGGATGAAGCGCTGAAGGCGATCACGGCAACGGCGTGGACCGGTCAGCAGCCGTATTTCCGCTTCGATGCGGTGATGCACGAGCAGATCCTGGACAATCGGGGCACTCCGGTCTCCGAGGCGGTCCTCGAAGAGGTCCGGTTCTATGGGCGGCACCCCTTCAGGGCCATCCCCGCGCGAGACCTGGTACTCGGTGGTTTCGTTCAGCGACCCGAGGGACGGGTGGCTTACTATGCTCCCGACGCCGACGTTCTGCTGTCGGATGCCTTCGTCCGGCGCCACTGCTTCCGACTGGTCCGCGGCCGGGCGGAGTCGGCGGGCCTTCTCGGCCTCTCGTTCGAGGCTCTGCCGGAGAGCCGCCTTCCGGACATCGAAGGCGTAATGTGGCTGGATCCGGTGAGCGCGGAACTTCAATGGCTCGACTACTCCTACGTGAACCTCGAAGCATCAATCGAACAGCAGGGGCTGGGTGGAATGGTCGAGTTCGCGCGCCTGCCGTCGGGTGCCTGGATCATCCGCAGCTGGTGGATCCGGGTACCGATCGTCGAGTGGATCCCCGGGCGGCGTCAACGCCCGGGATGGTATCGGCTGACGGGAATCAATGAAGGAGGAGGGCAGGTAGTGGCAGTGTGGCTCACGGCTCGCATCGCCGGCTTGCTCCCGACTGACACGCTGGACGTTACCCCCCCGCCCGACTCGCTCCTGATGCGATTCGACCTGGAAGAACCCGGATTTCGAACCAGGAACTGACTGTATGTACATAGTGTCGAGCGGTGCGCGATACACGAGCAGGCCGATCAGAGCAGACTCTCGGGATCCCGATCTATCTCCAGTCGCAGTCCGGAGGGAGTTGGAGCGTTCGCGGCCGCGAACCGGAGAACTGATCCGAGGACCATCGGATCGTCGCTCTTTAACAGAAGGTGCCAGCGCCAGCGGCCTCGCAGCCGGTCGATCGGACAGGGAGCCGGTCCGAGGACAGCGGTTGAGGTGATGTTCTCGCGCTCGAGGAGCTTTTCGAGCCAGTCACCCAGGGCATTGGCGGCATCCGCCACGGCGATCTCGTTCGGCCCCGTTACGAGGAGGTTGGCCAGGCGAACGTGTGGTGGATATCCGGGCCCGTCACGGTCGTTCAGCTCCCGTTCCGCGAAGGTCTCGTAGTCATGCCGCAGAGCCGACTGGATCGCGAAGTGGGCCGGTTTCGCTGTCTGGACGTACACCTTTCCTGGTAGAGACCCCCGTCCGGCGCGGCCGGCCACCTGCGACAGAAGCTGAAAGGTGCGCTCCGAGGCCCGGAAGTCCGGCAGATTCAACCCCACGTCAGCATCGATCACGCCGACGAGGGTAACGCCCGGCAGATCGAGCCCCTTCGAGATCATCTGGGTTCCGAGCAGGATATCGACCTCCCGGCGTCGGACCGACTCGAGTATGTCGCGGTGCGACCATCTCTGTCCCGTAGTATCGACGTCCATGCGGGCGATTCTAGCCTCCGGAAACTGCTCTCCGAGGTAACGTTCGACCTGCTCGGTGCCGACGCCGGTGAACGCGAGCGTCCTGCCCCCACACTCGGGACAGGTGTCGCGCGACGGCTGCTCGAATGCGCAGTGGTGGCACACGAGCCGACCGCGTTTCCTGTGCCAGGTAAGGGACACGTTGCAGCTGTCGCACGCGGCGACCCAGCCGCACCCGTTGCAGGTCACCCAAGTCGAGTGTCCTCGCCGGTTGAGGAGAAGAATCGATTGTTCGCCCCTGATGAGCCTATCGGAGAGGGCTTCCTTCAGTCGCTCGGACAGTATTCTCGGTGGAGGACTCTCCTCTTCCCGCATATCCACGACCTGCACGTCAGGGAGTGGGTGCGGGGTGGCTCGGTCCGGAAGAACGAGCGACGTCCACTTCCCGCTTCGCGCGAGTTCCCAGCTCTCGAGTGACGGGGTAGCGGAACCGAGAACGCAGAGCGCGCCTGCCATCCGGGCCCGGACGACGGCTACGGACCTGGCGTGATATCGCGGGGTCTCTCCCTGCTTGTAACTCCCGTCGTGCTCCTCGTCCACGACGATGACTCCCAACTCCCGCATCGGTGCGAACACCGCCGATCGAGTACCCACGGCCACCCGCTTGCGTCCCTCGCGCAGGGCCGCCCAGGCATCCCTCCGCTCACCGTCGGACAGCCCTGAGTGAAGAACCGCGACATCGTCGCCGAACTCCGAGCGCACTCGTTCCACCGTCTGCGGAGTGAGTGCGATCTCGGGAACGAGCAGGATGGCTGATCGGCCCTGATCCAGAACCGTCCGCATCAAGCGAAGGTAGACGACCGTCTTTCCCGACCCGGTGACTCCACGGAGAACTGCAACCCCGGGAACAGCAGACTCCGCGAGATCGGTCAACCGCTGCAGCACACGCTCCTGGTCCGGGTTCAACGCAGGGGACGGGGGGCCTGCCTGGAGCCCGGCGAACGGATCACGCTCGATCGTCTCGCTCGATATTTCTACCAGTTCCCGCTGCACGAGCCCGGCGAGAATCGCACGCCCGAACCCAAGCTGCCGCTCCATGTGCGCTACCTCGGCCCGCCCGCCGATCGACTCCAGCGTCTCGTACGCCTCGCGTTGTCTTCGGGCCCTGCCGAACACTCGCTCCCGCTCGGTCAGCGTCGGCAGCTCTCGCACGATGCGGATCACCTGTCGCCGAAGCTCTCCACGTCCCCTTCCGGTTCCGCCGAGCAGGCCCGGCGGCAGGGCGGCGCGGTACACGAGCCCGGCAGGAGCTACGTAGTAGTCAGCCACCCACCTGCACAGCTGTAGAAGCTCGGGCGAGAGAACAGGAGCCGGGTCGAGGACGGCCAGCAACTCCTTCAGCTCGGCTCTGCCGCCGTCCGGTGACTCGACCAGCGCCTCGAGAATACCGGTCTCGCGCCTCCTTCCGAACTGGACAACTACGCGTACCCCGGGAACCGCAGTCGGGGCAAGATCCGGGGGGATCCGGTAGTGGAAACTCTGCCGAACCGGACGCGGGAGACTCACGCGGGCAACCGATCCCGCGAGGCGCTCCGGCGGACGATCCAGATCGGGAGGCCGTTCAGTCATCTGCGATATTCTTGACGATTCACTCGACCGCTCTCTAAACTTCGGCGAAACGCTGTTGACTCGCGAAGAGAATACATGGGCTGTCTAGCACTTAACGCTTCATACGAGCCGCTGACGATTCTCCCGGTTCGCCGGGCCCTCCGGCTCGTCATCGACCGCAAGGCCGAAGCTCTGGAGGTGGACGATAACCGCCTCTATCGTTCGGAGTCCGCGGCGTGGCCCACGCCCGTCGTGATTCGCCTCATCCGCTACATCAACGTGCCCCGGCGGTTCCGCCGGCAGGTAACGAACACGTTCCTGTTCGCTCGGGACAGCTACTGTTGCCAGTACTGCGGGAGGCACAGAACGGACCTGGGATATCGCGAGTCTCTCACCCGTGATCACGTGATTCCCATCTCCCGCGGCGGTGACAACGGATGGCTCAACGTTGTCACCGCCTGCAGCCGGTGCAATCTTCGCAAGGCGAATCGATTGCCGGCGGAATGCGGATACCGACTTCTCAGCGACCCGAGCGTGCCCAGCGGAGTGGAGCTCATCTGGGCCGTGCGCCGCGTAACTCCGATCCAGGCTCGCTACATCCGGATGTTCTACGGTGAAGAAGTCCTCCGAGCACTCTCCGGCTGAGCGAGACACACCATGGGTTTCGGCAGTCTGGGAATCTCCGAGCTACTCGTGATCTTCGTGGTCGTGCTGGTGTTCTTCGGACCCAAGCGCATGCCCGAGGTAGCCCGATCGATGGGAAGCGCGATGCGCGAGTTCCGCCGCAGCTTGAATCAGATTCAGCGCGAGCTCGAGGAAGCCGATCCGACGAGTGAGTTGCGGAAGGAAACCAGGTCGATTCTCTCACAGCTCCCCGAGCAGGTCCGACCTGCGATGGCGGGTGACGGGTCTCCGCAGCGGACCACGGAGTCCCAGGGGGCAGCCGTGCGGGAAGCTGCTCCGGCTTCCCCTGCCCCCGAGCCGCTGGATGAACCCGGGTCTAGCGAGACTGGCAGCGAATCCGGCTGATTTGCGGGGGACGGCCGTTTCGACCTTCGCTCGCCAGGTACAGAAACTCTCCGTCGTCCCCCCACGTGACGCCCTCTCCCTGCGGCTCGAACGCCAGAAACAACAAAGCCGAATACGGAACGAGAGTCGTGTCCTGGAGGAATGCCCCGGACCATGGAAGCAGGTGAAGACTCGCGTAGCTCCGCAGCGCGAGCAACGTTCCATCGGGCGAAAGATCGGCCGCCGTGACCAGTTGAGAAGGGCTTGCCCCGATTGGAATGTCGAGCCTGCCGATCCTGCGCAGAGTCCTGGTCGAGTCGTCGCCCCGGTCGAATTCCGCGAGGTCGATCGAATAGAGTACGACCCCGGCGCTCATGCGGCCCTTGGAAATGACCGACAACTGGCCGCGGGCATCGTCGATCAGCAGCGCCTCCGCGTCCCGGGGCCCATCGGGGTACTCAAGCTCCCACGAACCGAGTGCAGTCAGTTCCTGTTCGGCGTTCCCGCTTTGCTCGGCTGAATCGTTGTCCGGGTCCGGAAGAGCCGGAAGGGGAATCCGGTGAACCCGAACGCTGCTCCGCCTCGACCGGTTGTCCCCGATGTCCCCGAGATAGACGCACCAGTCGGAACCGCACTGACCGATAGCGACATCCTCGATGTCGCGGTTCGTAACGCCCGAGACACGAGCCGTGGAGAGCACTACTCCCAGCGTATCGACGCCGAACAGGACAATCTCGCTGCCACCGTCATTGTGGAGCCAGAACAGGTCGTTCCGGCGGGGATCCCGGGCAATCCCGGATGCCTCGACGAGTGACTCCGGGAGAATCGCCACAACCGTGGCCGGGCCGCATGTTAGATTCGTCGGCAACGCGGACTCCCGCCGCATCGCTTCTGCAGAACAACCACACAAAACAACTCCGAGCAAACCGCAGGCGGCCAGGGCCCGCACTGCGATCGGTACAGTCATCGAATCCGGCTCACGGAATGACCCCGGCGAGCGGATCCTCGACGACTACCGGGACGGCATCCCACTCCCCACGGGAGCGGGCGAGGATCTCTATCTTCTCACCCTTACGACAATCGGCACAGAGCGGTACCACATCTGACTCGCCGAACGCACGGTCATCCAGCCGGTAGTTTCCAGGTGCGCCGTCGGCACGCAGATACAGGCTCCGTCCCACCAGCTCCTGAGGCACCTTCCACTCGCCGGACAACACCCACCCCGCGTCATCCGGGAGCGGCCCGGCCGGCCCGATTCTATCCGGCTTTGATCCGGCCGGCACAGACTCTACCTTCCATCCGGCCAGCCGGATTCCCTGAGTATCCGAACTCGAAACGGCGTTCCCGGTTGGACCCGGGAGACGCTGCTCGACTTCCTCATCGAGCCACTTGAGCTCGACTTCGACGCCGTCTGACGAGCGCCCCGCTCGTTCCAGTTCGTTGAGCGGCAGCCACAGACTGACTGGAGCCGGAGTCCCGGGAGTCAGCCACCGGGCGCTGCCCCGGGCATCCGCACCGTCGGCGCGCAGTCTGACTTCCACCATGTCGATCGGCGTTCGACTCCAGGCTGTCACCTCGAGCATCAGCTCGCCGGACAACTCGTCCCCGGCCCACGCGACGCCGCCCGTTGGTCGGAGCGTTGGTTCCGCCAGTACCCAGGGTGCGGGTCCGGTGCGGATGTCTCCGGGAGGACGGGAGGCCTGGACCCGGATCTGGACTTCGCCGTCGAGCGAGGCCAGTGCGGCGGCGAATCCGAATACGGATTCCTCTTCAGTGGATCGAAACAGAAGTGTGTTCCAGCCCCCGCCGAGACGCACCGGGACGGTGATCTCATCGATTGCCTCGATCGGATCACCGTTTCGATTTCTGAGCAATCTCCCGTTTACCCACACACGGACGCTGGTATCGCCGAGACCGCCCCACGACAGGAGCATGGTCTGATCCACC
>Ga0316194_10003880_pt1 | contig 10389 bp, 9 predicted proteins | sample CroRivsedime1_MG_FD_204936 | JGI IMG/M metagenome (GOLD analysis project Ga0316194, IMG submission 204936) | Coastal sediment microbial communities from Maine, United States - Cross River sediment 1 | ecosystem: Environmental > Aquatic > Marine > Coastal > Sediment | place: USA: Maine... | reverse complement strand
TCAAGTCTCCATCCTAGCTTTATGAATTTACTATAGAGGTCACGGGATAGGCGACATGGTTTTCCGCAAGCGTCGCTAGCAGCGAGGCCAGCATCAAGCCTATAGGGACGTACTCACGGCTCCCGAGGGAGGCCATGTCGGCTATCTAACGTTCCCATTGGAACCGGATTAGTCTTCTAGTTCGACGTCGCCTTCGGCGTCCTCGTCGTCGTCCCCGTTCAGGGCGATGACGCGTTCTACGCCGGCAAGCCGCTGTTCGCCAGCGACGTTGATCAGCTTCACGCCCTGGGTGTTGCGGCTCAGGACTGGAATCTCCGCCACCGTCGTTCGCACCAGGGTGCCGCCTTCGGTAATCAGCATGATTTCATCGTCAGGCAGCACCAGAACGGCGCCGATCTGGTCACCATTACGCTCGGAGGTGCTGATGGACAGGACACCTTTGGTGCCCCTGCCCTTGGTGGGAAATTCCTCGATCGCGGTGCGCTTGCCATAACCGTTCTCGGTGACGCTTAGCACGGTGCCCGGCTCCGCCACCAGCATGGAGATGACGCGCTGACCGGGTTCCAGGGCGATACCGCGAACGCCGTGGGCGGTGCGACCCAAGGACCTGACCGCATTCTCCCGGAAACGCACCGCTTTGCCGGCGGAGCTGAACAGCATCATGTCCCGCTCCCCGTCCGTTACCGCCACGCCCACCAGGTACTCGTCGTCACGCAGGTCGATCGCGATGATGCCGCGTGACAAAGGACGTGAGAATGCCGTGAGGGGCGTCTTCTTGACGGTCCCGGCGCTGGTCGCCATGAACACAAAGTAACCTTCCTCGTACTCGTGCACCGGCAGCACTGCGCTGATACGCTCGTCTTTCTCCAGAGCGGGCAGCAGATTGACCATGGGCCGACCGCGAGCGGCGCGCCCCGCCTGGGGCATCTCGTAGACCTTGAGCCAGTAGACCTTGCCGCGGCTGGAGAAACAGAGCACCGTATCGTGGGAGTTGGCAACGAAGAGCTTGTCGATGAAGTCCTCGTCCTTGGTCGCCGTGGCCGACTTCCCTTTGCCGCCCCGGTGCTGCGCCTGATACTGGCTCAGGGGCTGGGCCTTCGCGTAGCCGGCGTGGGAGAGGGTGACCACCACGTCTTCCGGCGCAATCAGGTCCTCGAGGGTGAGATCGAGGTGGTCGATAAGAATCTCGGTGCGGCGCTTGTCCCCGAACTGATCACGGATGGCTTCGAGCTCTTCGCGAATCACCTGCATCAGGCGCTCGGGGCTGGAAAGAATATCAAGTAGATCTACGATTTTCTGCAGTATCTCTTCGAATTCTTTGATTATTTTATCTTGCTCAAGGCCCGTCAGGCGATGCAGACGCAGGTCCAGTATGGCCTGAGCCTGAGTCTCGCTGAGGCGGTACCCTTCCTCGCTCAAGCCCAGGCCCTTGGCCAGATCGTCCGGCTTGGTCTGATCGGCGCCGGCCCGCTCCAGCATCCCGGACACGGCCCCGGGGCGCCAAACCCGCTCCAGCAATCCCGCCCTGGCCTCCGCCGGGCTCGCGGAACCCCGTATGAGCGCGATGACCTCGTCGATATTGGCCAGGGCCACCGCCAATCCTTCCAGGATGTGGGCCCGGCCCCGGGCCTTGCGCAGCTCGAACAGAGTACGCCTGGTCACCACGTCCCGGCGGTGACGCAGGAAATACTCCAGCATCTGCTTGAGATTGAGCAGCCGCGGCCGCCCGTCCACCAGAGACACCATGTTGATGCCGAACACGGTCTGCATCTGGGTGTGCTGGTAGAGATTGTTCAGCACCACGTCCGCGTAGTGGTCGCGCTTGAGCTCTATCACCACGCGCATTCCGTCCTTGTCGGACTCGTCCCGCAGCTCGGCGATGCCCTCCAGCTTCTTTTCTTTCACCAGCTCGGCCATGCGCTCGAGCATGCGCGCCTTGTTCACCTGGTAAGGCAGCTCGGTGACGACAATGGCGTCTCGACCGCTCCGCTTCTCGACTTCCGTATGGGTACGAGCGCGCAGATGGATACGCCCACGGCCCGTGCGGTAGGCCTCGCGGATGCCCCGCACCCCGTTGATGAAGGCTGCAGTGGGGAAGTCGGGTCCAGGAACATGGACCATGAGGTCTTCGACGGTGATCTCCGGGTTCTCGATAATGGCGAGACAGGCGGAAATCATCTCCACCAGGTTGTGCGGCGGGATGTTGGTCGCCATGCCGACCGCGATACCGGCCGATCCGTTGACCAGCAGGTTCGGAAAACGTGCGGGCAAGACGGCGGGCTCATGCTCGGAGTCGTCGTAGTTGGCGACGAAGTCGACCGTCTCCTTGTCCAAGTCATCCAACAGGGTATGCGCGATGCGCGCCATGCGCACCTCGGTGTAACGCATGGCCGCCGGTGCGTCCCCGTCCACCGAGCCGAAGTTGCCCTGCCCGTCCACCAGCATGTAGCGCATGGAAAAGGGTTGGGCCATGCGCACGATGGTGTCGTAGACCGCCGTGTCACCGTGAGGGTGGTACTTACCGATGACGTCGCCCACCACGCGGGCGGACTTCTTGTAAGGCTTGTTCCAATCGTTGCCGAGTACGCTCATGGCGTAGAGGACACGACGATGGACCGGCTTGAGACCGTCTCGAACGTCCGGGAGGGCGCGACCCACGATCACGCTCATAGCGTAATCGAGGTAGGACTTGCGCATCTCGTCTTCCAGATTGACGGGCAGAACTTCTTTCGCGAACTCCGGCATAGGTGTGGGGAACCGAGGTGGGGGGCCGGCTCAAAACCGGCCTCGTTGTGCTTGTTCGAAAAGAGGAAATTGTACCATGCGGCAGGGTTTGGCCGCACATTTGGATTGGATCGAAGCTCAGGTATCGAGAAGGCCGCCGAAAGTCTGATCTTCGCAACGACTTCGCGGCCGAGATCAGCTCAGGTTACTCGATGCGGAGGTGCGGCCCATCAACTCGCTAATCTTCTCCGACGTGGGATTCTCCACGACGCCCTTCTCGGTGACTACGACATCCACCAGCTCTGCGGGGGTTACGTCGAACACGGGATTGCGGGCACCGACCCCCTCGGGGCCGAGTCGCTTGTCGCCGCATTCAAGGACCTCGTCGGGATCGCGCTCTTCGATGGGGATGTCGGCGCCACTCGCGACGGCCATGTCGATGGTGGAGGTCGGCGCTGCGACCATGAACCTGACCCCGTGGTAGCGGGCCAGCACCGCTAATCCGTAGGTCCCGATCTTGTTGGCCACGTCCCCGTTGGCCGCGATCCGATCGGAGCCGACGATGACCCAACCAATTCCCCCCGCGGCCAGCAGGCTGGCGGCGGCCCCATCCGTCTGCACCGTCACGGGAATGCCCGAGTGCGCGAGCTCCCATGCGGTCAGGCGCGTGCCCTGCATCCAGGGCCGGGTCTCGTCGGCGTAGACACGTTCGATACACCCGGCGGCGAAGGCGCTTCGGATGACCCCCAGGGCGGTCCCGTAACCGCCGGTGGCCAACGCCCCCGCGTTGCAATGGGTAACCACGCTCGTCGGTTCGGCGATCAGTGCCGCCCCCAGCTCGCCCATGGCACGGTTGGCCGCCCGATCCTCGGTGTGGATGGCCAGGGCCTCATCCAGCAACGCGGGCACCGGGTCACCCTCCCCGAGCCGTTCCATCAACCCTTTCATGCGCTCGATCGCCCAGAACAGATTCATCGCCGTGGGCCGGGAGGCCGCCAGCAGAGCGAGATCGGTGTCCACGTCGATACGCCAGTTGCCCCCACTGCGGGCGTAGGCGTCTCGTGCCGCCAGCACCACGCCATAAGCGGCGGTAACGCCGATGGCGGGCGCGCCGCGCACAACCATGTCGGTGATGGCGCGCGCCGTCGCCTCCGCACTGTCCAGGGACAGAAAGCCTGCCCGCTCGGGCAGATAGCGCTGATCGAGCAGATAGAGTCGGCCATCATTCCAGACTGCCGCATTGTCCGGAGTGACGGCGAGGGGGTTTTCGGTTTCCATAGGGGTGTCCTTGTGGCAAATTCGCGCCTATTGTGGCCAAACCGGCCGACCACTCAAGGGAAATCTCCCCCAATGCAAGCCGACCTCCTGCTCCATCCTCAGTGGATCGTCCCTGTCGACGCCGCCGAGCGCATACTGACCGACCACAGCATGGCGGTCGCCGACGGGCGCATCCAGGCAATTCTGCCGACCGTCGAGGCGCGCGCAGCCGTCGAGACCGCCCAGGCGTTGGAGCTCCCCGGCCATGTGCTGATCCCGGGGCTCATCAACGCTCACACCCACTCCCCCATGACCCTGCTACGAGGGCTGGCGGACGACCTGCCCCTGATGACCTGGCTCAACGAGCATATATGGCCTGCCGAACAACGCTGGGTGGACCCGGAGCTCGTCCGCACCGGAACCCGGCTGGCCGCCCTGGAAATGCTCAAGAGCGGCACCGTCTGCTTCAATGACATGTACTTCTACGCCGAGGTCACCGCCAAGGCGGTGGCTGAGGCCGGTATGCGGGCCGTCGCCGGCATGATCCTAGTGGACTTCCCCACCCGCTTCGCCGATTCCCCCAACGAGTACCTGCGCAAGGGCCTGGAGCTTCACGACCGCTACCGGGACCACGCCCTGATCCGCACCGCCTTCGCCCCACATGCCCCCTACTCGGTTTCCGACGGCCCCTTCGATCGCATCCGCACCCTGGCGGACGAGATGGACGTCCAGGTGCACATCCACCTGCACGAGACCCATGACGAGGTCGTACAGTCCCTGCGCGAGCACGGTGAGCGACCCCTGGCGCGCATTGAGCGACTGGGGCTACTGGGACCGAGCCTGATCGCGGTGCACATGACGCAGCTCGAAGATGCCGAGATCGAGGCCATGGCCCGGGCTAACGCCCACGTGGTCCATTGCCCGGAATCGAACCTGAAGCTCGCCAGCGGCTTCTGTCCGACCGCCCGACTCCTGGACGCGGGAGTCAACGTCGCCTTGGGCACCGACGGGGCGGCCAGCAACAACGACCTGGACATGATGGGGGAGATCCAGACCACAGCCCTGCTGGGCAAGGGCGTGGCGGGCTCGCCCTCGGCCCTGCCCGCCTACACTGCGCTCCGCATGGCCACCCTGAATGGGGCGCGCGCCCTCGGCATCGACCAGGAGACCGGCTCCCTGGAGATCGGAAAATCCGCGGACATCGTGGCCCTGGATTTGCGGGACCCGGACACCCAGCCGGTCTACCACCCGGTGTCTCAGATCGTCTATGCGGCTGGGAGGGATCAGGTCAAGCAAGTGTGGGTGGCCGGCCGCCAACTGATCCGCGATGGCGAACCCACTACCCTGGATTCGACCGCCATCCTTGAGGACGCGAAGGCATGGGGAATGCGAATCGCGGGAGGAGAATGAAACCTTTAAACGCAATAGGCATCTTCAATGCTGTATTGCCAGCCGATACAACGCCCTGGGTTCACGACGGGCGGCGAATTACTCCCGGTCAGCGTGACCCCGCTCAGCGACAGCACTGTGGCGAATCCCAGTCCAAACATGATTGTGACGGCCATCGGCTGGAAGAAAACGTCACCGAGCAACGGCAGCATGCCAAGGATGGTAGTGATCGCCGCCATGGTCACAGGGCGGACGCGGCTGACCGCAGCGTCGATGATGGCGGTCAACCAGTCCGGGTCTTCCGCTTCACGCAGACGTTTGATCTCTTCGACCAGAACGATGCCGTTCTTCAACTGCATGCCGATCAGGCTCAGCAGGGCGAGCAGGGCCATGAAGCTGAACGGCGCCCCCGTGCTCAGCAGGCCGATACTGACGCCGATGACCGACAGCGGCACCGTGATCCAGACGACCAAGGCCTGCTTGGCCGATTTGAACAGGATCACGGTCAGTATGATCATGATCAGCACCCCGAACGGCACGAAGGCAAACACGGCCACGTTGGCCTTCTGCTGTGCCTCGTATTCTCCGCCCCAGGTTAGGCTGCCGATATACTCTTCGCTGGCGTCCGGCGACAGACGGAAGACCGGGGCGGCGCGTGCCGGAAGGCCCTTGACGAAGGTTCTGTCCGACAGGAGGCAAGACGGAGCGTATTTCGGTCGTGAGTTTGAACACGAAAATAGTCGGTTGTCTCAAGCCAACGAGTCGTTGTGGCTCCCGGGCGTTCGTACCGGCACCGATATCGAAAATACCACCGGAGATCAGTGCACCGCCTGAGCTCGCACCGAAATTCAGATTGAAGCTCTCGGACGTGGCACGGGGGTTGATTCCAGGACCGATCACCAGGGTCGGCGCGATCACCACCAGGTCCCATCGGGATTGAGCCTCGTTGATCTGCCAGGCATCTTTCTCGGCGACGGTCTTGAAGTAGGAGTAGGGGTTGTGCTCCAGGGAGGAGCTGGTGTTCCCGATCTCCTCGGTGAAGACACCATCGGGCGTCTTTGCCAGATCCGCGTTGTCGCAATAGATAGCCGCACAGCTACTGGTCAGAACCACCCGCTTCGCCGAGGGCGTGCGATTGGCCAAACCGATAACTTGCCGAGGAAGGGGGCGCGTGCCGAGCAGCGCTCGCCCCCCTTCTCTCAGGCGCTGTTAAAGGCCGGCAATGCCGCCGGCAAGCTCACGAAGGTTTCTGACCCTGAGCGTCGGCTCAATGCCCCAGGGATCGAATATCGACTTGTTCGAGCGCCGTACCCAGGCGCTGCGCAGACCATAGGAGACAGCACCGATGACATCGAACGGATTGCTGGATATCAGCCAAGCGTTGCCGGCCGATGCTGCGGTGGTCGTCAACAAGTGCTCGTAAACGTCAGGGTCCGGTTTGAAGGTCTGTCGATCATCGACGCTGACCACGCCGTCGAACAGGTCGCGGATGCCCGCGGTTGCGAGCAATGTCTCAACCGCATCGGCCGTCCCGTTGGAGAATGCGTAAAGCAAGTGCCCGTCGGATTTCAGCCCCACCAACGACTCTTTCACATCGTCGAACGCCGGCAGGCAGCGATATTCGGCCAACAGCGCCGCTTTCTGATCCGTGGAGAGTTCCAGGTCCAGATACGCGCTAGTGTAATCCAGCGCTTGACTTGTGCACAGGCCGAAGGTTTCGTAAGTACGCATCAAGCCGCGACGGAACGAATATTCCAGCTGCTTGTCTCGCCAAACGCGAGAGAATTCCTCCGCCTTGTCACCGACGAGCTCCCGCAACCTGGCCACGACACCCTGTGTGTCGATCAAGGTGCCATACACATCAAACGCAAGCATTGTTGGCATCGTCGTCTCCCGTTTCAATCAACCTTCCATCAGGTTTGCTTCGACGATGTTGGTGGCAAAGTCCTGATAGGCGGCGCCGATTTGTGTGGCCATCGTATCGGGAAACGCATGGAAATCACCGGACTCGAGCGCTGCAATAATGGCCTGTGGAACAAGCTCGGGCGGCTCGGCGATTTCATCGAAGCCCGCACTGCTGCCCATGTCAGTTGCGATAGGCCCCGGGTGCACGCTAACGACCCTCGTGCCCTGCGCCTGCAAGGTCTCGCGCAAGGCTTGAGTAATTGAGTACGACGCGGCCTTCGACGCGGAGTAGGTCCCCAAGTCCGCGAAATTTTTCATCGAGGCGACCGAGTTGAGCTGTGCCAACGCGCCGCCGCCGTTCGCCTTCAGCACCGGAGCAAAGGCCTGGGCCATCCGCATCAACCCATAGACGTTGACCTCCATTTCCTCTTGCAGTGCGGCGACGGCATTGCTTGCCAACGGATTTGCAAGATTCAGCATGCCTGCATTGTTGATCACGATCTCGACGTCCGTGGCCTTTTGCGCGGCGGAAGTAATACTGTCCGGATCGTTCAGATCGATACGGAGCGGAACAATGCGGTCACCGTGGGCGGTGATCAGTGTATTAAGCGACTCCGGGTTGCGGGCGGCCGCGTAGAGCTTGCGCACACCAGCGCGTAGAAATTCTTCTACGATGCTCTTGCCAATTCCACGGTTAGCGCCGGTGACGAGAACGACGCGATCTTTGACTGAGTACATGGTCAGCTCCTCTCGAATGCTAATTGTGTACCACGCGGTACATATTGGACATTCTTTACCGATCGGTACACAATGTCAATATCAATCTCGAAAAGGGTTCACGAAACCGTGAGTGCAGGCAGAAAGCGGGCGTTCGATAAGGCGGAAGCGCTGGACAAGGCCATGCGTGTTTTCTGGAACAATGGTTATTCGGGCACGTCTCTAAAGGACTTGACGGAGGCCCTTGGGATCAACAAACCCAGCCTCTACGCGGCTTTTGGCAACAAAGAACAGCTGTTCGCCAAGGCACTGGAGCACTACCTGTCGGGCTACGGAGCGCCGCTCCTGGACTTACTTACCCACCCCGAGGATGCGCCCTTCGGTGAACGGCTTCGCGCCTATCTCAGAGGTATTGTCGGCCTGGTGACCGAAAGCGAATCACCTCAGGGCTGCCTTTACGTGAAGAGCTGTTGCGAATCAGGTGGCGCCGCAATGCCGGAGGAGATTTCCGCATCACTACAGGGTATGGGATTGGCCACTGAGCAAGCGCTGATCGAGCGTCTAGTGAGCGAGCAAGAACGTGGGCAACTGTCCCCTCAAGCTGACCCAAAGGAAATCGCTGGATACCTGCTGTCGCTCATGTACGGCCTGACCGTGCTGGCAAGACGAGGTAAACCGCGCAAGGAGCTCGAAGCGATCGTTGATTTTTCGATTGCGGCGTTTCCACACAGGTGCGGGAAGCGGTAAAGAAAACCCTCGTTTTTTTACTTTCCAGGCCCGAAGTAATGAATCATCACTGACAACCAATCACCGGCAACCGTTTCGAGGTTACAATTCCCGCACCCCGATTTACCGAGCACCCTTCCGCTAGCCCTCCGAGGCACCTACCGAATGACAGAGACGACCCACAACGTCGATCACAAGGAGATCGGCAAGTTCGAGGCATTGGCCACCCGCTGGTGGGACCCCCATAGTGAGTTCAAGCCCCTGCACGACATCAATCCCCTGCGACTGGACTACATCGACCAGGCGGCTGGATTGAGCGGAAAGGAGGTCCTGGACGTGGGCTGTGGCGGGGGCATCCTGTCCGAGAGCATGGCGGTGCGCGGGGCGAAGGTCACCGGCATCGACATGGGCGCCATGCCGCTGCGCGTCGCCGAGCTGCACACTCTGGAGTCCGGTGTCGAGGTGACCTACCGCCAGGTCCCGGTGGAGACCCTTGCCGAGGAGAGCCCGAGCCGGTTCGACGTGGTCACCTGCATGGAGATGCTGGAGCACGTTCCGGATCCCTCCTCCGTCGTCGCCGCCTGCTCCCGCCTGGTCAAGCCCGGCGGCTTTGTCTTTTTCTCCACCCTCAACCGCAACCCCAAGTCCTACCTGCTGGCCATCATCGGCGCAGAGTACGTCCTGCGCATGCTGCCACGAGGCACCCACGACTACGCACGCTTCATCAAGCCTTCCGAGCTCGACGCCTGGGTGCGGGCTTCGGGTCTGCGCACCCATGACATCACGGGCATGACATACAACCCGCTAACGGACACCTATCGCCTCGGCAAGCGGGACCTGGACGTCAACTATATGACTATGTGCCGTCGGGAAGACGATGACTGAGCGACTCGACGTCGCTCAGGTTCGTGGCGGTGCCGTGCTGTTCGATCTCGACGGCACCTTCGCGGATACGGCGCCCGACATGGCATACGCACTCAACCAGCTGCTGGAGAGACGCGAGCGCTCACCCTTGCCCTTCGAGCGCATCCGCCCCCACGTCTCCCACGGTGGCCGGGCCATGATCAGCATCGGCTTCGGCCTGGCGCCTGAGGACGCTGGGTTCGACGCGCTGAGGCAGGAGTTCCTGGACATCTACGCGGATAATTTGGTCCGCGAGACAGCCCTGTTTCCAGGCATGCCCGACCTGCTGGATTTTTTCGAGACCCAAGACATACCCTGGGGCATCGTCACCAACAAGCCCACCTGGCTCACCGATCCCCTGATGCAGGGGCTGGGACTTAGCGAACGGGCGGCCTGCATCGTCAGCGGCGACACCGCAGCAAGGGCCAAGCCCCACCCTGACCCCCTGTACCACGCCTGCCGCCTCATCGACGTAGACCCGATCGACTGCTGGTACGTCGGCGACGCGGAGCGGGACATCGCCGCCGGCCGCGCGGCCGGGACCGGCACCCTGGTCGCCATGTTCGGGTACCTGGACGCGGCAGAGGACCCTCGGACCTGGGGCGCCGACGGCATGATCCGCAAGCCCCTCGACGTGCTGGACTGGCTGAGCACCGGGAACACCTGAGCTGGAAAACGGCATGAAGAAATCCGCACCAAGTCCGCGCCATCTGCGGATCAGAAACTGATGCAACAGGAGTGGCGATTTCCCAACCTGGCGACCCCCGA
>Ga0316194_10003878_pt1 | contig 10390 bp, 6 predicted proteins | sample CroRivsedime1_MG_FD_204936 | JGI IMG/M metagenome (GOLD analysis project Ga0316194, IMG submission 204936) | Coastal sediment microbial communities from Maine, United States - Cross River sediment 1 | ecosystem: Environmental > Aquatic > Marine > Coastal > Sediment | place: USA: Maine... | reverse complement strand
GGCCGTGCCCAAGGGGCCGTGACCAAGGGGCCGTGACCAAAGGGCCGTGACCAAAGGGCCGTGACCAAGGGGCCGTGACCAAGGGGCCGTGACCAAAGGGCCGTGACCAAAGGGCCGTGACCAAAGGGCCGTGACCAAGGGGCCGTGACCAAGGGGCCGTGACCAAGGGGCCGTTACAGAATGTCCGCGACATGTCATACGTCACGGCCATCTCATCACGTAATCTTCATAACGGATTAGTCGTCACTGTTCACTGATCACCAATGATTCACAAGGACTCACCCATGCCCGACATATTACAATTTCTCGAAATGCCCAACGCGCCAACGGACAAGGCTGACATCCTGATCCTGCCAATTCCCCTTGAAAGGACCGTGTCCTTCAAACCCGGAACGGCGGATGCACCCCGGGCGATTCTCGAGACCTCGGTACAGCTCGAATTTTACGAAGAGGATGCCGGCTGGTCGCCTTTCAAACATATGCTGCTCAGCGTTTTGCCCGAGTTCGCTGACGACAGCGCCCTGACCGATGCCGAACTGCATAATACCCTCTCGGAACAGGTTGCCAGTCTGCCTTCTGGCAACCTGTTCATCGGTCTCGGCGGCGAGCATTCGATGACCCCGTCTCTGGTCCAGGCCCGCATGCCGGAGCCGGGTACGGTCCTCTTCCTCGACGCCCACGCCGACATGCGCAGCAGCTACGAAGGCAGCAGGTTCAACCACGCCTGTCCGGTCAATCGCCTGCTCGACCAGGGGCACAAGATCATCATGGGCGGGATCCGTTCGCTTTTTGAAAGTGAAGTGGATCGGATCGAAAAAGAATCCCGTATCAATCTCTTTCTCGACTGGGACCTGCGCGGCAAGGGGCAATGGGAAGCCTTCCTGCAGATGGTTAATTCACTGGACGGGCCGGTCTACCTGTCGATTGACATGGATGTCTTCAACCCGGGTATCGTTCCAGGAGTCGGCACACCACAGCCTGGCGGCTTCCTTTGGTACCAGATGATCGAACTGCTCGAGTCACTCTTTTCCAGGAAGACCATCGACCTGCGCGGTGTGGACATCGTCGAGCTCGCCCCGGAACCGAGCCGGGTTTCGGAAATGACCGCAGCAAAACTTCTGCTGAAGATCATCTCCTTCTGGGGGTACGCCAACGGTTTCAACCAGGAGCCGCAGACAGGCAGTCAGACGCTGATGGAGTATGAATGATACAGCATGCAGACAGCGCAACTTGACCTTGGGTCAATCAACCATTTGAGTCCTGACCAATCATGATCGTCGGCATCAAGTCGTGATCTGACCGAACCTGATCCCTTCAGCTACATTCCCATCGGCAGGAAAGCCGCCTTCATAATCACGCTGTGCACTCCCCTGTCCCACTTACCGGCGATCGTGAAGGCCATCATGTCCTGGATGGCAATCATCTTGCCGAACAAGCGCTCGAAACCCAGATTTTCCTTTTCGCCGGGTTGGCTGTTTGACAACAACAGAAGCTTTCCATCGGTATTTCTTTCGTTGCTCAGCCGCAAGGCAAGGACCTCGATATTGCGGGCGCAGTTGAAGAGCTTCTGTTCATCGAGCGAGTCGAATATGAATTGTTCCGTCTGCCAGTTATAGGCGCTGCGCACCATGCCGACCAACCCGACCAATAGTGCAAAGACCCGGTCGCCCCGGTAATCGGGACTAAAGGCCAGGTTTAATGCGTCCGTGCCTTGCTTGTTGTGCAATTCATTGAACATAAGCCGACCCTGGGAGTCGAAAATCTGGTCATGTCGTTGTCCGATTGTCATGCCCGGCCTCTTGTCGAGTTCCCGTGGATTTCGCTTGTAGAGATTGATCAGCAAATCCTCCATAAGTCGATTCATTTCCTGCAAGCCGGTATCCGCCATCATATCGACGTCGGATTTCGCAAGCGAGTTCAAAGCCGTCGTGTCAATCGGATTTCGGCATCCGGGGACGACCAACAGAACAGTCAGAATAATGCTGACCAGCGTCAGCCTGACGAGGAATTTTTTTTGACGGATGCAAATAAATTCAGCGAAGCAGGTGGACACGGAAATGGACCCTGAGGAATTCATGGAACTCGTTGACTTCTTCAAAAGCGATTTTCAAACGGCCCTTTTCCATGTGATTGAGCCTGGACAAGGTGATGTAGTTATCCGGTTGATTTCCGGCTTTGATGTTTTCGACCTGACAGCGCAGACGCAGGAAAACCAGGAAATTGTAGCTGGCCTCGAGATCATCGGCCAGCTTTTGGGACAGGACATCCTTTTCAACCAGCATCTTAATTCGTTCACGTGTCCCGCCGCTCATTACGCCGGCTTCCATGGCGAGTGCCTTGACCCCCTCAGTGATTGCGAAGATACCGGCCTTTTTAATATCAATCTGGCCGCGATGCTCTTCGTCATGCTCCGTCTTGATGCCACCCAAAAGGCTGAGAGGCGGTCTGAAACGATTGACGTTGGCCGCAGAACGCGTCAGGAACATTCTCTCTTCTTTGAAATGCCCGGCCAGCATCTCCCTGAGGCCTTTTTCCAGGCTCGGATCACCATAAATAGTGCGCAGGTCGAAAAACATGCTGCCATTCAGAATATGCTCCGGCAGCGGATTTTTCAGCCAGATGCCGAGCACCTTTGCCCATTCACTGAAGCTGCGCCGCCAGAACTGGTTTTTCGCCATAATGCCCCCCGGACAAGGCGGTACGCCAATCTCAATCAATGAGTCGATGAGCTTCTCCGAGAACGCTTCGATCTCGGCAATTTCTTCCGCGGAGAGATCGTCAGCATAGATAATGGCATTGTCCTGGTCGGTGGTCAGTGTCTGTTCACGACGCCCTTCACTGCCGAGGACGACAAAGGCAAACTGATCGGTCATGTCGCTGAACTGACGGGCACGCAGCAGATCAATCAGGCGGAGCAGCAGCTGGTCGTTCAGTAATGCAATCATACGGACCAGCTCCCGAGGAGGGACTCCGGTACTGACGAGATGCAGGACCAGGTCCTGAATCTGCAGGTGATAATTCTTCAATTCGTCGAGGGTGGTAGCATTATCGATGTCGCGAATCAGCTTCTGCGGCGAGTGCGTCTGCAGACGCATGATATCTGAAACGGTAATAATGCCCGACAGTCGGTGCTCCTGGTCAACGACACAAATCCGGTGAATCCCATTCTTGGAAATCCGGTAGAGCGCTTCAAATATAAAGTCATCTTCACTGACAGTGATCAGTGGGGCGTTCATGATTTCCCGGGCGGCAATCGTCGCAGGGTCGATTGCCTGGGAAACAACCTTGTTGCGCAGGTCGCGATCGGTCAAGATTCCGACCGGCGTGGTGTCTTCACAAACGATAATGCTGGAAATCTGCCGGTCGCGCATGACTCCGGCAACATGCAGAACCGTGTCATCAGGTTCACAAGTAGCGACATTGCGCCGGCAGAACTTCTTGATAGGTTGAAACAAAACATTGTCTTCGGACATTTGCACACCTTGCCATTGTATCCGCGGCGTTCAGGTTGGGCCAACTGTGCGAAAATTATTGCCGTATTAAATTTAGCGTTGAAGGGCCGCGGGTGCAAGAGAATTTAAAGGTGAGAGGTGGATGAAAGGTATCAATCAGCCAGAAGACCGTAAAACCTTTTCCGGCGCCGTATCTTGCATTTAAAAAAGAAGGCCTACTCAATACGGATTGGCCTTAGATTGATGACAAACCCCGCACGTGATGCGGGCTTGTTTTTTTGGGCAACAGATGGTTAATCTGATGCCCTTGTTGGTTTTTTTAAGGACAAAACCGGCGGGGCGCGTCCCGCCAGACGCCTTACTTTTGTCCGTGCGGCGACAAAAGTAAGCAAAAACGCCTTTCTCCTTGCGGAGGGCATCTCCTTTGCCAGTTTTCTGAGATATCCAATAAGAACGGAGCTTAATAAGCCGGCCCGTTACAGGGGGCCTCCCCTGCAGTGTGATTTATAAGGGAAAAGCTCAAAAACAAAGCACCGGCTACAATCCTTCACAAGCGGAGAGGCTCACAAGAGCCTCGGATCCTGCGAGGGAAGTGTAGACCCTTAATCGGTTAGAACTAACTAGATTGATGCTGCCGCCCTTACGGGCAAGACATGCCCAGCGCAGCGCAAAGCTTTCTTTTGCTTCGTTTTCTTTGTCGCTACAAAGAAAATGAAGTTGCTGTCGGGCAACCCCGACGACTTTGATTTGGTCTTTAACCTCCAAGTACAAAGAAAAGGGCAACAGATAAATCATCTGTTGCCCTCTCAATCATGAAGTCTGGCTGAACTCTGCCAGCCACCTGAAGGCCAACTTCACTCAGAAGTTGGCCTTTTCAAGTTTTTTTCTCTACTTGTAGCCATCTATTTCATCGAACTGCAGGTACTGGTAGATCTCGTCCTTCTTCGGCGCAACCTTCTCTTTGTAGACCGCGAGGTATTCCGCCGGAGTCGGCAGTTTACTCATGGTTGTCGTGACAGCACCGAGTTCTGCAGAACCGAGGTAAACCTGGGCACCGTTACCAATACGATCATCGAAGTTACGGGTCGAAGTGGAGAACATGTTCACACCATCTGGAACACGGGCCTGGTTACCCATACAAAGCGAACAACCGGCGATTTCCAGACGAGCGCCCATGGCGCTGAACACCGAGAAGACAGCTTCTTCCTTGAGCTTGTCCTGATCCATGCGGGTCGGTGGGCAAACCCAGGTACGAACATTCGGGTTGAACTTCTCACCACGCCAGATCTCGGCGGCCGCGCGGAAGTGACCGATGTTGGTCATACAGGAACCGAGGAAGACATCCTGAATCGGAGTTCCCTGGACTTCGGAAAGCAGCTTGACATCATCCGGGTCGTTCGGGCAGGCCAGAATCGGCTCAGTAATTTCTGCCAGGTCGATTTCAATCACCGCAGCATACTCGGCGTTGGCATCAGCTTCGAGCAGTTTGGGACCCTTGAGCCACTCGTTGACAGCATCAATTCGGCCCTGCAGGGTCTCCGGATCCTGGTACCCTTCTGCGATCATCTTTTTCATCAACGCAACGTTGGAGCGCAGGTAAGTGCAGACACTCTCTTCGGACAGCTTGATACAACCTGCAGCAGCAGAACGCTCGGCAGCGGCATCGGTCAATTCAAAAGCCTGCTCAACTGACAGATTCGGCAGACCTTCCATCTCCAGGATCCGGCCGTTGAAGATGTTGACCTTGTTCTTCTTCGGTACGGTCAGGAGCCCTTGCTTGATGGCCCAGTAAGGGATGGCATTAACGGCATCACGCAGGGTGATCCCCTCGTTAAACTCGCCTTTGAAGCGAACCAGAACAGATTCAGGCATATCCAGGGGCATGAAACCAAGTGCCCCGGCGAATGCAATCAGCCCTGAACCCGCGGGAAAGCTGATACCGATCGGGAAGCGGGTGTGCGAATCACCACCGGTACCGACCGTATCGGGAACCAGCAGACGGTTCAGCCAGCTGTGAATAACACCATCACCTGGACGCAACGGCACACCGGCGCGCTCAGCGATGAACTTCGGCAGGTTGGCGTGCATCTTCACGTCAGCCGGCTTAGGGTAAGCAGCAGTGTGACAGAAAGACTGCATAAACATCGGCGACTTGAAGCGCAGACAAGCCAGCTCTTTAATCTCATCGGCGGTCATCGGGCCGGTGGTATCCTGGGAACCGACTGTGGTCATGATCGGTGCGCAGGAAGAACCAGGCAGAACACCTTCGACGCCACAGGCGCGACCAACCATCTTCTGCGCCTGGGTGTACCCCTGCCCAGGCTTTGGAGCAGGATTGACCGTCTTGGCAAAGATGTCAGTCTCTCCCAGGCCCAATGCTTCACGGGCTTCTTTGGTCACGGCGCAACCGATAATCAGTGGAATCCGGCCACCGGCGCGGTATTCATCAGGAACCGTATCCGGCTTGATCTCGAAGGTCGAAACAACGTCTCCGGCTTCGTTGGCCACCTCTCCCTTGGCGGTGTTGATGGTGATCACATCACCCATGTTCAGGTTGGTCACGTCCATCTTCAGCGGCAACGTACCGGAGTCCTGGGCAGTGTTAAAGAAGATCGGTGCAATAACACCACCGATGATAACGCCGCCACGACGCTTGTTGGGGACGGCGGGGATATCATCACCGATGCACCAGAGTACGCTGTTACATGCCGATTTACGGGAAGATCCGGTCCCGACCACGTCACCGACAAAAGCAACCTGATGGCCTTCAGCACGCCACTTGGCGATCTCTTCGATACCACCGGGGAAGCGGGTCTTACCCATGGCCAGGGCATGCAGAGGGATGTCTGGACGGCTCCAGGCATCACCGGCGGGAGAAAAATCATCGGTATTGATTTCGCCTTCCACCTTGAAAACCTTGACTTTAATAATCTCCGGCATCGCAGGTTTGCTGGTGAACCACTCAGCAGCTGCCCAGCTTTCAACAACTTTTTTCGCTGCGGCATTGGTCTTGGAAAGTTCTATCACCTGAGCAGCAGCGTCGTACACATAGGTCATACCGGACAGGGCAACCGCAGCTTGATCAGCAACCGCAGCATCACTGAGTGCAGCAATCAACGGCTGTACATTGTAACCACCGATCATGGTGCCGAGAATCTGTACGGCCTTCTGCTTGTCGATCAGCAGTGAGCTCTTGCTGCCCTTCAGGATCTCGGCCAGGAACCCGGCCTTGACTTCGGCAGCAGGATCGACACCGGGTGAAACCCGTTCAGTGAACAGTTCCATCAGGAATTCTTCCTTGCCGGCCGGAGGACTTTGCAGCAATTCACAAAGATCGGCAGTCTGTTCCGGGTTGAGCGGCAGCGCCGGAATCCCTTGAGCATTACGCTCTTTTTCGTGCATCAGATAAGCTTCAATCATCTCTCTCCTCCATCATAGTTTTTGGTGAAATCAATATTGTATCACCGATAAAAGTTCGTCCAGGTATCGATAAAATGTTGAACGGAAACCTGCATACTGTATACGATTTTATGGGGTCCGTCAACGTCCAAACCAGCCAAAATCACGTCATTTTTTCAACACGCAAGAGTCATTACCCCCCCCCATTGTATAGATGCACTGGCCGTCGAAGAGCCGAACCTTAGCGATGTGACGTATTATGACACACTGCAGTTGTGTACTACAGGTCAAACCAAGGAGGAAAAAATGTTTGAGATTATTATGTTGTTTGCTTTTTTGTGGGCTGCAGCCAGTCAACTCCTGCCTTCAGAGCCGTCGTGTCGCAAACGGATATCGCAATCGAAAAAGCGACCTGGACGCAAGGACTGCATGCTGGGAAAGCCTTTTCAGAGACAACCGGGGCAGGCAGGAGACGGCTGGACGAATGAGGGTCGGGGCCCTGCCGAGGCATGCGCGGCCTAGCAATTTCAGAGAACTTCGTGTGACGTTCCGATTGTCTGCGGAGGATGTTTACTCGAAACTGACTGGACGTGTTAGCGCTGCTATCTAATGAATCAATTCAGCGGATTTCATACAGTACGCCGATATAAATATTGAGTGCTGTTGGCGCATCAGGACATTGCAGCGTCAGAATGAGACGTTCAGACATCTTGCTCACAAGTAAGCTCAGTCAAAGGCAGCCACATGATAACGGTAGTTCCCGTACCGAATTTGCTGTGGTATTCGACCCCACCAGAATGACCTTCGAGGATATTCTTGATAATCGGCACACCGAGACCAACACCGAAATTCTTGGTACTGAACATTGGCTCAAAAATCCGACTGAGTACGTCATGGCTCATTCCCGGGCCATTGTCCTGGACAATTATCTCGCAGGTCTCGTCGACAAGTCGGGACCTGAACAGGAGCTTTTTGTCCGGCTTGTCAACTTCATCGAGTGCCTGCAAGGCATTGTTGATGACATTGACGAGCGCCCTGCGCAGGCGTTCGGGATCAATCGGCACGGAAGAGTCTACAGACAGGTCCCTTTGCAGCTGGATATGTTTCGGCAGGCTCATTTCCTCCAAGAGTTCAGTCAGCCAGTCGTCAATGTTGATCGCGGTCTTCTCGATCCTGCGCTGGCGGGAGAAATCGAGCAGGTCACTGATAATTGTGTCACACCGCTCGACATTGCGTTCAGCAAGCAAAAGCGGCTTGTCCAGACGGGCATATTCAGTCCCCTGCAATGACTCCTTGATCAGGTACAGGGCGTTGGCAATCGTACCGAGAGGGTTACGGATCTCGTGGCTGACTGTCGCTGTCAACTGGCCAAGCACAGCAAGCCTCTCTTTCTGTACGAGTTCGGCCTGGGCAACTTCCAGTTGTGCAGATCGCTCCCTGACCAGTTCCTCAAGGGTCGAACGATATTTTTCCAGCTCGTCTTCGGCAGCTTTGCGCTGCGAAATATCCTGCACCATGGAGATCGCCCCGGTAGTTTGGCCGGAGGTATCCAGCATCGGCGTATTATACCATTCACACGTTATCGTTTTGCCTTGCTTGGTAATATTCTCGTTGACGCTGTGGGCCGATTTATCACCACTGATAATTCTCTGCCAGACTGGTTCGACAACCGACCGAAGATCTTCGGGGACAATTGTGCCGTAGGGTTCCTTACCCATCATCTCGACGGCTGTGAAACCGAAAATCGTTTCGGCCGTCGGATTCCACATATTCACGGTAAATTGTGGTGACCAGAGAATACAACCGATCGGCATCCGGCTAATCAACAGGTTCAATCGCTCATGTGCCTCATGCAGTTGTTCTACTGCCTGTTTGCGTGAGGAGATGTCACGTACAGAAGACAGCACGCGGTGATGGTGGCCGATCATGGCACTGCGCAGGTTGACATCCGCCCAGAACAACTCGCCTGACAGCTTTCTGGCCACCCACTCAAAAGAGCAGCTGCCCTGTTCCACGGCCTCCTGAAATTTCAACTTTGCCTCATCGGCGGTGTAAGGGCTAACGCCCTTGCTGAATTTGCCGATGTCACCAGTCAGTGCTTCATCATATGAGCAGCCGTACATATTCAACATGGCCTGGTTCACATCGAGAATCTTGCCGTTCGTGGCATCGTGGATGAAGATCGCATCGCTGGTGCCGTTAAAAATTTCCCGGTAGTTTTCCTCGCTGCGGCGCAACTCTTCCATCAGTTCCTTCTGCGCGGTCACGTCGATCATGACTCCGAGCATCCTGACCGGGCGTTTATCCTCGACGACAACAGTGACCAGATTTCGAATCCAGACGATGTGCCCATCTTCAGCAATCATGCGACACTCAAAACTGTGATCTTCGAGCTGTTCTGTCATCAAACGGCTATATGCTATAGTCTGCTCAACATCATCAGGATGGATCTTACGCCCCCAGAAGCTGCTGTCTTCGTACCAGTCCTGGGTCGTATAGCCAAGGAGATGTTCCGCCTGCCGACTGACGAACAGGACTCGGAAAGTAGGATAATCCATCTCCCAGACAATCCCGTCAATCGAATTGACCAGATCGCGGAACCTTTTTTCATTGGTGATAATCGACTCCTCGCGCACTTTGATCGCGCGGCTCATGCTGCTGATCTGGCCGGCAAGTGCATCTATTTCGGAGAATCCGGAAGTATGGAATTGAAAATCGTAATGTCCCTCGGCAATCTGATCGGTCTTAAGCCCCAGATCGGTCAAAGGCAGCATCAGGCGCCGGACATTGAAGAGTGCGATGAGACTGGCCAGGGTCGCGGCAACAAGCATGAAGAGGATCAATATGTTGCGCATATTGTGAATCGGGGCGTTCACCTGATCCATGTTCAGTCCGACCCAGACTATCCAATTTGAGGTCTTTACCTGCGTTGCACTCTCCAGGTAATTCTGGCTGCCAAACGCAACCTCCTCGGTGGAATCCTGGCCATCCATCGCCCTAAGAACCGATGGATGGTTTGCAAAGCTAATCCGCTGCATGGCCAGAGTCTCTGTGCTGTGTGCGATCAGCGTGCCGCTTTTATCGATGATCGCAACTTCGACCCCACTGTATTGAGAATATCTCTTCAGCAACTTGCCCAGGCTGCTGAGCCGGATATTCCCGAGCAGAAACCCACTGGGCATGGGCATACCGAGTGTTACTGATGGCTCGCCAGTAACCAGAGAAATAAACGTGTTGCTCCAGACCGGTCCCGTTATCTGCATTTTAGTTCGAAACAACCTGTGACCGGAGAAGTCTATACCGGCGTAATCATCCTGTCTTGCCTCCAACTCAGGCAGAACACCGAGATGCAGGACATGCATATCCTCATCAAGCAGATAAATTGACTCGAAAAACTGTGAATTACGAACCATACCGGCCAGGAATTGATTGGTATTGGCCGACTGCAGGATTGTTTCGGCAGCGATTGTCTGCTGGACGTGCTGCAGATCTGAACGAACCTCGAAAAGAAAGGCGTCAACTTCCTCGGCGATAGCTCT
>Ga0316194_10003874_pt1 | contig 10395 bp, 13 predicted proteins | sample CroRivsedime1_MG_FD_204936 | JGI IMG/M metagenome (GOLD analysis project Ga0316194, IMG submission 204936) | Coastal sediment microbial communities from Maine, United States - Cross River sediment 1 | ecosystem: Environmental > Aquatic > Marine > Coastal > Sediment | place: USA: Maine... | reverse complement strand
AATCAACTTGCTCGATCCGATAAGTTTCTCAGGTGGGCACCCCCACGATCAGTACGACTGGCTTCGCGAAAATGAACCTGTGTACTTTCACGATGAGCCCAAGGGACGTGGTTATTGGGCCATTACCCGGTATGCGGACGTGCACGCAATCGGCCGCAATGCGGAATTGTTCAGCAGTGAGCCCACCATCATGATAGCCGACCCCGATGGCAGCCTGCCTGGGGCCCCAATGAACGAGAAGATGATGCTGGTGATGGACCCGCCGGAACACACGGCCTACCGCAAACTGATCAGTCGGGAATTTACCCAGGGGCCCGTACGCAACTACAGCGAACGCGTGACCGATCTTGCCAAACTGATCGTCGATCGGGTGATTGACCGTGGTGAATGCGAGTTCATCAATGAAATCGCGGGTGAGATGCCCAGCTATGTGATCGCGGATCTCGTTGGCTTGCCGCTCGAGGATGGCCGTGAACTGTACAAGCTGACCGAGATCATTCACTCCGCGCCTGAGTCGCAACCACCAAACGCGATCCCGGAAGCGGTGATGAAGATGTTCGAGTACGGCTCCGGGGTCATGGCCGAGAAGCGCGCGAATCCTGGTGACGACCTGGCCAGCAAGTTGCTGGCTGCTGAAGTCGACGGTCGTCAGTTGACCGATATGGAGTTCTTGCTGTTCTTTCTGCTGCTGATCGATGCGGGTGGAGATACTACTCGCAACCTGGTTGGCACCGGGATGTATGAGTTAATGAAACACCCCGAGCAGCTCGCGCTGCTGCGCTCCGACGTGGACCGTTACCTGCCATCGGCGCGCGATGAACTGCTCCGTTGGACTTCTCCCGTCACCTATATGCGCAGGACGGCAACGCAGGACACTGAAATCGGTGATCAGGCCATCAAGGCCGGTGACAAGGTGGTGATGTACTACGGTGCCGCCAATCGCGACCCGGAAGTATTCGAGCGACCACATGAACTGGACATCACCCGCACCAGCAACAAGCACATCGCCTTCGGCGGCGGCCATCACGTCTGCCTGGGTCAGTGGTTTGCGCGTTTGGAAATTGACGCCATTTTGCGCGAGGTGTTGACGCGCATGGATGAGATTGAACTCGATGGCGAGGTCACCTGGATGCCGAGCAACTTTATCTGTGGTGTGACATCGATGCCGGTGAGGTTCAAGGTTGTTTAATCTGTATGTGGATAGTTTCCGCCGAGATTACCTTGTCGGGAGCGGCTGCTAGTCCCTACAGATGACGTTGAGCAGCGCCTGTCGGCCTTCGTGTTCGACGGCATGCAAGGCGCGACGCAGGGCCGGCTCAAATTCCCCACGCTCTCGAACGCACTCGCCATACCCACCGCAAGGCCCTCGTGGGCACACAGGAGAGGCTCTGGGAGCGGTGTGTTACTGCTGCGCGCATTCGCAGCATAGGCCTCGGCCAGCGGTGCGAAGTCTGTCCCACCGTTGACGTAAATATGGCGGATACCGTGTTCCGCAAGCTGGGCAAGATAGTGATGGGCCGCAGACCGGGTGCTGACTTGTTCGTTCATAGCGGTTTCCCTGACACCCCCTGGCTGGACCCATGCGGCAAACTTCTGACGCGCGTTTCTGCGAAATCCTAGATTGGATGAAGTCTTACCGGTACGTCTGGACCGGCGCTTCTTTACGCAGGCGTGCAAACCAGGGCTGCCAGGTATCGTGATGAAACAGCTCAGGTTGGCTGACGTCGAGTTCCTCGAGGGGAACACTGTAGGGATCGACAGTATTCATTACGGTATCCATTACAGGCATGGTGGCACCGGATATTCACTGTATTGATTAAGCGAATTCATTAATTATGATACTGGTTCTGGCGCGCGCGATACAAGAGATTCAGCGGACGGCAAATCTCCACGCCAAACCGGAGAGAGATGGGAGGCGACTATGAATGAGATGCGTGCAGCACGCTTAGTTGAGTATGGCCACATGGCGTGCGAGGCAATCCCTCTGTTTGAGCCTGAAGAAGGCCAGGTTGTCGTCAAGAATGAAATGGCAGCAATCTGCGGCTCGGATCTCCATCAGGTGTATTTCGGGACCTACAACATTAACTTCCCCGCAGAACCCGGCTGGCCGGGTCACGAAGGTGTGGGAGAGGTGATTGAGTCCCGCTATGCAGACCTCGCTCCGGGTGACAGGGTATTGACTGTACCCGGTATGGGCTTTCAACGCTGTTTCGCGGATTATCAAACCCTGCCCGGTCATTGGTGTCTGCGCCTGCCCGATTACGACGGCCCCGTCGAAGATCTCCTGATGGCACAACAATTTGGCACCACCATTTTTGCACTTCGGCGTGGCAACTTCGATTTCACCGGCAAGACAGTTGCAGTTTTAGGACAGGGTTCAGCCGGGCAGTTCTTTGCCTGGCAAGCCAAGCATCTCGGCGCGGAGAATGTGGTTGTTGCGGATTTGTCCCCAGCACGCCTCGCGCAATCCTCCACGTTTGGAGCGGACATAGCGGTGACCGGTGACGCGGAAGGAAAAGCGGTGCGTGAAGCCGTGATGGACTCCACCAACGGCCGCGGAGCACATGTGGTCATCGAAGCGGTCGGCCGGTCAGAAACGATTCAACATGCCATCGATATCGCAAGACCACACGGTAATGTGGTGTTTTTCGGCCTCCCGGAGGGCAATGGCGACGTACCCTTTAACTACATGAAGTTTTTCATGAAACAGCTGCAGGTGTATTCCGTGGTTGGCGCGCAAGCAGAAGAGGATCTCAGCTCGTTCCACAAAGCCCTGGATTGGATCGCACGCCGGCAGATTGATGTTTCACAAATGGTCAGCCATCGCCTGGATCTGGAAGAGATCGATAGGGCCATGTTGCTCGCCCACGAGCGCGACGAGGATGCGCTCAAGGTCACCTTGGATTTCCAGTAAGAAGTGGGCTGCTAGCCATGCGCCAACACCCGGTATCTGTCGAAAGCGAAGTTGCGTTTCTCAAAGCCGAGTGGCGCGAGCGCAAGGACATTCCACATATCTACAGCCGACAATCCCGTCTGGACAACACCAAGCGGTACCTTGTAACGATTCACAATGCCCGGCCGCGTCACACCGCCGGAGATCTCGATCTGGACGACTCCGGTTTCATACTGGTCGAGCATGAATCCAAGGTTACGGACTTCCGCGACAAACAGCTGGTTGCTGATGTCTATTTCCCAGAGATGCGCGACCTGATTCTCGCCGAGACCGGTGCTGCGGCTGCATTCCCCGTCGAGTTCTACCAGGTGCGCAGCGCCGATCCGGCACACTTCTTTGACGCCTACTCGCTCTACATGCACTGCGACTTCAGTCCCAACAGCTGGACCAAACTGGCCCGACACTTTATCCGTGCAGCCGGAACGGAAGCCGAGTACAGCGACGAAGAATGGGATTTCGCGCTGTACAACCTGTGGCGGCCCGTGGGTGGACCAGTTGAACAGGATCCGTTGGCACTTATCGATGCCAGCACGGTGGCGCGCAGCGACATTGTCGAGTACAGCCCGGTTAAAGACCGCGACGACGGGCGCGCGGCGGTGCCGTTGTTCAATCCCGCACAGATCCTCTACTACGTGCCGCACATGCAGCTCAACGAAGTGCTGGTGTTTAAACAGATGGACTCCCGGTCCGGGCGCGCGATGGTATGTCCACACACTTCATTTCATGATCCGACTGCCAAATCGGATTCACGCGCCCGGGAAAGCATCGACATCCGCATGGTGTGCGTTTTCCCTAAGCGCTAGTCGCTTTGAAAGCTTGTGGCCACATCGTCTACCTACCGATAGGTAGACGTGCAAATCAAACAAGTCGAACGCAACCGAGTCAGGTTGCTCGTTCGCTGAGGCCGGAGTTATCGCGACGAAAGCACTTTTCTGGCCGCTGAAGCCAGTACACGATCGTAGGTAGCAAGTGGGGCGTTGAGCGATACAGCGAGCTGCAAATAGGCAGCGTCGTAGGCGGATATTTTCTGACTGAGAGCAAGTTCGAACTGAGCCTGGTGGTCGATGCTGTGACGGGCTAGCCTGAGTTTTCTAAAACCGTCCAAACCTCTTTCAACCAGGTCGCGAGCTTTGGCTTCTGACTTTTTGACCCCGACACTGATGATCTCATGGTCAATAAGATTCGGTGCGTGTAGCGATTTACCTGAGAGCAGCTTCAGCGCTTCACCTTGTGATGGCTCATTGAACAGAATCGCAGCAAGAAGGCTGCAATCCACAACAATCGGCGGGAGCGTGTTATAGGTCTTCACGGGTTCCGCAACAAAGAGTTCACGACTCATCTTGCGTCGCGATCCTGCCGAATAATATCCACTGCCAGCGGTACGGTAGTGGTTGCCTTACGCTGAGACAATTCAAGTTCAGCTGCGATTTCTTCGATTGATAGCCACCCGGATGATTCACCTTCTTTCTCAACGCTTGCGCTCTCGTGAACATCTTCTTCGGTAGAGCGGCAGATAAGATCCAACAATTCACCCTGCAAAGAGCGGTGATGATCTACTGCCCGCTGTCTCAGTTTGGCAACCACGTGTTCGGGAACATTTTTGATCGATAGATTAGGCATGAAAATGGCTCCATAATGGAGCCATTATAGATCCATTTTGGGACTCTCGTCCAACTGGAGGCACGGCGCCGTAGGGGCGCTCACGCTTCGACGAGCGCCTCGATTTCGTCTGTGCTTCGCTTCATGTGCTTTACCCTCCACTCTGCTGAAATTCACGTACCTGCCGCAGAACCGGCACCGTCGGCATCGACAGGTTCTTACCCAGCTGCTTGTCACCGATGATGCCGGTAAAGAAGGTGCTCGTAATCAGGTCTGCGAAGTAGTTGGCGCCGGGATAATAGACGAGAACGACGTTCTCGAAGTCCGACTGATCGTCGAGGGAGACCGCCTGACCAATATGCAGGGGACCATGAACGCCTCGGGCCATACGTGTGAGCATCTTGCGGCCGTAGCTGGCGTCCGCTGCCTGCTGTTCAGCCGTTCCGGGGCTTGAAAGGTTGAACACGAGAACCGCTTCATCGTTGACAGGCGCGAGCGCTCTCAGCCTGGCTTCAAACTCTCTCAGAGGCAGGACCTGAGAACCCAGGTCTTTGTCTTCGACGGCTTTCAACGGTTCAGCCGCCTCGCCGCCGGTGAACCTGTCGATGACTGCGAGCCCAAGCAGCGCCTGATGCATCATGAAGTTCAGCAACCCTGGCCGTTCCATCCCGTGGATATAGGTACTTTCAAACCTGCCGAGTGCTGCCTTGAAGGTTTCCGATTCCCTCACGGAAGTAAAGGATCTGCGAGAGGCAAACTGCATCAACACGGCACCGCTCCATTGGGTCTCTGATACTGGCGTGGTTCCGTCGGTGAAAGCCGACTGGCCAACGTAGATGAGCTTGCCTGCGTCGCTTGCTTCGAGTGTGGTTATGAGATCTGAAGCCATTGTGACGATGACGGCGTCATCCGCGACCTTGAAGAAGATCAGGGCGTGAAACGTATCGGCACCATAGATCGCGGTCTGATGATCCTGGACGTACTGCAGCCTCGCGGATGCGTAGCGCTGGTGCTGCCAGATCATTCCGGACGCCAGCACGACGATGAGGCCAAGTATGATTGTGAGCGCCACCTTCACGGATCCCCCCCCCTGTTTTCCAAATCAGGGCGAATTCACCCAGATCGGCGATGACCAGGCCCGATGTTGCACAGTTGCGGGAACATCTGTCGGCCGATCCACTTCGGCTTCGTTGGCGAGTGCCGTGGTCCAGCGACAGCTCGGATTTTCAAACACCCGGACGTAGTAAAACGCGATCTGATCGGAGGAAAAGTCCGGGTCTGTGAAGGTGGTCTGTAGCTCAGAAGCGCCGCCGCCATTTAGTGCGCAGGTGTCAATGTCCACCGAAGCGGTTGTCGGTGGACATCTGCCATCCTCGCCGGGTGTACGATCTCCCGAACACGCGACGTCCCACACTTTCTGCTTTTCTTTCCCGTCATCCAGCCACCCTTTGATGACCTGGATGCGATCGAGCGCTGGCGCACTTGGATCCTGGCTTGCCCACACCCAGAAGCTCGGATTTTCCAGGTTGGCGAGATCCGAGCCCATTGGCACACCGTTAGCGTAGGCCGTAGCAACAGCATCGGCGCTCTCGCCCATATTCTCGGTGTAACGCCCCGCAAAGAAACGTAGCTTGATCCGTGATCCGCTCGTGCCAAACGCCTCGCGACGCCTCAGCGCATCGAAGATGTCCGCACGTGTATTGGCCTCAGCCCACACCCCGGCAAGCCCACCAGCTGATACTTTACGAATCGGACCGATGACAACATGGTTCATTTCAAGGGCTCGTTTAACGGCGAAGGAGAAATCGATGCTGCTGAACTGCGCGGGAATTTCGCGCGCTGTGTTGCCCGGATCAGACAGGTGGGTATCTGTCGATCCAATCACACCCAGTTTGTAGGGGTTCTGACCACCTTCACTACCCATGGCAAGACCGGTGAGAAGCGCATTGCGAAGGAAGGAAGGTTCCGACGCGCATTGAGTTCCCTGACCGTCATCACAAACGGGCCAGGTGTTCTCGAAGTCGCAATCTTCATCGGCCATCCCTACGCCGATCTGGCACTCGGAATTGCCTTTCTGCTGGGTGATCTCAAAAAGCCGATCGATTCGGGCGCGGCGCTCGATATCTGCCGCCGTATAGGTAGAACCGTCTTCGTCGGTGCGTGCAAACGCTCTCCCCCATGAGAAATTGGTGTTGTGGGGGATGGTCAGCACTTCGCAGGGCGCCTGGCAGGCTTCATCCAACTGGGCAAAGAAATCGGCCTGGTTCACGACATCATTCGAAGATATGGCATGTGGCGTCACGTCAGTACCACGGAATATGACGTTTCGATGCAGCATGCCGAAGTTCTCTAACAAGGAAGAGAACTCGTATCCGATCAACGTGCTGAATGTGCCCGGGTCATCGAAGGCATTCGCGGCTTCCTGTACACGCACCCAGGTAGCTTTTTCAGTGGCAAGGCACCGCTCCAGATCATCATCACAAAGAGCGCTGCGTGGTCCAGGCCTGTCCCCTGCTGTTTCGAATACCTGCTCTAACATGGCCTGTTGATCGAGATCTCCAGCGCGCATGGCACGACACTGATCTGTATCGAACTCCGGTCCACCGCCAATGGTACACGGCAGGTGGGTGGCAAAATTCTCGGCGTGATCAGTCAGGGCAACAAAATCCAGAGGTGCCTCCAACCTGGCCGCGAGACCGTTCTGAAGCTCAACTTCTTCTCCGCGGGCGAATCTGTACGCCGTGTTGGGTCCCAGTCGATTGCCACCTGCATATGCATCGGCAGACCAGCTGGTGTGCACGTGCAGATCACCATACAGGGCAGTTTTCAGCGGGAAACGCTCAACTTCTCCGCCGGATGCTTGCGCTGGCGGCGGCGTGGAAATATGACTCTCTGGCACCACATCCGGGTCTGAACATCCGAATGGTGTTATCGCCGCCACAACCAATATTGCACTGAGTTTTTTCATAGTCGTCGGCAGAAATGGACTGCCTCAGGTACCTCGCGTAGTCAAACCGCGTTCCCGCCCGCTTCCTGTAGACGCTTTCCTCTCAGCTGAGCCAGCAGTCCGATCAGGACGCACCAGAGCGTGATCCAAGACAGGTAAATCAACACATCTTCAACTGGATTGTTGATCAGCGTAAGAAATGTCGCGCGGGAGATGCTCCAACAGACCCAGAAGGTGATCAGACGCGGCCTCTGTGCCAGGCCCAGAAAGAACCAGGCCAGGGTGCCGGTGATGCTGAGCGCCATCAGCTGGGACAGCGGCACCGTGAAGGTAAAGAAGAGATTGCCTGTGAGGTCCCAGCTCGTTGGCATATAGGGCACGAGAATGTTCAGGAACAGGATGTCTTCGAGCACGCCGTTGATGAGGCCGAGGAAGACGATGCCCGCCCAACCAAGGATGTTCCGAGTTTTGCTCATAAGTCGACTCGCCAGGTTAGGGGCGGCTACTCACCGCCCACGATGCTGCGAACTTCATCCAGGACTTCGGACCAATCTGCTCGCGATCGGTAGCCCTTTTCCGCCCACTTGGCGAGGATCTCCCCTTCGGGCGAGAGCAGCACCACGCCCGGATGCGGGATGCCGTAGGCAAAAGTACCCGGGCCATATTCCTCGTTGCGGATTCCCCAGGCTTCTACGTGCTGGCGGTCCACGTCGCGCAAAAGCGGAAACTCGACGTCCCATTTCTCATAGAACGCATCGATGATCTCCGGCTTGTCGTAGGTCATGCCGGCGACGCCCACGCCGATGGCTTCGAACTGGTCTCTGATGTCATTCAGTTTCACGAACTGACGAATGCAGAAGGGTCACCAGTCGACGGATCGATTGAACACGAACAGCAGACCATTGGACCCTTTCAAGGTATCCAGGGTCTGCTCGTTGCCGTCCTGATCGGCTGCGGCCAACAGCGGTGCTGTCACGCCCACGCTTGGGCCCCAGGCAGCCGCGTATTCCGATTCCGCGAACGCCAACTGAGCCATGCCGGCGAGGGCTCCGGCGAACAACGCGCGTCGCAAAGCGCGCAGCCATCCAGCCTGGTATCGTCGTGATCTCATGATGTCCTCCTTAGTTCAGTCTTGAAGAATCTTTCAGCGGTCGCACGGCCCATTGATCCTAACATTGCCATGACGCCTCCTCACACGTTCTCGGACGGCCGCGCCAGCAGCGCTTCACAGCCCGTACCGGCCAGCATGCCGTCTACCCTTGTGCGATCTGCCTCGTCCAGGCGCGCGTATTCGATGCGGAGCCACTGCAGGCACTTGCCCTGATACGGGAACGGCTCCTGGACCCACGCCTTGCCGTCCACTTCCACTTCCACCGTTTCGGCGCCTTGATCGAGCGCCTGTGCATTGGCCAGCATTACGGGCACATAGGTGCGGCCGACTTCGGCGAGTATCGCCTTCAGGGTCTCCGGAAGGGCATCCGGATCGACAAAGTCATCGCCCGTTGGCTCGAGCCCCGAGTGATCTTCCATCTTGCTCACCCAGGCATGCACGCGGGGAAAATCTGCGGCCGCGATGGCAGCTGGCGTGGGATCGAACTGCACCAGCTGGGTCAGCTGCCCGAAGCAGGCAAAGTCCGCCGACCCGGGGCGGCGCCCCATAATAAATGGCAGATTCTTCAGGTGTTCGTTCAGACAACCGAGAAAACGCTTGTAGCTGTCTTCGATGACCGGGGCAGTGGTGTCATTGGAACCCACCACGTAGAGCCGGCTGATCTGGCGCTCGGAGAAGACCTTCTTCGCCTGCTGCATCTGAGCATCCGGCTGCGTGACGTCGGCGTAGTGCGGCAGCACGGAACCCGCCATCTCGATATCGGCGTCGTAGTACCACCGGTAGTGGAACATGGCCTTGGTCAGCCACTCATCGCCGTAGTCCTCTAGCAGGTAGTTGAGAAAGGCGGCCGCCGGATCGGCGGGAATCACCGAACGGCCCGGGTATTCATCTTCCAGACGTCGAATGATGGGGGTGCTGTCGACTTCTGCGCTCACCTCCCCCGCCTCGTCGGCGAAGTAGAAGATCGGGACCAGGCCTACTTTCGGCTGCGGCAGGTCTTCCACGTCCTGCGCACCCTGCAGGAATCGGTAAGGAATCCGCCTGTACCTCAAAAGCGCCAGCATCTTCCGGGTGTAGGGAGAACCCGGCGACCCACGCACGGGTAGCAGATCGGTCATAGCACCTCCTTTCAATGTCTCCTTATAGCAGGTTACCGGTTATATTAATGATAGTCATTAGTTTTGTATTGTTGTACAAATACAGCTGTTCCAGCTGGAGAAAAGCGAATGGAAGTTATCAACAAGGTTGTACCCAATGAGGCGCAGATGAAGGGGTTCATGGAGCCCGGCCACGATGGCCCGATCTACATGCTGAATCTCTTGAAGTTCAAGGAGAACGCCGAGTACCCGGATGGCCGTGATACCGACCTGACCGGCGCCGAGGCCTATGCAATTTATGGTGCCGAGGTGGTCGAACACCTGGCGAAAGTGGGCGGTGCGCCCATGTTCTCGGCCAGGATTGAACGCCTGATGCTGGGGGAGGTGGAAGAACTCTGGGACACGGCGGCCATTGCCATGTACCCGTCCCGCAAGGCCATGATGGACATGATGAGTTCACCGGACTACCAGGCTTCCGCCGTGCACAGGGCCGCAGGGCTGGCGGGTCAGCTCAACATCGAGCTGGTCGAGCCAATGGGCGCCTGGCTGATGCAGCAGCAGGACTGAGGCAGAAGAATGAAGTGGGTTACGGGAATTGCACTGGCGCTGGCCGTACTGCTGGGGATCGGCTGGATTTTCAGGGCGGAGATCGCCCTCTTCGGCATCCATCGCATGATGGCCTCGCAGA
>Ga0316194_10003872_pt1 | contig 10398 bp, 11 predicted proteins | sample CroRivsedime1_MG_FD_204936 | JGI IMG/M metagenome (GOLD analysis project Ga0316194, IMG submission 204936) | Coastal sediment microbial communities from Maine, United States - Cross River sediment 1 | ecosystem: Environmental > Aquatic > Marine > Coastal > Sediment | place: USA: Maine... | reverse complement strand
ATGAGCTCCGCGGTACGCTTCGCGGCCTGGATGCCAGCGATTCGTGCAGTGGCCAAGGCATCGCCCTTCGGCACCTTGCCGCTCAGTAGAACCTCGCGAGTCGCGGCTTGCATCCGGAGCGTCGCGCGAGCGCGGGCCTCGCGAGTGCTCTTGTCCTTCTCGCCGACATCGACCATCCGGGCCTGGCCCCGGGGGTCCAAGTGTGTGAGCTGATCGTCTCTATCCATCAGTCGAGGTGCGGCGCCTCGTAGCTCGCGCGCGGGGGGATCGTAGCGGTCCCAGCCATTCGAGCAATGAGCTCCACTCGGGAATGCACCCCGAGCTTCGAAAAAATACGCTTGAGATACGTGTTGACGGTGGAAACCGTGAGCCCGGTTTCGGATGCGATGTCCCGCGTGCTCGAACCCGCCACCAAGAGCGCCACCACGTCGCGCTCTCGTGGGGTGAGCGGGGCACGCTGGAGGGTTTCGGCGACCGCCTCACCAGGACGCCTGCTGCCTTCGTCGGCCAAGCGCGAAGCGCAACCCAGTCCGCGCGAGAAAATGCGCGAGGCCCACTTCAGGACTTCCAGATCTTGGCCGACGGGCGCATCGCCGACGATCTCGAGGTGGAGGGTGCCGACGGGTGTTCGACCTCGGCGCAGCGGCAAGGATATCGTGGGCTCGCCGGCAGAAAGCTCAGATTCGCTGCTGAGAGCGTCGACTTCGGGACGCTCGAGCCGAAACGAGTGCGCGCCGACAAGCCCGGCGAGCAAGCTCGCACCACGCATCGGATAGGTGCGCACGGGATCGAGCTCCGTGAGGTGCTCGGCGATATCCATCAGCCTTTCGCTCGATGTCATAGCGCGTTCCCGTCAGGCTCATTGAGCGTAGAGAACGCAATAATTGTCAACCCTCGGGATCCCAGACGTACGAAGACGGGTCGATTTGCTCGATCGAGAAGACCGACAGGAGCTCTTCGGGACGTACTGGTGCCGCGGTTGGGGTGAGGCCGAGGGAGTGGGCGAGCAGGCCGACCACCTCGCCAGCGCTCTGCCCCGACTCACGAAGGGCTTCGATCGGCGTGGCGCCGAAACGCTTGGAAAGGCGCCGTCCGTCTCGGGCTACGACCAGGCCGATGTGTGCGAAGCGAGGAACCGGCAGGTCGAGGGCACGGTAAAGGGCGATCTGACGAGGCGTCGATGCGAGAAGATCGGCTCCGCGAATGACCTCGGTGATGCCGGCGTCTGCGTCGTCGACCACGACCGCGAGCTGATAGGACCAAACGCCGTCGGCGCGACGCAGAACGAAGTCGCCACCGACCGCGCCGGCAGGATACGGACCCGAGATCAGGTCATCAAAACCAGGAGACGGATCAGCGAAGAGAAATCGAAGCGCCGGAGGTCTCTCAGGTTTGCTTGGACCTTCGCGACAGGTGCCCGGATAGCGCGGTCCCTCGTCTCCGTGGGGCGCGCTCGCGATCGCGGCGACCTCCTTTCGGGAGCACGTGCATGGATAGACCAGTCCCTCGTCGCTGAGACGACGGAGCGCAGCTTCGTAGGCTTCGTCGCGCGAGGATTGAAAGATCGGCCCCTCGTCCCACCCTAGACCGAGCCACTCGTGGTCGCGGCAGATCTCCTCGGCCGACCCGGGAACGACGCGTGGTCCATCGATGTCTTCGATGCGCATGACGATGCTCCCGCCGAGCTGTCGGGCCCGAAGCCACGTCACGAGCGCCGTTCGCGCGTGGCCGAGATGCATCTTGCCAGTCGGCGAAGGAGCGAAGCGCGTGCGATACGTCGAAGCCACGCTTTCCCTTTATACGACTTGCGCGGAGGCGGCCATGCAGTGCATCTTCCGGCCGTGCGGGGACGAACCGATGTGTGTGGGTGCTTTCCGACCGGGCGCCACTATCCGGGCATTGCCGACCTGATCGCCGACGCGATCCAGAAGGTCGAGGGACTCTGCCAAGAGTTCGAGCCGGGTTCGTCGTGGGAGGACATCCCATTCGTCGTCATCGACTTCGAGACCACGGGGCGCGACTCGAAGACCGATCGTGTCATCGAGATCGGGCTCGTGACGTTCGAGAAGGGCAAGGTCGGCAGTCGGGAGAGCTTGCTGGTGAACCCGGGGATCCCCGTGCCCGAAGAGTCGCGCGCGGTGCATGGGATCAGCGACGAAGAGCTCGAGGGCGCGCCCGACTTCGCAACGGTCATGCCTCGCGTCTTGGAGTCGCTCCAGGGCAAACTTCCCGTCGCGTACAATGCCTCGTTCGACCGCGGCTTTCTCATCGAGGAAATTGGGCGGGCAGCGCCTGAGGGAATGACCCCCGGAGACATGCCACCGGCCGCCCGCGACGAGGTCGTCTGGGTCGACCCACTCGTCTGGGCGCGCGAGATCTTGAAAGAGCTCAAGAGCCGCCGACTCGGGGACGTCGCGAAGCACCTTGGAATCCCCCTCGAGCAAGCCCACCGCGCCGCCGGCGACGCCGAAGCGACCGGGCGAGTTCTGCTTTCGCTGGCACCGCAGATGCCCCGTGTGTACGGCGAGCTCGTGCGTCTGCAGAAACGCTACGCGGCGTTTCAGGAGGCAGAATTTGCGGCCTGGAAACGCTTTCGGTGAGCCCAAAGGTCACGCAGGCGAGATTGATTTGGGTCCCGTTCGCCTTGATGGCGTTCGGCAGTTGGACCCCGACCATCTGGATGTGGTCCCAGGGCATCGAGTGGTCCGGGGCCGCAGGACGCGCGGTGGCGATCTGGTACACGGTGCCCGCCTTGCTGTCCGTGCTCTTCGTCCAGGGTCCGTGGCTGAAGCAACCGATCCTCGGGCCGCTTGGAATTCGGCTCAAGGTGAACCGCTGGTGGGGCATTGCTTGGTTGCTCCCCGTGGCGCTTCTTCTCATCGGTGTCGCGCTCGTTTGGGTGGCTGGCTTCGAACCGGTGCTGACGCTCGAGCAGCTCATCGAGAACAAGCGCTCGGCGGTGCCGGCCGACCAGCTCGCCGAGTTCGAGATCTACCTTGCCCAGAACACGCCGCCTCATCCGCTGATGCTGATTCTGATGGGGATGCCGGCAGGGCTCACCTTCAATTTGATTCCGGGAATGTGCGAAGAGGTCGCGTTCCGCGGCTACTACTTTCGCGAGCTACAAGGCAGCTTCTGGGCGCGCTCCACCAAGATCGGCATCCTTTGGTGGCTCTGGCTCGCCCCTTCGGTCGCGCTCGGTAACTTCTACGGCTCCCCGGGGCTGCTCGGAGTAGCGCTGATGCTGCCGTGGTGCATCATCGCGTCGTGGGTGCTCGTCTACATTCGGGTACGAAGCGAATCGGTGATCGCGACAGCCATCGCTCGAGGCACGATGATTGCCCTTACCGCGGCCGCACACGACCTCACGTTCGGAACACCGACCTGGGTTGCCCCCTTCTACGGAATCGCGGGCATCATCGCTCTCTGTGTGGTTTGGTCCGCGTGCTGGGCAGATGATCGGCGCCGACCGACGGCGAGACTCACGACTTGAGGAGGGCGCGTTGGACGACGAAGCAAACCTTGGACTGCAGGCTCGCTACGGTGGATACGCCCTCGTTACGGGGGCCGCTCGAGGCATCGGGCGCGCGTTCGCGAGCTATCTCGCGGCCGATGGCTTCGACCTGCTATTGGTCGACCGTGAGGCAGGCGAGTGCGAGGAGCTCGCGGAGACGCTTCGGGGCCAGCACGGCATCGACGCGCGAGCCCTGATCTGCGACCTGTCCGAACAAGGGCTCGAAGAGCGCGCGCGGGGTTGGGCGAACGAGTTCGATATCGGGCTCCTCATCAACAATGCGGCGATCTCACCGCTCGACCCGTTCCTCGAGATCTCGCTCGAGACGCACCTCGCGACCTTGGACATCAACTGCCGGGCGGTGCTGGTCATGACCCATGTGCTCGGGAAGGCGATGGTGGCTCGGGGGCGTGGCGGCATCGTCATCGTGTCCTCGGCATCCGCGCTCTCGGGTTCGCCGTACTTCTGCCACTACGCCGCGACGAAGGGCTACGGGCTCAACTTGGCCTGCGGACTCTGGTCGGAGCTTCGCGGCAGCGGCATCGATGTCTTGGCCGTGTGTCCGGGGATGACGGACACCAAGCCGGTCCAAGACCGCGAACTCGACAAGGACCTTCCGTTCTACGTCCCGATTTCCAGCCCCGAGCCCGTGGCGTTGAGCTCGCTGCGGCATCTCGGAAAGCAACCGAGCTTCGTACCGACCTTCTTCGACCGCATGTCGGCGGGATTGATGTCGAAGCTCATGCCACGCAGCTTGACGCTCTCGATCATGAAGCGCTCGATCGAACGGATGCGAGGCTAAGACGGAGGCTCTCGCCGCTTGAGCGTACCGGCGAGCCAGGGGGCGACGCCGCTCTTGTACCACTTCGAAAAGCGTCGATCGGACGGGCCACCGCAGAGCGCCGTATGCAGCGCTCCCTCGCTCATGTCGGCAACGAAACGAAGCGAGGGAGTAAAGGAAGTCTGTCGACCGCCGGAGCGGTAGATCTGTCCCTGATGGGGTGTCGCGCGACCACCCCGGATGGGGATGGGACCCGGATCGAAGCCGAGGAAGCGCGGCAGCTTGCCGCCGAAGAACATGTTGTCGAGGGTCAACTGGTTGGTGCGACCCCATGGTTCAGGAGTGAGACCGGCGACCCGATCGAAGGCCCCGCGCCACACGTCGTCCCGCGAGCGTTCGCCTAGCCAGGGAGAGCTTTCGGAGACGAGCACCCGGTCGAAGTTCTGGTAGAAGTCGACGAAGGTGCCGGTCGCGTCGCGTAGGTGCTCGACCACAGGCGCCCCACATCCGGGTCCGAACATTTCGATGAGAAGGGCAGAGTAGAACGCTTCGAAAGCCGTGGCCCCGATCGAGTCGAGATCGTAGCGGAAGTCCCATGCGCGAAGGGCATCGGCCACCGGGCCCGCACCGAGCAAGGGTCCGAGGATGTCCATGAGCTCCGCCGCCTGAATGGAATACGTGTCGAGCTGAATGGCGCGGAAGGAATCCACATCGTGATCGTCGTGTTCGCCGAGGAGCTGCTGGATGCGACGCGCACGATAGTCACCCATGGGCGTATTGATCGGACGGGCCCGGCCGAGGTGATTGAGGTCCTGGTTCGCAGTAACGACTTCTCCGGTTTCCGGATTTTCGACTCGAGGAAGCTCTGCGGGATCGACGAAGCCGCTCCAGTCGAAGCGCTCATCCCAGCCAGGTCGCGGCGCGAAGCCCGACCAGTCGTCGGGGCGCTTCGGCATGATGCCGGACATCTGGTAGCCAATGTCGCCGGAGCTGTCGGCAAATACCCAATTGAAGGACGACTCGACGGGCGCGAACGCAGCCATGCCTTCGGAGACTCGGCTCGCTGTCCACATCGACAGCAATGAGTTGAGGGACGCCGAGCCCCCGAGGGAGCCGGACCAGCGCGTCGCGAGTCGGTAACTCTCTCCGCTCGGATCTCCGTCGAGCACCCCGTGCTGGTTCTCGTAGAACGTGACACGGATCGGAGCGCCCTTCTTTCGGTGGATCGTCTCTACCCTTTGCTCGAAATCGACCCATTGATCGCCGCGTCGATGCTTCCCGTCGCGGCAATGCTCCACCCAAGAGTCGATGGCGTCCATGAAGGTGTAGGTCGCGCCCCAGGAGAGGTGCTCGTTCCGGCCTACGAGGGGCGCCGGGAGCCCGGGCATCGTCATGAGGAGGGCGTAACCAGTCGGCCAGCGAAAGCTCTGCTCGACCCAGACGTTTGGAAGGCGGTTCGTTTCGAGGTGAGGATCGTTTGCCAGCATCGCGGCACCCGACTTCGTTCGGGCTCCCGACACGCACCAGTTGTTCGACGCCATCATGGGCGACGCCGCTACGGCCCACTTCACAACCTCGGGAACCAGTCGCTCCCCCAGCTCGACGCGTTCGATCATCTCGCGGTCGAGGCCATCCGTAGAGCCCGGAAAGATCGCTTCGAGATGCGCATCGCTGACACCTCCTTGAATCATCTCGACGAAGAGTCGTTCGATCTCGCCCTGTGATTGGGCGAGCGTGAGAAAGCCCGTCATGCGAGCCAGAAGTAGCGAGTCGCCGACTACCCACGGATCGGGACGAAGCCCCACGAGCTTGAGCTCCCATGGCGTCGACTCCGAGAAGCGTGCGTTGACACCCTCACAGTAGCCCTCGCATGCCGCGCGCGCGTCGGGACTCAGCTTCGTGGCCTCTGCCTCGACACCTTGACCCCAATTCATCTTGCGGAAGAAGCGATCGACTTCGACCATCTCGTCGCTTCCGTCGAGCAGCTCCGCCGCCCTGCCCTGGCCCAAAACGCGCATGATGATCATCTGGAGCCCGCGGTCCATCGCGTGGCAGTACCCCATGCCCCAATGGAGGCCGTTCAGGTCCTTTGCTCGGATCTGCGGGATGCCATGGGAATCTCGGCGGAAGGTGGCGGGTCGGGGTGGGCTCATCGTCAGAACTGATCCTTCGCTTCACGAATTGCAGCAAAGGCCGTCACTGGGTCGCGACCGACGGCGACACTCGGAACATCGAAACGAAGGAACGGATTGGTGGCGAGCTCCGTTTCGAGTCGCCCCGGAACCGTGAAACGCTTCGCTTCGCGCGCCGTGATCGCTTCGCGGAGAGCGGTGTCGATGTCCACGTTGTCGGGCTCCACGGTCTGCGCGAAGCGTAGATTGTTGACGGTGTACTCGTGGCCGCACCAGACCTTCGTGTCTGTGGGTAAGGCGCGGAGCTTGGCGAGCGACTCGCTCATCATCTCCATCGTGCCCTCGAAGACGCGGCCGCAACCGGCGATGAAGAGTGTGTCTCCGCTAAAGAGGTTGCCCTCCGTGACATAGGCGAGCGCGCCAAGCGTATGACCGGGCACTTCCGTGATGTCGACGCGCGCGCCGCCGAAGTCGAAAGAGTCGCCGTCGGCGAGCGCGTCGGTTTGGCGAGGGATGCGACCGTGCTCGGCGTCATAGCGAGAACCTCGCACGTGCTTGATCGGGCACTCCTCGATGAGGGGCTCGATGCCACCGACGTGGTCCCAGTGATGATGGGTCAGCCAGATTTCGGCGAGCTTCAGTCTGTGCTCGTCGATCGCTCGGAGGACGGGGTCGGCCTGCGACGGATCGACGACAGCCGCGAGCCTTCCCTGGACGACGAGATACGCGTAGTTGTCGCTCAGGCACGGAACTGGAATCACCTGCATCGGGCGAACGATATCACGAGTCTTCGAAGGGGCGGTTGGCCGTCCAATCGAAGGTGCCCTCGTCGCGTTCTCGCACCGCCTGCTTCCAGCCAAGCTGCTCGGCTCGCTCCTTGAAATGAATGCCCTCTGGGGAGTGGCGTGTGATTCCATCGAACACAGTGGCGAACATCTGGGTCTGGTTGAGTCCCATCGCCTCCACGGCCTGGTTAATCACCAGTTTCTGCATCATGAGCTGATTGATCGGCACGGTGGAGATCCGCTCGGCCAGGGCTTCCACATGGGTGTCGAGCTTCGCGGCGGGCACGGCTTTGTGGACGAGGCCGATGCGTTCGGCCTCCCGGCCGTCGATCTTGTCGCCGGTGAACACCATGCGTTTCGCTTGTTGCGGGCCGAGGCGATACACCCACATCGCCGTGGTCGGGCAGCCCCAGACTCGGACCGGCATGTATCCAATGCGCGCGTCCTCGGCCATGACGATCAGGTCGGAGCAGAGCGCGATGTCCGAACCGCCGGCAACCGCGTATCCGTGCACCTTGCAGATCACCGGCTTGTACGAACGCCACAGGGACATGAAGAGCTGCGTGTTCCGCATCATGAACGCGTAGTCCTTCATCGGGTCCCAGGGCATCTCCTGAGTTCCGGTCTCTGAGCCGCTCGCTTCGGCATAGTAGTTGAGGTCGTAACCGGCGCAGAACGCCTCTCCTGCACCCGAGAGAACGATGACGTGCACCGTATCGTCGGCGTTGGCTTCGGCCACGCAATCGGCGAGCTCCTGCGGGAGCTCGTTGTCGATCGCGTTCATGACTTCGGGCCGATTGAGAGTGATTCTCCCGATCCGGCCGTCGCGTTCATAGAGGACTTTGCGCATGGAGCGAGTCTAGCGTCTTTGTGAGACTGATTTTTCGGATCTCCAAGAGTCAGCGAAAAACGGCCATTTACCAACGACCTGGCGCACTTGCCGCATCGCTACGTTGAACGCTCGTGGCGCCAGGTCACTTGATTTCACATCGCCGCGTCAACGTCAGGTCAACGAGCCGAGCCCAACGCCGCCCGTCCGACGTCACTCGGAGGACCGTTCCACAGTCGAACCGGACGTCGATAAAAAGCACCATCGATGCCCAAGGCCTTACCGAGGTGTCGCGCGTTCATGCCGACCTCAACCGTATCGGCGGTCTCCTCAAGCTCGCTATTCGGGAAGGCGTCGGCGTTCAGTCCGTGGCAGCTGGAGCGATCGCGAGGCCGACGAACGCGCAGACCACGGACAGCAAAAGCGCGGTGCTGGGGAACCGCGGCGAGGCGATCGCCGCCCGTGACTCAGCCTGTTCGATGCCGTGCATTCGCCCGCCGCTTTGGCTCGATGCTCCCGAATGTCCAGTCACCGCCCGCCGCCGCGGGAGTGTAGCGGAGACGACTACCAGAGATAGGCCTAGTCGATGTAGCCCAGGGCGCGCAGCTGCTCGATCAACGTGTCCTCGTCCGGTTGTGATCCCTCGGACTGCTTTTTGCGGGGGTCGACATGCGAGTCCATCAAGAACTTTCGGTAGCCATCGAGTTGGTCTACCAGCTCCTTTTGGCGTCGATCCTCGGGGTCGAAAATATTGCGCGTCTCCTTTGGGTCGGTCGCCAGATCGAACGCCTCATAGAAGAAATGGCCGGCGCCGTCGTACCGGTACTTGACGATCAAGTCGTCCGCCCGGGCCGATGCCCAAATCGCCGAAGGGTCGTAGCTCGGGTGAAACTTCAAGAGATGTGGCTGCGTCATCCACCAACGCTTCTTCACCGGCGGCCATAGGCCTGTATGGCTGAAGACGACCCTATTCGGCGGCTCCTTGCCATCGAGGGCCTTCCCGAGGTCGCCCCCAAAGCTCGCCTGCCCCTCCTCGATCGGAACTTGCGACAAACCCGCCAGGGTGGGGAATACGTCGGCACTGCCGGAAACCCCTGCATACCGTCCGGGTGCGAGCCCTTGGCCCCTCACAATCAAGGGCACATTCATGACGTCGTGAGCCAAATCGAAGCTGTGTGACCATTTGAAGAGCGAGTCCTCGCGATAGAGCGTTTCGCCATGGTCCGTCGTAAAGGCGATCAAGCTTTGTTTGGCGAGGCCGTGATCGTCGACGGCTTCGATCAGCCTGCCGAACACCGCGTCGGTATAGTAGACGCGGCTCTTGTAGATCATCTCCACTGCGTCGGCGAGCTCTCGCAGTCGCGCGTCCTTCAGATCGTACTTCTCAATAGCTGACGGAAAGTCGTAAGTCATGCGACGCCCGTCTTGGTAGAAGGGCGCAGCCTTTTCCGGATCGATTCCCTCGCATTGCGTGCGATGTTCCGCGCAGAACCGATCGACCGTCTTTAGCGAATAGGGGCTGTGAGTCAGGCTGTAGAATGAAAGAATGAACACCTTGTAGCTCGGATCGTCCTCGAGTCGCTGGAGGATCTTCCGAAACAGGGGATCGTTCGCCCGCAGCTGGCGCTCGTGAAATGCCTGCGTCGGCGGGACGCCCTGACCGTAGTTCAGGTCGACACTCGCCATGCTCTGGGCTTCCCAGAAGAAAGTGTCGTATCCGGCCGCGGCGAATGCTTCGGGAAGCGTCTGCACTTCATCCGTGAGGCGGGTTGGATGCGAGTAAACCGAGTGCCGCATCGCGTGCTCGCCCGAGATGATCGAAGCGAAGGCAACTCCGCTCTGACCAGTTTCGGTCGTGTGCCTATCGAAGACCACACCCTGTTCGGCGAACTTCCTCAGGTTGGGCGTGTACGCGACGCTGTCGTCGTACGGCTGAAGCATGTCTTTGCCCAGGGTGCAAAAAACGTTGAGCATCACGAGCCGAGGCGGCGGCGGCGGCTTGGGCTTGCAGCCCGTCGCGCCGTGAACCGAGAGCATCAGGGTGCACACCAAGAGCAGGCGAAGCATCGGCGGCTTATATAGCGGGGCTGACGGAGCCGCAACGCAGGCGGACCTCAGATTCAAGAGTCCTCACCCCGCAGAACCAACCTCATGCATGTCGAAGGGCGGCGGAGCGACCTGACAAGCGATGAATCCGAGCAAGACGGTTGAGAGGTTCACGCACAGAAACACGACGGGGGCCGGGCCCATGGGCAAAACGAGCGCACTCGGAGTATATCGGCTCCATGGACCCGAAGGTGATGATCGAGCAGGGAATCCCGTTCGCCGGGCGTACCGAGGTTAAAGTCCTGGTGATG
>Ga0316194_10003871_pt1 | contig 10402 bp, 7 predicted proteins | sample CroRivsedime1_MG_FD_204936 | JGI IMG/M metagenome (GOLD analysis project Ga0316194, IMG submission 204936) | Coastal sediment microbial communities from Maine, United States - Cross River sediment 1 | ecosystem: Environmental > Aquatic > Marine > Coastal > Sediment | place: USA: Maine... | reverse complement strand
CAACGCGTGCTTCAATCTCCTCCCGGTAGTTTCAACATTCACTGATCATCTCCGCCCCGCACATGTATCATCATCCGACCGCGCGAGCGGTGTTCAGGATGGGGGATCGATGAAGAAACTCACGTTCGTGTTCTGCCTGTGCTGCGTGATGCTTGCCGTACCTGTTCTTGCCGAAACAATTCCGAGCCCGAAGGAGCACTTCGGCCACGCGGTGGGCGCGGACCGCACCCTGATCCCCTACCCCGACGTGCTGGCCTACCTGGAGCTGGTCGCCGCGGCGTCGGACCGGGTCTCCATCGAGGAGGCCGGGACCTCGACGCTGGGCAACCGGATGCCGGTGGTTGTGCTCACATCGCCGTATCACCAGGCCCGGCTCGAGGAGATCCGAGAACGGACCATGCATCTGGCGAAACCCGGCGGGATGTCGGCAGAAAACACGCGGCGGCTCATCGAGACGACTCCGGCGGTGGCGCTCATCACCTGCACCATCCACGCCACCGAGGTCGGTTCGACCCAGATGGCCACCGAGTTCGTCTATGAATTCGCCACCACCGGGGACCCCGAACGGCTGGCGTGGATGGATGACGCCATCCTCCTGCTCATGCCCTCCATCAACCCGGACGGCCAGATCATGATCGTCGACTGGTACGAAAAGTGGCTCGGCACCGAGTACGAGGGCGGCCGGATGCCGTGGCTCTACCACCACTATGTCGGCCACGACAACAACCGCGACTTCTATGCCCTGACCCAGAAGGAGTCACAGGTCGTCAACGACGTGCTCTACCACCGCTGGTACCCGCAGGTCTTCCTCGACGAGCACCAGATGGGCTCGACGGGTCCGCGGATGTTCGTCCCGCCCCAGACCGACCCCCTCGATCCCGAGGTTCACTCGCTGGTCTTCCGCATGGCCGACGGCATCGGCACCAACATGTCGCGGCGTCTCGAAGAGAACGACAAGACCGGGGTCGGCCACAACATGATCTTCGACTCCTACTGGCCCGGCGGAACTCGAAACACCGCGTGGTGGAAGAACGTCACCGGGCTGCTCACCGAGGTCGCGAGCGCCCGCATCGCGAGCCCGATCTATGTCGACCCGGGTGAACTTCGCGGCGGCGGCAAGGGCTTCCCCGAGTACGGCCGGCGGTCGAATTTCCCATCCCCGTGGCCCGGCGGGTGGTGGCGTCTCCGCGACATCGTCGAGTACGAATTGGTTGCGACCTGGGCCTTCATGGAGGCCGTGGCCGAGGACCGCGAGCACATCCTGACCAACGTCGACCGGATGGCCCGCGAGGCCATCGCCACGGGGTCGAGCGAGCCGCCCTACGCCTTCATCGTCCCACCCGACCAGCACGATGAGGTCGCCGCCCGGAAGATGGTCGCGCTGCTGATGCGCCACGGCGTCGAGGTGCGGCGGGCGACCGAGGCCTTCAAGGTCGGTTATGCCACCTACCCAGCCGGCACCGTGGTCATCCCGGCGGCCCAGGCCTACCGGCCGTTCCTGCTGACCATGCTGCGTGCCCAGCGCTACCCCGAGGTCCGTCCCTCGGTCAACGGCACCATCATCGAACCGTATGACGTCGCTTCGTGGTCGCTTCCGCTCTCGATGGGAGTGGACATCGTCGAGTCCGTTGAACCGCTGGCCGGGAGCTTCGAGCGGATTACCGAAGCGGAGTGGCCGAGATCGGCTGCGACCACCGACGGTGAGCCTACCGGGACCGTCATCCCGGCCGGGGCCGACGCCCTCTACACCGCCGTCAACCGACTTCTCGCCGACGGCCGCGCCGCGCATCGGGTGGTCGAGGCCGGTGAAGGCTTTGAAGTCGGCGATATCTGGATCGACCACGTTGATGTCGATCGCAACGATCTCGCGTCCCTCGCCGACGAGCTCGATCTTCCCACCAGAGAGATGGGGGCGACTCCGGCGGCAACCCGAACCATCGAAGCCCGACGCGTCGGCCTCTTCAAACCCTGGGTCGCCAGCATGGATGAGGGCTGGACCCGCTGGGTGCTCGAGCAGTACGAGTTCCCGATGGTCAACCTCGCCAACGAGCAGATCCGTTCGGGCGAGTTCACCGACACCGTGGATGTCCTGCTCTTCCCCGATCTCGAGGCCGACATCATCTCCAAAGGCACGCCCGGCGAAAGCTACTGGGGCCGGTTCGTTCCGCTGCCGCCCGACTACTCCGGCGGGATCGACGAGTGGAAACACGCGGATGATCCGGAGCAGTCAAAGAAGCCCAAGAAGGACACCGACACCAAGAAGATCACCGGCGGCAAGCGGATCAAGGAGTGGGTCGAGGCCGGCGGCACCGTGGTGGCGTTGGACTCATCTGCGGACTACTTCATCGATCTCTTCAAGCTCCCGGTCACGAACGTCCTGGCCGACGTCAAGCACTCGGACTTCGTCTGTCCGGGATCGACGCTTCGAGTCGAGGTCGACACCACCCACCCCTTGGGCTGGGGTATGCGCCCCGACGAAGCGATCTACTTCGCCGACTCACCGGCCTTCAAGACCCGTGTGCCGGACCCGCGTTTCGATCGCCAGGTGGTCGCCCGCTACCCCGAACACGAGCGTGACATCCTGCTCAGCGGGTTCCTCGAGGGCGGCGAACACCTCGAGCGCCACGCCGCGGTTGTCGAGTTCACCGTCGGCAAAGGCAAGGTCGTCCTCATCGGCTTCCGCGCCCAGCACCGGGGCCAGCCCCTGCGCACCTTCAAGCTGCTGTTCAACGCGTTGTACGAGGTCGAAGGCTGGTAGGGCGGGTACAAAACCAGCCCCTTCGAGTTCCCACAGCACCGGCGGCCGTGTCATTCCCTTGCAATCCATGAGCAACCCGGCGAAACCGCTGGTTGTCTGGATCACAGAACGACCGCTCCTCGGGGTGTATTGTTGACACCGGTTCGATCTCCGGCGATAGTCGTCGTCACCGAGACTACGTCTCGAAGCAGCCAACCCCCGTTCCCCCTGAAAGGAATCGAGCATGCGCCACATCGTCACCGTCACGATCCTCGTGCTTCTCGCGGCCGGTGTTGCATCGGCCCAGACAATCGTTCAAAGCCGCGGCGTCGATGCCCGAGTCGACTACGCATCACTCGCCGACCTTGGACCCTGGGACGATCGGAACTACAAGCTCAACCAGGACGATCTCGCCCTGCTCGGTGAGAACGAGGGCGAGCTGTCGGTCCGCGCACCCCTGTTCTTCCGCATCGAGCTTCGGCGCCGGTTCGGCGACCTCCCGACCAGCGGTCCGGTGCAGTACCCGCGCAGCACCCTGCCTCGCTTCCTCACCGAGTACGGCGGGTTCCTCATCGACGGCATTCTCTACCGCAAGGCGCAGCTGGTCGATGGGCGGTTCGCGGTCGACACCTCCCAGCCCTGGATGAGCGAGGAGGAGTACATCGAGCTTGCCGGCGAGTCGCTCACCGGCGATGTTCGGGTGACCACCCCGGTGGGCGCCGCCGAGTCCGCAGTGGCCATCAACCCCGTCGACCCGAACCTCGTGATCTCGGGTTCCAACGGGCCCGGCGGCGGGCAGAAGATGCAGTACTCCACCGATGGCGGCGAGACCTGGAACGCTGCGGCCGCTCTGCCCCTGGGCGGCACCTGCTGCGACCCCACCGTCGCGTGGTCATCCGACGGCACCAAGGCCTACTCCGCCACCCTCGGCTCCTCTCCGGTCTATGTCTACCGATCGGGTGACGGCGGTCAGAACTGGGACGACCTCGTGAACGAACCCGGCGCCGATCCCCGGCGCGAGCTCGGCGGAGGCACCGACAAGGAGTACCTCCACGTCGACACCTACGCGACCAGCGCCTGTCTCGACACCGTCTACCTCACCTGGCACGAGAGCAACATCATGAAGTTCTCGAGCTCCACCGACATGGCCCACACCTGGACGAGCCCGGTCAGCCTCTCGAGCGGTAACGCGGAGCGCGGGATCGGTTCCGACATCACCTCGGACAAGAACGGCAGGGTCTACTACATCTGGCCGGCGTTCAGCAGCAAGACGATCCTCGTCCGGGGCTCCGGCGACTGCGGCGTCACGTGGGACCCCACCGTCGTGATCGCCTCCACTCAGGCCTCCTTCGACTTTCCCATTCCCTCCATCGACAACCGCTACACCTGGGTCCACGTTGCGGCCGGCGCCGATCTCAGCAACGGTCCCTACGGCGGCAGCGTCTACGCTGCATGGACGGACTCCACCGCACCTGACGTGGGCAGCGCGAGCGCCAACCACGCCCGAATCCAGGTTGCCTACTCGCGCGACGGCGGCGCCACCTGGGGGGTTTCCACTCCCCACGAGACCGCGGATGCCGACACCGTGGATCGCTGGAATCAGTGGCTCGCCGTCGGCGACGACGGCACGGTCCACGTGGTCTTCTACGACACCCGCAACGATCCGAGCCGGACCTCGGTGGACTTCTACTGGTCCACTTCCACCGACGGCGCCGTCACCTGGAGCACGCCGACCATCCTGACATCGGAAATTTCGCCGAAGATGGAGGACTTCTTCCAGTTCGGCGACTACAACGGCCTCGACGTGGTGATGACCGAGCTCATCGGAGTCTTCACCGACAACCGCAACGAGAGCGGTCTCACGACGGACTCGCCGGACATCTACGCGGCCGGTCAGTCGCTCGGAGGCGGCGGCGCGATCTTCGCCGACGGTTTCGAGTCGGGGACCACGAACTCCTGGACATCGGCCACCCCCTGATCGCAGTGCGCACGGACCGGACGCCTCGACCATTGCTGTGAAAACCAAAAATATCCACGCGGGTGTCGAACACTGACGGCCCGTGGCCGTACATCCTACCGACCTCGAGTTTTGCGAAGTACCTTTTCAAAACGGAATGTGGAGGTTGCGTGGTGGTGACTCATCGAACCTTGTGTCCGCTCGTGGCCGCAGTCCTGCTCTTCGCAATCGGCGCCCCCAGCCACGCCGAGTACTTTCTGACAGATATTGCAGACGCCGCAAAACGGGGTGACTACCACGCCGTCCACCGGCTCGTCGAAGACTCGCCGGACCTCATCGGCGCCACGGACGCCGCCGGATACACCGCCCTCCACTGGGCCGGGATCCGCGGCCACTGGCGGATCTTCTCGGAGCTCGTTGCGGCGGGAGCGCCGGTCAACGCGGTCGGCGGCGACGGCGGCACCCCGTTGCACTGGGCCTGCCACCACGACAATTCCGAGATGATCGAGCTGCTCGTCGAGGCGGGCGCGGAGATCGGGGTCGAAAATCGCTGGGGCCGGACGCCGCTCCACGTGACCGCTCGCCGCGGTTGCACTTCGGTGGCGGGGCTTCTTCTCGAACGCGGCGCCGATCCGAATGCGGTCACCCGCGAGGGGTGGACGCCGCTCCACGTCGCGGCCATGAGCGATCAACCTGACGTCGTCGCCGTCCTCATCGAAGGAGGGGCGGATCCGGACGCCCGGGACGGCGAGGGACTGACGCCGGCCGAGGTCGCGCGGACGCGACCCCCTGCGGTTGCCGTCGAAACCTCGATCCTGGACGACTACGTCGGTATCTACGACCTGGGAGGAGGCTTCTCCACCAAGGTCTGGCAGGAGGGCGACGGACTGAGAATCCGCGAGTTCGCACCGGACGGTCTCTACCCCATCGGCGTCGACTCGTTCTTCTGCGACCAGGAGCCCTGGCGGGTGGAGTTCACCAGAGCTGAGAACGGCGGTGTCGACGGCATCGTCCTCCACTTCCTCCGTCGATCCGTGAAGGGCACGAAGACCCCGTCACCGAGATACGTGGGCTCCACCGCCTGCAGGAGCTGCCACAGCGACGCCGAGCACGGCAACCCATATGTGCAGTGGATGCGAAGCCGCCACGGTCACGCCTATTGGCGGCTCGGAGCCGACTGGTCGCTCTTTCTGGCCAAGCTTCGACCCCACTATGCCGACCTGGAGGACCCGATCTCCGACCACCGTTGCCTCCTGTGCCACGTCAACGGCCGGCAGGATGATGACGCCCTCTTCGCGGCGAGCTATCGCGAGGCGGAAGGTGTCGGCTGCGAGGCCTGCCACGGCCCCGGCTCGCTCTACGTGGATTCCGAGATCATGACCGACCGTGAGGCCTTCCTCGCCAACGGCGGCCGGATCCCCGATGAGAACACCTGCCGCAACTGCCACCGAAGGAGCGAGAACTTCGACTATGCGGAGATGTGGCCGAAGGTGGCGCATGGCGGTGGGGACGCCGAGGAGTGAGCGAGTCAGGAGGTTAGAAGGTTAGGAGGTTAGAAGCTCGAACGCGGGCAACCATTCCACCTTCTCACTTTCTTACTTTCTCACCTTCTAACCTCACTCCTCACGTCTGACTTCTCACGTCTAACGTCTCACCCCTCCTGCACGCAGCGGATCCCTTCGCCTTTCCTGGCAGGGCCGAAACAACCGCTGCACGAGACGCACTCGGCGCGCCGGTGATCGCCCGACGCCCAACGGTTGGGAAGACCCGGCTCACGGATCAGAGGCCGCGACATGGAGAAATAGTCGGCGGTTCCGGTAGCGAGTACGCTCTCCATCTTTTCGAGGGAACGCACCCCACCCACCAGCATGAGGGGAACCCCCGGTGCTGCCTTTCGAATGGCCTCGGCCTGGGGCAGGAAATAGGCCTCATCGGCCTGGGTCTCGATCTTCGAGCGGACCGCACCCAATTTGCCCGAACCGCCGGTCCCTCCCGAAACCTCGATGGCGTCGATTCCTGCATCGGCGAGGGCGGCGGCCAGAAAGGCCGAGTCTTCCTCGGTGGTGGATCCCTCGAGAAAATCGTTGGCATTGAGCTTGATCATCACCGGCCAGTCGGGACCTACCAGTGCGCGGACCGCACTGAACACCTCTCGAGTAAAACTCGCCCGGCGTTCCACGCCTCCGCCCCAGCGATCCCGGCGAAGATTGCGCACCGGCGAGAGGAACTGGGCGAGAAGATATCCGTGCGCCCCGTGGAGCTGCACCCCGTCAAAGCCCGCGTCCTTGAGCCGCCGCGCGGCGATGGCAAACGAGGCGACAAGGGTGTTGATGTCGTCGGAAGAGAGCTGGCGCGGCACCTCGGGGTACCCGGGACTGGCGACGGCGCTTGGCGCCAAGGGATCGAGTCCGGTAGCGTCGCGGGATGCCTGACCACCGCAGTGGACGATCTGGGCCACGACCTTCCCACCGCGTTCGTGGATCGCGTCGGCGAGCCTCGCCAAGCCCGGGATGCGGTCGTCCTTCTCGACGAGGAGCTGCGTCGGGGACTGCCGCCCCTCGGCGCGGACCGCCATATAACCGGTGATGATGAGTCCGACTCCCCCATCGGCCAGCTCGCGTTGGACATCGATCAAAGATTCGTTGACGCCCCCGTCCGGATCCGCGAGCCCTTCCCAGGTCGCCGAGCGAACCAACCGGTTCGGAAGCTCAAGCCCATTGATTGTGGTTGATTCGAATACAGACTTCATCGAACCTGCCCTCCCGGCGCGACCCGCTCAGAGTAACGCATCACAGCTCACCACAGAGACACAGAGGCACAGAGATTCCGCGTCAATCTCGCGGTCATCGACTTCCAGGATCGTTCGGCGAAGCGAGGGGAGCAAGATCTTGAAACACGAAGATCACAGAGCTCACAAAAAAATCCACGAAGGTCCTTTCAGATTGATCTGTCAACCCAACGTCTAATACCTGGTACCTTCGCGCTCTCAGCTCTCCGGCGCTTCGACCTTCGGCTCGTCCTTCGGCGTCAGCGGCGACCAGCCCATTCCATCGGGCTCCTTGCCGGCCGACAAGGAACCGAGGACCTTCCCCGAGTCCAGATCGATGATGGAGATGCCGTCGGCGTTGGCATGGGCCACATAGACGCGCCTCTCACTTTCGACGATTTCGATCCCGATGGGCACCGAACTCGAACCGAAGCGATCGCTGAACAGACGCCCCTCATCGCCCTTGCTCACTTCGGTGAAGCTGACCCTGCCGACCTCTTTCATCTCTTGGGTTGAAAACACCGAGAGGTCGTTCCCCTTTGCATTGGTCACGAGGACGAAACGACCATCGTCGGTTGCCTCTGCCCGAATGGGAAACTCACCGGCCTCGATCCGGGCAACGACCTTGCGTCCCGAGGCGTTCAACACGCTGATGGAGTCTTCCGCCCGGTTGGTGACCCACACCTGCCGGCCGTTGGGCGTCACGGTGATGCCCTCCGCACCCTCCCCGGTTGGAACATTCGCCACCCGGACACCCAGGGCGAGATCGATGACCGTCACCGATCCGGATCCGATGTTGGCCACAAAGGCGAGACCGTGCTCCCGGGCGACCGCCACCATGTGGGAGATTTCGGCGTCGGTGTCGATCTCCTGAGCGATCTTGCCCTTGGCGATGTCGACCCGAAGCAGCGCGCGACTGTCCTCAGCCGTGACCAGTGCGACCTCATCGTTGAGCCAGACGATGCCGTGTGGACGGGTGTGTCCCTCGAGCTCGATGGTCTTGACAACCTCGGCAGCGGCCACGTCGATGACGGTCAGGCTCGACCCGGGTTCGTCACGTGTTCCATAGTTGCCCACCAGCGCGAGCCTGCCGTTGGGCGAGACATCGACCTCGTGCGGTGCGTTCCCGGTTGGGAGCGTGGCTCGGACTTCATTGGTTCCAGTGTCCACCAGCGACACCGTCGCCTCGGACTTGTTGGCCACCACCAGGGTTCCCGCTGAACCCGAGGTCGAAAACACCGCCACGAGCGCGAATACGACGAGGAAACCGATGATTCTCCGCATTCCCGTTGTCTCCTTCCATTCAGCCTAGCGCATCCCGATCCGGAACGTCTTCTTCTGCCTTTCGGATCCCGATTCATGTGGTATCGCGGCCGATGACAACCTCGCGAAGACCGTCGCCGACGATTACGACGCACACCTCGCCGTTCTTCGTCATCGACCCCGAGCCGTCCGTGACCATGGGAACCCAGGCCATGACCGTGGCGGTTCTCGAGCTTCTCGGAACCGACTGACGCCCGAGAGTTCACGGAAGCGAAGGTGAACCCCCGGAAGTGATCTGCGTACATCAGGTCCAGAGGGAACGCGCGCCGAACGGGGGGCGTGTTACATTTCCGGCGATGAACGCTCCAACCGCAACCACGATTCCGGACCGAGTCCGGCTCGAAAGATTCAAGGAGAACTGACCATGCGAACCAAGACGACGATGACAGTCCTGAGTGTACTGATGATCCTCGGCAGCTTTGCCGCAGCCCAGACGGTGGAAGAGGTCGTGGCCTCCAACCTCGAAGCCAAGGGCGGCGAAGAGGCGTGGATGGCTCTCGAGACCGGCCGGATGACCGGAAACATGAGGATGGGCGGAGGCGCCGCGGGCGCCCTCGAGATGCCATTCTCCGTGGAGTTCAAGAAACCCCACAAAATCCGCCTCGAGTTCACCATGCAGGGCATGACCGCGATCCAGGCCTTCGATGGTGAGATCGGATGGGCGATCCTGCCCTTCCTGGGCAAGACCGAGCCCGAGGAAATGGCCGAGGATCAGGTCAAGCAGCTCAAGAACCAGGCTGATTTTGAAGGCGTGCTGGTCAACTACGAGGAGAAGGGCCACACCGTGGAGCTCGTGGGCCAGGAAGAGGTCGACGGCACCCCTGCGTACAAACTCAAGGTGACCAGGGCCGATGGTGATGTGGACTACCTCTACCTCGACGAGGAGTATTTCGTTGAGTTCAAGATGGAAGCCCAGCGAGAGGTCCAGGGAAGTGAAACGACCATCGCCACCGTTCTCGGCGACTACAAGGAGGTCGACGGCCTGCTCTTCGCTCACTCCATGGAGATGTCCTTCGGCGGCGGCGATGCCCAGCAGGTGATCACCATCGAGAAAATCGAGCTCGGCGTCGATCTGCCGGACGAGCGTTTCGCCATGCCCGAGAAGGCTGAGGCCGAGGCTGCGGAGTAGTCAACGACCTTGCGATCAAACTCGCGAGCAAAGCGCCTGATGCCGGCGACCCCTGGGGGAAACATGAGTCACAGAGCACGAACGATGTTGTTGATCGCGGTGATCTTCACCGGGATCGGCGTGGTCCAAGCCGCTGAGATCAAGATCGACTCCGCCACCTTCGGCGGGCTCAAGGCCCGCGCCATCGGACCGGCGGTCATGAGCGGCCGGATCGCGGCCATGGACGGCAACGCCACTGATCCCGCAACCATCTGGGTCGGCGCCGCCAGCGGCGGCGTCTGGAAGTCGGAGAACGCGGGCGTCAGCTTCGAGCCGGTCTTCGACGACCACACCCAGAGCATCGGCGCCATCCGGATCGACCCATCGAACCCCGACACCGTCTGGGTCGGCACCGGTGAGACCTGGGTCCGCAACAGCGTCTCCGTCGGCGACGGCGTCTACCGCACCACCGACGGCGGCGAAACCTGGGAGCACCTGGGTCTCGAGGCC
>Ga0316194_10003868_pt1 | contig 10404 bp, 9 predicted proteins | sample CroRivsedime1_MG_FD_204936 | JGI IMG/M metagenome (GOLD analysis project Ga0316194, IMG submission 204936) | Coastal sediment microbial communities from Maine, United States - Cross River sediment 1 | ecosystem: Environmental > Aquatic > Marine > Coastal > Sediment | place: USA: Maine... | reverse complement strand
TGAAAGATAAAATCATCTTCTAAAAACGAATCACAGGAGAATATCACCGGAAAACCTTTGTCCCTGAAAATAGAAGAAAGGCGGTTAATGGTCGGTACAAATTTCAAGGCTTCTTTTGATATAAAGGAATCGGGATGCTTTTCAAAAGTATCTTTTAGCATATCTATGATGATCAGTGCTGGTTTCATGCCGGTCCTCAGGATTCCCGGTATTTTTGTTGGAGTGCAAAATCTCCGATGACAAGGGCCGCCATACATTCAACGATCGCTACAGCCCGGGGAACCACGCATGGGTCGTGACGGCCCTTGGCTTCCAGAACCGTTTGCTTGCCTCCAAAATCCGCAGTTTTCTGCGGTATGCCGATGGTGGCGGGTGGTTTGAACGCCACCCGAAAAACAATCGGTTCACCGTTGGTTATGCCGCCCTGGACACCACCGCTGAAGTTGGTTTTGGTGCCCAACCCTTCGCCCTTTAAAATAAAGGGATCATTATGCTGGGACCCCAGTTTTCGGGTGCCGGCAAAACCTGAACCGATTTCAAATCCTTTGGTCGCCGGTATGGAAAGCATCGCCTGGGCGAGCTTGGCCTCTACTTTATCGAAAACCGGCTCACCCAAACCGGACGGTACATTTCGACATATACAAGCCACTGTACCGCCAATGGAGTCGGCTCTATCTCGAACTTCCTCAATGCGTTGAATCATTTTATCCGCCGTAATCCTGTCCGGACATCGCACAATCGTTTGATCGACATCTTCCCTTGAAATTTTATCCATATCGATAAAAGGTGTCTCAACGTCTCCGACGGATTGCACCCAGGCGACGATTTCTATCCCGAATGTTTCAAACAAAAACTTATCGGCGATGGCACCCGCAGCAACACGGCCGACAGTTTCCCGGGCACTGGATCTACCGCCGCCGCTTGCCGACCGGATTCCGTATTTCATCTGATAGGTGAAATCAGCATGTGAGGGACGCGGAATTGATTGCATGGTTTTATAGTCGCCGGGTTTCTGATCCTTGTTGGCGACAAACAAACCGATAGGCACGCCCAAGGTTTTACCATTCTCAACACCGGATAAGATCGTTACACGATCGAGTTCGTCCCGCTTGGTTGTCAAGGGACTCTGTCCGGGTCGGCGGCGATCGAGCTGCCGTTGAATATCTGCTTCGGAAAGGTTCATTTTGGAAGGGCAACCGTCAAGGACTGCACCCACGCCTTTGCCGTGGGATTCACCGAACGTCATGACTTTTAACAGGGTACCGAATGTGCTGGACATGTTTCAAATCCTCTAAGTTTATAGGTTGCCGACATACGTTCAAAATTGAAGATCCCTGCAGCCCGGTTAGACGGGATTTACGCCCCGGTTAAACAGAAAAAACCAATGGGTTTAAGGACTAAACTTCACCTCAACAAGCTTGCGGGGAATATGCTTGCCCAGTTGAATCCCCGAAATTCAACTGGGCGAGCTGTTGCGGTTAAAATGAATGTATCGAATCAGCTCCGAAAGGTTGGGAACCACCTGGCGTAGAACCGATTTGGTAGCGATTCTGAAAAAATTGGCCGTATAGTCGAAGGAAGAGCCCCGGTTGCATCTATTCTTGGTTTGCGTAACACCCATTTTTATATCAAGAAACCATTGTAAATGTCAACTTTTGGCAGAATTCGGAATCGATCTATAGAAAATCATAAACAACCACCTGATTTTTGAGGCATTGTAATACGAATTAAACTATATTTTGACCCGAGCCGGATATTTCCACCCAAAAATACCGTACCCGGAACAGCTATGATAAAACCCTGAAAGTTTCGGAAGATTTGCAAAAAAACATATCCTGCTTACTTTTTTTCATCTATGTTTTCCGCGATATTTGTTCCTTCAACCCGTATAGCGACTCAATTTCTTCCATCCGATGGCTACTCCAGGCCGATCTTCTCGACATAAATCAAAATAGCCCTGAACAAAGAAGCACTATGGCCAATTTGCACATATGCTTCTTCTTCGGTTAATAGCCGCTTTTCGTCTTCGATTTGATATCCTTTTTGGATTGAAAGGTTGGCGATTCTTGCTATTTGCTTTGCCAAATCTACCTCGGATCTTATTTTTATGGGATAAATTTTGATTTTATCCATATTATCGAAAACCTCATCATTGATGATACCATCTGTGCTCGCATGGTTTTTTCGATTGTATGAATTATACAAGGTATTGTGAAGCGGCTGGGAAAGATCACCGAGGTAATGTGCACAAAAGGCAAGATGATACTCCCCGTATTTCCCTTTATGCTTTTGTTTCAAATAATCTCGAATTGAAGCGATTATCGCACCATAGAGATGACCCGTGATATCGGTTTTTTTATTATATTTTTTAATCTGCCGGAGCACCATTTCAGTCGTTACAATTGTTTCTCTGGGGTTGCTCACATAGTGATTGGGTCTTTCTATTTTCATGGCTTTGATCTTTATCATATCAGCACCTGCAGAGTTGTACCATTTCTTGTACCCTGCTGCTTTTGCGATGGCCATATGGGTTTCATCATGCCATGGGTATGAATTACCTGTAAGCCCGAAGAGTAATAATGTGACAAGGATTGTAATGATCGAATATTTTGCTTTCATTTCATCATTTCCATGTAATGCATCTTCGGTGATCTTTTCACAATGATCACGGAAAGCATGTTCCGTGATCATAACTCGCCGCTTCTTTTCATTTTTTGAATCTCTTCTTCTCTTAATGCACGCTTAAAATATTTCTCAGTCACCGTTAGCGGCAAATCGTCTCTAAATTCAATATATTTGGGAACTGCATAAGGGGCCAATCTTTCCTGACAGTAATCGATGATATCCTGAGGTCCTATCTTTCCTTTATAATCATCTTTCAATCTAACAAAAGCCTTTATTCTCTCGCTCCCCGGTCTTTTGGAATCAGGAATACCAATGGTCACCGCCCCGGCTACCGCAGGATTTTGAAACAAAAGATCGTCAATTTCTATGGAGTATACTTTCATCCCGGAGATGTTGATCATATCCTTGATTCGGTCGACCACATAAAAATAGCCATTCTCATCCATCTTGCAAAGGTCGCCGGTTCTGAGCCACCCGCCGTCTTCAAGGCCGGAACCCGGCTCCGGCCAGTAGCCCTTCATCATTTGGGGACCCCTTAACCAGAGTTCGCCGACATCACCAAAAGGGACCTCTTTTTCTGTTTCCGGATCAACCAATTTCACTTCGGTGTCGGGTACGGGAATTCCAACCCCGGGTATGGTCGAAGATGCAAATCGGGTGATCTTTGAAAATACGCTGATATTAATATGGCTGATGCATTCCGTAAGACCATAGCCTTCCGATACCGGCATCTTAATTTTTTCCTCGATTGTTTTAGCCACTTCCGTGGGAAGGGGAGCCGCTGCCGAAACAACCATCACCGGCATTCGTTTAATTTTTGTTTCTGATTGAGCTAAATTTAAAAGCTGGGTGGGAACCATGCATATCAGAAACGGGCGATATTCATTCATCAACTGCGCAATCATTTCAGTATCCCTTGGATCCGGGACCAAAAACACCTTCAGTCCCCAATAGATGCACGATTGCATTAAATAATGTCCATAGGAATGAAAAATGGGGATGGGTAATAAACTTGAAGCTCTTCCTCTGTAAGTGGGGAGCGGCGCCATCATCCAGGGGAGTCCCTGAAGAATACTGGCCAGCCGCTGAAAATGGGTGATCATAACGCCCTTTGGCGTTCCGGTCGATCCGCCGGTAAACGCCAGAACCGCAAGATCTTCTGTAGGGTCGATTTCAATCTCCGGCGCTTTGGGCGCATGATCTGCAATCAATTTTCTGAAACTGTACGTGCCTGGAATTTCTGTTATCGCTTCGGATTCGGCAGGAGAATAATCTTCGACCGAAGTGACAATAATGTTTTTAAGCCGGGTTTTTTCTTTCACGGAATCGATTAAATCCAAGTTCACATCAAGGCAGAAAATTGTTTCAGCGTGCGATTCTCCTGCTTGACGTAGGAGCTCGGGTGCTTTTAAAAGTGGACTGCTGGGGACAAGGGTCGCACCCGCTTTAAGAACGGCAAAATCGCTGATGATGAACTGAGGACCGGTGGGAAGAAAGATGATGATGTTGTCCCCTTTTTTTACGCCGAGATTCACCAATGCGTTTGCCAGTGAATCTACCTGACGCTTCAGCGTTCGATATTTCATGCGATTTCCAAAATAATCGTACGCATCCTTCCCGGGAAATTTTTCTGCGGTTTCATCTAAAATTGAAAATAAAGGCTTTACGGGATAATCGATGGTGGTTTTGAGCTTAAACGCTCCGACCTTATAACTCTTTAGCCAGGGTTTATCCGCATAGGAGGTCATTGTGATTCACCTTTGTAAATGTGTCCGATGACATCATCCAGTCCTAATTCAATCAGTTTTTCCGGGGTTGGCTTTCCGGTGGTCTTATCCCATCCACGAAATTCATAATAAGGATCCAAAAGGATTTCCAGGTTATTGACATGCCCCTCGGCCGGGCCCTCTGGAAGGGGGTCCTCCAATAATCTTCTGGGCAATGTATCGTCCGCACGAGTGAGTCCCTCTCTAATATTGAAAGCCCTTTCCAGATTGTAAATTCTTTCGCCGATTTTCCTGAACTCATCGACGCCGAAATCCCAGCCGGTAACAGCGGAAATAATTCGTGTAATCTCCTGGGCATCTGAAGTCATTCCCATGAACTTGCAAAATCCCACCGCATCAAAAACTGTCAAGGCATCTTCTAAATCTTTGACCACCTTCGCTTCTTCTGGATTTTCCGTGAGAGGATCTTCGATTTCACTTTCTTCAATGACCAAGAATGGACTGGCAAGATAGGTCGGGCCTTGGACATAGCCGCTGATATGATCACCACCCCGATTGGCCGTGGCAAAAGCAAGACCGGTAATCTTTGCAGCCCTTGAATCATAAGCCGGCAATTCTAGTCCTTTGACATTCATGGCAAACCGCTCTGAGCCCTTTCCCAGTCTTTGAGCCATGGCCCGTGTTCCTTCAGCCAGGAGATTTCCCACACCTTCCCTTTTGGCAATTTTATGAACGAGCGCTATCATCGTTTCAGAATCGCCAAAGCATATTTCCATGCCTCCGGCATCGTTATTGGTTAGAATCCCCTTTTCAAAACACTCCATGGTGAATGCAATGGTGCTGCCGCATGAAATGGTATCCAGGCCATAATCATTACAGAGATAGTTGGCCATGGTAATGGTTTCCATATCGGAATTGTCACACATTGCCCCAAAAATCGCGACGGTTTCGTATTCCGGGCCTTCGCCTTTAAGCCCTTTATAAGGGCCTTTCCTGATTTCGGTGTCCCGACCACATTTTATGGGGCATGCAAAGCAGCCAACTGCCCGAACAAGGACCTTTTCATTCAAGGCCTCCCCGTTGATCTCCTCGGCATATTCGCAGACGCCGGTTTGCCAGTTCCGGGTCGGCAACCCCCCACAGACATTGACGATATCCAACACTAAATTCGTTCCATATCCTTGTAAGCCGGCGGCTAAAATATTCTCACCCAGGAGATCATATTGTTTTTTAGACACCTCTTTAAAGGCCTTTTTATCCGCAATGCTGATTTCTTTGCGCCCTTTTACTGCAACGGCTTTTAACCTTTTGGATCCCATTACAGCCCCCAGACCGCATCGCCCCGCTGCCCGATGAAGATCATTCATAATCGCAGCGTATTTAACAAGATTCTCTCCAGCGATTCCAATACTGGCAACATTGAATTTTTCCCCCAATGCTGCCTTGAGCATCACGGTGGTTTCCGAAACGTTTTTCCCCCAAAGTTCACCGGCGTCGCGGAGTTCAACTTCTCCATCATCAATTACAAGGAAAACAGGCTTTTCCGAAATGCCTTCAAATATAATTCCATCGAAACCTGAATGTTTGAGATCCACTCCCCACCGACCTCCGGAATTGGACTGGGCCCATATGTTGGTCAAAGGAGATTTTGCAACGACACTGTAGCGGGCAGCACTTGGAGAAAGGGTTCCGGTTAAGAGGCCTGACATGAAGATCAACTTGTTTTCCGGTCCTAAAGGTGATATTTTCGGTTTAACTTCATCAAAAAGATATTTACCGGCGAGGCCCCTTCCGCCTAAATATTTCTTTGCCGTTTCTTCGGGAATCTCTTCTTCGAAAATTATCCGGTCTGTTAAATTCACCCTTAAGATTTTTCCCATTAAACCAAACATTATGTTACCTCCCGCGCATAAACCTCAAATACCAAAATTCGTTTTCAATTCTTGGAGAAAGGCTTTAAACGTAAGAAATGCTTCCGGTTCCAGCTCATCCGGAAATTTATCGCTCACTTCCCCCGCCAGATCAACCAATCTGATCGCTGCTGGGGCCGCCGATGCCAGTTTTGCTGCTTTCTTGAAATTAAAGGGAACCAATTTTAATTTGTTGGTTGCGATCTCTTTGACGACATTAAGATCCTTTCTTAATACCCTTTTCCATCTTTCATATTTTGCTTCAAGAACATAATCCGCATTTCTCCCTATTTCGCTGGGAACAATTTTAACTGAATGGCATTGACCATGCCACAAATCCATAAAAACAAATAGATCAGAATCGAGGCCGGACGCTGAATCCGTCTTAAAAACCAGCGTGACGGATCCCTCCCAAGTTTTGGCAACCTCTTTATACCGTCCGTCATTTTGAATCTTTTCTTCAATTTTAGACGCCCATTCCGGACTTAGAACGATGTAAGGTTTTGATTGCGATGCTTTCCTGTCCTTCACCAATTCAGCATATTTTTTTTCCCAATCTGAAGATCCGGCGTTATACATAATTTAATCTCCTGGCATGTAAGACAGCTTAACAACACTCCAAAAAAAGGATGCCCTTTTATCCTCCGGCGATAGCCGGAAAAAGAGCCACTTCATCTTCCGCTTTCAGTTGGGTATCCAAGCGATTCGGCAAGTAGATGTAGTGACGACCGTTCACTAAAACGCGAACATGACGATGAAGCTTATCAGTTTTTGAATCAAAAATTGCATCCTTGAAGTCTTGTCCAAAGATTTCGGACAAATCCTTTAACACGTCTTTTATAGTGGCATTTTCTATTTCCATTTCAAACGCGGCGTTACCGCCCATTGTTTTTTTCAAGGTGAGATATCCTTTGACCTTGATCTTCATTCAGCTACTCTCTTATTCTTACCTTCTGTGATGGGGTTGTGCAAAATCTGGGTGCAAAACTTGAATTAAATTCAACAGGATCCGGCGGATACTTCATTGAAGCATACGCTGGAATCGATTTGCATTCAAGTAATAACTCAAGCTTCACAAATTATTTGGATAGGATTTATCGCTTCTTTTCTGTTCCAATGGACCTCCCGATCCCTCGCATTCTTGACAACACATCTCATTTTCGGTATCTGTTTTATGATTTTCGTTTTCTGCGGGCCATTGCCACCGCCTACCGAACAATCTAACATATTCTGATTCATCCGAATACAAATGACAATGCGAAAATTTCGCTAATGCCGCTTTCAAAATAGGATCCTTGTTAAATGTGTAGCGCACCCCCTTGAATGCGTACGGAGGTTTTATGAAATATTATAGAACAATCAGCAACAACACCCGCATTTACGCAGTTATTGGTAATCCTGTTGCCCACACCCTTTCTCCTGCAATTCACAATGCCGCCTTCGCTGCCCTGAATCTCGATTCCGTTTATGTGGCCTGCCGGGTGGAAGATGTAAAAAATGCCTTGGCGGGCATGAGGGCGTTGGGGAACTTTCACGGCATGAGCGTCACCATTCCGCACAAAATGGAAGCAATGAAATACGTAGATGAAATTTCGGAGATAGACCGCAACATCGGTTCCATCAATACGGTTATTAATGAAAAAGGAAAACTGTTTGGATTGGGAACCGATGGACCGGGTGCTTTAAAGGCCATTATGGATGCGGGTATAGAACTCAACGGAAAAAATATTTTAATATTGGGTTCAGGGGGGGCAGCAAGGGCGATTTCCTTTACCCTCGCCCGAAATACCCAACTGGGAAAACTTTCAATTTTGGATGTTGACGGGCCGATGCTTCAGCAGTTGACAACGGATTTAAAGGCCGGAACGGATGCGTCCATCCAATCTGAGTTGCTCAACGAAAATACTCTTGCTTCAGCAATGAAGATTGCGGACTTAATCATCCACTGTACACCGGTGGGTATGCATCCAAAAGAAAATGCCTCCCTGATTCCTGCCGAGTTATTTCGAACCGAACAGGTTGTCTTTGACATTGTTTATACACCCCTTGAAACAAAACTGCTTGCCGAGGCAAGGTCCTACGGCCTTAAAGTAATTTACGGCGTCGAAATGTTTATCAACCAAGCGGTGTTGCAATTTGAACGTTTTACAGGCGTTGACGCGCCTGCCGAGATTATGCGTCGTGTAGTGATGGAGCATTTGGAATCATGAACATCGTACTGATCGGATATCGGGGAACCGGAAAAAGTGTCGTGGGAGAGCTTCTCGCATTTCGCCTTGGAATGCCGTGTATCGGTATGGATGCGAAAATTGTCGACAGGACGGGCATGTCAATTCCGGAAATCGTCGAAAAATTTGGTTGGACCAAATTCCGGAATCTAGAATCTGAAATGGCTCTGGAATTGTCAGGACTCGATAATATTGTTATTGATACCGGTGGCGGGATTATTGAACGACCTGAAAACATTGATGTCTTGAAAAGGAATTCCCGCATATTTTGGCTGCGGGCTTCGGTGGATACCATCGTCAGGCGAATTCAAACAGATACCCAGCGCCCTGCCTTGACCATCGGAAAAACTTTTACCGAAGAAGTAGCAGAAATCCTTGAGCAAAGGATTCCCAAATACAAGAGCGCCGCTCAATACGAAATTGATACCGATGCATTAACGCCTGGGCAAATCGCGGAAGAGATCATCGAAATCTTTGAGAAAATATAGAAAGTAAAGAACGCATCTGATATTTGTTTCCGGCACCTGGAACTCCAGAGACAGATAGAGATTTTTGTGTGAGAGGAGACCGAACGCCGTGTCGCGGTCAGTAACCAACTTTATAGGAATGGAACTTGTTTTGATTCCGTCGGGCTCATTCAGAATGGGTGGAGACAAAAACCTCGAACAGGCAGAGGATCATGAAACCCCGCGACACAGAGTCAATATCACCAAGGCATTTTATATGGGTAAACATACTGTGACTCAGAGGGAATGGTCTGAGATTATGAATGATAATCCAAGTGAATTTAAGGACGAAACAAGGCCGGTGGAAAGAATTTCATGGAATGATGTGCAAGGGTTTATCCAAAAGCTTAACAAAAAAGAAAAAACAGATACATATCGCCTTCCCACCGAGGCTGAATGGGAATATGCAGCAAGAGCAGACACACAAAACGCCTATAATTTTGGTCCCGACATCAACACATTAACTCTATACGCCTGGTATAGAAAAAATTCAGGAGGCAAAACCCATCCGGTCGGTGAATTAAAGTCGAATCCATGGGGACTTCATGACATGCATGGAAACGTCCACGAGTGGTGTCAGGATTGGTTTGATAGAATTTATTATTCTCAAAGTCCTTCCAACGATCCTTTAGGACCTTCATCGGGATTGGCCAAGGTGTTGCGGGGCGGTGACTGGGGAAGCAAGGACTGGTATTGCCGGTGTGCATCTCGCAGCCTCAGTTCCCCGGACCGTCGCAGCAACCGCGTGGGTTTCCGTCTGGTCAGGATGGTTTAGACTTGCAGCACAGCAGTTCGAGGATTCTTCGACCGTTTAATTGTAGTTGCTAATATTAAATTTCACAGTTTCCAATAAAGGGTTACGATTCAATCGAACATTTTTCACGTTTCCCAAACGCTTTAAGAAACCCTTTCCATACGTCAGGTTGACCTATTTTTCAGATCGTGGCAGGATAACGCAAGTTTGATTTAGATTAGAAATCTTAAATTTCAGAAAGCCACGAGTCACGTAATTTGCAGTCAGATATCAATTCAATCAATTTCCAATCGAATATTAAGAGGAGGTTCAATTTGGTTAAACATTATTCCATAAGTCCTGATGGCGAAAAATTCAAGTTGCCGGAGGCTGATGACTTTGTTAGAGAATTTGAGCGGCTGGAGAACATAGTACGCAACCAGCGAGATAAGGATCGCGAGATTGTGGTGGTCATGGGCGTTGGATTTGTGGGTGCTGTAATGGCTGCAGTGGTGGCTGACACGGAAGATGAAAATGGTAATCCCACCAAATTCGTCATTGGGATGCAGAGGCCAAGCACTCGTAGTTACTGGAAGATCCCATTTCTGAACCGAGGATTGCCTCCCGTGCAAGCAGAGGACCCAGAGGTAGCACCGATGATCCACCGCTGCGTTA
>Ga0316194_10003865_pt1 | contig 10407 bp, 7 predicted proteins | sample CroRivsedime1_MG_FD_204936 | JGI IMG/M metagenome (GOLD analysis project Ga0316194, IMG submission 204936) | Coastal sediment microbial communities from Maine, United States - Cross River sediment 1 | ecosystem: Environmental > Aquatic > Marine > Coastal > Sediment | place: USA: Maine... | reverse complement strand
CACAGCAATCCGGGCTCCAGAGGTGACTCCTCGAACGAGAAAACAGTCCCGTATACCTCGACACCGGTGTTGTCCATCGTGATGGGAGCACCGGCGAAGTCCTGTCTGGTCGTGTCGTTGCGGGTGAGATCAGGGCTGACGGTCTCCCAGCTGCTGCCACCGTCGGTGGAGCGATGGACGAACTGTGACGTGTGATACAGCACGTCGGGATCGTGCGGTGACAGGCGGATAGGAGCGTTCCACTGGAATCGATAGCGAAGCGTCTTCGGGGCCTGGCCAAGCTGCATCTGCGGATAGACCAGGATCTGCCGGAAGGCGCCCGTCCGGTAGTTGACTCTCGAAATAGAGCCGCCGTAGCAACCGGCGTAGGTCACGTCCGGGTCTCGGGGGTCGATCGCGATATGCCCGCTCTCGCAACCGCCGGCCGATCGCCACTGTTCGGAGGGTGTGAGACCACCGATGCCCTGGCTGGGCAGCGAGATCGTGCTGTTGTCCTGCTGCGAGCCGTACACCCGGTACGGGAACCGCTCGTCCACGAAGACCCTGTAGATCTCGGCTGTCGGCTGGTTGTACATGGTGGACCAGCTGCCGCCGCCATTCAGGGATACCTGGGCCCCGCCATCGTTTCCGATGATCATGATTTCGGGGTCCGCCGGATTGATCCACAGGTCGTGCGTGTCTCCATGCGGTACGCTGATGCTCTCAAAGGTCCGGCCTCCGTCAATGGACTTCCACATGTTGACATTGAGCGCATACACCGTGTTCTCGTCGACCGGATCGGCGTAGATGTGGGTGTAGTACCACGCTCTCTGCTGGAGATTTCGATTCGTGTTCACCTGGTCCCAGGTCTCTCCCGCGTCATCTGACCGGTAGACCCCCCCCTCACCGTCAGGGGCCTCGACCAGAACCCACACCCGGTCCGGGTTGGCGGGCGAAACGGTAACGGCGGTCTTGCCGACGAGGCCGTCCGGAAGGCCTCCCTCGAGCCGGGTCCACGAGTCGCCCGAGTCCGTGCTGCGGTAGACCCCGCCCTCTTCCGCTCCGCTCACCATGGTCCAGGGCTTTCGCTCTGCGCGCCACATTCCCGCGTAGATGATCCTGGGGTTGGCGGGGTTCAGAGCCAGGTCCGCGGCGCCCGTGCTGTCGCTGATGAACAGCACTCGCTCCCAGTCCGCTCCACCATTTCGTGTGCGGTACACGCCGCGCTCAGGATTCGGGCCGAACGGGTGCCCAAGGGCGGCCACGAAGGCCACGTCGGGATCCCTGGGGTCAACCACTATTCGACCGATCTGTCCTGCCTCCGGAAGACCGGAATGGGTCCACGAGCGGCCGCCGTCCAGGGAGCGGTAGACGCCATCGCCCTGCGAGGTATTGCCCCGGATGCACGCCGATCCCATGCCTACCCAGACCACGTTCGGGTCGGATTCGGCCACCGCGATCGCTCCCACCGAGGCCGCTGAAAGATGGCCGTCCGACACGTTGTCCCAGCTGCCCCCCGCATCTTCGGATCTCCACACGCCACCACCCGTACTGCCCATGAAGTAGGAGAGCGGCTCCGAGGCCATGCCGGCGACCGCGGTGACCCTTCCGCCACGGGGTGGTCCAATCGAACGGTACTTCATGCCAGCGAGCAGGGATGTGTCGACCACGGCCTGGGCCACTGCCGGACCCGCCGGTATGGCACTCACAAGTGCGACAAATGCCAGCACAGCGACGCAACGTCTGCTGATCCTCGAGCCTCGAGGCAGGGGCATGACTGTCTCCTTCCAGCGGGGTTCCCGGTCTCCAGGGGGCGGCCCCGGAGAATACGAGGCCCATCCGGTTCGAGCTATACCGCTGCACCTCTCCGGGAGGTAGTTTCGGCCGCAGCGTACCGTGTTGGCCCTAGTCCGCAGAAGGAGGTCTCGCTCTGTGCGACGCACCCGGGGAGCGCTGCGTGACCGGCGGCGGGCGCTCACGGCCTATTCTGCCGTGGGCGCGTTGGCGTGGATGTCGTGGGCCTGTTCCTCGGCAACCATGCAGTCCGCGGGCGGGTTCCGTGAGGCGAACCAGGCGAACGTCTGTCGCCTCACTCCCGGCATGTCCCGAGACCAGGTCGTGTCGATCATGGGTACGCAGGCCCTGCCTCGCCCGCTGGGAACGGAGGGCAGCGGACAGGCGCGCACAGAGAGAGACAGCATGGGCGTCGTGCAGGTACAGATACTGACTGGCTCGAGCGCGCCCGCGCTATACAACCCCATGCGCACGGGGACCTACGAGGCCGGCGAGCATGCGTGGGAGGTCCTGTTCTACTACGCGCGCCTCGTCGAAGACGATGGGGTCGTGTCCGACGGCGAACTGGAGCCTGTCGTTCTGAGGGATGGCTTCCTCGCCGGAGTCGGATGGGTCTACTGGAGGGAAGTCGCGGCCGAGGAGGGGATCCTCCTCGAACTCGAAGCAGACCCCTAGTGGTCCTCGATCAAGCCCTCGATCTCATCCATGATTCGGCCCATTCTCCGCATCAGGGCCCGGTAAGGCTCAGGCCCGGCGAGGTCGACACCGGCCTTCACTAGAAGATCGTAGGGGTACCCTGCCCCTCCCGCCCTCAAGAGGTCCAGATAGGCGTCGGTCGCTCCGGGTACGCCGTCCAGTATCTGCTCCGCGAGGTACGAAGCAGCGGCCACGGAAGTCGCGTACTGATAGACGTAGAAGTTGTAGTAGAAGTGCGGAATGTAGGCCCATTCCAGGTGGAAGATCTCGTCGATGTTCACGACTCCGTCTTCGTGACCGTGGTATCTCTGTATCAACTCACCGTACAGCTCACTGAAATCGTCGGCAGTGAGGGCTTCTCCTCCCTCGACTCTCTCGTGGATGGCCAGCTCGAACTCGGCGAACATGGACTGCCGGAAGAAGGTGCCGCGCAGCTGCTCGAGAGCGTGGCCCAGGTAGAACAGCCTCTCTGCCGGGCCGGTTGACTCTTCGAGCATTCGATGCAGCAGTAGAGCCTCGTTCAGGGTGGACGCCACCTCGGCCACGAATATCGAGTAGTCCGCGTTTATGAAGTGCTGGGTCTGATTGGTCAGGTAGGAGTGGAGAGCGTGTCCCCACTCGTGGGCCAGTGTCGACACGGACTCGTAGTCGTCATTGTAGTTCATCAGAACGTACGGGTGGACGTCGTACACGTGACCGTTCATGTAGGCCCCCGACTTCTTGCCCTGCCGGGGATACACGTCCATCCAGCGTGCCTCGAAGCCATCGGCGATCGACTGCCGGGCCTCGGGGCCGAGCGGCAGCATCGCGTCCAGCACCAGCTCCTTGCCCCGCTCGATGGGGAAATCCAGCTCGCCCGAAACGAGAGGTGGATAGATATCCCAGTAGCACATGTCGTCGACACCTATCATCCGCGCTCTCAGCCGGAAATACCGGTGCAGCACGTGAAGGTGCTCGTTGGCCTGCTCGACGAGGGTCTGGTAGACGCTGGCGGGGATCCGGTCCGCGTCGAGGGATGCCTCGAGCGAGCTACCGTACTTGCGGACCCGGGAGTAGAACACGTCGCGCTTGACCTGCGCATACAGCATCGTGCCAAAAGTCCGGCCAAAGCGACGCCATACGTCGAAGAAAGCGCGGAACACGTGCTCTCGGTCGCCCCGGTCCGCGGCGCTGCGGTAGCGCGAGTAGCCAGCCTGGTTCAGGAGGAACTCCGTTCCGTCGGACAGAGTGACCATGGGCCACGGAGCGTCCGCGTTGGCAAGCATGCCATACGCACTCGAAGGCACCTCGGTGACCAGGCCGGCGGCCGCGATGATTTCCTCCTCCGCGGCGCTCCGGGTGTGCGCGCCCCTGCGGAGAATGTCATCGAGCTGGTGTCGGTACGTCTCCAGTGCAGGCTCGTCGCCGATGTAGGCGTTGACCGTGTCCTGTCCCAGGGAGAGGATCTCGGGCTCGATGAAGCTCGCGGCCTCCGAGAGTCTCGTGGCTACCAGGCCGGCCCGTTGCTCCATTCCCGCCGTGACCCCCACCCTCGTATCCTCGTGATACCGCATCGATGCGTACGATGAAGCACGGTACATCTCTTTCAGAACCCTCACGTGAATCTCGAGGCACTCGAGGAGAGCGCCCGCCCCGGACGAGAACGTCCCCTGGAAAGTCTTCAGCGCATCGATGCCCTCCTGGATGACCGTGAGCGCCGCATCCCACGAGTCGGTATCGGCATAGATATCCTGCAGGTTCCAGCAGTCGCGGTGGTCCCGGACGGACATTCCGGCCAGCCTTTCGTGGTCAGGCCCAGTACTGAGGTCGCTCGATCACCAGTATAAGATACGGCCTGATCGCGAGGGTTGGGCAAGACCCGCGGCTTGCGGGCGGGTGCTCAAACTCGAAGACCGTGCCTCTGTCGGTCCGCTCACCACCAGTGCAGCTTGACAGTAGAAATGCGGCCCAGCGCCTGGAGGTCGGAGCCCGTACGCGGAGGCAGGGATGCGAATCGTCGGTCTGAGCCTGTACCAGGTAGATCTACCCCTGTACGAGGGGTCCTACAACTGGTCCGGCGGCAAGTCGGTCCAGGTGTTTGACTCGACTGTGGTTCGTCTGCTGACGGACGACGGACTCGAGGGTTTCGGGGAAGTCTGCCCTCTCGGGCCGGTCTACCTCCCGTCCTATGCGGAGGGAGCCCGGACCGGAATCATCGAGCTCGTCCCCGCCCTGCTGGGACTGGATCCGCGCCAACTCGACGTGGTGAACCGGGCGATGGACACGGCCATGAAGGGGCACGCCTACGTGAAGTCCGCGATAGACGTCGCGTGTTGGGACATCCTGGGCAAGGCGACGGGGCTTCCCGTAAGCGAGCTTCTCGGGGGGCGGGTCGGCCCCGACTTCGTGCTGTATCGGGCGATCTCGCAGGAGTCACCGGATCTCATGGCCTCGAGGGTCGCCGAGTACCGGAGCGAGGGCTACCGGCGGTTCCAGCTCAAGGTCGGCGCGGACGTGGAGATGGACGTCGAACGGATCCGAGCCGTGGCGGCCGTGCTGGAGAGGGGAGATGTGCTTATCGCCGACGCCAATACTGGCTGGCTGCGGCACGAGGCCCTCCGAGTCGCACGCGCCGTCCGGGACGTAGACGTCTATATCGAGCAACCGTGTGCCTCGTATGAGGAGTGCCTGGGAGTTCGACGTCGAATCGACCACCCGTTCGTACTCGACGAGTGTATCGATTCGGTGGCCACGCTTGTGCGGGCGCACGCGGATGCCGCCGCGGATGTCGTGAACCTGAAGATAAGCAAGCTGGGCGGCCTGACCCGGGCCCGACAGGCCAGGGACCTGTGTGTATCGCTCGGATTGGGGATGACGATCGAGGACACCTGGGGCGGTGACATTGTCACGGCGTCCATTGCCCACCTCGCGCACAGCACCCCTCCCCGGCACCTGTTTACGGCCACCGATTTCAACAGCTATGTGACCGTGGAAACGGCGGACGGCGCACCTCGGCGGGTGGACGGCAGGATGTCAGCCCCGATGGCCCCCGGGCTCGGAGTGCGCCCGAAAATGGACGTCCTCGGAGATCCCGTCTTCGAGGCGACGGCCTGAAGGGCGTCAGACGGTCTCTCGGGGTCGTATCGCATCCTTCTGAAGCTGCGACTCGCAGGACGCGCAGAAACGCGAGGACTTGAGGTCCACGTCCTCCACGTAGGTGGCGGCGTGCATCACGCAGCTGTAGTCCTGGCAATGGACCAGGCCGAAAGAGTGCCCTGCCTCGTGGACCACCTCCTTGATCGTGCGCTCTACCAGGCGCTCTCGATCGCGCGGGAGTCCGTAATACTCGTTGCGCAACCTGTGTGTGGATACGAGAGCCCCCGGACCGTCGAGCTGCGCCTGCCCGAACACGAAGGTGAGAACCGGAATGAACAGGTCCACTCGGGTGATTCCGACGATCTTGCTCTCGGGGTCCGAGTGATACCGTAGCAGCCCGGCCAGGATCAAGGTGGCGTTGTACTGCCCCCGGTCGGCCGAATAGTACCTCGGCAACTCCATCTCGAGTTCGACCGCCGCCACCGGGTACCCCAGGACCAGGGCCGATCCCTCTACGATGCGCTCCGCCCAGGACGGAGCGTACCCGTTGAGAAAGCCGAGCTCAATGCGAGTGACCACTAAGTGCGCTCAATGTCGTAGCGTCGGAGTTTGTTGTAGAGCGTGCCCCGATCGATGCCGAGCGCCGCAGCCGCTCGGGTGATGTTCCCCTGCTCTGCCCGGAGCACGCGCTCAATATGGCGCCGCTCGATGGCCGCCAGCGTCGAACCCTCCGGTTCCGCATCCGAGCGGGCCAGGGGCACTGGCAGGTCCTCCGGCTGAACAGAGGGCTCCCGACCGATCACCATCGCTCGTTCTACCGCGTTCTCCAACTCGCGCACGTTTCCAGGCCAGGCATACGAGACCAGCAACGCCTCTACCTCCGGAGATATTTCCTTCACGGGTTTACCCATCGCATGAGCGTACTTCTCGATGAAGTGACGGGTGAGCGCCGGAATGTCCTCTGGACGATCGCGAAGTGGGGGCAAGTCGATCACGAATACGTTGATCCGATAGTACAGGTCCTCCCTGAAACTGCCCTCCTCGATCAGGGCCTCCAGGTCACGATTCGTGGCGCAGACCAGCCTGAAGTCGGAAGTGATCTCCTGGTTGCCCCCCAGCCGATGGAATCGCCTGGTCTCCAGCACTCGGAGCAGGTCGACTTGCATCTTCGTCGGTATGTCGCCGATCTCGTCGAGGAACAGCGTACCCCCATGCGCCAGCTCGATCTTCCCCTTCCTGCGGTACTGGGCGCCCGTAAACGCCCCCTTTTCGTGACCGAAGAGTTCGCTCTCCAGTAGCGTCTCCGGGATCGAGCCGCAGTTGACCGCCACGATCGGGAAGAAGCGTCGCTCGCTCTGGGAGTGGATGGCCCTGGCGATCAACTCCTTCCCTGTTCCGCTCTCCCCCCGGATTACCACGTTGGCGTCCGTTCCCGCGACGGTCGAGATCATGTCCAGGACCCGGCGCATTCTCGAACTGTCGCCAATGATCGGCGACGGTAGCGTGAGCTCGGAGACCTTCGCTTTGAGGCGCGTATTCTCAGCCTCGAGCTGACGCTGTTTGAGAGCGTTGCGGACCGTGTTGGAGAGTTCGTCGGGGTCGACGGGTTTGGTCACGTAGTCGAACGCACCCAGTTTCAGGGCCTCTACGGCCGTCTCTACCGAGGCAAAGGCCGTGAGGATGATGATGGCGGCATCCTTGTCGATCTCGCGGATACGTCGTTCCAGCGTGATTCCGTCCATCCCCGGCATCTTGAGATCGATGATCACGATGTCGTAGGGTCCCGAGTGCATCCGCTGCAGGGCAGCGTTGCCATCCTCGGCGGTTTCCACCGCGAATCCGTCCTCGAGAAACCACTCCCGCAGAGAGTTCCGGACCGACATCTCGTCGTCCACGATCAGTATCTTCTTGCCGTTCTTCATGTCCGCCACTCGTTGATGTCCAGCTCGTACGTGGATGGAGGAGCCGTGACCGGCTCGCGGGGCAGTTCTATCAGGAAGGTGGTGCCGGGTTCGGGGCCGGATTCAACGCGAATGGTGCCGCCGTGACGGCTGATGATGCCGTACACGACGGCGAGGCCCAGCCCTACGCCGCTGGTCTCCGCCTTTGTACTGAAGAACGGGTCGAAGATCCGGCTCCGGATGGCCTCCGGGATCCCGCTCCCGGTATCCTCGACGGCCAGCAGCACATTTCTCTCGGGATCGGATTCACCCGGCGCGGTTCGAAGCGTGAGTTGGCCGCCTTCCGGCATCGCCTCCACGGCGTTGATCATCAGGGCAAGCAACGCCTGAACGATCTGATCGCCGTCGCACACCACCGTGTCGTTGGCCAGGTCTGGCAGCACGCTTACCTCGACCGAACCGAGCTGCAGATGATGCCCGGCCAGGTTGGTGACACGTTCGATGAGCTCGTGCAGGTGCTCGGCCTTGAACTCGTGAGGCGACTCGCGGGCATACGTGAGGAGGTCCTTCACGATTCGCCCGCACCGCATCGACTCGGAGCGGATCAGATCCAACTCCTCGACGATCTTGTCCCGGCGCTCCCCCTCGTCCATGTCCTTCTCGACCTTGCGGGCGATCACGCGGGAGTAGGTCACGATGCCGGAGAGCGGGTTGTTGAGCTCATGGGCCACAGTCGCCGCCATGCGGCCGAGTGAGGCGGCCCGCTCCACCTGGATCATCTGCCGACTGATCGACTCGAGCTCAGCGGTCTTCTCGGTCACCCGGTCTTCCAGCGTTTGCGACCAGTCCCGCAGCTCGGCGTCTGCGGTCTTGAGACTTCGGGCCATTTCGTTGAATGAGCGGGCCAGCTGCCCCAGCTCGTCCGAGCGCTTCAGATCGATCGATACGTCGAGGTTCCCTGCGGCGAGGGCCTCCGTGCCGAGCTGCAGTTTCTTGGCCGGGATATGGATCGCGTTGTAGACGATGAGGGCGATCACCAGGGCAGACACGAAGATGATCGCCAGTCCGACGAGTCCGCTGCGCCAGGTCGCCGCCGACATGGCCGCATCGACGGTGGCCAGGGAGAGCTGGACGTCGAGAACGCCGAGCACTTTCTGGCCCGGATCATGGCACCCTGCCGTCGCGCAGTTCGGCTCGTTGAGGATCGGGTTCAGGATCCCGAGAACCCGGCCCTGATCTCCACGGGTGTAGATCTGCCCCTGCTCTCCGCTCGGAAGGACGCTTGGCGGATCGCCGCTGCCGTGGCAGGCGCGGCAGGCATCCGAGTCGAGCGGTACACTCGTACCGATCTCATCGGCCAGGCTGGAGAACCGTATTTGCCCTCGGTCATTGTAGATCCGGATCCCTTCCATACCCGGCTCGGCGCCCAGCTGACGCACCGTGCGGTGGATGTGCTCCCGGTCCTTCTCCATCATCTCCACTTCGAGGCTCTTCTTGATGAAGCTACTGGCCCGAAACGCCTCGGAGCGAACGAGTTCCAGTGTCATTGTGTCCCGATAGTGGTTACAGATGCTCGTGTAGATGAAGAACAGCCCGAGGATCGAGAGGAAGAGGATCGCGAACAGTCGTATGCTGATGGCAGACTTCAGAACCGAGGTCCACGCAGGCTTGCCCATGCAATGCCTCGCTTTAGCGCCGCAGGCCCAATCGACGGCCATGGAAGTGCGAAGGGGGCACTGTCCGGCGGATCAGCAGCGAACGCGTTCTGCGGTGTTGAATCCTTGCACAATACGTGCCCGGGGGAGAGCGTTCGAGTAGTGCAGATCTTCTTGTACTGCGAGGGCGGTCGAGTCCTCAGCCGTGCGCGATGGCGGCGATCAGTTCCTCGAAAGCCTTCGTGCCCAGAACACGCTCCAGCGAGGACAGCGGGGCCCCGCCGTCCGCCAGAACCGGCCCCACGGTTGATCCCTCAGGGACGGAAAGCGATTGCAGGATCGCCCGCTTGACGGTTCGCAGACGATCGGCGTACCAGGCCAGAGTACCTTCAGCGTTCACGATGCCCGAAACCGCCTCCAGCGACTCGGCTGGGCGGACCCGGAACAACCAGTCGTCGCCATCGGGGAGTCGGCACGGCTCGTCTGCTGCCGCAAAGGTCGAGTTGGCTTCAACAACTTCTCCGGCGATCGGCATCTTCAGCGGCACGGCCATGTGCTCCCTGGCTATCCAGCCGCACGGCTGATCCCGCTCCAGGTAGAGCCCCGGCCCAGGACTCACGACCCGGCGAATCGGACGGAGCATGCGCAGAAGAGACCCGTCCAGGCCTACGGTGACCAGATCCCCCTCGGTTTGCGTGAGCCAGAAGTGCGGGGGCCTGTAGGGTCGGTCGAGATACAGCCGGCACCCCGCCAGCAAGTGCGAAAGGTGTGAGCTGGCCTGCCCCGAGGGCGACGCCGCGTCGAGTATGTCGATCGACCCCGGCGAAGTCCCTTCGGCGTGGTGACAGGATGCTCTTCCTTCTCCGCTGAGAGCGTGATACAACTCACACCCGTCGCACTCGTAGTTGCGATCGCACAAGTGATAACTCAGCACACCGGACAGTACCCAGATGCAGGGAAGCGCTTCTTCGGGCTGTCTTGCCATCCCCGCAGTAACCATCTCAAGCTCCCAGGTCTGTGCGTGAACGTCCTCGTGCTCGCCTGGTCCCTGCTATTCCGGCAGGCTCGAACTGAGGAGAAGTTCCTCCGCCAGTTCGTCCCAGTGGTCCTCTGACATCGCTCGCCCGAACCCCTTCACGGGGGCGCCACCATCGGGCAGGGCCACTCCCAGTTCCCGCGTCCACATGGTCCGCAGGCCTTCGGCGGCCCGGTCGAGCCATTCCCTGGCCACGTCGGCCGCGAGAAGGTTGCGTCTTGGCTGGTCGGCGTCGGCCACACGGACCTTCATCAGCCAGCCCCCCTCATAC
>Ga0316194_10003864_pt1 | contig 10407 bp, 7 predicted proteins | sample CroRivsedime1_MG_FD_204936 | JGI IMG/M metagenome (GOLD analysis project Ga0316194, IMG submission 204936) | Coastal sediment microbial communities from Maine, United States - Cross River sediment 1 | ecosystem: Environmental > Aquatic > Marine > Coastal > Sediment | place: USA: Maine... | reverse complement strand
ATAATTTTATGAAGCGTTTGCGGTCCCTGCCACTGAATAATGTGAACCCGAGGTACATTTTGATGCAGGGCTTCAAAGGCAGATTCCATCTTTGCCACCATGCCGCCTTTGATGATACCGTTTGCTATCAATGTCTGTGCTTCTTGAACGGAAAGGGACGGTCGGATTTCATCATCGACCAGAACACCGGGAACATCAGTGATAAAGACAAGGTCGGTGCACCGGACAGCGGCAGCCAGTGCCGCTGCGGCGTTGTCGGCATTGACATTGTAGCTTTCGCCTTTTTCATCGGCGGATATCGGAGAGACCACCGGGACCTTTCCTGCTTTTAACCTTTCCAGAACGACACCGGCGTTTACCTGTTTGATTTTGCCGACATAGCCTAAATCCTGCCCCATGCGTGTCAAAGGCTCTACAATAAACAGCTGCCGGGTTTTCCCGGACATGGGACTGCCGGGCACACCGTTGGTGGCAAGCCACGAGACAATGCGTTGATTGATGGTTTTTGAAAGAACCGTTTCGACAATTTTGATATCCTCGGCACGGGTTACCCGGATTCCGTCTATAAATTGGGTCTTGCGGTCGGCGTTCTTGAGAGCTTGGGATATTTCCGCCCCTCCGCCGTGAACGATAATAATTTCCACATTTCGGGTGGATTTAATTGCCAAGGCCAGGTCTTTAAAACCCTGCTCTCCTTCAAAGGCCCGGCCGCCGATTTTAATGAGGATTCGTGAACACATCAGAAATGCCTTATAATTCTTTTATTCTAATGTTTAAAACCTGGTTCGCTGGGCCAGGATTCTTTACACGTTGAGTTTTAAACTCAACGTTTACATATTTTCCAGTACTTCTATACCCAACAGATTTAGGCCGTTTTTTAGCACAACTGCCGTCGCTTTAATCAGCGCCAGCCTGGCAGCGACAAATTGTTCGTTTTCAGCCTTCAACACAGGATGTTTATTGTAAAACTGGTTAAAGGCCTTGGCCGTGTTGAATATATGTCCAGCAATTTTAGAAGGGTTGAGATCTTCAACCGCGGTTTCCACTTCCTGGGGAAATTCAATTAGTTTTTGGAGCAACTGTACTTCTTCAGTGTCGCCGAGAAGAGAAAAATCCGGGTCTTGAAACCTTCCTTGACCGCTTTTTGCTTTTTCCAGAATACCGCAGATTCTGGCGTAAGCATATTGGCAGTAGGGACCGGTAAATCCGTCAAAGGAAATGGACTCTGCAGGATCGAAATTGATGCTCTGGGTGGGGCGCACCCGCAGCAGATAGAATTTTACGGCGCCAACGCCGATCTTTTCCGCTCTGTTTTTTACCTCCGCATCAGAAAGCCCGGCTTCGGGATCACGCCGGCGAATTTCGGCTTCCGCCAGCCTTATCGTCGCCGTGATAAGATCGTCGGCATCGACGATCTTGCCTTCCCTGGACTTCATTTTGCCTTCCGGCAAATACACCATGCCGTAGGACAGATGATAACAGTTTTTGGCCCATTCATATCCCAGGGCATGCAGGATTGCGAACAGACATTTAAAATGATATTCCTGCTCACTGCCCACAACATAGATAGAATAATCCAGGTTGTGATCGGTGATTTTCAGGATAGCGGTGCCGATATCCTGGCTGATATAGAGGCTGGTGTCGTCGGCACGCAGCACCGTAACCCTTTTAAGTTCGCCGTTTTTGTCGCGGCCAAATTCTTCTTCCGGTAAAAAAAAGACGGTGTTGCCGTTCTGATCAAAGGAAAACGCTTTTTTGTCAAGGCCCTGCTGGATAATATCCTTGCCGAGTTTATAGGTATCGGATTCATAATAAAAAGCATCAAACTTAAGTCCGAAGCGTCGGTAGGTCTGGTCAAAACCATCATACACCCAGCCGTTCATCATTTTCCAGAGTGCAATGGTTTCCGGGTCATCGGCTTCCCATTTTTGAAGTAATTGCTGAATTTCATCTTCCAGGGTTTCGTCGTTTTCAGCTTCCCGGGCATAACGAACGTAATATTTTCCCACAAAATGATCACCCTTTTCTTTTTCCGACTCCGGCGTCGTTCCATTTCCCCATCGCTGCCAGGCCAGCATGCTTTTGCAGATATGAACACCGCGGTCATTGACGAGGTTGGCCCTGATGATCCAATGGCCGGTGGCTGCAAACATGTTGGACACGGCCATACCCAGCGAACCGTTACGCAGATGGCCCAAATGCAGGGGTTTATTGGTGTTGGGAGCCAGGTATTCCACCATTGCACGTTTGCCCCGGCCCATATCGGAAGAACCGTATCTGCTATCCAGGTTGATGATATGCCCACACAAATTTCCGAAGAGCAGATCGCACTTTATTTTCAGGTTGATATAGGGACCGGCGGCATTGGCTTGTTCAATGACCTCATCCGGGTCCAGATTGCCGGCAATATGTCCTGCAATTTCAGCCGGAGCCTTACGAAAGTGTTTCGCGAGAGCAAAGCACCCCACGGCAAAATGGCCCAATTCGGTGTTGGGCGGGAACCCGATTTCAAGCTGTTCCGGCAGCCGGCCGTACGCCTTTTGGGTTGCCGCTCCAATTTTTGCTAAAAGAGTTTCTTTGAGTTTTTTGAAAGACATGGAAGCTTCCTCATTTAATTACGATTGCGTTTTAAACCTTCCATGTATGCCAGAAAAGCCACCGGCGATCAAGCAGAATCCTTTGAAATGACACCGGGGCCATGATAAAAGTCTTTTTATTTTTACTCTATTTACATCGATCTCTTTTTAAAGCTGGAAAAAAAATAATTTATCGTTTATGGTTTCTTCCATAGTGGTAGCCAGCGTAACTGATTTCTGAAACAGCCAAACAGTTAAATTATCAGGAGGTACGTCATGACGGAAGCGGAAAAAAAAGAAGCATTCAAGAAAACCATTGTTAATTCCTGGAACGAATGGGACCCGTTGAAACACGTAATCGTCGGTGTTGCCGACGGCTGTATGATTCCTCCTTCGGAACCGGCCGTTGAGTGCAAGGTGCCCGATGACAGCGATATGAAAGGCAAATGGGGACCGAGACCCCAGGAGACGGTGGATAGAGCCAATATTCAGCTCGACAATTTAGCGGATCTTCTCAGAAAAAAGGGCATTCGGGTAGACCGGCCCACGCCGCTGGATTTCAGCCAACCGATTCAGACACCGGATTGGGAAAATCCCTCGATGTTCGGCTGTATGCCGCCGCGGGACGTGGTTGCCACCGTCGGAAATGAAATGCTTGAAGCCACCATGTCTTACCGCTGTCGCTGGTTTGAATACCTGTGTTACCGGCCGTTGCTTGAACAGTATTTCAAAGATGATCCGAATATGAGATGGGAAGCGGCCCCTAAACCACGTTTGACGGATCGCTCTTATAAGGAAAACTATCTCAGCAGGATCATGACCATTGAGAATCGACTGAAATTAACCGCCGCCAAAGATTTTGTGACCACCGAAGAGGAGCCCTTGTTTGATGCTGCCGAGCTTGCGCGTATGGGCAAAGACATCGTTATTCAACACGGATTTACCGCCAACCTGGCCGGCATCGACTGGCTGCGCCGGCATTTTCCGGATCTGCGAATCCATGCCATGAATTTTCCAGGTGATCCTTACCCGATTCACATTGACTGCACGTTCGTACCGCTACGTCCCGGTTTGCTTTTAAACAATCCCAATCGTAAGGCATTGCCGGAACACCGGAAATTATTTGAAATCAACGGCTGGGAAATTGTTGAAGCGGCCCAGCCGGCCCATGAAAACCCGCCTCCGCTTTGTTATTCCAGTGTTTGGCTGTCCATGAATGTGCTGGTATTGGATTCCAAGACAGTGTGTGTGGAGGCCAGCGAAGTGAATCAGATGGAGCAGCTCGACAAGCGCGGGTTTGAAGTCATCCCGGTGCCGTTCAGAGATGCCTACCCATTTGGCGGCGGTTTGCACTGCTCAACGACGGATGTTTATCGGGAAGGCAGTTGTGAGGATTACTTTCCAAAGCAAGTGGAGGGGTTTTAGATCGTTTAGCAGGGCCTAGTTTTCGCCTTTCCGATAAAAAACGTAAGCAATATGTTTCCTGGGTTTTAGCGGCTTTAAAGAAAATATCTAATAAAATCGGTTATATCGCCTAATAAAACCTCCTATGCAATAAGATCGATAACAACTTTTAGCCAAATAACTTTTGATAGAGAGAGGAATTCGACAATGCCTTCATTTACGATCACCAATATTCATGCCAGGGAAATCATCGATTGCAGGGGGTGGCCTACCGTGCAGGCGGATGTGTGGGTTGACGGCCAGTTACTGGGAAGGGCTGACGTTGCCTCAGGACGCTCAACCGGCAGTCACGAGGCCCATGTTCTCTTAGACGGCGACCCGAGCCGTTACCGGGGACTCGGTGTTCTTAAAGCCGTCGATAATGTCAACAATGTCATCGGCCCCGAGCTGATCGGATGGGATGTCAGCGAGCAGAGAAAAATTGATCTGGCCATGAAAGCGATGGATGGAACCGTCAACAAAACCAATTTGGGGGCCAACGCTATCTTGGGTGTGTCCCTGGCGGTCGCGCGCGCGGCCGCAAATGTCAACGGTGTTTCGCTGTATCGCTATATCAATCCTAATGGCCATGTGTTGCCGGTCCCGCTGCTGAACTGCCTCAATGGCGGAAAATTGACTGCCAACGAGCTTGAAATCCAGGAATTTATTTTTATGCCGGTCGGAGCAACGTCCTATGCCCATGCGCTGCAAATGACCACCGAGATCAATGAGGTTTTACGGGACCTGGTGATTGATAAATATGGCATTTTAGCCACCAATACCGGTGATGAAGGAGGTTTTGCCACTCCCATGCGGGGAATCTGGGAACCCTTTGAGTTTATGTCCAGGGCGGTTGAGCAGGCAGGCTACGTCGATGACATCGTCTATGCCATGGACCTGGCCGCGAATTCCTGGTTCAACAAAGAGACAAATCTCTATCAACTGGATGGCAAGGACTACGATCGCGATGCATTGATCGAACTCTACCGGCAGGTGGCGGAGAAATATCCATTGGTTTCGATGGAAGATCCCCTGCATGAGGAAGACTTTGAGGGATTTTCCCTGCTCACCGGCGAGCTGGATATGCAGATTGTCGGCGACGATTTGTTTGTGACCAATGTTGATCGCCTCAGGCAAGGCGTGCAAAAAGGGGCGGCCAACGCCATGCTGTTCAAGGTCAATCAGATCGGAACTTTGACTGAAGCTCTGGATGCGGCTGAATTTTCCTATCGCAATAGTTATGGCGTTCAGGTGTCGGAACGATCAGGGGAAACCGAGGACCCGATTATTTCGGATCTGGTGGTCGCGCTAAACAGCGGCCAGATAAAAACAGGTATGCCAATCAGGGGGGAGCGAACCTCAAAACACAATCGGCTGCTGCAGATAGAAGAGGAGCTAGGAGCGGCAGGGGTATATGCCGGGAGGAACTTCGCGAGGCCGGCTTGATTTTTCAGGCCAAAGGCGAAAGGTTAAAGGTGAAAGGCAGAAGGGTAAAGGAAAAAGGTTAGAGCAATTGAGTTAGCTCAAAGCTGAAAGCTGAAGGTTCAAAGCAAAATACAGATCCACTTGAAAATGTCTTACATTAAAAACAGAAAACAGCTGCTTTCCCATGGCAACATTGAGCTCCGCGCAGTCGCCCTTGATATTATCGATCATGCTCTGGTTCATGTCGATCCTTACCGGGCCACCCGTAATCTGGTTCGAGTTGACGGAAAATATCTTGCGGTGGGAGAGCTGAGTTTTGATTTGAATGAGCACAAACGTATTTTTTTGCTGGGAGGAGGAAAGGCTACCTATCCGATTGCCAGAGCACTGGAAGATTTACTGGGCGAGAGAATTACCGATGGCGTGGTCATCTGCAAATACGGCCAGGAAGGTAGGTTATCCCGCGCCAGATTGTATCATGCCGGCCATCCCATCCCGGATAAGGCCGGATTCGAAGCATCACAGGAGGCAATCGCCCTTGCCCGCCAAACCCAACCGGACGATATCGTTTTCGGCTGCATAACCGGCGGCAGTTCAGCCCTGATGCCGCTTCCGGTTGACGGGGTAACCCTGGAAGAAAAAAAAGAAGTCAATCGGTTGCTTTTAACCTGTGGTGCCAATATTTATGAAATCAATGCCGTGCGAAAACACCTTAGCCGGATCAAAGGCGGCAGGCTGGCCCGGGCCGTTCATCCCCGGGCTAATTTGATTAACTTGACGGTATCAGACGTTACCGGAGATGAACTTGACTACATCACCGATCCCACGGTTGCCGATTCATCTTTTATTGATGATGCCAGGGCGACCTTGACCAAATATCATCTTTGGGGGCAGGTGCCGGGTGCCGTCTGCGAGTTTTTAAAAAATGGCGGGCCGGATCAGGAAACCCCCAAAACCGTTGATCTTGCCGACCACAATCTTCATAGCTTTATTCTTGTGGGAAGCGCCCGTGCTTGTGAAGCGGCGGCAGATAAAGCAGTTGAACTGGGATTCAAGACGATGATTCTCTCCACCGTGCTGGAAGGTGAAAGTAAGGAGCTGGGAAGAACATTTGCTGCGATTGCCAAGGAAATCATAAGGCAAAAACGTCCGATTGACCTTCCCTGCGCCGTAATAGGGGGGGGAGAGACAATTGTGAAAGTTTCAGAAGATGCTGGAACCGGTGGTCCCAACCAGGAATTTACCTTGGGTGCTGCTCCTGGTCTTGATCGGATTGGAAGTGTCGTTGTTGTCGGTATCGATACGGATGGCACCGATGGGCCCACTGATATCGCGGGCGGGGTGGTAGATGATCAAACTATGGCAAGAGCAAGGGAAACCGGCATTGATCTTTATGGCTGTCTTGCAGGGCATGATGTGACACCGGCCCTAAGGCAAATGGGAGATAGTATTGAAACCGGTGCGACAGGTACGAACGTGAATGATTTGAAATTTATGCTAATTGACCACGACATTAAAATGGACATTGAAAATAGGTAGATAAAATGGACTTTCCCAAAATGATCCGTCCTAAGTCGAATTTTCATTTATTTGATTAATAGTTATTTAACATTTAAGAACTGGATGAAAAATTAGGAGATTAATATGACAGGAAAAACTTCAAAAACGATGGTTAATTCCTGGAATGAATGGGATCCACTAAAGCACGTGATCGTTGGACGCGCGGAAGGCGCCATGCTGCAGGCACCGGAACCGGCTGTCTACCGGGATTTTGCTAAAGACGGATTCCCTTACGGCAAGTGGGGGCCCATGCCCGAGGAAAGGGTTGCCAAGGCTGTTGCGCAGCTCGATAATTTTGCCGGCATTCTCGATAAGCACAGGATCGAGGTGATCCCTGTGCCTTTTTACGACGTCGTCATGTTTGGCGGATGCCTGCACTGTGCTACGGCGGATGTCTACCGAGAGGGTATGTTGGAAGATTACTTTCCCAATCAAGTTGAGGGTTTTTAAAGTTCAATTCAAAACATCAGTAAAATTTAAGGAGGACAAGATGGCATTTAATCTTAGGAACAGACATTTTTTAAAGCTTTTTGATTTTTCACCGCAGGAGATTAAGTTTTTGCTGGACCTTTCAGCGGACCTTAAAAAGGCCAAATATGCCGGCCTCGAGCAACAACGCTTAAAAGGGAAAAATATCGGATTGATTTTTGAGAAAGCATCCACCCGCACGCGCTGCGCCTTTGAGGTTGCCGCTTATGATCAGGGGGCGCACGTGACCTATCTGGGTCCGTCCGGCTCCCAGATGGGTACCAAAGAAAGCATGAAAGACACCGCCCGGGTACTGGGCAGGATGTATGACGGCATCGAGTACCGCGGCTTCGGGCAGGAGATCGTTGAGGAGCTGGCCCGATATGCCGGTGTTCCGGTTTGGAATGGCTTGACAAACGAGTTTCATCCCACCCAGGTCCTGGCAGATTTTCAAACCATGTCGGAGCATAGCGACAAACCTCTCAGCCAGGTAAAGTTTGCATACCTGGGTGATGCCCGCAACAATATGGGCAACTCACTTTTGGTGGGAGCGGCCAAGATGGGTATGGATTTTCGCTCCGTGGCCCCCCAAAGCGTTCAGCCGAATCGAGAGCTTGTTGCCCAGGCACAGAAGATCGCCAAGGATACCGGTGCCGGCATCACCGTCACCGATGATTTGGAAAGCGGCGTCAAGGGTTGTGATTTTCTCTGCACCGATGTCTGGGTATCCATGGGAGAGGCGCAGGAAGTCTGGCAAGAGCGCATCGAGCTGCTCAAGCCTTATCAGGTCAATGCGGCTGCCATGGAAAAGTCCGGCAATCCGGATGTTAAATTCCTGCATTGCCTGCCTGCCTTTCACAACCGGGAGACGGTCATCGGTGAGGAGGTTTACCAGAAGTTCGGGTTGGAAGCCATGGAAGTTACCGAAGAAGTGTTTGAGTCCGGTGCTTCCGTTGTTTTTGATGAAGCAGAGAACCGGATTCATACTATCAAGGCGGTAATGGTTGCGACACTCGGAGCTTAATTTGTTTTAGGACACGGATTTACACTGATTAAGACAGATAGAGATACTTTTTTGTATAAATCCCTCTGATCCGTGTTCATCTGTGTCCTGATTAATATAATCGACAAGAAGAGGTTGAAGTTTTTAATCCCTCAAAGGATATGAAAATGGGAGACAAACCAACATTACTAATCGCCTTTGGAGGCAATGCCCTGATAAAGAAGGGGCAAAAAGGCACGGCGGCAGAGCAGTTTTTGAACCTGCAATTACCCATGAGGCAAATTGCGGAGCTGTCCCGAAAATTCAAAATTGTTATCACCCATGGCAACGGTCCCCAGGTGGGGAACCTGCTGCTGCAGCAGGAAAGCTGTGATGCGGTGCCGAAAATGCCGCTTGAAATCATCGGGGCCATGACCCAGGGACAAATCGGCTATATGCTCGAGTCATCGCTGGACACGGCCTTGATGGAGATCGGGATTGAGGAAAAGCAGCAATTCTTAACAATGATTACCTATGTGGTGGTCGATGAAAACGATCCGGCCTTTGAAAATCCCACCAAACCGATAGGTCCCTTTTATACCGAAGAAGAGGCTGCTAAATTGTCCTATAACATGGTGAAAACCGACAAGGGGTATCGGCGGGTGGTTGCCTCTCCCAAACCGGTTGCCATTGTTGAGTACCGGGAAATAAAAAAACTCATTGAAATGGATTTTATCGTGATCTGCTGCGGTGGCGGTGGAATTCCGGTTATTCGAAAAGAACGTAAATTCCGCGGTGTTGAGGCGGTCATTGACAAGGATCTTGCCAGCTCCATCCTGGCCCGGGAAATAAAGGCGGATATCTTTCTCATCGTGTCGGATATTGAAGGTGCCGCTATTCACTGGGGAACCAAGACGCAGAAAGTGCTTGGCAAGGTTTCCTTGAAAGAAATGCAGCAGTATATCAAAGAAGGACATTTCCCGGCAGGTTCCATGGGACCAAAGGTTGATGCAATGGTGCAATTTTTCCAGGCTACCGGTCACCGGGGCATCATCGGAAAACTGGAAGATATAGAGAAGGCGATTGAAGGAAACGCAGGAACCGAAATTATAAAATAGCGGACACGGATGCACGCGGATGCACACGGATTAGGTAACTTTTAGATGTTGTAACATCTGTGTCCAGCTGTTAAAACCTGTGTTCCATACTATTAGAATCTGGAGGAAAAAATTATGTCAAAAAAGAATGTTATCATCATCGGCGCGGCAGGCAGGGATTTTCACAACTTCAACACCTACTACCGGAACAACGACGCTTACAATGTCGTTGCCTTTACCGCCGCCCAGATCCCGGACATCGAGGGCCGCAAGTATCCGGCCGAGCTTGCCGGAAGCCTTTATCCGCAAGGTATTCCCATTTACGCGGAAGAAGATCTTTCAAAGCTGATCAAAGATCTTGAAGTTGACGATTGCGTCTTCGCCTACAGTGATGTGCCATACCAACACGTCATGTCTGTGGGCGCCCTTGTAAACGCGGCCGGCGCTAATTTTATCCAGCTGGGCCCTAAAGACACCCAGGTTAAAAGCACCAAGCCGGTCATCTCCGTGGGGGCTGTGCGCACCGGATGCGGTAAAAGTCAGACGTCACGTCGAATTATAGAAATCCTGATGGCCCAAGACCTGAAAGTCGTGGCCATTCGTCATCCCATGCCCTACGGTGATATTGCTGCTCAGAAGGTGCAGCGCTATGCCGAGCTGTCCGACCTGGACAAATACAATTGTACGGTCGAAGAGATGGAAGAGTATGAACCCCATGTGGTGCGCGGTAACGTAATTTACGCCGGTGTGGATTACGAAGCCATCGTCAGGGCAGCCGAGCAAGACCCCAGCGGGTGCGATGTCATTCTGTGGGATGGCGGCAACAATGACTTTCCATTCTACAAATCCGACCTGC
>Ga0316194_10003863_pt1 | contig 10409 bp, 8 predicted proteins | sample CroRivsedime1_MG_FD_204936 | JGI IMG/M metagenome (GOLD analysis project Ga0316194, IMG submission 204936) | Coastal sediment microbial communities from Maine, United States - Cross River sediment 1 | ecosystem: Environmental > Aquatic > Marine > Coastal > Sediment | place: USA: Maine... | reverse complement strand
GTGGGATCGAAGGCATCGTGGTGCTTACAGAAGTTGATCACTTCCAGATAGATGGTGGCGTAGCAGGAATCCGGAATGATGGCCTTGGTGTCACGCAGGTTGCCGTCCGCGCTCCACATCTTGCCGCCGACCCGGATCATGGCCGGCATGGAGGCATCAACGATGATGTCACTCGGCACATGCAGGTTGGTGATACCGCGATCCGAGTCGACCATGGCGAGTCCCGGCCGGCTCTCGTGGCACTTTCTGAGATCTGCCTCGATCTCGTTGCGCAGAGAGAAAGACAGGGTCTTCACTTTCTCCAGCACGCTGCCGAGACCGAGATTCGGGTTAACGCCCAGTTGCTCGAAGGTCTCCCGGTGCTTGTCGAAAGCAGCCTGGTAGTAAACCTCCACCGCGTGACCGAAGATGATCGGGTCCGAAACCTTCATCATGGTGGCCTTCATGTGCAGCGACGCCAGCAGATCCGCACGCAGCGCGCCTTCGTATTCTTCCTCGAGGAAGGTCCTCAGCTGGGCGACGCTCATGAACATGCCGTCCACCACCTCGCCGTCGAGCACCGGTACCGCTTCGCGCAGTACCGTGGTCTGGCCGTCATCGCCAATGAGCTCGATCTTCAGGTTGCCACCTTTCTCGATCGTGACGGACTTCTCGCTGTGGTAGAAGTCGCCTTCGCGCATGTGGGCCACGTGGGTGCTCGAAGCCTGGCTCCACTTATCCATGGAGTGCGGGTGCTTGCGCGCAAAACGCTTGACCGACTCCGGCGCCCGACGATCCGAGTTGCCTTCCCGAAGCACCGGGTTCACCGCCGAGCCGAGCACGGCAGCGTAACGATCCTGGATCGCCCGCTCTTCGTCATTGTTCGGCTCTTCCGGATAATCAGGCAGGTTGTAGCCCTGGGATTTCAGCTCCGCGATGGCTTCGATCAGCTGCGGCACGGAGGCGCTGATGTTCGGCAGCTTGATGATGTTGGCGCCTTCTTCCTTGGTCAGCGCACCGAGCTCGGCAAGCGTGTCCGGGACCCGCTGTTCTTCCGTCAGGTTTTCCGGAAACGCAGCCAGAATGCGGGCTGCCACTGAGATATCGCTCAGCTCAACCGTTACGTCTGCGGCCTCTGTGTACTTCTTGATGAACGGCAGCAGGGAGTAAGTGGCAAGTGCGGGGGCTTCGTCGGTGAGGGTGTATACGATCTTCAGATCTGACATTGCTTTCCTGACTTCTCTTTCTTTTAACTGGGTAGATGGGCCGGACAAGGGCATCCGACCCGAAATTCGGGGGCGCATTATACGTGTTTCTGGCCCGGATCGGGCACTCTCAGCGGAATGACGCTCCCAGCAGCTCCCGGGCGATCACGTGCTTCTGCACCTCGCTCGGACCTTCGCCGATGCGCCGTATGCGCATCTCCCGGAACCAGCGCTCGAAGGGCAGCTCTTTCGCGACGCCCAGCCCTCCGAACATCTGCATGCAGCGGTCGACCACCCTGCCTCCTGCCTCGCTGGCGGTGAGCTTGGCCATGGCCGCCTCCTTCCGGAAAGGTTCGCCGCGATCGGCCTTGCTGGCCGCTTCCAGGGTGATCCAGAGGGACTGACGGATGTCCAGCTCGTTGTCCACCAGCATCCATTGAATCCCCTGGCGTGTCGCCAGCGGCGCCCCGAAGGTCTCACGCTGGGGCACATAGTCCAGCGCCATCTCCTGGGCCTTGATCGCGACGCCTATGCAGCCGGCTGCATAGGGAATCCGTTGCCGGGTGAGCCGGTCATTGGCGATGGCGAAGCCGCCGTTCACCTTACCGAGAATGTTGCTGGCCGGCACGCGCAGGTCTTCAAAGGAGAGTTCCGTGGCGTAGTGGGCCGATCGGAGCGTGTGCACGATCCGCCGAACATGGAAACCCGGCGTGTCCGTATCGACGATGAAGCAGGTGACACCATTGCGGCCTTTGTCCGGATCCGTCCGCGCGAAGATCAGGCCGTAGTCGGCCTTGTCGGCGCCGCTGATCCAGAGCTTGCTGCCGTTGATGATCCAGTCGTCGCCGTCCTGCACGGCCCGGGTCTGAATCGCTCTGGCGGGATCCGATCCGCCGCTCGGCTCGGAAAGGCCGAAGAAGCCACGCTTTTCCCCTTTCAGAGTGGGGTACAGGTAACGCTCTTTCTGCGCCTCGGTCGCTTCAAAGAGCTGGGCCAGGCCGGCACCGCCAAAAGCCCCGTAGCAGGGGGCATAGAGTCCGGCCCGATGCTGACTCATCTCTACCGCGATCAGAGTCTGGGTGACCAGATCGATTTCCGGGCCGCCGTATTCGGGCGGGATGCCCAGGCCATAGAGGCCCATCCCCCGGGTAAGGCCGATGAGGCGCTCCCTTTCCTCCGCCGGCAACTCCGACGCATCCGGGTCGAGATCGAGCTCCAGCGGGATGATCTCCTCCCGCACGAAACGCCGAACCATACCCACAATGAGCGTCTGCTCTTCTGTCAGATTCAGATCCACGCTTCCCCTCCTTAGCCCGGGCTGAGCCGCCCCAATGGCACCGGCAGATTGCACGCCGGCAGGCTGCCGTGATCCGCCTGGTGAATCATCAACAGCTCCTGATATCGGCTCAGATAGGCGGTGGTGACCTCCAGGCGCACGAATGCTGATTCGGGTGCCGTCTCCTCGTACCGACCGATCTCGCCGCGCAGCCCGAACGGGCTGCGGCCGCCTGCATAGCCGATGAAGATCACCTGCTGATTCGCATCCGCCAGCTGATAGATGCCCATCTCGCCATGTATTTTCAGTGAGGACGTCCCGTCCAGCACCTCCGCGATGGGCTGCCAAGCCTTTGTTATCCGCATGAGAACGCTCTAGGCAGCCTCACCGGGTTCGACTTTCGCTCCTTCCACCCGCACTTCACCCGCCTCGTTGTCCACCACCACGTAGTTGTCGTAGCAGGTGACGATCGGGCGCACGCCGAAGATCTTCTCCATCGCCGGGTACCAGTCCTCTGTGTAGAAGGCTTCCGCCTTCTCCCTGGACTCCCAGATGTAGACGCCGCCACCGCCGTTCTCACCATTGAGGTAGTACTTGGTGATGAGGCCATCCATGCCGGCAAACTTGGCGGAAGAAGCCATCCCGGAGGCTATGGCTTCCTCTTTGCTGCGGGCCACCCCGGGCAGCTGGACGATTGCTATGAACATACTCTCTCCTTCCCATTCCAAACGGCTGTCAGCTGGATCTAGTGTACCTTGTGCAGCCCGGTTAGGCGGCCTAGCCGCTCGCGGCGGAATCCCGCGCCGTTGCTCGTTCCATGTGCGTCTCCGCCTCCAGGCGCTGGGACTCGACCAGGCTGTGCGCCACCGCAGCAGGGATCCCAGCCAGTTCCAGAGTGATCTGGGCAAGCTCCAGCCCGGCTTCGAGGACCTCGGGTACCACCCGGGTAGCGCCCGCTCCGAGCAGCTCGCTGGAATGGGCATCGTCGTGAGCACGGACGATGACGGGCACGGCTGGCGCAAGCTTCCGGCTTGCCGACAGCACTCGTCCCGGCACATCCGGGTCGTCGGTACAGATCACTACCGCCACCGCATCTCTTATCCCCACTGAGCGCAGCATAACTTCGCGGCTGGCATCGCCATAAAATACGGGCAATCCCTCAGACTGACAGCGACTCACCCGCTCCACGTCCAAATCCAGGGCGACAAACGGCACCATCTGCCGGCCAATCAGCTCACCGAGCAGCTGACCCGTTCGGCCGTAGCCGATAATGATGACGTGACCACCACCAGCGGCGCTTTGTTCCGATGGTATCCCGGCTTCCGCTTCTACCGCGGCGGCCAGGCGCCCGCCAACCCAGCGAGCCAGACGGGCCATGGCTGGAGTCAGAAACATGGTGGCGCTGACCACGATCAGCATGAACTGCGCCGTGGACTCAGGCATGACAGCCATGCTGACCGCCAGACCAACCACCACGAAAGCAAACTCACCGCCCTGGCCGAGCGTCATCCCGGTCTCGAGTGAGCGCGCCCAACTGAATCCGAACAGGCGCCCGAGCACGGCAACGATCGCTACCTTGATGACAAACAGGCCGACGACGGACGCCGCCGTCCAATACGGATTCTTCAGCACCTCCAGCGGATCGATCCACATGGCCACGGACATGAAGAAGAGCCCGAGCAGGAGACCTTTAAACGGTTCTATATTGGCCTTCATCTCGTGATGGAACTCGCTCTCGGCAACCAGCAGGCCGGCGAGGAACGCGCCCAAAGCCGCAGAAAGCCCGGCCTCGTGGGTGGCGTACGAGGTCGCGATTATGAGCAGCAGCGAGACGGCCAGGAAAAACTCCGGGCTGTCCGCATTCGCAACGAAACGAAGCACGGGGCGAACGAGCAGCCGCCCCACCAGCAGGATCAGCGTCACCGCAAGAATTGCTTCGCCGATCGCAAGCAGAAGCGCCGTGCTGACCGGGCCGCCGGTTTGCGCACCGAGTATCCCGACCAGAAACAGGATCGGCACCACGGCGATGTCCTGGGCCAGGAGAATAGCGAAGATGCCGTGTCCCGTGGGGCTGCCGAAACGGCCCTGCTCGATCAGCAGTTGCGTGACGATGGCGGTGGATGAGAGCGCCAGACAGCCGCCGAGCACGACCGAGGTCTCCACACCGTTGCCCCACAGCCAGGCGACCACACCGATCACCACACCCGTGACGAGCACCTGCGCCGAGCCGAGACCGAAAACGAGGCGCCGCATCGCCATGAGGCGGTCCATGGAGAGCTCGAGGCCGATCATGAACAGCAGAAACACCACGCCGAGCTCCGCTAGGGCGCGAACCCCCGACACGTCCGTGATCATGATGAAGGTGAGCCAGCTGTGCTCGTCACCCAACCGCACCAGGCCGTAGGGACCTACCGCCAGACCAACCAGCAGAAAACCGAGCACCGGGCTGACCCGAATCTGCTTGAAGAGCGGGATCACCAAGCCGGCAGCGATCAGAAAGACGACCGCATCATGTAGTTTGAGATCTTCCAACTCTAGTAGACCCTGGCCCGGCTAGCACCGGGCCATTCTACCTGGAAGCGTCGCGAAACCTGGCAGCGCCCCGCGCCTTATCAGGTCTGCTTGCGGCGCACCTGAACCGGCAGGTAGGTGTAGCCTTTCACGAACGAGGAGAAGGTCCGCTTGGGCTCGTCCTGGATCTCGATCTTGTCGAACCGGCTGAGGATCTCCTCCCAGAGGATGCGCAGCTGCAGCTCGGCGAGACGGTTGCCCATGCAGCGATGGATACCGAAGCCGAAGGAAAGATGCTGACGGGCATTGTGCCGCTCGATGTCGAGCGCGTCCGCGTTCTCGAACACATCCGCATCTCTGTTGCCGGATACGTACCACATCAGGATCTGGTCGTTCTTTCTGATCTGCTTGCCGCCGATCTCACAATCGTGGTTGGCCGTGCGCCGCATGTACGCGAGCGGCGTCTGCCAGCGAATGACTTCCGCCACCATCTTCGGCACCAGCTCCGGATTCGCGATCAGTTTGTCGTACTGCTCAGGAAACTTGTTCAGCGAGTAGACGCTGCCGGACATGGTGTTGCGGGTGGTGTCGTTGCCGCCGACGATCAGCAGCAGCAGGTTGCCGAGGAACTCCATGGGCGGCATGTTTTTCGTATCTTCACCATGGGCCAGCATGGAGACCAGATCGTCGCCCGGGTTCACCTTGCGCTCGTTCCACAGCCGGGTGAAGTACTCCAGACACTCGAGCAACTCGTCGCGGCGCTGCTCCATGGTCTCGATGATCCCGCCAGGTTGCGGAATCGCGAAAACGATATCCGACCACCGGGTCAGCTTGCGTCGATCTTCCCAGGGAAAGTCGAACAGCGTGGCCAGCATCATGGTGGTGAGCTCGATGGAAACCGTGTCCACCCAGTCAAACGTCTCTCCTTCCGGCAGCGCGTCGAGCACCCGCTGTGTGCGCTCCCGAATCAGCGGCTCGAGCTTCACCAGGTTGCCGGGGGCAGCCACACCAGCCACCGTTTTTCTCTGCACGTCGTGCACGGGCGGGTCCTGGGCGATGAAGGTCTGGATGCCCTGCAGCGCGCCCTTCGGCGGCTCCGCGCCAATGGGCATACCCAGGGTGATGCCGCTGGCGGAGGAAAAGTTTTTCCAGTCCGTATCCACCGCCTTGATATCGTCGTATCTGGTCAGCGACCAGTAACGTCCTGCGCTCTCCGTCTCGTTGAAATGAACCGGATCTTCCGCCCGCAGGCGTTCGAAGTAACCCTGCCAGGTGTTTTCGCTGAACAGCCAGGGATTGATCGGGTTAATGTCCTCGATGGCGATGTCCGCGGCCGACGGGATATCGCGCAGGGCCTGAATCGCTTCCGCTCGGGGGTTGTCCGGGGACGGGTTGTCGGCCGACTGAGGGTCGGTGTCTGAAACTGCTTCGCTCACTCTTGCTGCCTCCAGAAGAACGGGTTGAATACCATAACAGTGCTTATGGTATCTTGGTCCGGGACAGTAGCCAAGATTCAGATATGGGGGGGTAACTGAGGTGGAATTCGACGACGTAGTACAGGGCAGACGCAGCATTCGAGGTTTCAAGCCGGATCCGCTGCCGAAAGAGGCGATCCGGGAGATCGTCGCGCTGGCCACTCGCGCGCCCTCCTCTATGAACACCCAGCCCTGGAACCTGCACGTGGTCAGCGGCGAGCCGCTGGATCGGATCCGCCAGGGTAATACCGAGAACAATCTGGCCGGCGTGCCCGCCTCCCGGGAAATCCGCCAGCATGGCCCATATGCAGGCGTGCATCGTGAGCGGCAGAAAGCCATCGCCGGACAGCTTTTCGAAGCCATGGACATCGAGTGGTCAGACAAGGAAAGGCGTCAGGATTGGGTGCTGCGCGGTTTCCGGCAGTTCGACGCCCCCGTCTCCATCGTCATCACCTTCGATGCGGAGCTCACAGACAACGACATCGCCATCTTCGACTGCGGTGCGGTGGTGAACTGCCTGGTCAATGCCGCCTGGTCCCGCGGCGTCGGCTGCGTGATCAACGGTCAGGGCATCATGCAGTCGCCCGTGGTGCGGGAACACGCCGATATCCCGGACAACGAAGTGATCATGAGCTGTGTAGCCATGGGCTACCCGCTGGACGATTTCCCTGCCAACGACGTGGTGTCGACACGCCGCCCGGTGGACGATGTGATCACCTTCGTCGGGTTCGAGGACTGAAGCAGAACGCCAGGCGCGCGCGACACCGCTTCATTCAGCCAGTCACGGGAGGGCAAAGATGCCAGACAAGCCCAACGCAATGATCGTCACCGCTCAGCCCGAGGCATCGGAAGCCGGCGCTCGGGTGCTCATGGCGGGCGGCAACGCCATCGACGCGGCCATGACCGCAGCCCTGGTTCAGGGTGTCGTCGATCCGCAGATGACGGGCATCGCCGGATTCGGCAACTGCCAGATCTATATGCCCGGCCGCGGAGTGCACACCTGCATCGATTTCCACGGTAAAACACCTCTCGCCGCCACTCCGGAGATGTGGGAAGACCGGCTGATCGCCGAGACAAGAGACGGCTTCGGTTTCGTCCTGGAAGATAACGTCAACGATCTGGGCTATCAGTCGATCACCACGCCCGGCAGCCTGATGGCGTACTCGGACGCACTCGCCGAGTTCGGCACCTTCGACTGGCGGGACGTCTGCGCGCCGGCCATAGGCTATGCGCAGGATGGCTGGAAGGTCAGACCTGCTGTCTACAACTGGTGGATGTTCGGCGCCTCACTCGGTCGCACGCCGGTGGAGGAGCGGCTCAAGCACACGCCGGCCGGACGTCGTCTCTACTTTCGGGAAGACGGCAGCTTCAAGCAGATCGGCGATCTGTTCCGAAACCCGGATCTCGCCAATACGCTCGAGCGTATTGCCGACCAGGGCGCCGAGACCTTCTACACTGGCGAGATCGCAGAGGAGATCGTAGCCGACATGTCGGCCAATGGTGGGTTGCTGTCAGCGGCAGATCTCGCCAGCTATCGAACCACCCGCAACGAGCCGCTGACGACAACCTACCGGGGGTTGCAAGTCGCCACCAACCACCCACCCGGCGGCGGCATTATGCTGCTCGAGATGCTGAACATTCTCGAGCAGTTCGATCTCGTCACCATTGGCCACAACGAAACGGAATACCTGCGTGTCGTCAGCGAGGCCATGAAGGCCGCCACGGCAGACAAGGAAGCTCACGTCGGCGATCCGGCTTTCATGGACGTACCCATGGAGCGACTCATGAGCAAATCGCTGGCCGCGGAGTACGCAGAGCGAATTCGTGGCGGTGACAAGATCACCGTGGAACGTTTCAACGCGGAAGAACCTCGGGATACGACCCATGTCGCCGTCATGGATGCTGAGGGCAACTGCGTGACCATGACCCACTCGCTCGGCATGCCGTCCGGAGTGGTCACCGAGGGGCTCGGCTTCATGTACAACGGTTGCATGGGGGTATTCGATCCGCGTCCGGGTCGAACGGGTTCGATCGCGCCTGGGAAAAGTCGCTTCAGCTCCCTGTGCCCCACCATCGTGTTCGATGGCGGCGAACCACGAATCGTCATCGGCGCGCCCGGTGGCACCCAGATCGCCATGGGCGTGCTGCAGAGCATCCTGAACATCGTCGACTTCGGGATGCCCATCGTCGAAGCCGTTTCCGCACCCCGGTTCTCTGCCACCAGCAATCTGATCGATATCAGCAATCGGATTCCGGAGTATGTGGTCGAACCGCTTCGCGCCACCGGCTATCAGATCGTCCGCTCGCCACAATCCTTCGAGTTCGCCAGGGTCCACGGGATTGAGCGGGTGGGTGGCGCGCTCCATGGCGGCGCCGATCCGGGATCGGACGGCGTAGCGCTTGGTGTCAGAACCTGAATCAAAGCCAGCAGAAACACGCAAAGCAGTAAGGGAAAATAAGAGAACGGAATGGAGCTAAGAAATCTCGGCAGCAGCGGACTGAAAGTCTCGAAGGTCGGCCTCGGCTGCAACAATTTCGGCATGCGGATCGACGCGGAGCAGACCAAGCTGGTCGTGCACACCGCATTGGATGCGGGCATCAACTTCTTCGATACCGCCGACGTTTACGGCGGCAAACAGAGCGAGGTTTTTCTCGGCAAGGCATTGAAAGGCATCGATCGCGACTCTGTGATCATCGCCACCAAGTTCGCTATGCCCACAGGGGAAGGCAGACAAGGCGCTTCCCGGCGCTACATCATGAGCGCGGTGGAAGCCAGCCTCAGCCGCCTCGACACCGACTACATCGATCTCTATCAGCAGCACCGACCGGATCCGGATACGCCCATCGAAGAGACGTTGCGGGCACTGGACGATCTGGTCACCGCGGGCAAGGTCCGCTATCTGGGCAATTCCAATTTTTCCGGCTGGCAGCTGGCCGATGCGGACTGGACGGCGCGCTCCGAGGGACTGAACCGTTTCGTGTCGGCGCAGAACCACTACAACCTGCTCGACCGGCGCATCGAGCGGGAAGTGCTGCCGGCCTGTGAACGTTTCGGCCTGGGCCAGCTACCCTACTTCCCACTCGCCAGTGGCCTGCTCACCGGCAAGTACGATCGGGGTCAACCGGCGCCTGAGGATACTCGCCTTGCGGGAGAGCGCGGCCAGAACGCCCTGACCGACGCCAACTTCGACCTGGTGGAGAAGCTTGCGAACTACGCCACGGAGCGCGGCCACACGCTCCTGGAGCTGGCCATCAGCTGGCTCGCCTGCAACCCGTTGGTTGCCAGCGTCATTTCAGGCGCAACCCGTGTCGAGCAGGTGCAGGCGAACGTGGCGGCGGCCGGATGGCAACTCAGCGCAGAACAAATAGCCGAGATTCAGTCGCTGCGCCGAGATTGAGACACTTCCCCGGGCTCGGGAAAGATACGGAGCATGACACCGTATTTTCCGCTCACCCCGCCGGAATTCTGAGCGCATCCGCCACTATTTCTCCACCATCGCGCCGACGTCGACGCGGCCGGTGATACACAGGCAGCAGTCAAACCGTGACGGACCGCAAAGAGGCCGGCTAACCCACTGTTTTTGATAGAAAATTCTGCCTCCTTACATCTCCTTCAAGATTTCCGGAAGCCAAATTCCGGCAGCTGGCACATGGGTTGCCTTATTACCTGCAAACAACAACAACCCGTGGAACCAGTCATGTTGAACTCGAAAGAAGGAAAAGATCGTGTTGTGGCCGTCACAAGGACATTGCCCGGCGTAACTTTCTGCACCGCTGCACTGTTGGCATCCCTGCTGAACGCGACCCCGATCCACGCCGCATCTGAACAGCCGACAGGTTCGTACATCATTCAGGGCGAGAGCATGGAGGCCGTTGCTGCTGCTGTAGAGCAGGTAGGCGGCACAGTCTCCCATGAGTTGCGCGTCATAAACGCTGTGGGTGCGTCGTTGACGGACGAGCAAA
>Ga0316194_10003862_pt1 | contig 10410 bp, 8 predicted proteins | sample CroRivsedime1_MG_FD_204936 | JGI IMG/M metagenome (GOLD analysis project Ga0316194, IMG submission 204936) | Coastal sediment microbial communities from Maine, United States - Cross River sediment 1 | ecosystem: Environmental > Aquatic > Marine > Coastal > Sediment | place: USA: Maine... | reverse complement strand
CCCGTAAAGGTTTCACCGGCGCGCAGGCCCCTTGCGCGAAACTACGCCCCAAAAACTAAGCTTTAGGTAAAGTAACGCCCTTCTGCCCCTGGTATTTGCCACCCCGATCCTTATACGAAGTCTCACACTGCTCATCAGATTCGAGGAAAAGCATTTGCGCCACACCTTCATTTGCATAAATTTTTGCGGGCAACGGCGTGGTGTTTGAAAACTCGAGGGTGACGTGGCCTTCCCATTCGGGTTCCAGTGGGGTGACATTGACGATGATTCCGCAGCGGGCATAGGTGGATTTGCCGAGGCAGATGGTTAAAACGTTGCGGGGAATTCTGAAGTACTCGACGGTGCGGGCAAGTGCGAATGAGTTGGGCGGAATGATGCAGACGTCGCCTTGCTTGTCTACGAAGCTGGATGCGTCGAATGATTTCGGGTCGACGATGGCTGAATTGATATTGGTGAACACCTTGAACTCATCGGAACAGCGGACGTCATAGCCATAGCTGGATGTGCCGTAGGAGATGATCTTGTTGCCGCTGGTGTCCCTGACCTGGCCCGGTTCAAATGGCTCGATCATTCCTGATGTTTCTGCCATTTCCCGAATCCATCGATCCGACTTGATACTCATCCGGTGCCTTCAACAATGATAGGCGCAAATCGATGACTGTAATCCTTCCCCTGTACCGCGAGTCTGGCGGCCATATGCCTTGCAGCGTTTCGATAGGATTCCGCCTGCGGAGAGTCGGGTGCGGCAATTACGGTGGGACTGCCGCTATCCGTCTGCTCACGAATTGATGCATCGAGTGGCAATTGGCCCAGCAATTCGAGGTCGAATTCATCCGCCATAGACTGGCCTCCACCAGCGCCGAAAATGGCGTCTTCGTGTCCGCAGCTACTGCAGACGTGGGTACTCATGTTTTCTATAACGCCTAGGACCGGCACGGCGACTTTACGAAACATTTGCAGTCCGCGTCGTGCGTCGAGCAACGCAATGTCCTGAGGTGTTGTAACTATGACGGCACCGCTAACCGGCACCTGCTGCGATAACGTCAATTGAACATCGCCCGTGCCAGGCGGCATATCGACGATCAGGTAATCAAGGTCGTTCCAGTTTGTTTGCTGCAACAACTGGTTCAACGCCGATGTAACCATCGGGCCGCGCCAGATCATGGGCTGATCGGTGTCGACCAGGAAGCCTATCGACATGACCTGCACCCCATGGGCCAGCAATGGATCCATCGACTCTCCGTCTTCGCTGCTGGGTTGCTGTCCGCTGAGGCCCAGCATCATCGGCTGGCTGGGACCGTAGATATCGGCGTCCAGGATACCGACGTTCGCGCCATCGTCGGCAAGTGCCAGTGCCAAATTTACCGACGTGGTCGACTTTCCGACGCCACCCTTGCCCGACGCAATGGCAATAATATTTTTGACATTGTCGAGCGGCTTCAAGTTCTTCTGCACACTGTGCGACCCGATCTTGCAGTTAAGTTTGAGCTCTATTTCGGCCGGCAACTCCGCCGCCGCCAACACCTCCCGAATCGTGTCATCGAGCTCCGCCAACAGCCGTTTTGCGGGAAAACCAAGGCTTATTTCGATCGCAGCGCGATCATCCGAGACTTCTGCACGGATGACCCGGCCCACGTCACCGATCGTATGCTGCATGCCCGGTATGGTTATCGCTTTTAGTATCTTGCTTAGGTCAGAATCTGTTGACAAAGTCACACTCCACGCTCTGGTATTAGGTTAAATTCGAATAAGGTTCACCCGCCAGGGACGTATGTCCTGTAGCCGCCTCGGCAGCGCTGGCTTCGGGCCGGCTATTGTATATGACGTGGAAGTGAAATTGGGAGATGACCGCATAATCACTATGGTTTGGGCCCCCATTGGGCCGGGTTCACACTCTGACATGAGGACTATGTGGCATAATGCCGCATTGGGTAAGTACGGAACGCAATTGCGGATTTTGCCGGTCAAACAGGCAGAATCTTCGGTTTGCTTGGGCTAAGCGATACCAGTTTTGACACATCAATCCAACCTGACATTGCATGAGCGACACGCATGGATGCTGTCCAACAGCCATCCGCGCCTCGTGCTACCCGCAAAAACAAGGGTTTCCTCGTGAGTCTGCTGGGCGGATTTCGCTCTGACCAGCTGATAAGCCAGCTCATTAGCGAGCCGGATTCGACGTCACCCGCCGCACTGAAGCTCGTCGAACGCCTGAAAAAACTCGGCCCGAAAGTGATACCCAAGGTCATTGACGCCCTCGCGATGAGCGACAAGAGCCACACGATGGCATTCGTTGACATTCTTGCGAGCCAGGTGAGCGACAAGACGCTCAAGTATTACAGAGACGGGTTGGCGGATGGCGGCGATCGAGTTGTCAAAGGGACGGCCTGGGCGCTGTCCAGCAGCCATAACTTCAACCCGAACGCGCTCCTGGATTTTTTCGAAGATCCCGAAGTCTCAAAGCCGGCACTCATTGGAGTGCTGGGTGTGCACAAGAAAGATCTCAGCGTGCATGATCTTCTGCAGCGCGCGTATGAAATGGAGCCAAAAGAAAAGGCGGCACTGTTCAAGATCATCGAAGATGCTGTCACTCCAGAAATGATTCCGGACCTGATCGCTCGCATGGGCGGCAAAGATCCGGGCATCAAGATTCACCTGATGCAGCTGCTGGCCCGGTTTGACAAGACCGAAATCAATCACGCTCTGGAAATGCAGCTCAAGGATTCGAACAAACTGGTGCGTTCTGCCGCGCTGGGTGCATTGTCGCAACGCGACGGACCAATCGATATCAACCGTGTCAGTTCGCTACTCCAGGACCCGGACCTCGACGTGCAGAACAAAGCGATCGATGTTCTGGTGAAAATCAATCATCCGGACACCGTTAAGTACCTCGTGCCCGCACTGAAGGACGAAAATGAGTACCCAAGGCGCGCCGCGGTGGAAGTATTAAACGAAATCTGTAACCCGAATTCAGTCAAGGACCTGCTCGCCGCGATCAAGGATGATGACTGGTGGGTGCGCGCAAGAGCCGGAGACGCGCTGGCCGAAATCGGTGGACCAAAGGTCGTCGACTCCGTGCTGGAGTTAATCAAGGACAAGGATGAAGACATTCGTCGTACCGCGATCGAAATCCTGAATTCCACCAAGGATCCGCGTGCGATTGAAACATTGATGAAAGCAACGGACGACTCGGACTGGTGGGTGCGTGAACGTGCCGTCGACGCGCTGGCGCAGATGGGTAGCAAACAGGCCGTTCCAAAGCTTGTTGGCATGCTCGGGGCCAATCCGAAAACGGATACCGTCGTGGTCCGCGCGCTCGGCAAGCTCGGCGATGCCAACATTATTAGCCAGATCGTGCCAATGCTTAATCGACCGGAACGCGAAATTCAGATCGAAGCAATCAAAGCCATTTCCCATCTGGCTGATCAATCGCATGCCGATACCATTCGAACCATACTCAAGAAGATCAAGCAGTCTGACGAAGCAACGATCATCAATTCGGCTGATAAGGCACTGAAAGAAATCGACGCGAAATTTTCAGAGAGCGTGCTACAGGAAAATGTTCGTGCCGAGAAGATGCAGGAACACACCAAGACGCTGTTGCTGGACAATGAAGATCTTGACAAGCTGATTGCAGAGCAAACCAAGGCCGCGTCGCCGGACGAGACAGCCGATGCGGCAGGCCCCGCTGCAGCTACAGCACCACCTGTGCTGAATATTGAAAAACTGCAACCGGGCGATGTTATTGATGGTCGCTACAAGTACATCGAAAAAATCGGTAAAGGTGCATTCGGAACCGTGCTGCTGATGCAGGACCAGGTGGTCGACGAGCGACTCATCCTGAAATTCCTCAACCCGAACGTTTCGTCCGATGAAGAAATGATGAAGCGTTTTGTGCACGAGCTCCGCTATTCGCGAATGATCACGCACAAGAACGTTATTCGAATTTATGATTTCCTGCACTTGCAGGGCGCATACGCAATCTCGATGGAGTATTTCCCGTCGCACACGCTCAGCGGGGAAACGCCGGACAAAAAACCAATGGAATTCTCCAAAGCCCTGAAGTTTTCCCAGGACATCGCGACTGGCATGTCGATCGCTCACCTGGCTGGCGTCATTCATCGCGACCTGAAGCCGGCAAACATACTGGTGAACGAAGAAGGCTTGCTAAAAATCGTGGACTTTGGCGTAGCCGCCGCCGCCAGCAGTGGCGATACACAATTGACCAAGACCGGCTACGTCATTGGCTCACCGAAGTACATGGCACCCGAGCAAATCCTTGGTAAGAAAGTCGACGAAACAGCGGACATCTATTCCATCGGCGTCATCATGTATGAAATGGTCACGGGCATTCCCCCGTACAGTCGCGGCGATCATATGTCCGTGATGTACCAGCATGTGCAAGGCAAAGCGCAGCAATGCCAGGAAGTTAATCCGGAAATACCGGACGATTATGCTGCCGTGATCGGCAAAGCGATGTCGGTCGACAAGAGCAAGCGCTACCTTTCCATGGACGAATTGTACGACGCGTTGTCGGATATCCGACTGTAAAGAACGCTCAGCAGGCTTTCCTGCCTGCCCCGATCCCACTTTCTCCGGAAATGTGCGGTAGCGCACTGGTATCCGGACCGGTTTGCCCCTAGGATTAGCCAAACTACTGATTTGGGACGGTAAATCGGCTTTCTGACATGCCTCGCATTGACTCTTTTTTAAAGTTGGGCCTCGCACAGGGGTGCTCTGACGTGCATCTCGCCGTCGGCGTGCCGCCCATGTTGCGTATGAACGGCGATTTGATGCCCATTAAGTTTCGCGAACTGTCGGACACCGAGCTTGAAAGCTACGTCGAAGAGATTCTTAGCGAAACGCAGCGAGAGTATTTTGGCACCGGCAAAGACCTCGACTTTTCATACGTGTCCGAGGACGGTGGTCGCTTCAGGGTCAACCTGTTCCGCAAGGATACCGGCGTCGGCGCAGTGTTCCGATACATTCCAAACGACGTACCGACACTCGATAGTCTCAATGTCCCGAAAGTCATCCGGGATTTTTGCGACTACCACCAGGGGATGGTCCTCGTAACCGGTTCAACCGGCACGGGTAAGTCGACCACGCTGGCTGCAATGGTCGATCACCTGAACAAAAATCGCGCATTGAACATTATCAGTCTTGAAGATCCCATTGAGTTTGTTCATCCCAGCAAGAAAAGCCAGGTAATACAGCGTGAGCTTGGAACCCATCTCACAACGTTTGCGGATGGTGTCCGGTCGGCGATGCGCGAAGACCCGGATGTTATCCTGGTCGGTGAGCTTCGTGATGCGGAAACCATATCGATGGCAATGACCGCGGCAGAGACCGGTCACCTGGTACTCGGAACCTTGCACACGACCGGTGCGGTCAAGACAATCGATCGAATCATCGACGCCCTGCCCGGTGAATTGCGCGAGCAAACCAAGAGTTTCCTGGCACAAAGCCTCAAAGCCGTCGTCACGCAGGTCCTTGTCAAAACACCTGACGGGCGTGGCCGAAAAGCGATCATGGAAATACTCGTTAATAACCGTGCCATTTCCAAGCTCATCATGACCGATCAGAGTCACCAGATCCCGGCGCAACTTCAGACTGGCCGTGATCAGGGCATGCAGATGCTCGACCAGTCACTGCTTGCTGCTATCGAGAAGAACGAGATCGACCCTGACGATGCCTTCCGTTTCGCCCTCGACAAGAAAAAATTCCAGCTGTTCGTAACCGACACCTCCATTTTGCCCACCATTGATACCGATCGAGAATAAAGTGACGGCTGCACCGTGCATAAAATAGACGAATATCTTAAAGAAGCGCTATCCAAAAGCAGTTCCGATTTGCACTTCATCTCCGGCGACCCGGCTCGAGTGCGTATTCACGGTGAACTCACGTTGTTGAGAGAGGAACGCCTCACGACGGAAACGGTAAAAGAGGCGCTGTATGAAGTCATGTCGGGCACGATGAAAAGAGACTTCGAAACGAATGATACGGTCGACTTCGCTTACGACATACCCGACATTTCTCGATTCAGAGTGAATGTCATGCGGCACCTGAATGGCATCGGTGCAGTGTTTCGAGCAATCCCGTCCAAGGCACTGACGCTGGAAGAGCTGAAGATGCCCGAGGCCATTTACGACCTTTGCAAACAAACCCAGGGCATGATCCTGGTCACTGGCAAGACTGGCTCCGGAAAGTCGACGACGCTTGCGGCCATGATCGACGCGATTAACAATCGCCTGAAAGGCCATATCCTGACAATCGAGGACCCGATCGAATTTGTACATACTCGCAAGGGATGCCTGATCAGCCAGCGCGAAGTTGGATTGCACAGCGCCAATTTCGCAGATGCCCTGCACTCGGCATTGCGCGAAGATCCGGATGTGATCCTGGTCGGTGAGTTGCGAGACCTCGAAACCATCAGTATCGCCGTAACTGCGGCGGAAATGGGCATTCTTGTCATGGGTACACTGCATACGAATGGTTCGGCACAGACCGTCGATCGAATTGTGAATGCGTTCCCGGCGGACAAACAGAATCACATCAAGACCATGCTCTCGACATCGCTTCGAGGCGTAGTGTCGCAACAACTGCTGCCGACCAAGGGCAAGCCCGGGCGCGTCGCGGCACTGGAAATCCTGGTTAACACGCCCGCCGTCGCAAACCTCATTCGACAGGGCAAACTGGATCAACTGGAAACAGCAATGCAGTCCGGCGGTGCACATGGCATGCAAACAATGGACTCCGCTCTGATGCACCTGGTCGATACCGCGATGGTTTCCGGTAAAGAGGCTTACCTGCAGGCCAACAACAAGTCCAAATTTCAGGCAAAGAAAGACGACAACTGAGGCAGGCCCATGATCATTCGCTCGCAGTGCCATTGAAGAAGGTGGCATAATCGCCAGCCATATCGTCCTGCCTACAAGAATTAGCATGCCACGCAAAATCCTGGTTTCAAGCGCACTTCCCTACGCCAACGGCGCCATTCATATGGGGCACCTGGTGGAGTACCTGCAATCTGATATCTGGGCGCGTTTCCAGAAAATGCGTGGACATCAATGCACTTATGTCTGTGCGGCGGATGCTCACGGCACGCCGATCATGATCAAGGCACGACAGGAGAATATAAGCCCGGAAGAATTGGTGGCGCGGGTCGGTGCCGAGCAACACGAAGACCTGAAGGCATTTGGCGTCGATTTCGACAATTTTCACACAACGCACTCCGAAGAGAACGAACAAATCGTCGGCCGCATGTTCAAAGCGCTGAGCGCTGCCGGTCATATCGCGACCCGCACGATTGAACAGGCCTACGACGAAACCGAAAACATGTTTTTGCCGGATCGATTCGTTCGCGGCACCTGTCCGCGCTGTGGAGAAGAAGATCAATACGGCGACGCCTGCGAGGTTTGTGGGGCCACCTACTCGCCCAACGACCTGATCGATCCCATTTCCGTATTGTCGAATACCGCGCCGGTATGGCGTGAATCCGAGCACTATTTTCTTAAGCTCAGCGAATTTGAGCCAATGCTTAAGGACTGGATCAAGAAAGCGGAACTGCACCAGAACATCACCAGCAAACTGGAAGAATGGTTTGAAGCCGGCTTACAGGACTGGGATATTTCCAGGGACGAACCCTATTTCGGATTCCTGATTCCAGGCACCACTGACAAGTACTTCTACGTCTGGCTGGACGCCCCGGTCGGCTACCTTGCTAGTTTCCTGCATTATTGCAACAACCACGACGATATCGATTTCGACGAATACTGGAAACCCGATAGTCAAAACGAGGTTTATCACTTCATCGGCAAGGACATCGTATATTTTCATACGTTGTTCTGGCCGGCAGTCTTGTCGGGGTCCGGCTTTCGATTGCCGACCAGCGTTTTTGCGCATGGCTTTCTGACGATCAATGGCAAAAAGATGTCGAAGGCACGCGGCACGTTTATCAATGCACGTACCTACCTGGATCACCTGAACCCGAGCCACCTGCGCTACTACTACGCTGCGAAGCTCGGGCCCGGAATGGATGACATCGACCTGAGTCTTGACGATTTCGTCGCCCGGGTAAACTCCGACCTGGTCGGCAAGCTCGTCAACATTGCGAGTCGCTGTGCCGGATTCATTAGCAAGCGGTTTGATGGCAAATTGTCGGCTGCCCTCGACGATCCGGCGTTGTATGAGAAGTTCACGGAACAATCGGAAGTCATTGCAGATTATTACGAGTCAAGAGAGTACTCCAAGGCAATGCGAACAGTCATGGCACTGGCGGACGAGGCCAATCGCTATATTGAACAAAAAAAGCCGTGGGTAATGATCAAGGACGAGGGACAGACGGATGCCGTTCAGGATGTCTGTACGCAAGGCTTAAACATGTTCCGCGCGTTAATGGTCTACCTCACGCCAGTGGTGCCGGCGCTGGCAGAAGATACCCGCACATATTTCAATGAAGCCGCCTGGGACTGGACATCGGCTGAGCAACCTCTTCTCGGGCAGGCCGTTGCCAAATTCAAGCCGCTGATAACACGTGTGGAACAGGCCCAGGTTGACCAGGTCGTCGAAGATTCCAAACAGGATTAGAATATTCATTCGCTCATGAGATGAGCTCCCACAGATTGCTACCCAACCTGGGAGCGACCTGTGGGAGCTCATCTCATGAAAAATCGGGGTCAGACTTCAGTTTATAACCTTCATGCCTGAATTTAGGCATGACTTAAGAAAACTGAAGTCTGACCCCGATTTTTCACTACAATAGCAAGCTGTGCCTGAGGCTCTGCAATGACTAACCTGATTTTGATACTGATCGGCACGGTGCTGGTCAACAACTTCGTGTTGGCCCGTTTTCTGGGCCTGTGCCCGTTCATGGGGGTTTCCAAAAACCTCGAAGCGGCAACGGGCATGTCCCTCGCAACCGCGTTCGTGCTGACGCTGTCATCAGCGGCGAGTTACCTGTTGCACGAGTACCTGTTGGTACCGCTGGATCTCGAATACCTGCGAACAATCAGTTTTATTCTTGTTATTGCGGCCAGCGTGCAGTTTACCGAAATCATGGTGCGCCGATTTAGCCCGCTGCTCGACCAGGTACTCGGGATCTTTATTCCACTTATAGCAACCAATTGTGCTGTGCTGGGTGTGGCATTGCTCAACGTGCAACAAGCCAAAGGCTTCGTCGAATCCGTGTTCTTTGGTTTCGGTGCGTCAATGGGATTCGCGCTGGTTCTGGTCCTCTTCGGTGCCATTCGGGAACGACTGGAAGCGTCCGACATACCGCGTCCGTTTCGCGGTACCGCCATTGCGCTAATGACCGCCGGCATCATGTCTCTCGCGTTTATGGGTTTTTCCGGCATGGCGCGACTTTGAGAACACCTGGACAATAGAGTGTCGACGCCCATTATCAGCGCCATCATTTTGATCAGCGGCATCGCGCTGGTATCAGGCGTATTGCTGAGTATTGCAAACAAAAGCTTGCCGGCTGACAACAATACGCTTGTGGAAAAAGTAAATGATTTGTTGCCTCAGACACAATGTGCACAGTGTGGCTATCCGGGATGCAAACCCTACGCGAATGCCATCATCGAAAACGGTGAAGCGATAAACCTGTGCCCGCCGGGCGGTCAGGAGACAGTGGACAAGCTTGCCGACCTGTTAGGGCGGGACAGCCTGGCACTGGCTGAGGAAACGCCGTCGCTGATGCACCGGTCCGTCGCCATTATTGACGAAGACGTGTGCATCGGATGCACGCACTGCAGAGATGCTTGCCCTGTCGACGCGATCGTCGGCGCACCGCAATTCATGCATACAATTATCGCCAGTGAATGTACTGGGTGTGAATTGTGCCTGCCGCCCTGCCCGGTCGACTGCATCAGCATGGTGCCAAACGCGTGAGCGCGCCGACCTACGATCTGGGCAAGTTGCATGGCGGACTGCGCCTGCCTGGCGAGAAGCGGCAGTCAACCTCGACGGACATACAGCAATTACCCATACCCGATCAGCTCATATTGCCGTTGACGCAACATGTCGGCGACCAGGCAGACCCGATCGTTGGTGTTGGTGACACGGTGCTAAAAGGACAGATGATCGCGCAGACGAAGGATACGCTAAGTGCACCCGTTCACGCGCCGTCTTCTGGCAAGGTCATCGCGATCGAGCCATGGCCCGTATCTCGACGTTTCGGCGACAAAGCGCCTTGTATCGTTATTGAATGCGACGGTGAAGACAAAGCTTACGAAGGTGGAACAGCGCCACGCCCGTACGAATCCATGTCACCCGAAGAGTTGCTAATCGAAATTCTCCTTGGTGGCATTGTTGGTCTTGGCGGTGCCGTGTTTCCGACAGCACAAAAACTCATGCAGGCGATTTCTGCGCCACTCGAGTACCTGATACTGAACGGCGTCGAGTGCG
>Ga0316194_10003858_pt1 | contig 10415 bp, 8 predicted proteins | sample CroRivsedime1_MG_FD_204936 | JGI IMG/M metagenome (GOLD analysis project Ga0316194, IMG submission 204936) | Coastal sediment microbial communities from Maine, United States - Cross River sediment 1 | ecosystem: Environmental > Aquatic > Marine > Coastal > Sediment | place: USA: Maine... | reverse complement strand
TACGGACAGCGCTCCCTGTTGCGCCACGGGGTCCTGCCCCCCGAGGCACTGTTCTCTCACGGTGGCTTCCTGCGAGCATGTCAGGGCCTGAAAATGCCGGGTGAGCACGAGCTCATCCTCCATGCCACGGATATGGTGCGCCTCGCCGATGGCAATATGTGTGTATTATCGGACCGCACCCAGGCCCCCAGCGGCGCCGGTTACGTATTGGAAAATCGCACGGTAATGTCGAGGGTGTTCCCCAGCTTCTACCGCGAAAGCCACGTACACCGTATCGCCAGTTTCTACCAGCGCCTGCGCCTGAAGCTCGTGTCACTCTCGCCAAGCGATGAAGTCCCCTGCATCGCCCTGCTGACGCCCGGTGGCATGAACGAATCCCGCTTCGAACACGCCTACCTGGCAAACTACATGGGGCTGCCACTGGTACAGAGCGGCGATCTGCTGGTGCGTAACGGTTTTCTCTGGATGAAGTCACTGGACGGCCTGACCCGGGTCGATGTGCTGTTGCGCCGGGTGGATGATGAACTGTGTGACCCTGTGGAATTGCGCAGTGATTCGCGGATCGGGGTTCCCGGCCTGCTGGAGGTAGTGCGCACCGGCCGAGTGGTGATCGCCAACCCCATGGGTTCGGGAGTGCTTGAAAACCCTGTGCTGCTTAAATACCTGCCTGCGATCAGCAAAAACCTGCTGGGGCGAGAGCCTCGCCTGGCATCGGTTAAGACCTACTGGTGTGGCGATGCCGACGACCTGGCTTTTGCCACGGCGAATATCAGCCAACTGATCATCAAGCCAATCTATCGCGGCAGTGGCATGAACAGTGTATACGGTGGCGACCTGAGCCCGGAACAACAGTCGCAGCTGCTGTCGCGTATGCACCAGAAGCCCTACCAGTTTGTCGCACAGGAAAAGCTGGGCAAGGCGCACATACCGACGTTCTCAGGCGGCACACTGCAGCCCAGACCCGCCATACTACGCACCTTTTCTGTGGCTACAGACAATTCCTACATGGTGATGCCCGGTGGCCTGACCCGCATAGGCGGCAGTCCCGGCGGCGGTGTTATCAGCATGCAATCGGGCAGCCCCAGTAAAGATACCTGGGTGACCGCAACGGAACCCGAACGCTTTATCGACACGGAAGAAGCGCCGGACGCCCTGCGCACGAACCTGGAAGCCGGGCTGGTAAGCCTGCCCAGTCGGGTAGTGGAAAACCTTTACTGGATGGGTCGCTACGCCGAGCGCGCCGAGGCAGCGCTGCGGCTGCTGCGCACCGTATTCGTTCTGCTAAACGGCGAGGATCCCATCAGCACGGCGGCCAGGAGGGTCATGCTACGGTCGATTACAGAGGCCACCGCAACCCAGCCGGGATTCGTCAACGCCAGCCCCGAACTGTTGGCCCAACCGGATGAAGAACTGCTGTTAGTGATAAAAGATGGCAGCCGCGCAGGCAGTGTCAAATCCACCCTCAACGCCATGCTCAGAAGTGCAGAAGAATCCAAGGAGCTGCTGTCTACCGACACCATGCGGGTAATCAACGACCTGCACGATGAACTCGACGGCCTGGACACCGCCCTGGCGAGAGGCCTGGCCTCCGCGCCCGAAGAAGCCCTCGACCCACTGGTAACCGGGTTGGTGGCCCTTTCCGGCCTCATGCAGGAAAGCATGGTTCGCGGCGTGGGCTGGCGCTTTATGGAGTTGGGCAAGCGGGTGGAGCGGGCACAGCAAATCATCACCACCCTCAGAACCCTGATCACTCCAGTACTTGCAGAGACAGACCAGGCCACCCTGCTGACCGCCCTGCTGACGGCGATGGAGGTATTGATCACTTATCGACGACGACGGCGACAGCGCTCAGGCATTGAGCTTGGGCTGGAACTGGTGATGCTGGACCCCAGCAACCCGCGCTCACTGTTGTTCCAGCTGGAGCAGCTGCAATCCCACCTGGCCGAGCTGCCCGGAACCGATGCCAGCGAGGGTGAGCTGACCGAGGAAGACCGGGCGCTGCTGGCGGCAGTAACAAGCTTGAAACTCACGCGCCTGCCACAATTACTGGAAACAGGTAACGGCAAGCGCGAGGAACTGGACCAGCTGCTGCAACAGCTGGACAAACTGCTGCTCGATGTAAGCACCCTGATCAGCGACAAGCATTTCGATCACCGCGCCGATGCGCAACAACTGGTCAGCAACTACGTGCTGGCGGAGCAATAATGCGTTTTCGCGTGCGCCATGTTACCCACTACAAATACGCCAGCCGGGTCAGCCACTGCTACAACCTGGCCAACGTCGTACCGCGGGATACCGATCGCCAGCGCTGCCTGAAAAATCGTATCACGGTGTCACCCACCCCCGCGATCACCCACAAGCGCAACGATTATTTCGGCAACAAGGCCTTCCACTTTGAGATCCAGAAGCCCCACACCGAGCTGATCATCACCGCCGACAGCGAAATTCAGCTCAGTGATAATAGCCGCGAAATGAATCTGGACCTGGGTGCCACCTACGGCGATGCCCTGAAGTACCTCGCCAGCAACACCACGCGCGCAACAATTGACGCGCGGGAATTTCTGCTCAACTCGCCCATGATCGAATCCAGCGAACAGCTGGCGGATTATGCGCGCCCATCCTTCCATGCTGACCGCTCTTTGAAGTCCTGTGTAAATGATCTGAACACACGCATTTTCAGCGAGTTCACCTACGACCCCGGCTTTACCACCATCGCCACGCCGCTGGCTGAGGTTTTGCAGCACAAACGCGGCGTCTGCCAGGACTTCGCCCATTTGCAGGTGGGCTGCCTGCGCTCTATGGGCATCCCCGCCAAGTACGTCTCGGGTTACATTGAGACCCTGCCCAAGCCGGGTGAGACGAAACTGGTTGGGGCCGACGCCACCCATGCCTGGGTCGCGTATCTCTGTCCCGATGAGGGCTGGGTGGAGTTCGACCCTACCAATAACACCCGCGCTGGAATTCAGCATATTGTTACGGCGTTTGGGCGTGACTATATTGATGTTACGCCGGTTAAGGGCGTTATTTTTGGGGGTGGGGCGGCGCCTAGGCTGGAGGTTTCGGTGGATGTCAGTCGGATAGAGTAAAGCAATAGCACGTCAACCAAATCATGCTTACCCGAGCGAAGATCCTCTACACTCCCCGCAGTCCACGTCGGTGTATGCCCCCTTCGGTTGGAACCCCACGCCCTCTGGGAGCATACACCGACGCGGACTGCTACCAGCCGTGAGAGCTCCGATTTCTGTCGTCCTAAACCGATAGTAGCGACCCGTGGGTGCCGATATCCCCAGAGGGCGTGGGGTTCCAACCGAACGGGGATACCGGCATCCATGGGTTGCGGGTTACACAACCGACACTAAAAAGGAGCACCACCCGGAACAGGCACCTTTCTACTTATTGTTCTGCTAAAATCCGCACTTTGTTGTTAAGTCCTCGCGAGTAAAAAATGGCCCAGTACGTTTACACCATGAATCGGGTTGGCAAGGTTGTGCCACCCAAGAAAACCATCCTGGAAAATATTTCGCTGTCGTTCTTTCCCGGCGCCAAGATTGGCGTGCTGGGTTTGAACGGCTCGGGCAAATCTACGCTGCTGAGGATCATGGCGGGGCTGGATACGGATATTCTTGGGGAGGCGCGGGCGCAGCCGGGGATTAAGATCGGCTATCTGCCGCAGGAACCGCAGCTGAATCCGGATAAGGACGTGCGCGGCAATGTCGAAGAGGGCTTGCAGGAAGCCGTGGATGCGCTGGCGGGGTTGCAACAGGTGTACGCGGATTATGCCGAGCCGGATGCAGATTTTGACGCACTGGCCAAGGAGCAGGCGCGGCTGGAAGATATTATTGAGGCTACCGATGCCCACAATCTTGACCACAAGCTGGAGGTGGCTGCCGACGCTTTGCGACTGCCGCCATGGGATGCAGATGTCACCACCTTATCCGGCGGGGAGCTTCGCCGGGTTGCGCTGTGTCGCCTGTTGCTGTCCGCTCCGGATATGATTCTGCTGGACGAGCCCACCAACCACCTGGATGCCGAAAGTGTGGCATGGCTTGAGCGCTTTTTGCACGATTTCCCGGGCACTGTTGTGGCAATCACCCACGACCGCTATTTCCTCGACAACGCGGCGGGCTGGATTCTGGAGCTGGACCGTGGTCGGGGTATTCCCTATGAGGGAAATTATTCCGACTGGCTGGAAGCCAAGGAACAGCGACTGTCCCAGGAAAAACGCCAGGAGGCTTCTCACCAGCACGCCATCAAGGCCGAGCTGGAATGGGTGCGTTCCAACCCCAAGGGCCGACAGGCCAAAAGCAAGGCGCGCCTGCAACGCTTTGAGGAGTTGCAGTCCCAGGATTTCCAAAGCCGCAACGAGACTAACGAAATCTATATTCCCCCGGGTGCACGTTTGGGCGACAAGGTGATTGAGGTCAGAGACCTGCGCAAGACCTATGGCGACCGCGTACTGTTTGACCATGTGAGCTTTACCGTACCCAAAGGCAGCATCGTCGGCATCATCGGCGCCAACGGCATGGGTAAGTCCACGCTGTTCAGGATCCTGATGGATATCGAGCAGCCAGATGGCGGCGAGGTCGTCGTCGGCGAAACCGTACAGCTGGGGTATGTCGACCAATCCCGCGACGATCTCGATGGCAGTAAAACGGTGTGGCAGGAAGTCTCGGACGAGCTCGAAAACATTCGCATCGGCAACTACGAGGTGAGCTCTCGCGCCTACCTTGGCCGCTTCAACTTCAAAGGGGCTGACCAGCAGAAGTTCGTCAAGGATCTGTCCGGCGGCGAGCGCAACCGCCTGCACCTGGCCAAGCTCCTGAAACAGGGCGCCAATGTGCTGTTGCTTGACGAACCCACCAACGACCTCGATGTTGAGACCCTGCGCGCCCTGGAGGAAGCACTGCTGGCCTTCCCCGGCGCAGCACTGGTCATCTCTCACGATCGCTGGTTTCTCGATCGCATTGCCACACACATTCTCGCCTACGAAGACGACGGTGGTGTGGTGTTCCACGAGGGCAATTTCTCCGACTACGAGGAGGACCGCAAGGCGCGGCTTGGCGCCGCGGCAGACCAGCCGCATCGTTTGAAATACCGCAAACTGAAGTAGCTGCACTGGTGCTGCCACATTCTGGTCATTTCCCTATTTAGCTATCGCAAAAGCCGCAGTGCAGCGTTATAGTTTGCCCGGAATTACCATAGTTTGAGGGCTGTCATGACCAAAACCCCTGCCGAGCAGCGGCAATTCACCCGCGTCGCGCTGGACCTGCCAGTGGACGTACACCAGGGCGGCAGCATGTGGCCCCAGCGCCTGATCGACCTGTCCCTCTCCGGTGTCGCAACCGACCAGCCCGACCTCTGGGACGCCCAGTACAACGAACCCTTCACCTTGATCATCCACACTTCCGGCGAGCGCGGTGACGAAGACTCCGAACTGGAATTGCACGCCTACCTGCAACACGTGGAAGCCGGCCGCCTGGGCTTCGCCGTTCAGCACGTGGACCGCGAGAATATCGAGCCCCTGCGCAAGTTGCTTGAAGCGCACATGGATATCGCTACGCTTGAGGATGAGCTCAGTCGGCTGGAGTGATCTAGTTTGCTCACGTTATACCGGACACCTTCTTGATTCCCACGGACCATAACGCGTAGTCGCGCGGCTTCTGATTCTTGAACCGACATTCGATGGCGAGACAAGGCTATTTGATGTATTCCACGATGTCAGCCCTTGGAGCGGATGGCAGCCCGGCTGGACCGTTGAGCGCAGGGACGCGCGATACGAGCCCCCATGGACGGGTTCACGGCGGGTCCAGCCGGGCTGCCATCCGTTCCGAGGGCGATGGGGGAAAAGAACGAAATTACTGAGGGTACTTCAATCCAACGCATCAAGCGCCTCAGAAAGCTTGGCAACCGCAATCACCTGCATACCGGGGATTTCACCCTTGGGTGCATTGCCCCTGGGCACGATGGCACGTTTGAAACCGTGTTTGGCGGCCTCCGACAGGCGCTCCTGGCCGCTGGGAACGGGGCGGATCTCACCGGAGAGGCCTACCTCGCCGAACACCACCATATCGCGGGGTAACGCCCGGTCGCGGTAGCTGGAGACGATGGCGAGGAGCAGCGCCAGGTCGGCGCTGGTTTCGAGAACCTTAACGCCGCCTACGACATTGGCGAACACATCCTGGTCACCTACCTGCAGGCCACCGTGGCGGTGCAGCACCGCCAGCAACATGGCCAGGCGATTCTGTTCCAGGCCCACCGCGACCCGGCGGGGATTGCCCAGAGCGCTGTCATCGACCAGTGCCTGGATTTCTACCAGCAGGGGTCGGGTGCCTTCCCAGACAACCATCACCGCACTGCCCGAGGCGGGTTCCGAGCTGCGGTCCAGGAAAATGGCGGAGGGGTTCTTCACCTCGCGCATGCCGCTGTCGGTCATGGCGAAGACGCCCAACTCATTGACCGCCCCGAAGCGGTTTTTCTGGCCGCGCAGGGTGCGGAAGCGGGAGTCGTCGGTGCTCTCGAGTAAAATGGAGCAATCGATCATGTGCTCCAGCACCTTGGGGCCCGCCAGGGAGCCGTCCTTGGTGACATGCCCAACCAGGATGAGCACAGTGCCCGTCTGCTTGGCGAAGCGGGTCAGGTAGGCGGCGCACTCACGCACCTGGGATACACTGCCCGGAGCAGAGGGTAGTTCTGCGGTATGTACCACCTGGATAGAATCCACCACTACCACTCTGGGTTTAAACTCTTCCAGCGCCGCCACGATGGTTTCCGCATTGGTTTCGGACATCATCCGCAGCCGGTCTGTAGGCAGCCCCAACCTGTTGGCGCGCATGGCAATCTGCTGCAAGGATTCCTCACCGGTGATATACAGAGCGTCCATGGTCGCGGCGAGGTGGCACATGGTCTGCAGCAGCAGTGTGCTCTTGCCCGCCCCCGGGTTGCCTCCCACCAGGATGGCGGAACCCGGAACCAGGCCGCCGCCCAATACGCGGTCAAATTCGCCTACGCCGGAGGAGAAACGCGGCAGGTCGGCCAGGTCGATCTCCCCGAGCACGCGCGCGCCGGCCAGCGCCCCGGCGAATCCCGCGCGGTTGGCACTGGCGCCTCCACCGGCGCGCCCGGGGCCCTTGCCAGCGGCGGGCCCAAGGCGAATTTCCGCCAGGGTATTCCAGGCACCGCAATCATTGCACTGGCCCTGCCACTTGGCGTAATCCGAGCCACAATCATTGCAAACGAAGGCGGTTTTTTGCTTGGCCATTAAGTACCCGTTCCATAACGTGAAGAGAGGGCGTCACCCTATCGAAAAAATCCGTCGTCTGTCTATGAGTGGCCGCACAAGGCCGGTATCCTAGTGCGGTCTTATCTCGCCGGAACCCCAATGTCGGAATCATCCCTGGTCCCTGAACGCCAGCTCGTCTTTTCGCCGGGACTGGCGGCGACTATCGGCCTGGGCGAGGCTATTTTGCTGCAGCACCTGCAGGCACTGTTCGAACATCAACAGCCCGAGATCCGGGAGGGCCGCGCCTGGTTGAGCGTGGAGCGGGAGTATCTGCAGCACACCCTGCCCTTTTGGACCGTGGAGGATCTGCAGCGTACCAGCCGCAGCCTGGTGGACAAGGGCGTACTGCTGGTGAGCTCGCCGCCGTTACACGAAAGCGCCAGGCTGGTGTTCGCCATCAATGAAAAAGCACGCCAGCCAGAAGCCATCGAAGCTGCGCCACCCGCCCAGGGAGCTCATCAGGCCGCGAGCCCGCGCCGTCGCAGCGCCGCGCTGCTGCCACTGCACTGGAACCCCAGCGAAGACCTGCTGCAACTGCTGGCCCTCAATCACAACATACCCCGCCAGTTCGCCCTGGACCAACTGGAAGATTTCATCTTTTACTGGCGCGAGCGCGGCGAAACCAGCCACGCCTGGGAAAACAAGTTTCGCCAGCATGTCATCAGCAACTGGCGCCACCACCAGCAGGCCCAGGCGGAATCTTTCCGGGCGCCTGACAACACCAGGCTGGACAACAGCTGGCGTCCCAGCCTGGACGCCATGGAGATCATGGAGCGCGGGGGAATTGATCGGGCATTCATAGAAGAAGCCATACCCGAGTTCATCCTGTACTGGCGCGAGCGCGGCGCCGCACCCCGGGAGCTGAACTCGAAGTTCATCCAGCATATTCGCATCCAGTGGGCCAAATACAGCTCCAGCCTCGAGCACAGCACCGAGCCCAAACGCATTGCCGACAACTGGCAGCCCACCGAGGACGTATTCGACATCCTGCGCATGTCACATATCGACACTGAATTTGCGCAGTCGCTGCTGGCCGAGTTCATCGTATACTGGCGCGACAGCAACCAGACCCACACATCCTGGAACAGCAAGTTCCTGCAGCATGTAAAATACCACTGGGCCAAACGCCACCAGCTAGAACAAGCGGGACAACACCATGCCGGACAGCAGGGATCTAATCCAACAGGTCGCACAAGAGATAGAAGCCTCCAGGACGACCTCACCGACACCTCCTGGGCCGACTAGGGCCGGGCGTGAGCCGGACACGGAAACCCGCATAGAGACGATCAATCAGGTCTTCGCCCTGTTCCGGCTGAACTATCACAACCAGTACTACGCGGCCTTTCCGGACGCCGAGCAACTCAAGCAGATCAAAAAGTTGTGGCTGGATGCGCTGTCAGACTACCCTGTTGAGCAGATTCTCAAGGGCGCCAAGCACGCCATAGAGAACAGTGAGTACCTGCCAACCCTCAACCGGATGCTGGAGTGTTGCCAGCAGGGCCTCTCGGACCTGGGCCTGCCCTCTGCCCGCGATGCCTATGTGGAAGCCTGTCGGGCGCCTGCCCCGCGTGCATCCCAGGCGTGGAGCCATCCTGCCGTTTACCTTGCCGGCAGAGACAGCGACTGGTACTTCCTGGCGAATAACACGGAGCGCATCAGCTGGCCGGTGTTCAAGGAACACTACCAGGCTTACTGCACCCGGGTGCTGCAGGGCGAGACACTCTCAATGCCGGCGCGGGAAAAGCTGGAACATCGCCAGAGCAAGCCGCTGTCGCGAGAAAGCCAATTGGCGGAACTGAAAAAGCTGAGGGAGGGGTCGGGGCTGTAGCGTCGCTGACCCGTGTGAACCGAACCCCGCCAGCGGCTTATGCCACCGGCGAGGGACATTCCAGGAGATCAGGCCTCGGAGGCAGGCTGGGCCGCTGCCGCTTCCTTTATCAGGGTCTGCAGCTCGCCGTTCTCGAACATCTCGGTAATGATATCGCAGCCGCCGACCAGTTCACCGCCCACCCACAGCTGGGGGAAAGTAGGCCAGTTGGCGTATTTGGGCAGATTGGTACGAATATCGGGGTTTGACAGGATGTCCACGTAGGCAAAGCGCTCGCCGCAGGCCATCAGTGCCTGCACCGTGCGGGCAGAAAATCCGCACTGGGGCTGGTTGGGAGATCCCTTCATGTAAAGCAATATAGTGTTGCTCTCGATCTGCTCTTTGATTGTCTCGATAATGTCCATTGCCTGTCCTGTATTCATTCGCTTCAACCACCGGATCCTGCTGTGCAGGGCGCGCCATTCTACCCTACTCTTACGTTAAACTCTCACTATAGGACCACATATCACGCCCACCAGTTCCACCGGATTGCCAAGTATTGGTGATGGCGCTATAGTTGCCTCTTTCCGAGGCAGCTCCAGCTGCCTTTTTGCGTTTATGGCCCGCAGCTTTATTGGCAGGCCGGGAGTGAGAAATCCATGTCGGCACTGATGCAGACCTACGCCAGATTACCCGTGACGTTCAGTCACGGTGAGGGTGTGTACCTGTATGACACCGACGGTAAACGCTATCTGGACGCGATCGCCGGCATCGCCGTCAATGGCCTGGGGCACGCCCACCCGGCGGTTACCGCGGCAATTGAGGCCCAGGCCCGGAGGTTGATACACACGTCGAACCTGTACCGGATCGCGCCCCAGGAACAACTGGCGGAAGTGCTCACCCGTGTTGGTGAAATGGACAGCTGTTTCTTCGGTAATTCCGGCGCCGAGGCCAACGAAGCGGCCATCAAGCTGGCCAGGCTGTACGGCCACCAGCGCAAGATCGACAAGCCTGCCATTGTTGTTCTGGAGGGCGCGTTTCATGGCCGCACACTGGCTACCCTGAGCGCCACCGGTAACCGCAAGATCCAGGCGGGCTTTGAACCGCTTGTCTCGGGTTTTATTCGCGCCCCGCGTAACGATGTGCAGGCTCTGCACCAGATTGCCATGCACAACCCTGGAGTAGTGGCGGTACTGGCAGAACCGATTCAGGGTGAGAGCGGTATAAACCCGCTCAGCGCCGAGTACCTGCAAGCGGTACGTGAGATTTGCGACGAACAGCAGTGGCTGCTCATGCTGGATGAAGTGCAGACGGGCAATGGCCGCACCG
>Ga0316194_10003846_pt1 | contig 10430 bp, 6 predicted proteins | sample CroRivsedime1_MG_FD_204936 | JGI IMG/M metagenome (GOLD analysis project Ga0316194, IMG submission 204936) | Coastal sediment microbial communities from Maine, United States - Cross River sediment 1 | ecosystem: Environmental > Aquatic > Marine > Coastal > Sediment | place: USA: Maine... | reverse complement strand
CTGCCCTGTTGCTGAGGACTCGCAGGCCCTGGAGGACGTGCAGATGGATCTGGAGAGGTTCAAGTACCTGACGCATGGGTACCTGGCTTCGGCGGGCGAGTTCCTGACGGCGGCCGAACGAGAACAGTTGGTGTTCGCTGGAAAGGTCATCACGCTCACGATCGGCGCCAGATTCCTCACTGACTACCTCCAGGGAGACACATACTTCAAGACCCAGAGGCCCGCCCACAATCTCGACCGATGCCGCGTGCAATTCGCGCTCGTAGGATCGATCGTGGAACAGGAATCGGCCATGCACGCCGTTGTGGAGCAGGCCGCGGCAGGCCGAGAGCTTGCCCCTCGGTAGTCCACGCCCCCAACGGCCGGTTCGGCTCCCCGCCACGCAACATCGGACCCCCACCGCCTGCTACCCCAGTGGCGCACGGACCACAGCGACTACGTGAAAGCGCGAGCAACGTAGGCGGTCCACGCAGGACCGTTCCTCTCCCCGCTCTTCGGCATGGCCACCCACAAGAGAGAGTCGCTACCTGATATCTCAGCCGCGAGCGGCTTCAACTCGGCCGAGGATGTAGGCATCGAGGTTGCGGAGGACGGGGCTGAGGGGGCTGTTGGGGATTTGGTCCGAGGCCTGCTCCGCACGGGCTATCCGTGCCATGGCTTCGTCGATCACCTGGTCGACAAAACCGCCCGCGGCCGTGAGCTCAATCACTCTGTCGATGATCGCGCGGTCGGTTGGCGCGCCGTTGGAGAGGAGCTCTCGAATCTCCGAACCATGTGGGCCGTCTGCGGCGTACAACACCGGAAGGGTGTAGACACCCTCGCCGATGTCCGAGCCGGCCGGCTTGCCGAGGAATTCCTCGTCGGCGATCAAGTCGAGCACGTCGTCGGTCATTTGGAAAACGAGGCCCATCTCCCACGCCCAATCGCTGATGGCATCGACCGTCTGCAGGTCGGCGCCGGCGGTCATGGCGCCGAGGCGGGCCGATGTCCGGATCAGGCTGGCGGTCTTGCCGCCGATCACTCGGAAATATCCCTCGTCGCCGTGGTCGAGACGATTGGCGAACCGCAGTTCTGCGATCTGGCCTTCGCAGAGGCGGGCGTAGGTCTGGGCGATGAGGGCGACGGCTTCCTCGCCGAGCGGGGCCGCTACCTCGGATGCTCGTGCGAGTAGGAAGTCGCCGGCCAGGATTGCGATCGTGTTCGACCAGTTCTCGTTCACCGATACCTTGCCGCGGCGGGACTCGGCTTCATCGATGACATCGTCGTGATAGAGCGATCCGACATGAACCAACTCAACCGAGACGCCGGCTTCCACCGGTCCGGAGCCGTCGCTGGAGCCGAATTCCGCGGCGACCTGGGCGAGCAAGGGGCGATATCGTTTCCCTCCGGCCCGCAGCAAGTGTTGGGCAATCTTGGTGAGGAACTCGTCGTCCGATTCCGTCACTTCGAGCAGGCGTCGTTCGACCAGTTCCATGCGTTCCCACACACGGGGGACGGGCACGAGGTCGCTGAGGATGGGCCGATCCACGGGTCTCCAAGAGCTGTCGGGAATCTAGATGGTACCCCTCGTGTTCATAGAACCATGAGCCGGAACGTCCGGTTTGACAACCCGGGTCTTACCGACGCCCCGTCCTATACTCGTTTAGGCGCTCGGGGAACCCGGCGCCGTCGTTACATCAAGAGGTAGTGCCTTGTTCGAACGGTTTACCGATAGGGCCCGCAGGGTCGTTGTCCTCGCCCAAGAAGAGGCGCGGCTGCTCAACCACAACTACATCGGCACGGAGCACATTCTCCTCGGCCTGATTCACGAAGGTGAAGGTGTGGCTGCCCGCGCGCTCGAAAGCATGGGGATCAGCCTCGAGTCGGTCCGCAGCCAGGTCGTCGAGATCATCGGCCAGGGATCACAAGCGCCGAGCGGCCATATTCCGTTCACTCCCCGTGCCAAGAAGGTCCTCGAACTCTCTTTGCGTGAAGCGCTGCAGCTCGGTCACAACTACATCGGTACCGAGCACATTCTCCTCGGCCTCATTCGTGAGGGTGAGGGTGTTGCCGCCCAGGTGCTCCAGCAGCTCGGCGCCGATCTGCACAAGGTGCGCCAGACGGTGATCCAGCTCCTCTCCGGTGTTCAGGGCGAAGAAGCGGCTCCCGCGGGTCATCCCGGCGGAAGCGGCCGCACCGAGCCGACCGGTTCGAGCAGCGGCTCCACGGTGCTCGACCAATTCGGCCGGAACCTCACCCAACTCGCTCGCGATCGAAAGCTGGACCCGGTGATCGGGCGTGCCACGGAGATCGAACGCGTCATGCAGGTCCTCTCCCGCAGGACCAAGAACAACCCGGTTCTGATCGGTGAGCCGGGCGTCGGCAAGACAGCCATCGTGGAAGGTCTCGCGCAGAAGATCGTGGACGGCAACGTTCCCGACACGCTCACCGACAAACACCTCTACACCCTCGATCTGGGTGCACTCGTGGCCGGCTCCCGCTACCGCGGCGACTTCGAAGAACGTCTGAAGAAGGTCCTGAAGGAGATCCGGACGCGGGGCGACATCATCCTCTTCATCGATGAGATCCACACGCTCGTCGGCGCCGGCGCCGCCGAAGGTGCTATCGACGCAGCGAGCATCCTCAAGCCGATGTTGGCTCGAGGAGAACTCCAGACCGTCGGGGCTACCACGCTCGAGGAATACCGCAAGTACCTCGAGAAAGACTCCGCCCTCGAACGCCGGTTCCAGCCCATTCAGGTCGAAGAGCCGACCGTTGCCGACACCATCAAGATTCTCGAAGGCCTTCGAGACTCCTACGAAGATCATCACCGGGTGCGATTCACCGACCAGTCGCTGGTCAACGCGGCGAACCTCGCCGACCGCTACATCGCCGATCGCTTCCTTCCCGACAAGGCCATCGACCTCATCGACGAGGCCGGCAGCCGTATGCGCCTGAAGCGCAAAGACCTTCCGACCGACGTTCGCGATATCGACGAGCAGATCTCCAAACTGCGTGGCGACAAACGCGATGCCGTTTACGCCCAGCAGTATGAGCGGGCCGCCAAGCTCCGGGACCAGGAGCGGGTGCTCATGGACGAACGCTCCGAATTCGAGACGCAAGGCACCTCGATCGGCGAGGACTACTCGGCGGTCATCGATGAGGAGCAGATCGCCGAGGTGCTCGCTCAGTGGACGGGAATTCCGGTCCATCGCCTCACTGAGGAAGAGACCGAGCGACTGCTCAAGATGGAGGACGAACTCCACAAGCGCATCGTCGCCCAGCACGACGCGATCGAAGCCGTCTCGAAGGCAATCCGTCGCACACGCGCCGGATTGAAAGATCCAAAACGTCCTGCCGGGTCGTTCATATTCCTCGGGCCGTCGGGCGTTGGGAAGACCGAATCGGCAAAAGCGTTGACCAGCTTCCTGTTCGGCGACGAAGACGCCCTGATCCAGATCGACATGTCGGAGTACATGGAGAAACACGCGGTCAGCCGCCTTGTTGGCTCACCTCCCGGCTACGTCGGCTATGACGAGGGTGGGCAGCTCACCGAAGCGGTACGGCGGAAGCCGTTCTCGGTCGTCCTCTTCGACGAAATCGAGAAGGCTCATCAGGACGTGTTCAACATCCTGCTCCAGATCCTTGAAGACGGCCGCCTCACCGATTCGCAGGGACGCACGGTCGACTTCAAGAACACCGTGATCATCATGACGTCGAACCTCGGGACGGCCGACCTTCGCAAGAAGGCAATCGGGTTCACCACCGACGATGAAGAGGTCAACTACGACCGCATGCGCGAGAGGGTCGTCGATTCGCTGAAGAAGCACTTCCGGCCGGAGTTCCTGAACCGGATCGATGAAGTGATCGTGTTCCACGAGCTCACAAAGGAAGAGGTCAAGACCATCGTCGACCTCCTCATCGCCCGGGTGCGCTCGCAGCTCGAATCGCAGGCGATCGACCTTGCCCTCTCGGATGCGGCGAAGACCCGCCTGGCCGAGAAGGGCTACGACCCGCAGTTGGGAGCCCGTCCGTTGCGACGTGCGATCCAGCGGCTGCTCGAAGATCCGCTTTCGGAGCGGGTGCTCCATCGGGAATTCCCCGCCGGCTCGACGGTCCTCGTCGATATCGACGAAGAGGACGAAGAACGCCTTTCCTTCGTGTCGATCGAGACCCCGGACCAACCCCCGGTAGAACTCGCCGACAACGAGCGGTAGGGAACGAGCCGAGCCGCGGGTCGTCAGCCTTCAGCGCTCTCCACGACGAGGGCAATGAGACCTGAGACTCGAGACCGGGATCGACTCACACCGGTTCCCCGCGTCTCGCTCCGGCCCCGACCCATCACGCCGTCGGATCCCCTAGACTTCAGGTGTTGCACCCGTGGGTAGGTGTGCAGCAGATTCAACCAGAGAAAGGTTCGATCCATGACCGGATTGAAGAAGCGCGGGAGCTTGTTTGTACTTCTCCTCGCATTCGCACTGATCGTTGCTGCGTGCAGCAGCGATAGCGACGACACAACAACAACAGCGGCCGGTGGCGATGAGACCACAACGACCGCTGAGACCACCACAACGGCTGGAACGGAAGAGACCACCACAACGGCTGGAACGGAAGAGACCACCACAACGGCAGCAGCCGCGGACCTCACAGCAGTGAAGACGTGTTTCGTGACTGATGATGCCGGCGTCGACGACCGGAGTTTCAACGCCTCCGGATGGGTGGGCGTCCAGGATGCCGTCACTGCCGGGTTTGCGCAGGAGGATCCAATCCTCCTCGAATCCCAGAGCGAGGCTGACTACCAGCCGTTCGTGGAACAGTGCCTGTCCCAGGGTGCAGAGCACATCATCACAAGCGGATTCAAGCTCGCGGGCACGACGAAGGAGTTCGCCGAAGCCAACCCGGACGTGAATTTCACCATCATCGACTACTTCTCAGAGGCTCCGAACATTCGCGGTCTCGAGTACCAGACTGACGAAGCTGCCTTCCCAGCCGGCTACCTGGCTGCAGGTACGTCGCAGACCGGCATCATTGCCACATACGGCGGTGCCAACATCCCGACGGTCGCCATCTTCATGGACGGCTATACGCGGGGTGTTGACTACTACAACGAACAGAACGGGACGGACGTTAAGGTCCTCGGCTGGGACGTCGAGGCCCAGGACGGCGTCTTCACCGGCGTCTTCGATCCCGCTGACCCCAGCGTTCGTGCGACGTGTGAGAGTCAGCTCGATGAGGGTGCCGACATCATCCTCCCCGTCGGTGGTGCAATCAACAACCCGTGCGGTACGGCGATCCAGGACCGAGGGATCGACGGTGCGATGGTCGGCGTGGATGCGGACGCATTCTTTGCCATGCCGGAAGCTCTCCAGGACCTGTGGCTTGTCACGATCGAGAAGGGTATTGCCATTCAGGTGACCCGGTCGCTCGGTGACGATGCCGCCGGAACGTGGACTGGCGGCAGCAATGTCGGCAATCTCGAAAACGAGGCTGTTGGCTTGTCCGAGTTGCACAGCTGGGACACCCGCGTGTCGGACGATCTGAAGGCGGAGGTCGCTCAGATCCTCGAAGACATCAAGAATGGTGACATCACCTGGGACAAGTTCGTGGTCGGCGGCTAGTCACCTTCAACCACAGAGCGATCATGAGGAGCCCCTGCGGATGCGCAGGGGCTCCTCGATTCTGTCTATAGTCAGTCACTCAGGTTGGCGACATCGGCTGGAGGAAGGGATACGCGAGGGTGTCACTCGAGTTGCGCCACATCACGAAGCAGTTCCCCGGCGTGCTGGCCAACGACGATGTCAGCCTCACCGTTGCCCGCGGCGAGATCATCGCGCTTCTCGGCGAGAACGGCGCTGGCAAGAGCACGCTGATGAACATTCTGAGCGGGCTCTATACACCTGACGAAGGAGAAGTCGTCATCGACGGCGAGCCGCTCGAGTTCAGTTCTCCCAAGGCGTCGATCGACGCCGGCATCGGTATGGTCCACCAACACTTCATGCTCATTCCGGTGTTCACCGTTTCCGAGAATGTGATCCTGGGGCTCGAGCCAGTATTCGGGCCCGGATGGATCAACAAGAAGGACGCCGATCGTACCGTGATCGAGCTCTCGCACAAGTATGACCTCGCCGTGGATCCCGATGCGATGGTCGAGGATATTCCCGTCGGCACCCAGCAGCGGGTCGAGATCATCAAGGTGCTGCTGCGCAAGGCTGAGTACGTCATCTTCGACGAGCCGACTTCGGTGCTCACACCGCAGGAGGTAGAGGGCTTCTTCGGCATCCTCAACGGGCTGAAAGAGGATGGGAAGGGCGTCATCTTCATCAGCCACAAACTGAAGGAAGCGCTCGAGATCTCTGACCGTATCGTCGTGATGCGTGACGGGAAGACGGTCGGCGAAGTGTTGCCGGACGACGCTTCGGAGGAGATTCTCGCCGAAATGATGGTTGGCCGTCCTGTCGATTTGGTGGTGTCAAAGGCCGCCGCCGAGCCCGAGGAAACGGTTCTGTCCGTGAAGGATCTCGCGGTTCTCGACGACAGGAACCATCGCGCGGTCGACGGAGTGTCGTTTTCCGTGCGCTCGGGGGAGATCGTCGGTGTCGCAGGTGTGCAAGGCAACGGGCAGACGGAATTGGTCGAGAGCATCGTGGGCCTGCGGCCATCGATTGAGGGTCTCGTGACCCTGGACGACCACGACATCACGACGGCGAATCCCCGGAAGGTTCATCAGCTGCACGTCGCTCATGTGCCGGAAGACCGTCAAGAGAGTGGCCTCGTTCTCGATTTCACCGTAGCGGAGAACATGGTCCTCGATTCGTACTACGCGCCCCCGTACTCTCGTGGCATCCAGATGGACTGGAAGGTTGCCAGGACTTCATCTGAGCGTCTCGTCAAGGAATATGACGTGCGTACCCCGAGCGTGGATGTCCCAGTGTCGACACTTTCGGGTGGGAACCAGCAGAAGGTAATCGTCGCCCGTGAGTTCGATCGCGATGTGAGTCTGGTGATCGCGTCGCAACCGACCCGCGGCGTCGACGTCGGATCGATTGAGTACATCCACGCTCGCATCGTCGAGGAGCGGGATCAGGGCGCCGCCGTGCTGATCGTGTCATCGGAGCTTGATGAGGTTGTGGCTTTGTCGGATCGGATTCTGGTGATGTACCGGGGGAAGATCGCGGGCGAATTCGCAGCGGGGGAGGCGACCACAACCGAGCTCGGCCTTGCCATGCTTGGGTCGGGAGCGGCGTCGTGACGAACGATATCGACCAGAAGGACTGGGGCGACGAGGGCCAGGGTCCCGAAGACTCCGAGCGCACGAATTGGATGGCCCGCACCACCGGCGTGGGTACCGGTATCGCAAAGTCGCTGATCCTTCCCACACTCGCGATTGTGCTGGCGCTCGCCGTCGGCGCGGTCATCATCATGCTCACTGATGTCGATGCCTGGCGGAGGTTCGCCGACGGTGAGCCGCTTGGCGCAATCGGCGACATGTTCGTCGGCGTGTGGGAGGCGTACAAGGCGCTCTTCATCGGTGCATTCGGCTCCGTCCGAGCCATCTCGGAAACCCTGTTCACCGCATCGCCGCTAATCCTGACTGGGTTGGCGGTAGCGATCGGTTTCCAAGCGGGACTCTTCAACATCGGTGCTCGCGGCCAGATGATCATCGGTGGCCTTGCGGCGCTGTGGGTTGGAATCCACATGAGCATGCCGATGATTCTCCATATACCGGTGGCAATCCTCGCTGCCATCGTCGGTGGAGGTATTTGGGGCGGAATCGCGGGTTTCCTCAAGGCCAAGACGGGGGCTCACGAGGTGATCACAACGATCATGCTCAACTTCATCGCCGCCTTCTTCGCTTTGTATATCCTCAAGACCGGGGTCTTCCAGGCGGAGGGTTCCAACCTCCCGCTTTCTGCTCCTGTTCAGGAGTCGGCTCGGCTCCCAGCGATCTTCGGATCCCAGTATCGGGTGTCCATCGCACTCATCATCGCTATTGGGGCAGTCTTCTTTGTGCAATGGCTCCTCTATCGCTCCAGCCTCGGTTTCGAGTTCCGTGCTGCCGGCGCGAACCCGATCGCCAGCCGGTATGCGGGCATGAACGTCGCAGTCCTCTACACCCTGGTCATGGGAATCTCCGGCGCCCTCGCCGGGATCGCCGGAGCAACCATGACGATCGGCCTTGCGCCGTACCAAGTGAGCCCGGACTTCGCCGGAACGATCGGTTTTGACGCCATCGCACTCGCCTTGCTCGGTCGGTCGAATCCGTTCGGTGTGCTGTGGTCGGGTCTGCTCTTCGGCGCGTTGATCGCCGGGGGCCGGAATATGCAAGGAGCGGCAGGTGTCCCGGTTGACCTCGTGATCGTGATGCAGTCGCTGATCATCGTGTTCATCGCCGCGCCGATTCTCGTGAGGGCCGTGTTCCGAATGAAGAAGACCGACGTCGAAACTACGCAGGTGACCAAGGGGTGGGGCGCGTGACAGCCGCAGCAGAATCGCCCACCGCAAAAGTAGCCGTCAGGGCGACCCCCGCCGAGAAGCGATCGACGATCGTTGGAGGCGTCCTCATCGCGCTCGGTTTGTTCGTCTTCTGGGCATTCGGTCTCGGGGTAGACAGCGGACTCGAGGCTACGTTCAACCTCTCCTTGCAGAACGATCGATTCCAGGATCTGAGCTGGACCACGAATGTGCGCACGCTCGCGATTGTGACTTCGTTTGTTCTGGTTGCGCTCGGGGCATGGAGGCTCTCCAGGAGGAACCTGCGCTGGACCAACATCACGCTCGCAATCGGGATGGGACTCTTCTCCCTTGCCTTTCTCGCGTGGGCATCTGCAGGAGAGCAGTTCAGTCTGGTCGGCATGCTTCGAGCCACAGTCATTCTGAGCGTCGTCATCGTGATCGGAGCGCTGACGGGGCTCATGTGTGAGCGCGTGGGCGTGATCAACATCGGCATCGAGGGTCAGTTGCTCGCCGGCGCGTTCGCTGCTGTCGTGCTGAGCAGCGCGTTCGGCACTGTCGCCGGCATAATCGGCGCAATGCTCGTCGGCGGCCTCCTCGGTCTGCTGCTGGCGTGGCTCACCGTTCAGTTCCAAGTCGATCAGATCATCGCCGGTGTGGTCATCAACTTCTTCGCGCTCGGAGTCACATCGCTGGCATCTGCGCGAATCCTCACCGAGGTCCAAGATCTCAACGCGCCCGCTCGGATACCGGCGTGGCGGATCCCGCTACTCGCAGACATACCGGTTGTCGGGCCGATGATCTTCGATCACACGTTCTTCATCTACGGCATGTTCATCCTTGTCATCGTCATCCACCTCGGGCTCTTCTACACGCGGTGGGGCCTACGATCCCGCTCGGTCGGAGAGAACCCGCGGGCCGCAGACACAGTGGGAATCAACGTCTACTGGGTCCGATACCGCAACGTCGTACTCGCCGGTTTCATTGCGGGATTCGGCGGTGCCTTCATGGGACTTTCCCAGGTCGCACGATTCGAAGAGAACATGACCGGCGGAATCGGCTTCATCGGCCTCGCAGCAATGATCTTTGGACGCTGGCTGCCGTTCGGAGCCCTTGGGGCTGGTCTCGTGTTCGGTTTCGCTCGAGCCCTGCAGCAGAAGGTGGCGATCCTCGGTACGGGCATTCCGTCGGAGCTGCTCCTCATGCTCCCGTACCTCGTCACGATCATCGTGGTGGCAGGTGTCGTGGGAAGGGCTCGACCACCGGCTGCGGATGGTCAGCCCTACATAAAGGACTAGGCGAACGCGCGCGCCCGTTCCCGCTCCGGTTCCTGGCGATACGGCAGGCGCGAACCAAAAGTCTGCGGACCTAAGCGGTGCAAATTCCAGCATGCGCCAACGGCAATCCGAAATGGCACTGACTGGCCGGCTGCTGCGCTCTAGCCTTGGCTACCGAAGAAACGAACCGCCTGCAGCGCCAGTTCATTGAAGGGCGGTCGATCGCCCGCAGGTTCGGCCGGGTAGGTGCTCTTAACCTCGATGAGGAGCTCCGTCGTGCCAAGGCTTGCGATTGGGACACGCTGGGCGTCGTTCGTATTCGTGAGACGGCCTGAGATTTCGATCGTCAGATCGTTCGTCGTGATCAAGTAGCCCTGAATCTTGTAGTTTTTCTTGAACCGATCGTCATCGAACAGATTCTGCAACTCGATCTCGGTGATACGCACCGGCTCCGCGAACGTGAACCGGAGCCACGCGTCGACGCCGCGTGCACCGTCGTCGTTCCAGTCGGTGGCCGGATCGTCATCGATCAGATGTTCCGGTTCGTGCCCGGTGAGGAACGAGTTCGCTTCGACCGAACTCGGGAACAACTCGACGGCAGCCACCGCAACGGTCGTGGAACTCGATGTGGTCGTTGATGATTCTGCAGTGCCGTCATCGCTGCGGAACACGTTGAAGATGAGGACCGCAAGTGCGACGAAGAGCACGACTGCTACCAGCACG
>Ga0316194_10003844_pt1 | contig 10431 bp, 11 predicted proteins | sample CroRivsedime1_MG_FD_204936 | JGI IMG/M metagenome (GOLD analysis project Ga0316194, IMG submission 204936) | Coastal sediment microbial communities from Maine, United States - Cross River sediment 1 | ecosystem: Environmental > Aquatic > Marine > Coastal > Sediment | place: USA: Maine... | reverse complement strand
GTCACGCCATCAATGCCACATACAGGCTGATAGTCCCGTGGACAATTACGCCCCTGCGCTTCGCACAAGCCGGCATGAATGATTTGCGCGCCGTTGCGTTCAGCCTGACAGGCGTTTCCGTAGGTGACTTCATCCGCGCCGCATACCGGCACGTACATGTTCGGGCATGGACGCGTGTTGCACGCACCCTCGGTTACCGTTTCAAAACCGGCGCCCTGGGCTTCGCAGGCATTGGAAAACGTCTTCCCGTCGGTCGTACAGACCGGCATGAAGATCTCCGGACAATTAGCGACGTCGCATGCGCCGCGACGCTGCACAGGTATTCGATCCAGGTCGGCTTCGCAGCGATTACGATACGTGCGCGCGTTCATGCCACAGACCGGCTCGTAGATGTTCGGACACCCGTCATCTTCACAGGTGCCAAGAGTGGCGACCTCAACGTTGAGTGCCGTGGCTTCGCACGCATTTGAGTACGTGATGCCATCTGTGCCACAAACCGGATCGAATTCGTCCGGGCAGGCAAAACTGTCTTCCGGACAGGCACCTTCATACAGCGCCTCTGTTCCGGCCGCCATCGCCAGGCACTCATTGTCGTAGGTGACCTGGTCAGCACCGCACACGGGTGCCGATTCGTCCGGGCACACTACCGGTTCGGGAGCCGGGCACTCGCCCATCGTCGCCACTTCGACGCCGGCCGCGCTCGCGACGCAGTCGTTGCTGTACGTGTTGCCGTCTGTCCCGCAAACCGGGTCGTACTGCATCGTGCAGGCAACCTCTTCGATAGCCTGGGTGCCCGACGCGTCCTGCGTGTCGGACTGCGCCATGGAAAAGGGTGCTGCCAACAAAAGGCACGCGGCGATCTTCATTCGAACCATGTTTTTCATGCTTTATTTCTCGACATCCGTGTATAGAACAGTTTTGTCCGGCCGGGTTCAATCGCCGCAGACCGGATTTCCTGCTTAGCGAGCAACGGCGCTGCCCCAGAAGTTGTAGCTCAGGATTCTTGGGCCGGGAACATACATGCGCTCATCCGATGTAATACTAAAACCGTTATCTTCAATCAGCGCCGGGATGTCCCGATTAATGTTGCAGCCGCCGCCGATCTTTTCCCACGCCGGATTCAGCCGATTCTGCCAGCGCAGCACGCCCGCGTCCGGTGCTTTTCCGTGCTCACAGTACAGCAATGTGCCACCCGGTTTGAGTACCCGGCGCATGCCCTCAAGCGCGGCGGCAACATTCGGTATCGTACACAGTGTGTAAGTCACGAGCACAGTATCAACACTGTTTGCATCAAGCGGAATTTCTTCTCCCGGCAAATCGATAAACTCAATATCGATTTCCGAATCAGCCACCTTGTCCGCTGCCAGTTTACGCATGCCCTCGGACGGCTCCAGCCCGAATACTTTCCGGACCTTTTGTTTGTCGTAGTAAGGCACATTCAGCCCGCTGCCAAAACCGATTTCCAGTACATCTCCTTCGGCGCGCGGCACGATTTTTTCGCGCTGTTTCGTCGTTGGCTTCGAGCCGCAGGCCAGATTTATGAATCGCGGCAGAATTTTTTCATCATAAAAACTCATCATCACCTCCGTCTTGCTCCTGTCCGAGCATGCCGACGCGGGCACTTTCCGTTTTCAGCTGAACCAGCTCGCTGATGCTGATCAACTCGATGCCTTCGGCGGCCAGACGCGGCAGTTCCTGTTCCAGTAATTCGAGTGTCGCCAGGTGCGGATGCCCAATACCGACCGCAAGACCTTTTGCCCGGGCCAGTTTCTTGAGTCGCTCAAATTCGCGCGCCACTGTTGCCGGAGATTCGTCCGGGTCGAGAAACACATCCCGCTTGACCGCCGGAACGCCGGACTCGTTGGCCAGCCGCAACGCGACGCTCTCATGTGTTGTATAGCTGTCGACAAAAATCAGGTCGCCGTATGCGGTGATCTCTTCCATTAACCAGGACATGTGACCCGGGTGCTGCGTCAGCAGGCTGCCGCGATGACTGTTTACGCCGATTGCATAAGGAACAGACTGCATGTCCCTGGCAAAGGTTCGCGCAAATTCGCCACGACTCATGTCCAGTGAAATTTCGCCCGGCTCCGCCAGGCCGTCGTCGTGAATCGCCTCCAGCGGCAGATGCAGCAATACTTCCTTCCCGGCGGCATTGGCCTCTTCGGCCAGCTGCTTCCCGCGTGGCGCTGCCGGTAAAATCGCTATGGAGACGGCCCCCGGCAATTCCGTCGCGCGCCGACCAAGTGACAATGTGTAGCCAACGTCATCAATAATGATAGCGATGCGTGGTTGCCCGGCCGCATTGGCCTGAAGCGCGGTCATGATCAGGACAAGGCCGGCAGAAACGCACGCGGTGCGTTTGCCGACGAATCCCTGCCTGGTGTTTTTTTTGCTCAAATCGTAGGTGGCGCTGACCCGGCCCGTTTTCAGGGCGAGCGCGCATCACTGTGCATCACCCGCTGCGTACGCAGAGTTTCTATCGCCAGCAAGAGCTGGTCGTCGTGCTCGCGATCAAGTTTCGCGCTCATGCCCGGGCCCGGGAATTCATTTGACCCTTCAATGAAGACGTCGGGCTCGATGCCCACTTCGTGAATTGAGTCACCGGATGGCGTGTAATAGCGGGACGTCGTCAATTTAATGGCGCGGCCTTTCGACAACGGCATGACCGTTTGCACGAGGCCTTTTCCGAATGTCGACGTGCCGAGGATCAGGGCCCGGTTGTGGTCCTGTAACGCGCCGGCAACAATTTCGGATGCAGATGCGGAGCCTTCATTCACCAGCACAACCATAGCAGCACCATCGAGGATATCGCCTCGACTGGCGTCGCGGGAAAAGCGGGCTTCCGGCGTCCGGCCATCGGCGGTAACGATGATACCTGTATCGAGAAACAGGTCTGAAACGTCTACTGCCGCATCAAGGATGCCACCCGGGTTGTTGCGAAGATCGAGTACGAGGCCACTGATCATTTGCCCCGTGCTGTTTTGCACATCGTCCATCATCTCGTCGATCGCCGCGTTGACTTCCTCGGCTGTCGAATCTGTGAACTGGCTGATACGCAGGTAACCGAAGTCCGGCTCCAGCACTTCCCGACGTACGCTCGCGACCTTGATCAGCTCTCGCGTCAGGTTAAATACCAGCCAGTTCTCTACATCGTCACGAGCAACGGAGACCATGACCTGTGTACCCGCGCTGCCGCGCATCTTGCCGATAATCTCGTTAATATTATCGACGTCGACGGTCGACCCGTCGATCGCGACGATTTCATCACCGCTCTGTATGCCCGCTCGCTGGGCCGGTGTGTTATCAAAGGGCGCGACGACAACAATCGAGTCGTCAACCGTGCTGACCTCAATCCCCACGCCGGAGTAACTTCCGGTCGTGCTGATACGGATCTCTTCGTATTCGTTGGCATCGAGGTACTGTGAGTGACGGTCCAGATCAGACACCATGCCTCGCACCGCGCTTTCGACCAGGGTCCGGTCATCGATCGGATCGACGTAATCTATCTTGACCCGCTCCATCACCTCGGCAAACAGGCGTGCCTGTTCCCAGGTCAGGTCTTCGGGCAATGGTCGATGCTGCTGATTCAGCAAAGAGCCGCCCAGGGACAGGCTCAGCCCAAGCACGGCGCCGACGACAATGGCCAGAATTCCTCTGGTTTTCAATGGCATACAAGTCTCCAAAACGCGCACATGCTGTTATTATTTTCGCGCTTTCTGACCATAGCACAGCAGATAGGCCATTGCTGCCGATCTCCGCGGCTTATGAGTGGAGGCTGGTACCGATTGGCCGTCGCTGCCAATCTCCGGCTTATGATTTGGGGCTGCGATTAAACCAGCCGCGCGGATTGACCGGCTGAGTGCCTTTTCTCAATTCGAAATAGAGCGCAGGCTGCGATTGCCCGCCGCTTTCGCCGACCGTCGCTATAACATCGCCGGGAGCGACCCAGTCGCCGGCCGTCTTCATCGTGGTTTCGTTGTAACCGTAAAGCGTCATGTAACCTTCACCATGATCGACGATGACAAGCAAACCCATTCCCGCCAGCCAGTCGGCGAATACAACCCGGCCGTGGTAGACCGCCCGAATTTCGCGGCCCCGTGCAGCGGACAACACGACGCCGTTCCATTTCAGTTCGCCGCCTGCGCGCGGCTGGCCGAAATCATGCGTGAGGCGCCCGGCAACCGGCCAGGTCAGCTTTCCTTTCAGCCGGCTGAACGGCTCTTCAGAGCTAATCGGGTAATCGGACAATATGCTGGTTAGTTCGGCGATGAGCCGCGACAGATCCTGCTCCTGCGCAGCCAGCCGGTCCACCTCCGAGCCTTCCTCTGCAATTCTGGCTTTCAGGCTGACCAGCAAGGTCTGGCGTTCCTCCTGCGCCATATTGAGCTCGGTTAATTCGGCATAGCGCGCCCGGGTGAGTCCCGCAAGGCGCTGCTCCTCAACGGCAGCCTGGCCTGCAAGCTCTTCGAGCTCCTCAATGATGGTCGAAACCTCGTCGATATTCTGGCCACGATATTCGCTGAAATAGCGATAGTAGGTCAGCAACCGGCCAAGCGTTGCCGGGTCGTGCTGATTCAACAGTAACTTGATGCGCTCCTGTCGACCGCTCATGTAGGCGGTCTGGACCTGTGCGGCAAGCAGCCGCGATTCCTCCGCCAGTGCTTCCTCCTGCGTTGTCCGGCGGGACTCCAGCTCCGCCTTCTTCCGCTCGCTGAATTTCCGCTGCCGCTCCAGCTCGTTCAAATGGATGCGTTTCTCCGAAATCAGCACTTCCGCGCCCTGCAGCTCGCCCGTGATGCGGTCCCGGTCGTTGGCACGGCGGTCCATACTCTTCTTCAGCGCCGAAATCTGTTCCCTGACCGCCTGCAGCTCCCGCTCCTTGATCTGCGCCAGGTCGGGCTCGTCAGCCTGGCCCCACGCGGGCATGGCAAGCGCCAGTGCGAGGACAATGCTGATGCGGATACTCATGGTTGCGAAGTGTAGTAGCTACCTGAGCCCACTGCCGCTTTTTTTGCCCTTTCAGGCCAGATTGCTGCGGACGCTGGTATACTGCCGTTTTTCGACCACCCCAGCCGCGGCACCCCTGCTGCGCAACTAATTCTGATCATATGGACACCTTCCTCGAATTTGCCGGTAATCACACGCTGCTGGTCAGCGCACTTTTCTTCAGTTTTTTTCTGCTGGTGTTTACGGAGCTCCGACGCACGGCGTCCGGCATTATCAATGTCGAGGCACCAGAGGCCGTCCGGCTGATCAACGCGGATGCCATTGTGCTCGATTTGCGGAGCCTGGAAGCGTTCTCACGCGGGCACATCGTTCGCGCGAAGAATATTCCGTACGACGAGTTGCAGGCCAATGTCGAAAAGATCGATAACCTCAAAAGCAAGTCAGTCGTCATCGTATGTGATTCCGGCGTGACATCAACAAAGGCAGTAAACACGCTGCGCAAGCACGGCATCGAAAGCGTTTATGGCCTTAAAGGCGGAATGAATGCCTGGTCGCAAGCCGGCATGCCGGTGGTGACCGCGAAAAAAACGAAAAAGAAATCCTGACCGTTTGATGGTACAGCTGTTAAATGGGACACAAACCTAAAATCGAAATATACGGCTCCGAGCACTGCGGATTTTGCACGGCTGCACGCATTTTGTTGAAAAAGAAAGGAGTGATCTACGAGGACATCCTTGTGTCCGGCAACCCGCAGGCGCTGTCCGACATGCAGCAACGAAGCGGCCGCACATCCGTCCCGCAGGTGTTCATCAATGATCAACCGGTCGGCGGTTTTGATGATCTCTATGAGCTTGATCAAAATGGCGACCTTGACAAATTACTCGGTACACACGACGACGTGACCGGCAACGACGAATAACACAGGAAGAACCATGACAGAGCAGGAAAAACAGATTTCGATTCAGAAGATTTACACCAAAGACGTTTCCTTTGAATCACCACAGGCGCCCTCGGTATTCACGAAATCGGACTGGGAGCCAAAGACCAACCTGAACATTCGCAGCACGCACAACGAACTTGGCGAAAACAACCACGATGTCGTTCTAACGCTGACGGTCGAAACCAAGCACGAAGACCAGACGCTGTTCCTGGTTGAGTTACACCAGGCCGGTATTTTCAACATCGCTGGTTATGAAGGTGACGAGCTCGCAGCCATTCTCGGCAGCTTTTGCCCAAGCACGTTGTTTCCGTACGCGCGCGAAACGATCGCCAACGTGGTCGCGAAGGGCGGCTTCCCGGAATTTGTTTTACAGCCCATCAATTTTGATTCGCTATTCGCCCAGTCTCAGAAACAAGCAGCGGCAGGCGACACGGCTTCGGCCGGCAACGGAGGCACACACTAATTTCCGAGCGCGGCGAACAGGAAACCGGCGGGCCGATCGCTGTCATCGGCGCCGGCTCCTGGGGCACGGCCCTTGCGTTACAGTTCGCCCGCGGCGGCCGGCCGGTTCGCCTTTGGGGTCGTGACGCGGCGCAACTGACGCAAATTGCTGCAGACGCTGAAAACGTCCGATACCTCCCGGGTGCAGCATTTCCTGGCAACCTGCAGGCCACAACGGAGCTCGACCATTGCCTCGAGGGCGTCCGGGATATCCTGATCTCGGTACCCAGCCACGGTCTTCGTGAAACGCTCAACCTGTTGAAGCCGCTGCTGCAGGGAAACGAGCGAATCTGCTGGGCCACCAAGGGCTTCGAACTCAACACCGGACAATTGCCACACCAGGTCGCGGCAGAAGTGCTCGGGTCTGACTTGCCGATGGCCGTGTTATCGGGGCCGACGTTTGCCAAAGAGGTTGGCGAGTGCCTGCCGACCGCGATGACGGTGGCCGCCAATGATGCGGATTTTGCCGCCGACCTCGCCGAGGCTTTGTCCGGCAGCAATTTTCGCGCTTACACATCCGACGATATGATCGGCGTGGAGGTGGGCGGTGCCATTAAGAATGTCCTGGCCATCGGCGCCGGCCTGTCGGACGGCCTTGGTTTCGGTGCAAACACACGAATCGCACTCATTAATCGAGGGCTGGCGGAGATGACCCGACTCGGCGTCGCGCTCGGTGCCCGGCAGGAGACTTTCATGGGTCTCGCCGGCATGGGTGACCTGGTTCTGACCTGTACGGATAATCTGTCACGCAACCGACGAATGGGGCTCGCGCTGGCCAGCGGCAAAACGGTCGAAGAAGCCCAGGAGGAAATCCAGCAAGTGGTTGAGGGCGTACTCGCCGCAAAGGCTGTGCGTGAGGTCGCCAGCAGGCTCGGCGTTGAAACTCCTATCTGTGACGAAATTTACCGAATTCTCTACGAAGGCGTTCCGCCGGATGAGGCCGTGCGCTCATTGATGAGCCGGGCGCTCGGCGCCGAGTAATTTGCAGCGTTGCGACTAATTCCTCATTGGTCGTGCAGCGCCTCGACAAATGCTGCAAACATCGCGGCCTGAATATCCCAGTCTGGTTTATTGCTCGCAACCGTACGAGCGCTATGCATGGCGATTACGACGCCCTCGCCCGGGTTGATGTAGATGCCCTGCCCGAAAATGCCGGACGCCCTGAAAAAACCGCTATCGCCAAGCCACCACAGGTAACCATAGTCGGGGTTGCCTTTTGAGGGCCTGGTTGAGTCTTCCATCCAGCCATCCGCAAGAACGTCTGTGCCGTCTTCCAACCGGCCGCCGCCCATCGCAAATAGCCCGAGCCGCCCGTAGTCGCGCAAGGTCGCGCTGATACAGCATCCCCCATACTCGCCGCCGCCGGGCTCACTCAGCATCCAGTTCGCGTCTGACTCCATGCCGTAAGGCCGCCAGATTTTTTCCTGGAGATAGGTTGAAAGATTGTTGCCGATTGCCGAACGCAGCAATGTTCCAACAAGGTTGGTTTCGGCGGTATTGTAATTGAAGAACTCGCCCGGCTCCGAGTCACGCGGCAGCTTCCTCAGGTACTCATACAGATTCAGGGTGGACCATCCGGTAGGCGTGCTGGCGAGTATGTTGAGATCCGACTGGCGATCCGCGTAATCCTCATTCCATTGCACACCCGAAGACATCTGCAGAATATCGCGAATGCTCGACTGGTCGTAGGACGAGCCCTTGAGTCGCGGCAGGTAATCGGTGACCTTCTCGTCGACGCTCTTGATATAACCATCTTTGATGGCCGCGCCTACCAGCATAGACGTCACCGATTTTGAAACCGAAAATGACACCCAGACCGTGTCCTCCGTGTTACCGAGCCGATATCGCTCGAAAACAACCTTGCCGTTTTTGATGACCAACAAGCCTGCAACGTTCTGGCGTTTGAGATAGTCCTCGATGGTCAGCGGCGCGCCGTCGAAAGAAAATTGTAACGCACCGAGATCGGTCTTCTGCGTCGGCAACGCGCGGACAACATCGCCCGCTTTGATTTTCCGTGTCCAGAAAATGCGCTCCATGTTGCGATAGCCGGCGACTTGCTGCTCCGGCGTCCAGAACAACATGCCGTCTGTCGGTCCGAAATGGCTTGCATCGTCTGCAGGATCCAACGCCGGCGCGTCGGCACCGGCAATGCCGGTGACGAAAAGGATCAATGCAGCAGAAAGAATGTTTCTTCGAAAAAAGGGATTCTGGATTCCTGTCATTTTTGGTCTCTTTTGATTAACCCGCACCACCGGCGAATTCCAGCTGGCGCCAGGCCTCATAAACGACAATTGCCGCTGCATTGGATAAGTTGAGACTGCGGCTACCTTCACGCATGGGTATGCGCAACCGTTGTTGTTCGGGTAACGATCGGAGTATATCGGCCGGAAGTCCGCGCGTCTCCGGCCCGAATAGGAACGCATCCCCGGCGCGATAGTCCGGCACGGAGTACGCCGTTTCGCAACGGGTGCTCAGCGCGAAGACACGAGGTGCACCGAGGCTCGCCAAACACGCCGCCAGGTTTTTGTGTGTTTCAACGGATGCGAATTCGCGGTAGTCCAGCCCGGCTCGTTTCAGTCGCGGCTCGTCCATCTCGAACCCCAAAGGCTCGACGAGGTGCAACGCCATCCCCGTGTTAGCGGCGAGGCGAATAATGTTGCCGGTGTTCGGCGGAATTTCCGGTTCAAACAGGATGATGCTGAACATGAGAGGGGCGCGACCTTGAGAAGATGGCTGTACAATACATGATCGTTCGTTGTTTCAAGACTCCTTTCCTATGGCAACCGCCGAAAACACACAAGGCAATCCGCTTGCCACCGATTTTTGCGGACTGCCGCTGACGTCACCAATCGTATTGCTCTCCGGTTGTGTGGGCTTCGGCGAGGAATACACGCGTATCGTTGGTTTTTCAAATCGCGACGCCGGCGCGATCGTTTTAAAAGGCACCACCCGCGAACCAAGGCTCGGCAACAAGCCACACCGTGTTTTCGAGACACCTGCCGGCATGCTGAACGCCATCGGCCTGCAAAACCCCGGCGTCGATAAGGTTGTCGATGACATTCTCCCCGGGCTGGACTTCGACGAAACCCGCTTCATTGCCAATGTTTGTGGCTCAACCGTCGAAGACTACGCGCACGTCACCGAGCGTTTTCACGACTCGCCAATTGACGCAATCGAAATCAACATCTCCTGTCCGAACATAAAGGAAGGCGGCGTCTCTTTCGGCAACGACCCCGACATGTCCGCCCGCGTCGTCGCCGCTTGTCGCGCAAAAACCGACAAACCTATCATCGCAAAACTTTCACCCAACCAGACCGACATCCAGGAAAACGCCCGGCGATGCATCGACGCCGGCGCCGACGCTCTCGCCGTCATTAACACGGTCATGGGCATGGCCATCGACACCGAAACCCGCACGCCCGTCATCGGCAATGTAAGAGGCGGCTTATCCGGCCCCGCCATCAAGCCCATCGCCCTCCTGAAAGTTCAGCAGGTCTATGAAGTTGCCGGCCCTCTGAACATTCCCATCATCGGCCAGGGCGGCATCACCACTGCCAATGACGCCATCGAATTTCTTATCGCCGGCGCTTCCACTTTGGGCGTTGGCACCGCGTTGTTTTACGATCCTTTGGTGTGCACGAAGATTAATGATGGTATTTCTGAATACTTGGCGCGACATGAGATGGCGTCGGTGTCGGAGCTTGTTGGTTCATTGAAGCTCTAGGGATTGCGCTTTGTCGCAGGCGGGCGCGGCACCTGAAAAACCGGGGTCAGACTTTGGTTTTTTGCTCGTTACTTTTTTGTGCCGGTCGCGATGTCGGGGGTGTACTCGAGCTAAACCTCAGTCGGCTCCTGCCTCCTTCGGATCGCGTTCCGCTTGCTTTGGCGTCCTGCGTCGCTGCACTCCACACGACGCTCGAGCACACCCCCGACACCACGACCTCATTGGTGCCGTTGGATATCGCGTTCTTTATCTGAAGCTAAAAACAGCGGTTCTCCCGACGACACTGATTGGGATGAAAGGGTGTGGTGCATGGGAT
>Ga0316194_10003841_pt1 | contig 10432 bp, 9 predicted proteins | sample CroRivsedime1_MG_FD_204936 | JGI IMG/M metagenome (GOLD analysis project Ga0316194, IMG submission 204936) | Coastal sediment microbial communities from Maine, United States - Cross River sediment 1 | ecosystem: Environmental > Aquatic > Marine > Coastal > Sediment | place: USA: Maine... | reverse complement strand
GCGGTTGTAGGCTGTCTCGATGTTATCAATAGGTGCATCCACGGCATCGCCGGTAGCGATGTCCATGATGTGGTATGTCGTCAACTCCGAGCCGCCCTGGGCGAGACCATAGGTCACATGGCTGCCGTCCCATGACGGCATGTAGGCGCCCAGTGAGTAATGTTGCTCGCCTTCAGCTCCGAGGGTTTCCGGATCGACGAGGAGCCGTGCGCTGTCGCTGTCAACAGCGTGGTAGTAAAGCTTGCCCAGATTCTCTCCGGCGTTGCGGCGCATATAGAACATGTCGCCATTCGCCAGCCGTCGCACGCTGAAAGTGGTATACGGCGCGCCCTGGTCAAGCTCGATCAGCCGCTCGTAGATCTCCTCGCGCATGGGCAGCTCTTCGAGCACTGACTCCGTGTACTCCGCCTGCCCCTTGAACCACTCAAGGACTTCGGGGTCATCCTGGTCTTCCATATAGCGGTACGGGTCGTTGACCTCGACGCCCCAGTGGGTGTCGGTAATGTTCTCAATTTTCGCAATGGGGGCCACGGGGCCGGCTGCGGATTCGGCCTCTGTGTCCAATGACGCTTGCTTGTTCGACTCTTCCCCACCACAGGCGGTAAGCATCGCCGATGCAAGCAGGGTGATTGAGATAAATTTCCGGGGATGGTCCATGCGCATTGTTGAGTACCATTTGGGAGGTTGTAAGCACAACAGCATACATCGTCAGCCCGACTGAACCTCATCTCCAGGCTCCATTACACGCCGCCGATTGTTGAGCAGGTGTTGCAATAATGCCGTGATAGCGAGATAAATGGACCGAAGCAGGCCTCATCGGGATTATGAAAATGACGTCACGCCAAATATATGCGGTGCTTGTCCTCGCCGTTCTTGCCAGTCCAAGCATGGGTCAGACCGACCAGACCCGCCCTTCCACCTATGATGAATGTATTACGGATTCAATGCAGGGCGTTGGCAGCGACGTGGCCGCTAACGCAATTATATCCAGTTGCCGCAATCAGTTTCCCGAGCAAGTGGAAGCTGTGGCCCCGCAAGAAGATATCGCGCCCCAGCCGGAAGACGTTGCGTCGGGAACGAGTCGGGACTTAACGCCTGAAGAGCTTGGCATGTTGAACGCCACTGCCTTTGTGTCTGGCAATTCGTATCGCATGACGTTCCGTAATGGGAACGAACATCTGACTCTCACCGAGGTGACGATCGCCGTTTGGGATAAATCGAACCCGGATGGAAGACAGGAATACAGCCAGAAAGTCCGAATCGGACCGCTGCAGTCGGATTCCGCGAAATATACTGTTGTTTCCAAGAGCACCGGATTCGATTGGTCATCGACTTATGAGGACGAATCGGCATGGATAGTCACTGCCGCGAAAGGAATGGACTGACGGTTGGGGGGCTCGACTAGCCTGCGCGCCAATGCGCTACAGCCACCAGGATTGGAAACGCAATTGCCGTCCGAATCGCAAACACGGCGGCAAGATGACTGATTGGCAGTGGAATCTTTGATCGGTAGATAAGGATACCGGTCTCGGCCATGAAGATGAGCTGCGTGACCGACAGGCCGGCCAGCACGAAACTCGTGACCGGTGACGAAATCGAAGCGGCGATTAATGCCGGCACGAACTGATCCAGGAAACCCACGATGAGACCCGGGGCCGCGGCCGCGGCGTCGGGAATGGCGAGCAACTGCAGTAACGGAACCAAAGGGGTCGTTATCAGATGCAGTATGCCCGTGTGGTGATAGGCCGCCAGCGCGATAAACTCGATCGTCATCGCGACCGGCATCATGGCAAAGAACAGGTCGAGCACGATCCTGGATCCCGAACCCATCATTTCGAGTAAACCCGGGCCCCTGGCCGCCCGCGCCAGCGCCTCATGGCGCGCCCACTGCCAGGTGCTCGCGTCGCCGCGCACCTCTTCATGGACCTGTCGCCCGACCGGCGCGTAGTAGTCGTCCTGCATGCGATTGAGTGGCGGCAAGCGCGGCGTGATCAACGCGCAGACCACGCCGATAACCACCATTGTGAGATAGAGCGTACCGCTAAGCTCAGCAATACCCGCGACCTGTGCTGTGAGAAAAACGAACGGCACCGACACAACCGAAAAATTCGTCGCAATGACTGATGCTTCGCGCGCCGTGTAAAAGCCGCCGCGATACTGGCGTGCGGTGACCAACACCGCGATGCTCGATGCTCCGACCCAGGATGCCAGCGCATCAATTGTCGAGCGGCCGGGGAGATTGAATATCTTGCGGAATGGGCGCCGCAGTATTGTGCCGATCATTTCCAGTAGCCCGTAGTCTGTAAGCAGAGGCATCAGCATTGCGCCAACGCCAATGATGCAGAAGATGACTCCGGCAATTGTGAAGTACGACATCCCTCCGGTGTTCTCATCGACCACCCATTCCGGACCAAGCCCCCAGAACGTGAGCCCACAGAAGACCGCACCAGCCACGCGCATGAGCACCGAATAAGGGCCGGCAACGAACACCTCCGCAAACACGGGAAAGCGCCGACGGAGCGATTCGGGTCCCCAGGTGAACAACGGCGTTACGATACCTGACGTAATAAACACGAATGCACAGAACGTGCGCATATGATCGCCAGCAACGGACTGAATCCACCTGGCAATGATCCCCAGTGCGACTTCTTTCGTGCCGTCAATCTCGAACGGAACCAGAAACAGCATTACACCGGCGATAGACGGAAACAGGAATTTCGCCGCCGCTGACATTACCTGGGATTCTTCAGAGTACGGCCCGCCGGTTCAAAGGAACTGCCCACGGTAAAGAATGAGAGGCTCTCTCTCGCGATCCTCCAGGCGCAGGACCCGGCCGACAATAATCTTATGGTCACCGCCTGGGTAGATATGCTCGGTGCGACATTCAAAGCACGCCGCATAGTCAGAAAGTACCGGCGCGCCGTGGAGCCCTTCCCGGCAGTCCAATCCTTCGAATTTGTCGGCACCCCGCGTCGCGAATCGTGCGGACAACTCCTGTTGCTCATTGGTGAGCACGCTAACCGCGAAGTACTCGGCGTTCACGAACGCGTCGTAGCTGTGGGCATCGTCTGCAATACTCCATAGCACCAGCGGCGGGTCGAGCGAAACCGAGTTAAAACTGCTAATCGTCATTCCGGCCCGCTCACCGTTACGGTCCACCGTCGTCACGACGGCCACACCAGTGGCAAAACAGCTCAACGCGCGACGAAATTCGCCGAGGTCTATATGCGGATCGTCGTTGCTACTCAAACCGGACCACCTGTTACCTTCCCTTATAGCCAGACGGCACACTGGCCGAACTTGCATGCCCGGTCAACCTTGTTGAACCCGGCGTGTTCGCGAACCCGTCCGGTATCAGCGCCCCGTGTCGTCCTGGAAGATATCTTCGATAGACAAGCCGAACAATCGGGCGGCCTTGAATGCAAGCGGTAAACTGGGGTCGAACTTGCCTTTCTCTATTGCGTTGATCGTCTGCCGCGACACATCCAGCTCGGCGGCAAGCTGCGCCTGGGTCCAATCACGCTCAGCACGGAGTACCTTCAGTCGATTCTTCATCGGTAGCGCCAGTGGCCGACGATCGTCGCCGCCAGGAAGGTGAGGCACATCAGTATGACGAGGTGTGAGATTTCCGGCTCAAAAGCGATTAATCGCACGTCTTCCAGCAAGTCATAGCTGAGTCCGCACACGAGCCCCACGCCCAAGGTGATGGCGCCGGCCTGCAGGAATATCTTCTGCTGCAGCTCGTCCAGCCCCTGCACGTATCGGCTGGTCGCTATGATCATGCCGGCGCCCGTCCCGAGGTTCAGCAGCTGCGCGCCGATCGTCGGCAGGGGCGCAAAATCCCAGACCAGTTTGGCGCCAAATGCGGCGATCGCCGTGGTCATGACCCAGGCGGCTGTCCAGATCTTGAGACGGGTTGTATTCCTGTTGCTATTGGCGGCCCTGTCGTCGCCGGCGGCCTTTAAATCGTTCATCTGTCAAACTCCATTGTCTTAATGTCAAGTAAGCTTGACTCCACAATAGGCAGTTCGACCAATAATGTCAAGTTTCATTGACAAAAAGTCTTGTACCCCTTACTAAATGCCCTACAGCGCCGCGAGCTCGGCGGTCGAGAGGTCCGCGATACCCAGCGAAGCCGGCGTTCTCAGGCCTTCTCCCCGGTAATCTCGCGCCATCACGATCGAGGCGACACTGATGACCGCATCGATAGCGGGCGTCGCCACGCCGATCTGCTTGCCAAGCTCGGACATAAATACGAGCCCGTAGCCGACGTCCTCATTGAGATAACGATGATCGAGTTGCGGTTGGGCACCAATTCCCAGGAATCCAGGCGCCTTGCGGTAGCCTGAACCGTAGTTGGCCTCCAGCATGTAGCCCTGGCGCATACCCATTTCCGGATCCGGCAGCACAGTGATTCCCAGCTTCTTGCCAACGGCAATTCGGTCCTTATCCGTCGCCTCGATCAGGCGGCCAACCGAGTCGCTCACGCCGTCTTCGTAGAACAGGAAGTTACCGCCGCTCATCTCGATGCGCGCGGCATTACTCAAGGTCACTGCAGGATGAATAATCGGATTGGCGTTCTGAAGGCTTGTCTGCAGTACGCTCTCGGCCGGCTCCATGCTTGGGTAAACGTCGGCAATGAGGTCCAGGATTTCGCCTGTATGACTGCCAGGCAACGCGGCCAGGAGATTACCCGCCTTGAGCTTCAGGAATACGTGGACTTTCCCCGGCTCCGTCAGCCGCACGGCGTAATGCAGCGTGGATGTCTCGGCAACACGAACGGCGTCATCGTCCACCGCCAACCCTGCCGATCGCTTGAACGCCAATGCTCCACCACAGGAACTCGGCGTGACTATTACCACCTGCCCGGCTTTCAGTTTGCCGGCAACTGCTTCGCCGAACGGTTTGGTGCTGTACGCAGGACCAACGACGTAGATTAGCTCAGCATCCCGCAGCGCCTCGTCGATGTCATGGCCCGAGTAGGCTATCTCGCCAAATCCGGTGATATCGCCCTCGGCATGGATGCCACCTTGCGCCGCAATCGTCGCGATGTTGTCGGGAAACTGCTCGAAATCGAACAAGCGAACCGTGTGCCCGTGTGATGCGCAGTCGAATGCCATGGCGGTGCCGCCGGCGCCCGCACCCAGTACAGAAATATGCATAGCTGCCTCTTGATTCTTACCTAACCGAGGCCAACGACTCTAGCGCAGATCGGTGCGAAGCCGTCATCCGTACAAGACACGATGCTGGCACACCAGTCGGCCAGATACCTCGAGGGATGAACTACTCGGGGGTATCCAGCGCACTTCCGCTCGGAAAGCGCTGGTCGAACTGCCTGAAGAACAGCGCCAGCAGGCCTCCGGCGATGAGATGCCAGACACCCCAAACTGCGGCGATTGCTGCTGCTCCGCCAAGGCCTTTGAGCTGACTGAGCAAAATCACGAGTGCCAGCCCGGAATTCTGGATGCCGATTTCGAATGTCAGCGCTCGACGGGTGGCCGAGACGCTTGACAGCACTCGTCCTGCCAACGCACCGGTCGCGAATGCCACGGCATTGTGCAGTACGACAATTCCGCCCAGCAACGACAGCGCTGGAAGTAGAATCGGGAAGAAGTACGCAATGCCGTAGATGATCACACCAACCAGCACCGAGACGCCGAGGATCGTCGTACGTTTCCGTATTCGCTTCGCGACATCCGGCGCTTTCGCCGCGACGACCATGCCGAGAATCAGGGGCACCGCGAGCAGGAACGTCGTTTGCGCCAGGAACAGGAGCGGACTGACGTCCAGCGTCTTCAACAATGTCGCCGTCGGTTCGTACGCGTGCGACCAGAACAGTATCGACGCAGGCGTCAGGATGGCCGCCAGGAGGCTCGACGTGGCGGTAAGCGCAACCGACGCTGCGACATTGCCTCTCGACAGATACGTGAGGAGGTTGGAAACGGCGCCACCGGGGCAGCAGGCAACCACGATCATACCGAGTGCAACCGAGGCTGCTGGCCTGATCACGAGGATCAGTAGAAACGTCGCGAGTGGCAGGATGACCACCTGCGAGACAACGCCACCCACAAACAGCAGCGGCTTGTCGCGAAGGAACGCGAAATCGTCGATGCGTAAGCCGAGAGCAACGCTGAACATGACGAGCATCAGCGAGAGCGCGACGCCGGCCTGTCCAACAGGGTCGAGTACGATACGCAGACTGTCGAGGGCGGTAATGTCCATCAGTTGGCCTTGCCGCTATAGCGTCTCCGACGCCAGGAAGGGCGTGACCCCGACGACCTTGTAGAGCTCGTCAGGCTTGTATGCCGTACTGCCTTTCATGACGAGCGTTGCGCGACGGATTGCCGAGATATCCTCGAGAGGGTTGCCCTCGACAAGTACGAGATCGGAATCCTTGCCGACCGCAATTGACCCTGTCCTGTCATCGACGCCGACGACGCGCGCGGAATCGAGCGACGCAATCCTCAACACGTCGGCATTTGAGATTCCCGCCTCGGAGTAGAGCTCAAGCTCGCGGTGGATCGTAAACGCAGGCATGTGATCACTGCCGGGGACAATCTGTACGCCATTGTCGTGCAGCTTCTTTATCATCGCCGCCTGCGCGACGGCTGAGGCCGCCCACTCTTCGACCTTATCTCCCATGTCCATTTCGGGCTTGTAGAGTCCGCGAGCGATCGTAGCCGGTAGATGCTCGGCAACTGCAGCAAAAGTCGGGTCGGGGTCGCCCGCATGATGCACAAGCTGCGTATCGAAAATGGCAGCGGTCGGGTCGATCGTGGTGCCTTTTTCAACGAACAGTGCGATGTAGTCTGCGACTTCCTGGCTATCAAGATCCAGTGCCCCTGCCTCGTCACCGTACAAGGTAAACCGCAGTTGTTTGCGCGTATCTTCGCGATCACCGGCAAGGAAATTCAGGAAAACCATGTTGATGTGCTGGATCTCGTCGTAGCCGGCACGTACTGCTTGTTCGGCCGACATGAAGGCGGGAATGTGGCCGGACAGGCGCATGCCATGTTCGTGGGTTCGAGCCGCAATGTCATTGACCCATTCCGGATCGATGGAGCTATACAACTTGATCTGCATGTAGCCGTTCTCGGCATAGAAGTCGACACGCTCGAGTGCTTCTTCGAGAGACTCGACTGTATCGCCCGTTGCGTAAGGGCTCGCCTTGTCGATAAAGCCGGAGCGGTACGTGTTCGGCCCAATTACTTCGCCCGAATCGTGCTTGGCCGTCAGCTCCATGATCTGTTCATGCACACTGCCGATGTCGCGCACGCTGGTAATGCCGCCGGCAATGTTGAGCACGCCATCCGACAGGCCAAAGTGACCGTGCATATCCCACATGCCCGGGATAAGCGACTTGCCGCTACCGTCAATCCGTTTCGCATCAGCTGCGTCGATCGGGTCCGCAGACACGGCCGCGATTTTGCCGTCAGCAACAAGCACATGGTGGTCTTCGAGAAGAGCACCATTCTCGACATCGACAACGTCTACGTTTTCGAACAAAACAGGCGCATCGAGTGGGTAGGCAAGATTTCCGGAGATACGCTCGATCATCGCCGCATCCTCGGCGATCTGGATCGTACCGAGTTGGTCCAGGACGTCCGAGCTCCAGCCTTTCGGATACATTCCCATGAAGCCGCCAAAGTCGAGGACTGCAACCTCCATGTTCTCGTCAAACCACGCGTAGTAAGGCGTAAATCCAAGGCCCGAAATCGCATAGAGTGACAGTGTTTGAGTACCGTCGGGGGTATCGACGTCTGCCGTTGTGAGTTTTTCGACGCGCGCGGTACCCGATGGCAATATCGCGAGTTCGCCATCCATGTTTTTCAGCGCCGCCTGCACCATGGTCGTTATGCCCAGTGAACCAAACTCGGTCGGCAGGTAGAACCCAGGCTCGTCCGTCATCACGCTGCCGCTTTCGCCAGCCGTGCTCCAACTCGCGACGCCGTTCTCGAGGTCAAATGACTCGTCGATCTCGGCGCCAAATGCCGATATACCGGTAATTCGTTGCGCAATCGGAATGCCGTCAGCGTTAAGCTGCAGTTCGGAATTCACGGTGTACTCGCGATTATTCCAGTGCACAAATGACTCGACGGTTTCCTTGCCATCGCCTGTGCGTACGACGGTCGATTCACCGGCTGGCGTACCCTGCGACAGCCACACGAACTCCGATGTCGTGCCGACAATGGTGTCAGCCGCACGCTCTGCAGCAGGCTCCGCCGCTTCTTTGCCGCAAGCCCCCAACTGCATAACCAATACGGCGCAAACTGCCATTACGACCCTGGGTGCGTTTCTCACTCTTTTTCTCCCTGGTTATCGTTGAAGAACTCGAACAGGAGTCGAGATCCCCAAAAGTCGGTGCGTTCTTCCGGTTCTATACAGATTGTCTGGTCCGGCATGCTCGCAGCCTGCAGCTCGCTGACACAATAGCCATTGCTGCCGCGAAAATCCTCCGTGCCCGGCCACCGATGGTTACCGTCCGGCCACAGGCAATCGATCGAGGGATGTGCGGTATCACCGCATGCAATCGTGCACTGCACGTTCTTGCCCTCGATGACCGGTGTCGGCCAGTCCTCGAGTTCGACGCCGCAGGATTCGCCGTCGTTCCATTGGCGAGTTATTGCTGTCGTGCTCGCGTAAAACCAGCCACTCGAACTTACGCGGCCATCGTAGGGCGCAATTTCATCGGCGCCACCGTTGATCTGCAGTAGCGGCAGACTCCGCGATGGCGTGCACTCGAATCCAGGTTCGACGCGTCCCCCTATCAGCGCGACCGCGGCAAACAGCTCGGATGCCTCACAGCCAATGCGGTTTGCCATCATCGCGCCGTTGCTAAAGCCGGAAACGAAGAATCGGTCAGCATCAACCTGGAAGGACGTCGTGATGCTGTCAACGAGTGCCCTCAGGAACCCGACGTCGTCATTGCAGGACGTCCAGCCACAACGTCCGCAGTTGCCACACTCAGGTGGACACGGGGACCTGTCAGAGTCTTCTGTGCAAATCGGTCCTTCCGGTCCCGCGTCGAACTTGTCCGAAATGTGATTCCAGGAAGTGACTTCCCAGGGCTCCGCCCCGTCAACGCTCGCCATGAACCAGGTTCCTTGTGGATAGACCATGACGTAGCCATATTCCTCGGCATACTGGTTCAGGCCTTGCGTCACTTCTGCCTCGACACCAGTCGCTGTCCCACCATAGCCGTGCATGAGCATCGCGACAGGGTGTATTTTCTCACCGTCATACGTGGATGGCAGGAACACGAAGTACTCGCGGAGGTGGCCTCCATGCTTCAGCGTATAACGCTGCATCGTGGGGTCCCACGGTTCGTCAGGCTGTCCGCAACCCCCAACTGCCCCGAGGATCAGAGCCGAAACAAGCAAAAGCGTTTGTCTAAACATAGCGCCACATCATAACGGTTCTTGCTATCCTTGAAGAAAAATTTGGGGGCCAAATGTCTGGATCGTTCGTCCAGGAACTGAAGCGACGCAATGTCTTCCGCGTCGCGATCATCTACATCATCGTCAGCTGGCTGCTTATGCAGATTGGCGATGTGATGTTCCCCGCCTTGCGGCTGCCCGAGTGGACGACGACACTCCTCGTAGCCTTCCTGATCCTGGGTTTCCCGGTCGCTATAATTTTCGCCTGGGCGTTTGAGCTGACGCCTGATGGTGTCGTCCGTACAGACGAAGTACCCGAGGGCCAGTCGATAACAAGTGACACCGGCCAGAAAATCAATTACCTGATTATCGGAATTCTCGTTGTCGCCGTAGGTCTCCTGCTCGTGAAGGACACCCTGCGAACAGAAAATCCCATTCAACCTGTGATTAGTGTGGCCGATCAGTCGATCGCCATTTTGCCATTCAAGAACCAGAGCGCCAGCGAGGAGAACGCGGCGTTCTTCGCAGGCGGCCTGCACGATGAGCTGCTGACCCTGCTCTCGAAACTCGGCAGTATGAAAGTAATCTCACGCACATCGGTTGAGCGGCTCGATCCTGACCTGAGTATTCCCGAGATCGGTACGCTGCTCGGTGTCGCGACCGTGCTCGAGGGACAGGTGCAGCGTGCTGGCGATCGCCTGCGCATTAACGTGCAGCTCATCGATACCACGGAAGAAGGACACCTCTGGGCCAATACCTACGACAGCGAGCTGACCGCCGAGAATGTTTTCGAGGTACAAAGCGACATCGCAAGGACGATTGCCAACGCTTTGCGGGCCGAACTGTCCCCGGATGACGAGGAAAGGCTTAGCGACGTGCCCACGACAAATACCCGCGCGTTCGAGAAGTACCTGCTCGCGATGCAGGCCGCAAAACCGGCAACCTACGAGGCCTTGCAGCTGGCCGAGTCGTATCTTGAGGAGGTCGTGACGCTGGACCCAGGGTTCGCGGAAGCCTGGGTCGGACTGGCCCAGCTTCGTAGCGAACTCTTTCAG